>Ga0187784_10000329_pt1 | contig 34128 bp, 33 predicted proteins | sample 1015_SJ02_MP15_2_FD_132964 | JGI IMG/M metagenome (GOLD analysis project Ga0187784, IMG submission 132964) | Tropical peat soil microbial communities from peatlands in Department of Meta, Colombia - 1015_SJ02_MP15_20_MG | ecosystem: Environmental > Terrestrial > Soil > Wetlands > Peat | place... | reverse complement strand
TCTACGACGAGCAGGGCCAGATCAACACCGCGAGCCTGGTCGATTACCTCGTGCCGTCGGCTTGCGAAATCCCGCCGATGCGGGTCGTGCATCTGGAAAGCGCCTCGCCGACCACGCTGGGCGGCTTCCGCGGCATGGGCGAAGGCGGCACCATCGGCGCGCCGGCTGCCGTCGCCAATGCGGTCGCCGACGCGCTCGCCCCGCTCGGTGTCGAAATCAACGAGCTTCCCGTAACGCCGGAACGTCTGTTCCGCCTCATCGAAGCGGCACGACGCAAGGCCGGAACATGAAAGAGTAAACATGGATCTGGGGCTGCAAGGAAAAATCGCTCTGGTGACGGGCGCGACAAGCGGCGTCGGCCGCGAAATTGCGCTGAGCCTGGCCGTCGAGGGCGCAAGCATCGCCGTCAATTACCGCTCGTCGGGCGAGGAAGCCGAAGCTTTGGTCGGCGAGATCGCGGCGAAGGGCGCAAAAGCCAGAGCCTACAAAGCCGACGTCGCCGACTTCGCCGCCGTCAAGGCGATGGTCGAGGGCATCGCCAAAGATTTCGGCGGGCTCAACATCCTCATCAATAATGCCGGGCTGGCGCTGCGCCAGCGTTTCATGGAAACCAAGCCGGAGGATTGGCGCCGCCAGATCGACGCCTGCCTCTACGGCGCGATCCATTGCTGTTACGCCGCCGCACCGCATTTCGACGCCGCGGGGAATGGCCGCATCGTCAGCATCATCGGCGACTCTTCACGCATCGGCGAATCCGGGCTTGCCATCGTCGCCGCCGCCCGCGCCGGCGTCGTCGCCTTGATGAAATCGCTGGCACGCGAGTTCGGCCGCTCGGGCACCACCGCCAACGCGGTGTCGCTAGGGCTCGTCGAGACTCCGCACGACAAAGAATGGGTCGATGCCAACCGCGAAAAACTGATCAAGCTCTATCCGCTGCGCCGCCTCGGCCTTCCGGGCGACGTAGCGCCGATGGTCACGTTGCTCGCTTCGCCGCACGCGGGCTGGATCACCGGGCAGGTGCTGAGCATCAGCGGCGGCTTCAGCATGGTTTGACGGGAAGAGAGCCGTGCTGCGTACCGACCTGATCGCTCCCATCCCGGAACTGCTGCGCCGGCACGCAGCGGCGCGCGGCGACAAATGCGCCTATCGCGACGCGCAGACTTCGGTGACCTACGGCGAACTTCTCGAACGCACCGGCAAGCTCGCCGGCCATCTCGCCGACAACGGCATTGCCGCAAACGACGCGGTTGCGATCTTGCTGCCGAGCTCGGTGCCGTGGGTCGAAAGCGCGCTTGCCGTCGTGCGCGCCGGCGCCATCGGCGTGCCGATCAGCTATGACTCGACCGAGACCGAAATCGGCTATCGGCTGGCGGACGCGGCCTGCAAGGCGGTCATCACCACGGCGGAGCGTGGCGATCTCGTTGCGCGGCTGAAGGCCGCCGCACCGAACCTGGAAATGCTGATCGTGACCGATCGCGGCAATTGCAACGCGGTGGCGCTGCGCTATGCGGACCTAGTGACGGCGCCGCCAAAATCGGCGCCGCGCGATCCCGCTTCGCTGCACGAGACCGCGTTCATTCTTTACACGTCGGGAACGACCGGCCGCGCCAAGGGCGTCTCGTTGACGGTGCACGGCATGCTCTGGGTCACCGCCGCCTGCTGGGCGCCGATCGCCGGCCTGTCGGAGCGCGACACGGTGCTTTCGCCGCTGCCGCTGTTTCACTCTTACGCGCTGAACTTGTCGGTGCTGAGCATCGTGGCGACCGGGGCGACCTGCCGGATCACGGAGAAATTCTCCACCGGCGAGGCGCTGCGGCTGCTGCGGAGCGGGGAGTTCACCTTCTTCCCCGGCGTGCCGACCATGTTCCATTATTTGCTGCAGGCGGCGCGCGGCGAAAAGAACCTGCGATTGCCCAATCTGCGGCTGTGCGTGTCGGCGGGCGCGATCATGCCGGCAACGCTCAACCGCGAATTCGAGGAACACCTCGGCGTGACGTTGCTCGACGGCTACGGCATCACCGAAACCTCGACCATGGTGACCATGAACTGGCCGACCGGCGGGCGCGTTTTCGGATCGTGCGGCATCCCGCTGCCGGGTCTTGCGGTGCGCATCGTCGATGCCAACGGCCGCGACGTCGAGGCGAGCCAGGAAGGCGAGCTGATCGTCCGCGGTCCCAACGTCATGGCCGGTTATCACAACAAACCGGAGGAAACCCGCAATGCGCTGCGCGGTGGCTGGTATCACACCGGCGATCTGGCCAAAAGCGACGAGAACGGATTTCTCACCATCACCGGGCGGCTCAAGGAGCTGATCATTCGCGGCGGCCAGAACATCGCACCGGCCGAGATCGAGGAGGTGGTGAATACGTTCGCCGCCGTGCTCGATTGCGCCGTGGTCGGAATTGCGCACGCACATCTTGGCGAAGTGCCGGCGCTTTTCATCGTGCCGCGCCCGGGCATCGCGATCGATGCCGACGCCTTGCTCGCCCATTGCCGCGTGCACCTGTCGGCCTACAAGGTGCCGCACATCGTGCGGACCATCGCCGAAATCCCGCGTACCGGATCGGGCAAGATCATCCGCTACAAGCTGCGCGAATTGATAAAAACGTGAAGGCCGGCGGCCATTGCCGTTGCCGCGATTGACGGTCCCGCCGTCAGGCGCCGGCGCCGATCGGTCCCGGCATCAGCTCCAAGGAGGAAAAATCGAATCGCTTCAGGGTGGAGGTTGCATAGCTCGATCGAACATCGCGCTCGCGATCGGCAGTGGAGGACTGCTGCGCAGTCCGGTAATCGGTGGAAGAAATGCCGCCGGTAATGTTGGCGCCCTGCTCGATCGTCAAAATTCCGCAACTGACGTTTCCCTCGACACGGCTGCTCGCGCGCAGGACCAAAAGACCCCGCACGTCGATCCTTTCGAAAACTTTGCCGAAAATCTCCGCATTCTGCGCGACGCTGATTCTACCCTTGATCACGCCCGTCGCACTGACGAGCAAATTGCCCGCCGAGATGTCGCCTTCGAGGACCCCGTGAACGACCACGGTGTCGGACACGAGCGTCGCACCTTTGATGGTAACGCCTTCTCCGATGTAGAGCTTGCGGGCTTCCGGCTTATTGTCGAGCGCTGCTGACATTTGCTGTCCCTCCGCCGACCAATCGCGCGCAACGCGACTCACTCGAAAATGAAGTTTGCAACTTACGATCTTTGCGGCAGGCCGGTGGCCTGTCTTTCGTATTTGCACCGGCTTATCCACAGATAACCACAAGCGATCGACCCGCCGCCGCCTGACGCGAACGGACGCGAACTTTCGTCACGGCGGCACGAATTGCAACAAAGGCAGGAAAGGTGCAGCATGTCTGGTGAGCTCATTCCGATCAGCGGACTCTCCGTGAGGGCCAATCCGTTGAGCGCGATTTTATCGTCACTGGTCGCCTTCCTCGCCGCCGGCGCAAGGCCGCGAACCCCGCTCGCGAAAGCGATCGCGCTGGTCCTCGTGATCAAGCTCGTCGGAATCGCGGGGATGAAGGTTTTCCTGTTTCCAGACAGCGCGCAGCCGGTCGTCGATGCGGCCGCCATGGCGCGCATGATCGGCCCTTCCGCGTCCCAGCCGTAACAAGCGAGAACATCGACCATGTTCCACCTTGATCCCGTCAGCCTCGACCGGCTGCAGTTCGCAGTAACGGCGCTTTATCATTTCCTGTTCGTGCCGCTGACACTCGGCTTGTCGTTCCTGCTCGCCATCATGGAAAGCGCCTATGTGATGACGGGCCGGGAAATCTGGCGCGATGCCACGCGATTTTGGGGAAAGCTTTTCGGCATCAATTTCGCCATGGGGGTGGCCACCGGCATCACCATGGAGTTCCAGTTCGGCACCAACTGGGCCTATTACTCGCACTACGTCGGCGACATCTTCGGCGCGCCGCTTGCCATCGAAGGCCTCATGGCCTTTTTCCTGGAATCGACGTTCGTCGGCCTGTTCTTCTTCGGCTGGGACCGCTTGCCGAAGCTCGGCCATCTCACGGTGACGTGGCTCGTCGCCATCGGCTCGAACCTTTCCGCGCTGTGGATTCTCATCGCCAACGGCTGGATGCAGCATCCCGTCGGGGCCGTCTTCAACCCGGACACCATGCGCATGGAGCTCACCTCGTTCTGGGACCTGATTTTCAATCCGGTCGCGCAGGCGAAGTTCGTGCATACCGTGGGGGCGGGTTACGTGACCGGCGCGACGTTCGTCGTCGCCATCTCTTCCTACTATCTGCTTGCCGGCCGCTTTGCGGCTTTCGCCAAGCGATCGATCATCGTCGCTTCGGCGTTCGGACTGGCGGCGGCCCTGTGCGTCGTCGTGCTCGGCGACGAGAGCGGCTACACGGTGTCGGAAAACCAGAAAATGAAACTCGCCGTCATCGAGGGCATGTGGCAGACGGAACCGGCACCGGCCGGCTTCAATCTATTCGGAATTCCTGACACCGCGCAGCACAAAGTCGATTACACCATCCGGATTCCCTGGGCGCTCGGCATCATCGCCACGCGCTCGTTCGACGAAAAGATACCGGGTATCGACGAATTGGTGACGCGCGCGCAGGGGCGTATCCGCAACGGCCTCGTCGGCTATGACGCGCTGGAGCGGCTGAAAGCAAACCGCAAGGATGCCCAGGCGGCGGCGCAGCTTCGCGATCATGCCGCCGATCTCGGCTACGCATTGCTGCTCAAGCGTTACGTCGCCGATCCGCGCACCGCCGATGCCGCCACCATCGCCAAAGCCGCGGCGAGCACGGTGCCGAAGATCGGCCCCCTGTTCTGGAGCTTCCGCATCATGGTCGCGCTCGGCTTCTACTTTATCCTGTTGTCCGCCGTCATTTTCTGGAACGCATCGCACCGGAATTTCTCCCGCATCTGGCTGCTGCGCCTGACGCTGTGGTCGTTGCCGCTTCCCTGGATCGCAGCCGAGCTCGGCTGGATCGTCGCCGAATACGGGCGCCAGCCGTGGGCGATCGACGGGGTGCTGCCGACATTCCTTGCCGCCTCGTCGGTCTCGACGGCGCAGGTGCTGTTCACGCTGGCGGGCTTTGTTCTGTTCTACTCGTCGCTTCTCGTCGTCGATGTCATCCTGATGGTCAAATACGTCCGCATGGGACCGGTTCGGGCGCTTGGCCTTGCCGCGCCGGCAATGCGTTCCGCGGCGATGCCGGCGGAGTGAGGAGGGCTCATCATGACGATCCCGCTCGACTACGAAACCTTGCGGCTCATCTGGTGGCTCCTGCTCGGGGTGCTGCTGATCGGCTTTGCCGTCATGGACGGATTCGACCTCGGGGTAGCGATGTTGCTGCCTTACGTGGCGCGCAGCGACGCCGAACGCCGCGTGACCATCAATGCCATCGGCCCATTCTGGGACGGCAACCAGGTGTGGCTCATCCTCGGCGGCGGCGCGGTGTTCGCCGCCTGGCCGCCGGTCTATGCGGCGTCTTTTTCCGGCTTCTACATTGCGATGTTTCTCGTGCTCGTCACGCTGATCCTGCGCCCCGTCGGATTCGAGTTCCGCAACAAGACGACGGATACGACCTGGCGCGCGTTCTGGGATTACGCGCTGTTTGCCGGCGGGCTGGTGCCGAGCCTGGTGTTCGGCGTGGCCTTCGGCAATTTGCTGCAGGGCGTCCCGTTTCGCATCGATGGCGACCTGCGCATCCTTTACGAAGGCAGCGGACTGTTCGAGCTGCTCAATCCTTTCGGCCTGCTGTGCGGCCTCGTCTCTGCGGCGATGATCGCCGCCCACGGCGCCGTCTATCTCACGCTGCGAACCGACGGCGCCGTGCACGCGCGCGCGCGCGACGCCGCGCGGATCGGCGCGCTCCTGACGATTGTTCTCTTCGCGCTCGCCGGCCTGTGGGTGTGGCTTGGAATCGATGGCTACGCCATCACCGGTGCGATCGCGAGCGACGGCCCGTCCAACCCGCTGTTGAAAACGGTCGCGCGCCAACCGGGCCGGTGGCTCGCCAACTACGCGGCGCATCGTTGGATGATCGCGGCGCCCGTCCTCGGCTTTCTCGGGCCGCTGCTCGTTCTTCTGTTCACTACGGCCCGCCGGCGCGCGCTTTCGTTCATCGCCAGCGCGCTCGGCATCTTCGGCATCATCGCCACCGCCGGCGTGAGCATGTTCCCGTTCCTCATGCCCTCCGACATCGCGCCCGGCGCAAGCCTGACGGTGTGGGACGCCTCCTCGAGCCGCCTCACTCTGTTCGTGATGCTGCTGGCGACGCTCGTCTTTCTGCCGATCGTGCTCATCTACACGGCGATCGCGTTCCGCGCGCTGCGCGGCGTTGTGACGGCAAGCCTGGTCGAGAAAAACTCCGCCAATCTCTATTGAGGTCGAACGATGTGGTACTTCACTTGGATTCTTGGTGTCGGCTTCGCCTGCGGATTCGGCATTCTCAACGCGCTCTGGCACGAGCAATACCTGCCCGACGAGGCGATCGACGGATAGTCGACGCCCCCCTCGGCTCCCGCACGTCCCTTTGCGAACGCTCGCTGCACGATTTGGCAGGCCAAGCGCCGAATGGTCATCCGCTCGAACCCCCTGCCGGAGTATCGGCGCCGTGCTGACCAAACGGCGCGCGCCTTCCCGGAGGGGGGATGATTGACACGATATTCCAAGCCGATAACGTTGTTATCGATGGAACACAATGTGATGAAGAACGTGGACGTTTGGCAGGACGCAGTCCAGGGAGCCAAACGCGAGTTGATTTTGCATGCCGCCCGCTACGAATTCATGGAGAACGGACTCGAGGGCGCGACGATGCGGGCAATCGCGCATCGCGCAGGCTGTACGACCGGAGCGATCTATCCGCTGTTTGGCAGCAAGGAGCTAATCTACGCCGCCCTGCTTGAACGCTCGCTGCTGGCGCTCGATGCGGCGATCGCCGGCGCAATCGCCCCCTCGATGTCGGCGGCGCAAAAGGTGCGCGCCGCGTCGGAGGCCTTTTTGCATTATTATCTCGAACATCAGTTCGAGGTGAACCTCGGCCTTTACGCATTCAGAGGGTTGAAGCGGCAAGGCGTCGGAAAACACTCGGATCGCCGTCTCAACGACCTGCTCGACAAAGCGCTTCATCGGATCGCCGAACCGCTGGCGGAAGTGCGAGCAGATGCTTCTTCTCGGGTCAAGCCGCTCGTCGCCCTGCTGTTCAGCCAGATGATCGGCGCGCTGGTTCTGCAGTTCGCCGGAAGGCTCGATCTGCTCGGAGTATCGCCCCGAGAGCTGTTGAAGCTGTCGCTCAATCATCTGTTGTCAGATCCGCCGATGGGTCGGACCACGCGCCGCGCATCTGGCAAAGCTCATTCACCGGCAACCAACGTCACTCGCCGGAAGGCTTAGGCGAGAATGGGAGGCATGAAAATGGTTCGAGTGGAGAAAAGCGGCAACGTCTGGACGATCATTCACAGTCGCTATCAAGAGGCGCGAAACGCGATGGACCCTGCGAGTGCGGATGCCTTGGTCGACGCGTTTAAGGAATTCGATCGTGACAAAACGGTAAACGTGGCCGTGCTCTGGGGCGAAGGCGGCGCGTTCTGCGCCGGCTGGGATCTCAAATACGGGCAAACGCTGTCGGATCGGAGCGCCTTTCAGCGCGACATGGTGGAGGCGCTCGCCTTTCCCACGGGCGCCAACGACGCGCCGCGCGGTCCGCTGGGGCCGACGAGACTGGAGCTTTCGAAGCCCGTCATCGCGGCGGTCGAGGGACCCGCCGTCGCCGGCGGAATGGAACTCGCGCTCTGGTGCGATATCCGCGTGATGGGAGAAGCTGCCTATTTCGGCGTGTATTGTCGCCGCTGGGGAATCCCGTTGCTGGACGGCGGCAGCGTCCGGCTTTCTCGACTGGTCGGCCAAGGCCGCGCCATGGAAATCGTCCTCACGGGCCGCAAGGTCGACGCCAAGGAAGCATTGGCCATCGGCATGTGCGAGAAGATCGTGGAAACCGGCGGCGCGCGGGCGGCCGCAGAGGCAATGGCAAGCGAGATCGCGCGCTTCCCGCAAGAAGCCGTCCGCACCGACCGAAGATCGATCGTCGAAACCTACGGTCTGCCGGTGCGCGAAGCCATGCGACGGGAATGGTCAAACGGCGTGGAAGCCCACTTCAAGGAGGGAGCGGCCGGCGCCGCACGTTTCGCGAACGGCCTCGGGCGTCACGGCAGCTTCGAGCGAATTTAGTTTATCGCCCGTTCGCCGATGGATTTCGTTTCGCTGGCAACTCGGATCGCCGTTGGCGCTCCCTACGGGAATCGAACCCGTGTTTCAGCCTTGAGAGGGCCGCGTCCTAGACCGCTAGACGAAGGGAGCCTGCATTTCGCAATAGACCCGATGCGAGGGCCGCGCAAGCGCCGCGTCACGGCTCGATCGCAAACCTGATGCGTCCGATCTCTCTGAATGTCTTGAGGTTGAAGGTGCGGATTTCGGTCGAGCCGGCCACGTCGAGCGTCACGACGATGCGATCGTCGGCCACGGTGCTGGTGACGACGCGCGCGCCCTTCGGCAAGATGATGACCGCTTCGGTGGTGGCGGCGGCGCCGCCGTCGGCGGCACAGAAAACGCGATAGCCGATAACCGCGACGACGGCGGCAATCGCAAGGAGCGTCGTGAGGCCGGATATGATCATCAGCGAGCGCACCCGCACGACCATGCGGGCGGCGACGGCATCTACTTCCGCGGTCGGCGCCGCGAGGCGGGCGGAGCCGGCCTCGCCCCCGTCGCTTTGTGCTTCACCGGCGGTTATTTTGTTCATTCCCGACGCCTGGAACACAATCGTTTCATATTGAATCGATTGTCGCTCTAACAGTTTGGTGGAGCATGATCTTTTCGGAAAACCGGTTTCCACTTTTCCTGATCATGCTCTAATCATTGTCGATGACGTCCACGCAGAAATCCATCCGCGTCGCCGACGCGGAAACCGGCGCTCGCCTCGACCGCGTGCTCGCCGCACACGTCGCCGAACTTTCGCGTACCCGGCTTAGGGCGCTGATCGAGGCGGGCGCCGTCGCCGTCGACGGCCGCACGATCCGTGATCCGGGCCATCGCGTCAATTCCGGCGCCGCGATCCTCATCGACATTCCGCCGGTTGCCTCGTCGAAGCCCGCCGCCGAGCCCATTCCGCTCGATGTGGTGTACGAAGACGCCGACATCATCGTCATCGACAAGCCCAAAGGGCTCGTCGTGCATCCCGCCGCCGGCCATTGGACCGGCACCTTGGTCAATGCGCTGATCGCGCATTGCGGCGACAGCCTTTCCGGCATCGGCGGCGAACGACGTCCGGGCATCGTGCACCGGCTCGACAAGGATACGACCGGACTGATGATCGTGGCCAAGAACGATCGCGCGCACCACGCGCTGGCCGCGCAGTTCGCCGGGCACGGCCGCGACGGCGGATCCTTCGAGCGCAGCTACCTCGCCTTCGTCTGGGGCGCGCCGGACCGGCCGCGCGGCACCATCGACCGGCCGATCGACCGCCATCAGGTCGCGCGTGACCGCATGGCGGTCCGTGAAGGCGGCCGCGAGGCGGTCACCCACTGGGAGGTGCTCGAACGCTACGGCGGTCGAAAAGAGATCAAACGGACCGGCGGAGGCGGCCAAGGCGGGCCGATCGCGAGCCTGCTCGCCTGCCGGCTCGAAACCGGCCGCACCCACCAGATTCGGGTGCATTTGGCCTCGATCGGCCATCCGCTCCTTGGCGACGATGTCTATGGGCCGGGTTTTCGCACCAAAGCAGCCTTGTTGCCTGCCCCCGCCCAGGACGCGCTCAAGGCCCTTGGCAGACAGGCCCTTCACGCCCATATGTTAACCATCGAGCACCCAATTACCGGTAAAATCTTGCGGTTCCGCTCGGAACTGCCGGCTGATCTCGCCCGTTTGCATGATATGCTGGCGGCCATACCGGCTGATTCTAGGGATAAATAGAGGCTACCGGCTCAAGCGGCCATTAGCCGAGTTCAGTCAAATCAAGGCGCCGTCGCGTCGAAGTGATGCCTCTTTACTACCGCCCGCCGGGTCAAACCGTGTATGTTGCAGGTGCGAGATAAGGAACTTGCGCCGTCGGCTTGGGAAGCGACGGTACTATCGCCCGCCGCATTGGCGGGGGCGTGAACGAGGAAAGGGCGCTTTCATGGCCCAAACTGCTGCCTTGCCGGTTCTGTCGGGTGAAACCGGCCTGACCAGGTATCTGGAAGAGATTCGGCGGTTCCCCATGCTGGAACCGCAGGAAGAATACATGCTGGCCAAGCGCTGGCGCGAGCACGGCGACCGTGAGGCCGCGCACCGACTCGTCACCAGCCATTTGCGGCTCGTGGCCAAGATCGCCATGGGCTATCGCGGCTATGGCTTGCCGATCTCGGAAGTGATCTCCGAAGGCAATGTCGGCCTCATGCAGGCGGTCAAGCGCTTCGAGCCCGAGAAGGGCTTTCGGCTGGCGACCTACGCCATGTGGTGGATCAAGGCGGCGATCCAGGAATACATCCTGCGCTCCTGGTCGCTGGTGAAGATGGGCACCACCGCCAACCAGAAGAAGCTGTTCTTCAATCTGCGCAAGGCCAAGAGCCGGATTTCCGCGCTCGACGAAGGCGACATGCGGCCGGATCAGGTCAAGCTCATCGCCAAGCGGCTGGGCGTGACCGAGCAGGACGTGATCGACATGAACCGCCGCCTCGGCGGCGACGCTTCGCTGAACGCGCCGATCCGCGAGGACGGCGATTCCGGCGAGTGGATGGATTGGCTGGTCGACGACAGCGCGAGCCAGGAGAGCCTGCTTGCCGAGTCCGAGCAATCGGAGAACAGGCATAAGGCGCTCGGCGAAGCGCTCACCGTGCTCAACGATCGCGAGCGGCGCATCTTCGAGGCGCGCCGGCTTGCCGACGAGCCGATCACCTTGGAGGAACTCGCCGACGAGTTCGGCGTTTCCCGCGAGCGCGTGCGCCAGATCGAGGTGCGCGCGTTCGAGAAGGTGCAGAAAGCGGTGAAGAGCCGCATCAGCGCCATGGAAAGCCCGCCGGCCGCCGCGCCCGCCGTCGCCGCCGCGCATTAAGCTTCAACCTAGCCCGCTGCGGGGGTGAGCGAAGCCTGCTCACTCCGGCAGCGCGCCGTACAGCAAGCGACGCGAAGCCAGGATCGCCAAGCCCGCGAGCGCGGCGATCGCGGCGACCATGAGGAAAAACTCCGGCTTCTCCATCCGGCTCCAGAAGCTGCCGAGCCACCCGGCAAGAAAGCCGCCGACGAAGCTCGTCGCCAGCCACACTCCCATCATCATCGACAACATCCGCGCCGGCGCGATCTTGGTGACAAATGACAAGCCGACCGGCGAGAGATAGAGCTCCGCGACGGTAATAACGACGAAATAACCGAACAGCCAAAGCCAGCTCGCCTTGGCCGCGCCGGCGTGCCAGGCCGCCAGCGCCATGATCAGATAGGAAACCGCGACGCCGAAGCAGCCGAGCGCCATTTTGGCGATCGTAGAAGGCTCCGATCCGCGCGTCGCCTGCCGGGTCCAGAACGCGACCACGAACGGCGTGAAGGCAAAAATCATGAACGGATTGAAAGCCAGGAACCACGTCGTCGGGATTTCGGCGCCGATGCCGAGCAAGTCGATCGTGCGATCGGTATTGGCATCGGCCCACAAGACGATGGTGTTGCCCGCCTGCTCGTAAGTGGCCCAGAACAACGCGGCCGGAACGAACAGAACCAGAATTGCGATCACGCCGCGCCATTCGTCACGATCGAGCGATCGGGCCTGCCGCTGTGCGGCTTGCACCTTTTGCAGTTCGTCGGGCGGCAACAACGGCACGGCATAAAGATAGATCGAGAGCCCGATCAGCATGCCGACGCCGGCGGCCGCAAAACCGTAATGCCAACTCGCCTCTTCGCCGAGCGTGCCGCAGACGAGCGGCGCCAGGAACGCTCCCACATTGATGCCGACATAGAAAATGGAATAGGCGCGGTCGCGCCGGCGATCGCCGGGCGCATAAAGGCCGCCGACCTGCGTGGAGATATTCGGCTTGAACGCGCCGTTGCCGAGGATAAGCGCCAACAGGGCGAACAGGAAAAGCCGCTCGACCGCCATCATGAAATGGCCGATCGCCATAAGCACCGCGCCGATAATCACCATGCGGCGCTGGCCGAGCACGCGGTCGGCGAGCAGGCCGCCGAAAATCGGCGTCAGATAAACGAGCGCGGTGTAGAGCCCGAAAATCTGCGACGACAGCGGCTGCACGTCGAGCGGGCCGAACACCGATTCCAGCGCGCGTCTAATCCCGGCGAGGCCGAATACATCGCCGGCGTGATCCGACAGCAGCAGATACTTGGTCATGTAGAGGACGAGCAGCGAGCGCATCCCATAATAGGAGAAGCGCTCCCACATCTCGGTGGTGAAGAGGAAGGTCAGGCCCTTCGGATGGCCGAACAGGCTCCCGTTTGCAGCGATGGCGTCCTGGTGCGCCAGACCACGGGCGGCGTGAATGTGTTCAGCCAAGCGTGAAGTTCCCCGCCATTCTCACGACCGGCAATCGTGCGTATAAATCGATCGCGCGCAACGCTCGCGTGAACTCGAGCGAGGCCATCGTCGTTCTTTCGTTGCGCCGTGTCGAGGAGGAACAGCCATGCCGCGGGCGGAGGATTTTCCCGACCTCGTCTCCGAGCTCGCCGAGGTGCCGGCGGCCACCAATGCGCTCGGCGTGAAGGGTGCGGGCGAAGCCGGCGCCACCGGCGCGCCGCCGGCCGTAATCAGCGCGGTCCTCGACGCACTGCGCCCGCTCGGCATCGACCACATCGACATGCCGACAACGCCGAACCGCATCTGGCAGCCGATCCGCGCGCGGGAAGCGATGAAAACGCCGTCCGCGTGAAAAAATCGCCTCTCCCGCGTCAGGGAGAGGCGATATTCACGGCACGCCGGTCGCTCACTCCGCGGGCGTTGCCGCCATCGCCGTTTCCGGGATGGCCTCGTGCGGCGCCGTACGATCGAGCGCGCTTGCCGGCGCGCGGCTGAGCCCGAACAGAAACACCGCCACGATCACATAGGCGATCGCAACCGTCGGCGTCACCGCAATGCCGACCGACTCGCCGTGCATGAAGCCGAAGAAGGTGAGCACGGCGCCGGCCAACGCGAAGGCGGAGGCGGCAACGAACTTCTTGTCGATGACGCAAGCGCCGATCGCGGCCAGCACGAGGCCGCTCAAGATGGCGCCGCCGCCCATGACCGAGAGGCCCTCGTAGAGCACGCCGACATTGCCGAGCTTGTCCATGCCGATCGCCGCGGCGCTGGTGCCGGCAGCGCCGAGCGCACCGTCCATCAATGTCTTGCACCAGGCGGCAAGGTGCGGCGTCAGCGCCAGCACGATGGCAGGCCCGTGGGTCTTCGGCGTGCTTTGGAACGCCTGCGCGCCGATCAGCATGCCGATGTAGAGCAGGATCGGCGAGATCGCCACCACCGGCACGATCGCCAGCAGCAGCGAGATGACGCCGAACCACGCCAGCACGATCACCATGATGCCGGTCGCCGCCGAGTAGCCGATGCGGCCGCCCATCGCCTTCCAACCGGGATGGCCGATATAAACCGCGTTGATGAATGGATTACCCATCAGGCAACCGATCAGGCTGACCACGCCGTCGGCGGTAAGCACGCGCATGGTCGGAAACGAATCGCCGGCAGCTTCCGCGCTTTCGACGTTGTCCATCGCCTCGACCAGATCGTAGATGCCGAAGGGTATGGCGGTGACCAGGATCACCCCGAGATACTGAAAGCCGGAGAAGATGTGATCGACGGCCGGGATCGGCACGGAGAAGCCGAAATTCGCGAACGCATCACCGATGCCCTTCACGCTCAATCCGCCGTAGTCGAGGCCGAAGGCGTTGGAGCCCCAGGCGATGATCATGCCGACGGCAATGGCGACAAGGCCGGCGGGAATTCCCTTCGGATATTTGAAGCCGCCGAACCAGCTCACCAGGATCACGGCGAAGCAGGTCAGGCCGATCACCGGCGTCATGTACATCTGCAAGGCCGGACGCATGGAAATAAAGGTGATCGATACGCCGGCGAGCGTACCGAGCAGCGCCGCGCGCGGCGTGATCCGGCGAATGAACGGAGCGATGAACCCGCCGATCATCAGGATGAAGCTCTGAAAGAACACCCACACCAGGCCCGCTTCCCAACCTTTGATCGGATCGTTGGTCTTGAGCGCGATCGGCAGCATGATCACGAAGGTGACGATGAACATGTGCGGCACGCTCACTCCCGAAGGCAGCGCGCACACATCACTGCGGCCCGTAGTGCGCGACAGCCGATAGGCGAGATAGGCGTAGTAGAACGTGGACAGGCACAGCATCAGGCCGAGCGCCGGCAAGATGCGGCCGAACACGATCGCGTCCGGCATTTTCACCACGAACCGCAACAGGCCGGTGAGCACCAGCATGTTGACCAGGATGTTGGTGCCAAAGCCGAAAAAGGCATTCCAATCGCCGGCCGTCCACAAGCGCGGGCGGTAAGCCGCTGCCGATGTCGCTGTCATCGCACGCTCCCTCTTTGAATTGGTCAGTCTCGTTGATGCACGAAGCAATGCTCACAAGACGATCATCTGCCGGATTAGCGGGCAGTGATTTTTTGCGAGCTAAAACGCCCCGCGCCCGACGGCAAATGTGCAGTCGCAAACGAACGCGTCATCGGACTCGCAAGGTACATGCCAATCGGCGCGCAGCGGTAAACACCGGCCAAAGGGATCGCGAACAAGACGAAACGACAGGGGAATCAATTCGTGCCGCGCCGCGTGAACAGTTGACGGGCGCGCATGCAGCGCCGGCCGGCTCGATGGGCAACCGCAGCGGCGATCAAATAACAGTCACCGCCTGGCAAAAAAACAGCAGCGGAGGAAGCGGCGCGGCGCACCTCCGATCAGCGCAGCGCGGCCAGCGAGCCGAGAAACGGTTTTGAAGCGGCAACCGAGCCGAATATGCCGCCTTGCGCCTTGATCATGGCGAGGCCGGCAGCGTGAAATTCGGGGAAATAGGAGGCGCAGCAATCCGAGAGGACGATACAGCGAAAGCCGCGATCGTTGGCTTCGCGCACCGTGGTGTTCACGCACACTTCGGTGGTGACGCCGCAGACAAATAACGTGTCGATGCCGCGGTTGCGCAACATAAGTTCAAGGTCGGTCTGGTAAAAAGCGCCCTTTCCCGGCTTGTCGATCACCGGCTCGTCCTTGAGCGGATAGAGTTCGGGAATAATGTCGTGACCGGGCTCGCCGCGCACCAGAATCCGGCCCATCGGTCCGCGGGCGCCGATGCGGTGCGCGGGATCGCCGCGATCGACCTTGTAGGGCGGCGCATCGGAGAGGTCGGGCCGATGCCCCTCCCGGGTGTGAATGACCAGCATGCCGAGCCAACGCGCCGCCGCAAGCACGGCCCGGCACGGCGCGACCGCGGCCTGCAGGCGCGACACGTCATTGCCGAGCGCTTCGCCAAACCCGCCCGGTTCAAGAAAATCGCGCTGCATGTCGATGATCAGGAGCGCCGCGTGGTCGAGATCGACGGAGAGCGGCGCCGGTTCGGCCTGAAAGGTTACGCTCGGCATCTTTCAGCCCCCTTTGCGGCCCGGCGGCAGCCAGGACAGGAACAAACGCTCAGGTCCAAACCACCGTGCAAGAACAAGGCCAGCAACAACATAGCAAAAGAAGAAACCGTCCGTTGTGTCATTGCTTATTTATTGAGCGGACTCGCGCAAACCGCGGCGCCCAATCGCTCTTGGCGCCCATCACTCTTGGCGCCCATCCGCGCGCGTGCAACAATGTCTGAGAATCAAAGGCTTAGAGCCGCTTTCCGGAAAGCTTGGTCACATGAGGCGTAAATCCGCGGTCCGCAAACCGAAGGCCGCGCGAAAGACCCGAAGACCGGCGCGCCGGTCACCTGCCAAACGGCCTGACCCCATCGTGACGCTCGTCGCGGCGGGGGCGAAGGCGCTGGCGCTGCCGATCGATCCTGTCTGGCGCGAAGGCGTCGCGTTCAATCTGCGCCTGATCCTTTCGCATGCAACGCAGGTCGACGAATTTCCCTTGCCCGACGAAACCGAACCGGCGCCGGTGTTCCGTGCTTGAAACGGTCGCGCCCGATCTGCGCTGGAGTACGGCCGCGGATATTGCTGCGGCGGTCGGCGCCGGCCGCACCAGCGCGGTGAGCGTCGTGGAAGCAGCACTCGCCCGCATCAGTGCGCGCGATCCTGTGCTCAATTCATTCACCGCGGTCACCGAACGGCGCGCGCTGATGCGGGCGCGTGCGCTCGATGCGGCCCGCGCGCGCGGCGAACCGACGCCGCCGCTTTGCGGCGTGCCGTTCGCGGTTAAAAACCTGTTCGACATCGCCGGAATGCCGACGCTTGCCGGATCCAAGATCAATCGCGACGCGCCGGCGGCAAAGCATGACGCCACGCTGATCGAGCGGCTCGAAGCAGCCGGCGCCGTGCTCATCGGCGCGCTCAACATGGGCGAATACGCCTACGACTTCACCGGCGAGAATGTTCACGACGGCCCCGCCCGCAATCCGCACGATCTCAGCCGCATGACCGGCGGATCGTCCAGCGGATCGGCCGCCGCGGTTGCCGGCGGCCTGGTGCCGTTCGCGCTCGGGTCCGACACCAACGGCTCGATCCGGGTGCCCGCCTCGCTCTGCGGCCTGTTCGGGTTGAAACCGACCTATGGACGGCTGAGTCGTGCGGGAACGTTTCCGTTCGTCGCGAGCCTCGATCACGTCGGTCCGCTGGCGCGCAGCGCCCGCGATCTCGCGTCCGTTTACGACGCCATGCAGGGCTACGACGCGCGCGACTCGGCCTGCGCCGATCACGCTGCCGAGCCTGTCGCCGCGCTTCTCGATCGCGGTACCGCGGGGCTGCGCATCGCGGTCGCCGGCGGCTATTTCAAATGCCGGACGGCGGAAGCGGTCTATGCAGTCGATCACGTGGCGGCGGCCCTCGGCGCCAACCGCGACATCGATATTCCGCAAGCCGAACGCGCGCGCTCCGCCGCCTTCATCATCACCGCAAGCGAAGGCGCAAGCCTGCACCTCGACCGATTGCGCGCTCGCGCCCGGGATTTCGATCCCGCCGTGCGCGACCGCCTGCTCGCGGGCGCGCTCGCGCCGGCTTCGTTGGTGGTGAAGGCGCAGAAGTTCCGCCGCTGGTATCGCAGCGAAGTGCTCAAGCTGTTCGCGGAGGTGGACGCAATTTTGGCCCCGGCGACGCCGTGCACGGCGCCGCTGATCGGCCAGCGGACGTTCACGCTCAACGACGTCGAGTTGCCGGTGCGCGCCAATCTCGGCCTTTACACGCAGCCGATCTCCCTCATCGGCCTGCCGGTGGTCGCCGTGCCGGTACCGTTTGCGCCGTTGCCGATCGCCGTGCAGATCGTCGCCGCGCCCTGGCGCGAGGACGTAGCGCTGCGCATCGCGCATGCGCTGGAAACGAAGGGCGTCGCGGCGGCGATGCGCCCGAAGGAAATCTGATCGCCGACGAGCAACCGCGCTGTTCTGCCGCTAACGCACGGGAACGCGACCACAGCCATCGGATTTCGAATTCCTCGCAGGAACGTCGGGCATCGACAAGTCTTCTGCCGCGAAATCGCCGAGCAGCCGAATTCTTTAAATCCACGACGTGCGCGCAATGCGGCGGGTTGACCTTTACGGCGCCAAGCGGGATGACACTAGCGCAGCGTCGATTTGCCTGCAGGCGCGATGGATAGGTTAGCTATGCTGGTCGGCGTCCCAAGGGAGATCAAGGACAACGAATACCGCGTCGGCATCGTTCCTTCGACCGTCCGCGAGCTTTCCGAAAACGGGCATCGCGTCGTGGTCGAAAGCGGCGCGGGAGCCGGCGCCGGCCTTTCCGACAGCGACTACAGAGCCGCGGGCGCCGAGATCGCGCCTGATGCAGATACCGTCTTCAGCCGGGCCGAGCTGATCGTGAAGGTGAAAGAGCCGCTCGCCGCCGAGCGCAAAAAGCTGCGTGCGGGCCAGGCGCTGTTTGCCTACCTGCATCTCGCGCCTGACCGCGCGCAAAGCGAAGATTTGATGGCGGCGGGCGTCACTGCGATCGCCTACGAGACGGTGACGTCCCCGTCGGGGACGCTTCCGCTGCTCACCCCCATGTCGGAAATCGCCGGCTGCATGGCGCCGCACGTCGGTGCGCATTGTTTGGAGAAGGAGAACGGCGGGCGGGGATTGTTGCTCGCCGGAGTGCCGGGGGTATCTGCGGCGAGCATCGTCATTCTCGGCGGCGGCGTCGCCGGCACGAGCGCGGCGCGGATCGCGACCGGCATGGGAGCCGACGTCACGGTGCTTGATCGAAATCCGGAAGCGCTGCGCCGGATAGTGGGGCAATTCGGCGGCCGCGTGCGCACGCTATTTTCGACGGCCGATGTCGTAGAACTGCTCTGCCGGCGCGCCGATGTCGTCATCGCCACGGTTCTTGTGCCGGGCGCGACCGCGCCGAAATTGATCTCGGCGCAAACGGTCAAAGCCATGAAGCCGGGTTCCGTGATCATCGATGTCGCGATCGACCAGGGCGGTTGCGCCGAGACTTCGCGGCCGACGACGCATTCGCATCCGACCTTTACGGTCGACGATGTCGTGCACTATTGCGTGACCAATATGCCGGGCGCGGTGGCGCGCACCTCGACGTTCGCGCTCAGCAACGTGACGACATCATTTGTTCTGGCACTGGCCGACAAGGGCTGGCGGCAAGCGCTCACCGACGATCCGCATTTGCGCGCCGGTCTCAACGTACACGACGGCCACATTACCTGCCGCGCCGTCGCCGACGCCCTCAACGTGCCGTACCTGCCGGCCGATCGAGCGCTGAAAATATGACTTCCCCCCGCGTTCACCCAATCGACGCGAGCATTGAACGTGCCGACGAGCCAAGACAAAGTCCAGGTGGTCGGCGTCGACGACCTGGAGCGTGAGCTTAACCGGGTGCGCGCGGCGGCAGCCGGCTCGCTTTCGGGTATCTTTGGCCCGCAATCGGTCACTTGGCAGGTCGATCGCGAAGCCGCAATATTCCTCGGCGCGGGCCGAGCGTTGCTGCTGCAACTTGCGCATCCGTGGGTCGCCGCTGCGATCGAACAGCATTCCCACACTTTTGCCGATCCGATCGGACGCTTTCATCGCACATTCGGCGTCGTCTTCGCGATGGTGTTCGGATCGCTCGACCAGAGCCTCGACGCCGCTCGCAGCCTGCATCGCCGTCACGCCGAGATCGAAGGCTCGTTGCCCTCCGCGGCAGGGCCGTTTCCCGCGGGCTCGTGTTACTGCGCCAACGCGGTCCCCGCGTTGTGCTGGGTCTACGCAACCCTCATAGAGACGGCGCTTCTCGCTTACGAGTTGGTGCTGCCGCCGCTTACGTCGGAACAGCGTGAGCGCTATTACGGCGAGAGTCGGCGGTTTGCCGCCTTGTTCGGAATAGCGGACGAATATCTGCCGCGCGACTGGACCGCATTTTCCGCCTACACCGCCACGATGGTGCAATCCGATACGCTGACCGTCACCGACGCGGCACGCGTCATGGCGCGCCGGCTTATCAGTGGTGCGGGCACGTGGCTTCCGGTGCCGGCTTCCTATCAAGCACTGACGGCCGCGCTGCTGCCGTCGCGGATCCGCGACGCGTTCGGATTTCCTCACGGTGTCGCCGAGCAGCGCGTCGTTCGGCGACTCACGACGAGGATTCGACGCATATATCCGTTGTTGCCGGCGCGGCTGCGTTATGTCGGACCCTATCAAGAGGCGGAACAACGGCTTGCCGGAAGAACGAGGCCGGACATCGTCACGCGCATGTGCAACCGCTTTTGGATCGGCCGCGCCGAATTGCCAAGGGAGCGTTGAGCAAAGCACTCCCGATCTCCGGCTGTAATGACACCGTACCGCGGCCGGCGCTTCGCGGCATTGCTGCGACCGTCGCGGAACGTATAAAAGAGGCCCCATCGCCGCCAATTTGCGGATCATGCCAGCCGAGCATGTTCTGCAGAAATAAGCGCTGGCTCAATTGGGGAAAGCATGATGGAGATCGACCTGCCGGAGGTCGTTGCCGAAGTGCGCGCTGAATTCGAGCGTTACGAGAGGGCCCTGGTGTCGAACGACGTGGCGACGCTCGATGCAATCTTCCACGACGATCCGCGCACCATTCGCTACGGCGGGACCGAGAATCTTTACGGCTTCCGGAAGATCGCCGCGTTTCGCGCCGCCCGTTCGCCGGCGAGGCTCCTGCGCACGCTGTCGAAGACCGTGATCAGCACCTACGGCCGCGACCACGCGGTCGCTTCGACGCTGTTTCATCGCAAAAGCGCGCCGGGAAAGGTCGGCCGCCAGATGCAGACCTGGGTGCGCTTTGCGGAAGGCTGGCGCATCGTCGCCGCGCATGTAAGCTATATCGACGAAACGTAGGAGCTGGTGAAGCGGCGGCCGCCGATCAAGAGATATTCAAGATCACACCGCGGCTTTTTCCTGCTCCATGAACGCGCGCCAGCCGCCGAAACTGGAAATATCGCGCGCGCCGGCGACCGCTTCCGCCTCCACCAAAAAACCTTTCACGCAGCGGCCGTCGTCGAGTTCGAGCGAGCCGATCGACAACGGCGGCGGCACGGCGGCGACGAAGCGGCCGAACGCGCGCTCCGGCAGCGCCCAGACTTCGATCTCGATCGCGGCACCTTCGCCGTTTTTCACGCGCAGCAGTCCCGGCTTCGGCGGCCGCGCGGCGGCGAGCGCATAGAGCCGATAGTGGGGGGCGGTCGCGGTGCGCTCGATCAGATGGCCGCCGGCGGCGCGCAATTCGCCATTGAGCGGCATGCCGGAAAGATGCGCGCCGACCACGGCGAGCGGGATCTCGCCGTCGGCAGGCACCGCCGCCGGCCGCGCCAACGGCGGCTGCGGATACTCGAGCGCGCCGAGCGGCAGGCCGGTCGCGGCGTGGAATTCGCGGCCGATTGCCGCCAAGGCCGCGTCGGCGCCGGCGGGCGCCAGCAAGGTCACGCCGAACGGCGTATCGTCCGGGCGCATCGCTGCCGGCACTGCAAGGCCGCACATGTCCAAGAGGTTGACGAAATTGGTGTAGGTGCCGAGCCGGCTGTTGAGCCCGATGGGATCGGCAAGCACCTGCTCGATCGTGTAGTTGGTCGGCGCCGTCGGCAGCACCAGCGCGTCGATCGCCCGGAAGATGTGATCCTTCACCCGTCGCAGCTCCTCGAGCTGATAGAAAGCCGCGAACGTATCGGCCGCCGTGCCGTGCGCGCCGGCGAGGATGACCTGTCGCGTGACCGGATGCAGCGATTCGGGAGAGGATGCGATCAGCGCGCGCGCGGTGAGGTAGCGCTCGGCGACCCATGGCCCTTCGTAGAGCAGCCGCGCGGCCGCGTAGAAAGGTTCGACGTCGACCTCGACGATCTTTGCGCCGAGCGCGGCAAAGCGCGCCAGCGCCGCCTCGTAGGCGGCTTCCGACGCATGATCGCCGAAGAACAGACGCTGGCCCGCAAGCGGCACCCCGAGCTTGAGGCCGTTCGGCATCGGCCCGACGGCCTGCACGGGAGTGGCGCGCGAAAACGGATCGGCGGCATCGAAGCCTGCGACCACTTCGAGCATCGCCATTGCATCATCGACCGTAAGCGCAAAGACGGAGACGCAATCGAGCGTGCGGCAGGCGGGCACGACGCCGGCGGTGGAGATGACGCCGCGGCTTGGCTTCAAGCCCACGATGTTGCCGAAGGCGGCGGGCACGCGGCCGGAGCCGGCGGTGTCGGTGCCGAGCGCAAGCGGCACGATGCCGGCGCCAACCGCAAGCGCGGAGCCGCTGCTCGAGCCGCCGGGAACGAGCTTTGCATCGAACAAATTGCGGCCGATGCCGTAGGGCGTGCGCACGCCGACGAGGCCGGTCGCGAACTGATCGAGATTGGTCTTGCCGAGAATGAGCGCGCCGGCCGCGCGCAGCCGCGTGACGCAGGCGGCGTCCTTATTGGGGCGATAGCTGTAAGCCGGGCAGGCGGCGGTGGTCGGCAGGCCTCGGACGTCGATATTGTCCTTGATCGCAACCGGTATGCCATAGAGCGGCAACGTCTTGGCGCCCGTGCTGGCCAGCGCCCTCGCCTCGGCAAGCACGTCCGCCTCCTCGCGCAGCGCAATGAAAATCGCCGGATCGCCGTGGGCGCGGATGCGCGTGAAGCTGCGTGCGACGATGTCCTCGGGTTTGACCGATTCGGCGCGATAAGCGTCGAGGATTTCGGCGACCGTTTCGGTCACGTGAGGGCTCCGTCATGGGCAATCGGAACGCGACCCGGCAACCGCGCTCGCCGCACTCTTTTGTGCCAAATCCAGGCCATTCCGCAAGCCGTGCGGCCGGTTGCACGCGGGGGATGAGCCGCCTATATTCGACCAGCTTTTCCGGTCATCGCTGATGACGAGAGTGGCCTCGCCCCTATGCGGCGGGCGGGGCACAGAGGAGACTTGTTATGGCTATCGCGCCCCTGATGCCGAAAGCGACGGCGGTGTGGCTGGTCGAGAATACGGCGCTGTCGTTCGACCAGATCGCACAATTCTGCAACCTGCATCCGCTGGAGGTGAAGGCGATCGCCGACGGCGATGCTGCGCAAGGGATCAAGGGTATGGACCCGATCCTCACCGGGCAATTGACCCGCGAGGAGATCGCCGAGGCCGAAGCCGATCCGAACCACCGGCTGCACATCGCCGAGCCGAAAGTCCGCCTGCCCGAGGCGAAGCAAAAGAAGGGCCCGCGCTATACGCCGGTGTCGCGCCGCCAGGACCGGCCGAACGCCATCCTCTGGCTGGTGCGCAACCATCCCGAGCTCAAGGACAGCCAGATCATGCGGCTCGTCGGCACCACGAAATCGACCATTCAGGCGATCCGCGACCGCACGCATTGGAACTCGGCGAACTTGACGCCGCTCGACCCGGTGACGCTCGGCCTCTGTTCGCAGATCGATCTCGATCTCGAAGTTCAGCGCGCCGCCAAGGAGAAGCCGGCGCCGGTAGAAACGCAGGGCGCGACGCTGTTGCCTGCCGCGGTGACCACGGCTCCCAAGGAGGAGCCGGAGCCGGCGGCCGAAAAGAAATCCGACGAGCTCAACGTCGAAGCGGTGTTCGCCAAGCTCAAACAGCTTGGCGGCAAGGGCGAGTAACCGCCGACACCTCTGCCGTCGTCTATTCTTCGCCGGTGAGTTCCCGCCGCCGCCGCTCCAATTCGGCGGCATAGCGACGCAGCGCATAGGCCTCGGTGAGAAGCCCGATGACCCGGCGGTCGAGATAAGAGTCGACGACGGCAAGCGCCTCCGCCTCGGCCCGATCGAAGGTGAGCACCGCCTCCTTGATCGTCATGCCCGGCAGCAGCAGGCCGTCGGCATAACGCAAAAGATCCTTGATCGACTGTGCCGGCGAAACTTCCGCCGCGTGCGCGTCCGCCACCAGCACCATGCCGGCATAGCGGCCCTGCCCGTCGACCGCGATGATCGCGGCCGGCGAGCCGAGCGGGAAGATTTCGCGGAAGGCGGCGACTGTCGTCGTAACCGGGATCGTCCGCACGTCATGGCGCATCATCCTGCCGACGGTCAGGTCGCGCATCCAGCCAACGTCGGCGGCGCTGCGGATCGTCTCGCCGCGCAAATGGAAGCGCCAGGTGGCGAACGAGTAGCCGAACGCCTCGCGCGTCAGCTGCGAAGAGACGATCACCGCGATCAGCACCGCCGTGGTCAGCCACAGGTCGCCGGTGGTTTCCAGCGCGATGAAGGTCATGGTCAGCGGACCGCCGATCACCGAAGCCGCCAATGCGCTCATGCCGATGACCGCAAAGGCGTTGGAATCGAAAACCGCACCCGGCCAGATCGTCGCGAGCCCAACCGCCAACAGATGGCCGCCCAACGCCCCCATCAGCAGTGAAGAAAAGAACATGCCGCCGCGGAAGCCGCAGCCGAGGGAAACGACCGACGCTGCGATCTTGAGCAGCAGCAAAAGCGCCACCGTCCAGAGTGAAAGTTTGAACATTCCGGCAAGATGCAGCGCGCCGTGGCCCGACGACATCACCTGCGGCGCGGCAATAGCCAAAAGCCCGACGACCAATCCGCCGACCGCCGTGCGCAGCGCCGGCCGCAACTTGGCGCGCACAAACAAGGATTCGCACAACGCCACGCTGCGCATGAGAAGAATGCCGAGCAAAGCGGCGAGAAGGCCGATCGTGGCGGCGATGACGAGATCGTGCGCCGCGATGGTGATCTGCTCCGGCGCCACGATGCCGACTTCGGCCGCCGCAAGCGCATGCGCCACGAGGTACCCCACCAGCGCAGCGACGCCGACCGGCGCCAGCGTGTTGGGCGAGTAGCCGCCGATGATAAGCTCGAAGCCGTAAAAAGCGCCGGCGAGCGGCGCGCCGAAGGCCCCGGCAATTCCAGCGGCGGCGCCGCAGCCGACAAGGACCCGTAGATCGGCGCGCCGCAGCCGAAATGCCATGCCGAGGCGCGAAGCAATGCCGCCGGACAGTTGCGTATAGCCCGCCTCGAGACCGACCGAGGCGCCGACCCCGCTCGACCACACCGTCTCTGCCGCGACGATGATGCTGCCGAGGAGCGACATGCGGCCGCCATGCAGCGCGTTCGCCTCGATCGGATCGATTTCCCGCTCCGGCCGCCAACGCGCCATCAGCTCTCTGGCGACGCCGAACAAAAGCCCGCCGGTAAGCGGCACCGAGATCGCAATGACCGGATCGAGCTGCAACAACCCCGACAGCCGCACGCCGGGATCGAGATTGAAGAACAGACGGTGCAGACCGTCCACGCTCGTACCCATGGCGGCCACGACCAGACCGGCGACGGCGCCGACCAGCGCCGCAAGCGCGATCAAGCTCGATTCGCGCGCTCGCACGACGGCGCGCAGCCGCGGCGGCATCTCCAATCGACTGATGATTTTATCGATCAAGCAAACTCACCCATCGGAATAGGCGTGCCGGGAGGCCATGACGGCCGCGCGAAAGCCCATCTTCCGAAATGATGTTTAAGTCAACGCGCTCCTCGGTACGGCGACGCAACGTTGGCCGGCGACGGCGGGTCATAAACGCCGGGCTGGGAACTCTCGATCATGCGAAAGCGTTAACCAACGACTGCGCTTTGGGGGGTATTCCAACATGACTCGCTATGCACCCGACGCGGCGGGCAATCCGGATTCACCCGGCACTACTTGGATTCCCAACAGCCTCGAAAGCACGCCCGCGCGCCGGCAAGCGGCGACCCGACGCGCTTGCTGCCGGTCGACCTATGATAGGATAAGCAGCGCGCGTCATCGGGCGGAAACTGTGTGAACTTTGACTGTGAACGTCGACATGGGAATCGCGGCGACTTCGCCAACGTCCGATTTGCGCGAATGCGCGATCCTGCTCGACGTTGATGGCACCATTCTCGATATCGCACCGGCACCGCAAGAGGTCCGGGTGCCGCCGGCGCTCCGCCACACGCTCGCCCGCTTGCAGGAGCTGACCGGCGGCGCCCTGGCACTGGTGAGCGGCCGCTCGCTCAGCGACATCGACCTCATGTTTGCTCCCCTGCAACTCGCCGCGATCGGCGGCCACGGCGCCGAGTTGCGGCCGGTTCCGGGAAGTGCGCCGCAGACGCGGGCGGAATCGCTGAGCGCCGATCTCAAACGCCAACTCGCCGCCTTGACCGAACTCGGCCCTGGCCTTCTTGCGGAGGACAAAGGCTACTCGCTCGCCCTGCACTATCGGCTGGCGCCGGAGCTGGGCCCGGCTTTGCACGCGGCCGCAATCCGAATTTGCGCACAGATGCCGGCCGGCGGCGTTGAAATCATGCCGGGTAAAGCAGTGATCGAAGTTATACCAGCCCGGACAAGCAAGGCGCTCGCGGTTCGTGAATTGATGATACATCCACCGTTCGCGGACCGGCACCCGATCTTCATCGGCGACGACGTCACCGACGAAGCGGTCTTTGATGTGATTCCGCAGTTCGGCGGCTGGGGATTTTCCGTCGGCCGCATCGTGCCGGGCGTGAAGGGGCACTTCGACAAGCCCGAAGACGTGCGCTCGTGGCTGGCGCGGATCGTGGCCGACCGCGGGGGCGCGGCGGCATGAAGGATCACGGTCTGGACCTTGCCGTCATCGGCAACGGGCGAACGACCGCGCTGGTCGATCCCGGGTCGCGCATCGTTTGGTGGTGTTATCCGCGCTTCGACGGCGATCCCATTTTCTGCCGACTGGTCTCCGGCAAGGAGGAGAAAGGATTCTCCGACGTCGTGCTCGACGACATGGCGGAGTTTCAATCCGAATATCTGCGTAATACGGCGATCGTCTCGACGGTGCTCACCGATCACCAGGGCGGCAAGGTGCGGATTACCGATTTCATGCCGCGCTTTCGTCAGTTCGGCCGCATCTTTCGGCCGCCGCAAATCTTCCGCATCATCGAACCGGCGGCCGGCCTGCCGCGCATCACCGTCAGGATGCGACCCACCAGCGAGTATGGAAAGCAGCTGCCGCGGCGCTCCCTCGGCAGCAATCATATCCGCTATTACGGCGAAGGCGCCGTGATCCGCCTGACGACGGACGCGCCGCTGTCCTTGATCGACGGCGAGGCGCCGTTCGTGCTTACACGGCCGTTGCATCTCGTTTTCGGTCCAGACGAGCCCTTCTCCGGCGACCTGCAGACGACGTGCCGCGAATTCGCCGACCGCACGCACGATTACTGGACCGAATGGGTGCGCCGCCTGTCGATCTCCTACGATTGGCAGGAGGCCATCATCCGCGCCGCCATCACGCTCAAGCTCAGCAATTTCGACGAGACCGGCGCCGTCGTCGCCGCCCACACCACATCGATCCCGGAAGCGCCGGGCTCCGGCCGCACCTGGGACTACCGCTATTGCTGGCTGCGCGACGCCTATTTCGTCGTCCAGGCGCTCAACCGCATCGGCGCCACGCGCACCATGGAGGAGTTCATCTCCTTTACGCTGTCGATCGCTTCCAAGCCGGACCAGGAGCTGCGCCCGCTCTACAGCGTGGTGCCGACGACCACCATCGCGGAACAGATCGCGCCTGAACTGGAGGGCTATCGCGGCGACGGTCCGGTGCGGATCGGCAACGCCGCCGTCGAGCAGACCCAGCACGATGCCTATGGCAGCGTCATTCTCGCCGCCATGCCGATGTTCTTCGATCGCCGGCTGCCGCGGCCGGGCGACGAGGGATTGTTTCGCCTCCTGGAAACGCTCGGGCACCGGGCGGCGAAGAAGGCGCTGGAGCCGGATGCCGGCATCTGGGAGTACCGCGGACGCCAGCGCGTGCATACTCACTCGGCGGCGATGTGCTGGGCCGGCTGCCAGCGGCTCTCGGCGATCGCGACCCGCATCGGCCTCGACGATCGCGCGCAGTATTGGAATGCGCGCGCCGAGCCGATCCATGCGGCGCTGCTCGAGCGCGCCTGGAACGAAAAGCGCGGCGCCTTCACCGCCGCCTTCGGCTCCGACGACCTCGACGCCAGCGTGCTGCTGCTCGCCGACCTTGGCGTCGTCGAGGTGGACGACCCGCGCTTTGTCTCCACCGTTGCCGCCATGGAGCGCGAGCTCATGCGCGAGAGGCACGTGATGCGCTACGCCAGCGCCGACGATTTCGGCCTACCGGTCACCGCCTTCTTCATCTGTCGGTTCTGGCTGATCGACGCCTTGTGGTCGCTCGGGCGGCGCGAGGCGGCGCGCGACTTGTTCACCGATGCGCTCAATTACCGCAACCGCTACGGTCTCCTCTCCGAGGACGTCGATCCGCAGACCGGCGAGCTGTGGGGCAATTTCCCGCAGACCTACTCGATGGCCGGCCTCATTCTCTCCGCCATGCGCCTGTCGCGAAGCTGGCAGGATCGCTATTGGCGCGGCTGAGGCGGCGCGTCATCCGTTAATGGATGGCTAATATTAGTCTGTTCTACTGAACCGCTGAGCATACACGGGCGGCGCCAAGGCGATGATGAACTGCATTCCCTGCATCGTATTCCCCACGTCACAGGCGCAATGGATGGCACACCTGGAAAACGGCCCGGCCGGGCCGTTTATGTGCCAGGACCTTGCCTTGCGCGTGGCCATCATCGAAGCGACGCGACTGCGCAAACTTGGCCGATCCGCTCGCTTGGTGGTCAGCACCAAGGACGGCTGTATCAGCGCCGAGCGCTGCCTGTGCGAGCGCTTCTGCTCGGCATGCGCGGTGCCCGCGGCCGATCCGGTTACGGCGTCGGCGCGCTGACCGAGCGTCGCGCGTAAACCATTCCGCTGCGTGTCCGCAAAAAATTCCCGCGCGCGGCAAAAAAACTCTTGCATCGCCCAGCCAACGCGACTATGTCGCGTCCGCCCAATTTCGCACGTGCCTGTGGCCGCGTGCCGGTTGGTGGGCATCCGGACAAGAGGCCGGACAGCCGCCCGGAGTGAGGTCGAGACTTGAAGAGAGTCTTGGCCGCCTGAAGCTCCGAACCACTTAACCGGCAGCCGGAGGCGAAACCGGCGCACCCCGCGCTCAACGGGGGACGCGGCTTAAAGCAACGACGGAACGGGCTTCTCTGGTCTCGTCGGCCCTCCAAAGGTCGACACCGCAGAGGCTTGTCCATCTTGCCGGCCGTGCGGAGCGGGTCATCCCTCTCCAAGCCAAGGCAGCATCTCGGGTGTAGAGCCCGTCGCCTTTCGTTTCCGTGTCTCCACCGCACGGCGAGGCGCCGACCCTCACCCGCTGACGCCGGGCGATTGCTTTCGCCCGAACTTCAATCCGAGCCGCGAGGCTCATTGAACCTGGGTAAGGAGAGCGCCCATGACCGCGCGCATCCGCGATTTCCTGCATAACCGCAAGGACGACGGGCCCTGCCTCGTCGTCGACCTCGACATCGTCCGCGAGAACTATCTCAACTTCGCCAAGGCGCTGCCCGACACGCGCGTGTTCTACGCCGTGAAGGCCAACCCGGCGCCGGAGGTGTTGTCGCTGCTCGCGGGCTTAGGCTCCTGCTTCGACACCGCCTCGGTCGCCGAGATCGAGATGGTGCTCGCCGCCGGCGCCGCCGCCGACCGTATTTCTTACGGCAACACCATCAAGAAGGAGCGCGACATCGCGCGCGCCTACGAGCTTGGCGTGCGCCTCTACGCGGTCGATTGCCAGGCCGAGGTCGAGAAGACCGCGCGCGCCGCGCCGGGAAGCCGCGTGTTTTGCCGCATCCTCTCCGACTGCGTCGGCGCCGAGTGGCCGCTGTCGCGCAAGTTCGGCTGCGAGCCCGCCATGGCGGTCGACGTGCTCGATCACGCCCGTCGCCTCGGGCTCGAGCCCTGCGGCATCTCGTTCCACGTCGGCTCGCAGCAGCGCAACCCGCATGCGTGGGATCGCGCGCTCGCGTCCGCGGCCGCGGTGTTCCGCGACTGCGGCGAGCGCGGCATGGCGCTGTCCATGGTCAACCTGGGCGGCGGCTTCCCGACCAAATACGTCAGGAACGTGCCGACGGTGAGGACCTACGGCGCGGCGATCTTCCGCGCGTTGCGGCGCCACTTCGGCAACCGCATCCCGGAGACCATCGTCGAGCCGGGCCGCGGCATGGTCGGCAGTGCCGGCGTGATCGAAGCCGAAGTCGTGCTGGTCTCCAAGAAGAGCGAAAACGACGACGTACGCTGGGTCTATCTCGACATCGGCAAATTCGGCGGGCTTGCCGAAACGATGGACGAATCGATCCGCTACGCGATCCGCACGCCGCGCCATGGCGAGCTCGGTCCCTGCGTGCTCGCCGGCCCGACCTGCGATTCGGCGGACGTGCTGTACGAGAAAGTGCCGTATCTGCTGCCGGTCACGCTCGAGATCGGCGACAAGGTGCTGATCGAGGGGACCGGCGCCTACACGGCGACCTACTCGTCGGTCGCCTTCAACGGCTTCGCGCCGCTGAAGACGTTCCACATCTGAAGTCGCCGCCTTTGATTTCGCCGGGAGCCGGCGCCGCCGGCTCCCCTTCCATCACCTTCTTAAAACGATGACGCCACGATCGAGGGCGGGAAGGAATGGGCTGTGCTGACGATCCGCCATGAAACCGCTCACGACACCGACGCGCGCGAGGATCTGCTCGACCGCGTGTGGGGCCGCGCGCGCTTCCAAAAGACCGCCGAGCGGCTGCGCGAAGGCCGCCGCCCGGCCGCGGGGCTCTCGCTGGTTGCCGAGGAAGACGAAACCCTCGTCGGCACGGTCCGGCTGTGGCACGTCGGCGCCGGGCCGGCACGGCCGGCGTTGTTGCTCGGTCCCCTCGCCGTCGAGCAGTCCTGCCGCGATCGCGGCGTCGGCACCGCCTTGATGCGGCGCGCCCTCGGCGCGGCGCGGCGGCACGGCCACCAGGCCGTGCTGCTCATGGGCGATGCCGTCTATTACGGGCGTTTCGGCTTTACGGCGGCGAAGACGGGCGCGCTGTGGCTACCGGGTCCGTTCGAGCGGCAGCGCCTGCTCGGCTGCGAGCTTCAGCCGCGCGCGCTCGACGGCGCGCGCGGCCTCGTCGCCGCGACGGGCGCAATGGCGCCGACCCCGAGCATCGCGGCGCTTATCGCCCATCTTGATCGGCACGAAGCCCGCCAGGCTGCTTGACTATCCTGCGAAATTTGGGAACGACGAACATGAACGCCATGACCAAAGCCGCCACCGCCTGGCCCCTGCATGCCCGCTTCGACGGCCCGATCGTGATGATCGGCTTCGGCTCGATCGGCAAAGGAACCTTGCCGCTCATCGAGCGGCATATCGCGTTCGATCGGAGCAAATTCGTCGTGATCGCGCCCGACGACGAGGACCGCCCCCTACTGGACGATCGGCAGCTTCGTTTCATCCACGCGGCGATCACCCGGGACAATTATCGCGACGTGCTCGCCCCGCTGCTGACCGCGGGGCCGGGCCGCGGCATGATCGTCAACCTGTCGGTCGACACCAGCTCGGTCGACCTGATGGAGTTCGCCAAGGACCTCGATGCGTTCTACATCGACACGGTGGTCGAGCCGTGGCCCGGCCTGTACACCGACCGCAACCGGTCGATCTCGCAGCGTTCGAACTACGCGCTGCGCGAAGGCGTGCTGGGCCTGCGCCAGCGCCGCCCCGGCGGCGTGACCGCCGTGAGCTGCTGCGGCGCCAATCCCGGCATGGTGTCCTGGTTCGTCAAGCGGGCGCTGCTCGACGTCGCCGCCGAAATCGGCCTGCGCTTCGACGAGCCGCAAAGCCGCGAGGACTGGGCGCGCTTGATGCAACGCGTCGGCGTCAAGGGCATCCATATCGCCGAGCGCGACACGCAGCGCGCGCGCGATCCCAAGCCCCGCGGCAAGTTCGTCAACACCTGGTCGGTCGAAGGATTTTGCTCCGAGGGCCTGCAACCCTCGGAGCTCGGCTGGGGCACTCACGAGAAGGCGCTGCCGGCGAACGGGCGCCGGCACGACTTCGGCTGCGATGCCGCGATCTATCTGACGCAACCCGGCGCCGCGACGCGCGTGCGCTCCTGGACGCCGACGGCGCAGGCGCAACACGCCTTCATGATCACGCACAACGAGTCGATCTCGATCGCCGACTACTTCACGTGGCGCGAGAACGGCAAGGTGGTCTACCGGCCGACCTGCCACTACGCCTATCACCCCTGCGACGACGCCGTGCTGTCGCTGCACGAGATGGCGGGGGCGGCGTGGAATCCGCAGTCGGACTGGAAGATTCTCGACGAGGACGAGATCGTCGACGGCATCGACGAACTCGGCGTGCTGCTCTACGGACACGCAAAAAACGCCTACTGGTACGGCTCGCAGCTCTCCATCGAGGAAACCCGTGAGCTTGCGCCCTATCAGAACGCGACCGGTTTGCAAGTGACCTCCGCCGTGCTCGCCGGCATCGTCTGGATGCTGGAAAATCCCGACCGCGGCATCATCGAAGCCGACGAAATGGACTTCCGCCGTTGCCTCCAAATCCAGCGGCCCTATCTTGGACCGGTCGTCGGACGCTACACCGAATGGACGCCCATCGACGGCCGCAGCGCGCTGTTTCCGGAAGACGTCGACCGCGACGATCCCTGGCAGTTCAGCAACGTTCTGGTGAAGTGGTGAAATCGGCGGGTGGCCGATAAAAGCCGCCCGCCCGCTGCCGCCGCGCCGCGCTACGCCGTCTTTTCCGGCTTGGCGTTGAGGCTGAATTTCGATTCGCGCAGCACCTCGCAGATTTGCGCGTGATATTCTTCGTAAAATTTCTGCCGCCCGAGCTTTTTGACGGCGACGTGCTCCGGATGCCTCGCCCACTCGCGCAGAGTCTCTTCCGACTCCCATTCAAACATCGAGAGGCGTTCGCCATCCTCGGCGACGTAGCCTTTGTGGGAGACGTAGCCGGGCATTTTACGGGCGAGCTCGCTCATGCGCACAAACCAGTGCTGGTACTCCTCGCCGGCACCTGCCGGCGTGCGCCGAGCGCGAAAGACGACGACGATCATTGTCGCTTCTCCTTTTGCGTTACGGGCTGTCCTTCCGAACTGCGCTCGAAGTAACCGTGGCCTTGTCGACCGCACAGCCTTTGTCCATAATAGAGAACAATTGTACGCTAAAGAGGATAAGTTTGTCCACCATAGAGGACAAAAACCTCGCGCTTCAGGTTGCGCGCACCATCCGCGGGCGGCGCGAGCAATTGGGCCTCACCTTGCGGGCGCTGGCGTCGAAGAGCGGGGTTTCGGCCTCGATGATCTCCGACATCGAGCGCGGGGCGAAATCGCCGACGATCTCGACCTTGTCCGCGCTCGCGCGAACGCTGGGACTGCCGGTTTCCGCCTTCGTCGATCGTCCGGCATCCGGATTTGGCCGCATCCACGTCGTGCGCGCGTCCGAACCGCGTGAATTCATTGACGCGCTCAGCGGCGCCAAGCGTCGGGATATCGGAGCGGCATTGGCCGGGAGTAACGTTGAATTCGTACGCTACGCCGTGCCGCCGCACACGGTTGCCGGACCGTTCACCGCCCATGAGCGCGGGACGATCGAGCACATGCATCTGGCGTCAGGCCGCGTCCGCATCGAATATGGGACTGAAGTCGTCACCCTCGAAGCGGGCGACAGTTGTACGTGCATTGCCGATGCGCCGCATCGTTTCGATAATCGGGAAGGTGACGAAGAAGCGCTCATCTATCTCGTGATCGAACGGCCCTGAGGCTTGCGGCCGAGTAAAGCCGTGATTTCGCCAACGGCATTTGCAAGCCGGCACTCGCGTACGAGGATTGAAGATCGACGACCGCAGCGGCTTTTAGATTTTAAATTATGGATTTCTTCAATGCTGCAACGACACAAACGACGCAATCGTGCTCATGACAGGAGGCCGCGATGTGCCAACGGTGTGAGGATGCTGCGGCGGCGCGGATGCCGCTCGTGCGGCGAAATATCCTGAAATTCGCGGCAATCGCGGCGACCGGGCTGGCACTCGGTCCGCACGCGTTGGCCGAGGCGGCCAAGGCGCCGCCGAAACCGCAAAATGTCCTCTCCCCCGACGCAGCGCTCGAGCGCCTGATGCAGGGCAATGCCCGCTATGTCGAGGGCGTCAGCAGGCGGCACGACTTCAAGCACGAGCGCGAAGCGCTCCGCGCGGGTCAGAATCCTTTCGCCGGCGTTCTCAGTTGCGCCGATTCCCGAATCAGCCCCGAATATTGTTTCGACACCGCGCGCGGCGATCTTTTCGTTTGCCGCGTCGCCGGCAATTTTGCGAGCGACGATATCGTTGCAAGTTTCGAATATGCGGTGGCGATGCTCAACGCACCGCTCATCCTGGTGCTCGGCCATGACGCCTGCGGCGCCGTCGATGCAACGATAAAATCGGTCAAGGACGGCACCGCGTTGCCCGGCCATCTGCCGGCGCTGGCCGCCGCCATTCGCCCGGCGGTCGAAGCCGTCAGGAGCGACAGCGGCGACATGCTGGCGAACGCCACCCGGCGCAACGTGATGCTCAATGTCGAGAAACTCAAGAACGCCGCGCCGATCCTGAAAGCCGCGGCCGACGACAAAAAGATTCGCGTCGTCGGCGGCGTTTACAGGCTCGCCTCCGGGCATGTCGAACTTGTGAGCTGACGGAATTTGCCCGCCGCGCAGCTATTCC
>Ga0187784_10000328_pt1 | contig 34136 bp, 26 predicted proteins | sample 1015_SJ02_MP15_2_FD_132964 | JGI IMG/M metagenome (GOLD analysis project Ga0187784, IMG submission 132964) | Tropical peat soil microbial communities from peatlands in Department of Meta, Colombia - 1015_SJ02_MP15_20_MG | ecosystem: Environmental > Terrestrial > Soil > Wetlands > Peat | place... | reverse complement strand
CTGCTGCTGGCCCCGAGCACCGACCAGGTCTACGCCTTCTCCGGCTCGGCCGGGATCCCGGGGCCTCCTTCACCACCGCCGCCGGCCCCCCCGAACTCCTCGTACTGGCTGGTGGCATCCGACGGGGGCATCTTCACGTTCGGGAACGCCGGCTTCTACGGGTCGGCCGGGAGCCTGCCGTTGGTCCGTCCGGTGGTGGGCATGACCCCAACCGCCTCCAAGCACGGGTACTGGCTGGTGGCGTCGGACGGGGGCATCTTCAGCTACGGGGACGCCAACTTCTACGGCTCCATGGGCGGCCAGCGCCTGAACGCGCCCATCGTCGGCATGGCCGCGACACCCGACGGCGGCGGCTACTGGGAGGTAGCCGCCGACGGCGGCGTCTTCAGCTTCGGCGACGCCAACTTCTACGGCTCCATGGGCGACAGGCGCCTGAACGCGCCCATCGTCGGCATGGCCGCTACACCCGACGGGCTGGGGTACTGGCTGGTCGCCTCGGACGGAGGCATCTTCAGCTACGGCGACGCCGCCTTCTACGGCTCCATGGGCGGCACACGGCTCAACAGGCCGGTGGTCGGCATGGCCGCCACCTCCGACGGGTTGGGCTACTGGATGGTGGCCTCCGACGGGGGCATCTTCGACTTCGGGGACGCCGGCTTCTTCGGCTCGGCCGGCAACGTACACCTGCTCTGGCCGGCGGTGGGGATGGCGGCGACACCGGGCAACGGCGGCTACTGGATCACGGCCGTCGACGGCGGCATCTTCAACTACGGCGACGCCAACTTCTACGGCTCCATGGGCGCCATCGTGCTCAACAAGCCGGTCGTCGGGGTGGCCTCGGCCAGCTGATCGAGCAAGAAACCCCAGATCGGGGACGTCCCCTACCACTGCCGGGTCGGTGGCCCACTCTGGGCTCAGTCTGAGCCCTACACCCAAGGCTCTATCGTCTTGCATCCATACTCTTCGGGAGCGACGTCGCGGACTGTCTGCGAGAACTGCCACCAATGACCAGCGAGGTCTTCCACCGTGCACTCGCATTGTCCGTAGACATGTTCTGTTGGCGGCTCAAGGACACGTGCACCCGACGAGCGGGCGCGTTCGAACGCTGCGTACACGTCGTCAACGCGGACTTTGATCACGTGGGTCACGGCCCCTGCCTGCGGCGGTTGTTGCTCGCCCCGGACCTCAGCGACGATGAACGCACCGTCGGTACCGATGCTCATCTGGGCTCGATGACTCTCCCCAACGCGGACCCGTTCAACTGCTCCAAAAGCCGAGGTGAGCCAGGCGACCGCCTCTCGCACGTCGGGATACACCAGGACAGGAATCACAGTTGCCTGAGGAATCGAACGGTTGCGCTTCATGCTCATTTGTATGTCGCTCCTATACGGTGGTCAACCTCGGGGTCGTGGCAATGGCCGGGTGGCTCGGAACGCCGTACAGCTATGGGAGTGACTTGGACATGCGAGCCACCCACTCGTGGGACCCAGTCCGGAGCGGGGCTCTTTCGCCCGTGGGGACGAAGCCCGCAGACTCGTAGAGTTTGAGAGCTGGACTGCTGGCACGCTCCGTCACCCAGAGCTCTACGGCTCGGACGTGCGCCGTTTTGGCCCAGTCCAACAGGGCCTCCACCAGCTCTCGTGCGATTCCCTTCCCACGCGCCGAAGGAGCGATCCACATGGACACCAGTTCAATGACCGGGCCATCTGACTGGGACCTGTATCCACCGATGATGCCGATGACATCGTTTCCATCACTTGCGATGAGGGTCGTCCTCTCGGTTCCATCAGATCCACCTCGGGCGCGGTCAGCCCACTCTGCCTCAGAGATGGACGACTCTTGGCCGTAGGTGGAGGAGAATGCGAAGGGTGAGTCCGACAGTGCGGCCAGACGGACTTGGCGCAATCTCTCGCCATCCCCGGGTCGTATCCGCCTGACGGAGGCCATCCTCCATGGTGGAGTCTCAAGGATGGGGATCGCAACCTCTATGTCCCCGCACCGGCTCGCGGTCACGGATTCCGACGTCTCGTAAGTGGCCGCAACCATGGCAGTAAGCCCCTCGAGCACCCTGCCAGACCCGAGCGGTTCCACAACGACGGCATCGAAGCTGTGCCTGAAGGGTTGCGTTAGAGGTCACACATCGTCGTTGCGCCGGGGTAACTCGCTGATTCCATCGAAGTCGGGCGCCGCACACAGCACAATGGCCGTCAGGCGTCCGATCGGCTCGAGTCGCCACGAGGACATTCTGACCTTGCGATTGGGTGACCCTGCTCCTTCGTGCGCTTGTCCATTCGAGGCTGTCTTCAGCGAACTCGGCGTACCGCAGTCGAGGCGCATCGGCGCCGGGCAGGTCGGTGGAGAATGCTTGGCCCATCACATCGACACCGCCCATTGTGTCATGCGCCTCCTCCGATCTGCCGGACAAGATTGCGGATCTCTCAGGTGCCACGTTGACGACGGAGCGACCAGCGGGCGCGCGATTGATCATGAATCATCCTCGCGCAGTCTTGCGAGCTCTTGGTCAACCATTCGCTCGTGCTCGTCGAAGTCTCGCTTCGCCGCTCGCGGGCTCCAGCGCCCGCGCATCGTGAACACGAGTACCAAGAATACGATCATGCCCCCGAGACAGACCCACCACCAATGCTTCCATTCGCCTGGGGAGGCTTTCTCAGCAGGTACGAGTTTCTCTTCCGCTTCGAGGAGCCCAGCGAGATCTGACGAGTACTTGCCGACCTTGGTCGCGATCACCTCGGGGCTCATCGGCCTGCCAGCATCGATTGCGTTCGCCAACGGCTCAAACGCGAGCAACCCGAGGACCTGTGGGTTCGACACGCCACCAGCGGTCGTCACTGCTCGGAGAAGGTTGTGCGACTCGTCGCAACCAGCGATGACCCTCGCCAGCGTCTCGGGTCCCGGCTCCTTGGTCGCGTCGAGTGCTGAGACGACGTTAGCGGGAGCCCGCTTCGACGCACAAGCCGTCGATGAGGGCGCGTAGGGAACTGCTGCTTTGATGGCGCTCAACGCGGTTGCCGCGTTCTGGTTGTCCACGAGGACGGTGGAGGTCGTGATGACCCAGGGAAGCACGAGGAAGGAGATCGCCACGACGATGCGGAGGATCCAGCCCCAGACGGCCAACCCTGACGCGATGAGCGCAGGATTGTGCGATTCGATCTGCTCGGTGTATGCCGCCATCCATGAGCAGTAGGCGCAGCTGGTAGCAGTGCCGAGCATGACGACGACTAAGACGTTCCAATAGTAGCCAGTGTGTGGCTGCCCAGCCTGGAGAATCATGAAGATCATCATCACGATCCCACCAATGCCGCCGACCAGCATGAGAGGCTTTCGAACCCGCAGGCGGTCGGAAACCATCCCGAAGAAGACCAATGCTCCAGAAGCGAAGGCCGCGTACCAGACGTTGATGCCATCGGCGTCCGGCGTCGAGCGGTTGAACACGACCACCCAGTAGATCGTGAGAACGCTCACGGAAGTGTAATAGAAGAGCAAGAACACAGCGATAGCACATGACGATATGACGATGTCCGCTCGCATGACCGAGCGCAGCGGGCGCGAAACCGCCGATTCGACGTCGATGCCCGCAGCACGAACTTCGACGAGGGCCCTCTCGCGCTCGGTAACCATGAGCTGATCTCGAAGCTGGGGCGAGAGTTCACGCAGAAATGCGAACGAGATCGCTGTTACGGCAATGCACACCAATCCTGAGATGATGAATTGGTCCTGCCACGAGGCCAAATGCGGCAACGTACGGGTCGCGACCAAGGCCGCGGTCAGACTTCCCAGCGTAGGACCCAGTGCCCAAAATCCCATCGCGGTACCCCGTCCCATCTGCGGAGAGAAGTCGCGTATCAACGCGGGGGTTGAGACCAGGATGATGCCTTCTACGAAGCCGATGATGCAGTACGCGACCGCGAAATCGAACCTCGAGTGGATATGCGGAACGGACAACTGCACGATTCCGACGATGAGGGTGCCATAGATGGTGAGGTTCGCGCGCCCGATTCGGTCGGACAGCCCTCCGATGAAAGCCGTGAAGGCTCCAATCGCGTTCGAGACAACAAGCAAATACAGGAAATACAAGAACGACATGTGATAGTAGGGCAACATCAACGGCGTGACGGCGCCTTCGACGTAGTAGAGGTAGTAGAGGACGATCGTGGTCAGAACGACGATGCCCAGGTAGAGGTAGCGCCTTCCTGTCGTCGGGTAGCGGTACAGCAGGCGCCTGCCCAGGGCGTTGCACAATCCGCCGGCGCTACCCGACGGTCCCGCGGCAACGGTCATCGTCGTCCTCCCGTCGTCGGCGCGGCACGGGGATGACGTGGCGTCTCCCTGCCGGGTCCAAGACGAGCTACCTCGCCTTGGTTCGAGTCAGGGCCCTTCTGAAAGGCTAAGCAGACCCGACCGGGCGACCAGGGCCGAAAGCCCCATCGTTCCGTCAGCGGTCCGCCGTTCCCCCCGGGTCGGCCCGCAGGCCGCCCGGGGTGATTGCGCAGCCGAGTCTCCAGAGGCAAGGTTTGCGGAGACGACATACTCTCTTTGGGTGCTGCAGGTCCGCCCGCACTTGGATCGGATCGCTCGGATCTCAGGCCGTCGAAGCAGCTTGGTTCTCAGAGTCAGCGTTGGGGTGGTCGGGATGCTCTGCGCGGCAATGGTTCTCACGTCGTGCACCATCGGGTCCGCATCTGCAACGCAACAGCCCGCCAGCTCCGTGCAGTTCCTGGGGCACCTGGGACGTTGGCTCACGAACAGCGAAGGCGACGTCGTCGTTCTGCACGGGATGAACATGGTCTACAAACGCCCCCCTTTCACACCAGAGGCAGCAGGGTTCGGGGACGTGGCGGCCAAAGTGCTGGAGGACGAGGGACTGGATGTTGTAAGGCTGGGGGTCATCTACTCGGCGGTCGAACCATCCCCGGGCACGTTCGACCGCTCCTACCTCGACTCGATCGCATCTACGGTATCGGTGCTCGCCCACCACGGCGTGTACACGCTCTTGGATTTCCATCAGGACATGATGACCCAAGCCTTCGGGGGTGAGGGTTTTCCCTCGTGGTCGGTCGAGACCGACGGACTTCCCGAAAAGAGCTTCGTCTTCCCCCTCGCGTACACGCAGAGCCCGGCGCTGGACGCAGCCTTCGACAATTTCTGGTCCGATCGACCGGGTCCTGGAGGTGTAGGGCTCCAGGAGCGTTACGCAAGCGCATGGAGATTCGTGGCCGAGCGCTTCGCTGGCGACCCTTACGTGCTCGGATACGACCTCTTCAACGAGCCTTGGCCGGCGAACTCCACTGCCTCGGAACTCGCAGCTTTCTACTCGAAGGTCATCAGCTCGATCAGGTCGGTGGACAAGAGGCACCTCATCTTCTACGAGCCGTTCGTCACCTTCAATTTCGGCGTCCAGACTGAGCTGCCGCGCATTACAGGTGACCCCCTGGGTATGTCCTTCCACGACTACTGCCTCCAAAACTCGCTGCAGGAGGAGGCCCAGTGCGCCCAGCAGGAGACATCGACCGTCGAAAACGCCCTCATGCGGTCTGCGGCCACAGGGGACGCGCTCGTGCTGAGCGAGTTCGGAGCGACCACCGACCAACAGGACCTGGGTCGGGTGGTGGCCATCGCAGACCGAAGCGAGCTTCCTTGGATCGAGTGGGCGTACTGCGGCTGCGAAGACCCGACAGGCTCCATCCCACCAAGTATCGAGGCCCTCGTCTACGACCCTCGACTACCCGCGGCCGGCACAAACGTCGACGAAGCAACTCTCCACACCCTCGTGGAGCCCTATCCGAGGATTGTCGCTGGGACCCCCCTCTCCTACGGCTACGTGTCGAAGACGCACACCTTCGAGATCACCTACTCGACGACCGCTCCCGACGGCAGGCACCTCGACCGAGGATGCTCTGTCATCGTCGTTCCCGCTTTGCAGTACCCGAATGGATACGACGTGGAGGTGTCGGGCGGACGCGTCGTGTCGTCGCCCCGGTCAGGAACTCTTGACGTCGTGGCGCGAGAAGGAGCCTCCGCCGTGACGGTTCGCGTGACCCAAGGCTCTGACGGGAGCCCGTCCGACCCCGGGCCCTCTGTGTCCTGCGCGAACGGCTGAGTTCTCAATAGAACCTAGAGGTGCCGAAAGGCGGCAAATCGGGCGTACATCAACGAAGCGCTGCGCTTCCAATAGGCGGTTTTGGGGCCAACGGTGATCGCGTAGAGGATGTCGCGAAAGGTGGCCGCCGTGATATCGACTCGTTGCACGTCCGGCGTTGAGGAAAGGGTCACCCCTGCCAGGTGACCGACCATTCCACCTGCCGATTCCGCTCGGTGGGCACCCAGAACGACGCCCACCGGCCGGAAACGGCGGCTTGGACCGTAAGTCCTGCAACCTTGCATACCACCTGCTTTGCGCCCGCCGGCACGGCCACTTGGAGTCGAAGTCTCGCCGTGACAAGCGGTGCGAGATACCCAGCGAGTTCATTACTCTTCTCAGTGACCCCGAGTGTGGGAAACCTCACGCTGAATGCACCGAGTGGGAGATGGGGAGACACCTGGTATCCCGCCTCCGTGGGCGTCACGCCTGCGAGCTCCAGCGCGTCCATGACCATCCATTCGGGTTGTTCGGTGTTCTGGCCTTCATAATTCGTAACGCCGAGCACACCTCCACAGCGACCCGGGTCACTGGAATAGAACGACCAGCATGTGTCGTCCACTGAAGTGATCCCGACCCACTCAGAAGGAAAGGCTGTCGCATGATCCGCCAAGGTCGAACGGACATACTCGTTGAAAGCCAGGGAACGAGCCCCAGGTACCTCGCCGTCAAGCGTCGCGTAGGCCCAGGTCAGCCAGCCGTCTGGCTCGTACCAGGTTCCTCCTGGATAGACGGCGTTGTTGTCTCCCTCCCCGGTCCCCGGAAGTGAAGTCGTCTCTTTCACCCCCGGATCGTCTCGCGCCGGACTGAGAGACGTGCCTATCCGATCAGGCCCGTGGACGATTGCGGGCGCGCCGATTCCGTCTAAGTAGCGGCGGATGTTGGCCACGAGCGTGGCTGCCTGCTGCGGATTTGGCGCTCCGGCCAGGATCGCCCACGGCTGAGGCTCGAGCCATATGACGCCCGAGCCGAGCTGCTGATTGTTCGCGTAGCCCCGGGCGTACCAACCCTGCCCGGTCCACTGACCCCGCAGCGTGGCGAGATCCTGCTTGGCGGCGGCGCCCAATTGCGCGGCGAAGGCGTGATCGCCGAGCATTTCTGCTACCTCGGCAAGCTCGGGGTACACGTAGGCGCATTGCGCCACGACGAGGTCCGACTCGGTCATCCCGGAGTAGGTGGGGAGCAGGTCGGACCAGTCGCCGAGTGACAGCGCCAGATATTCGCCGTGTGGGCCGAGAAGTGTCTGCATGTGATCGAAGGACAGCTTTATGTGCTGCCACAGGCTGACGGAGGTCGTAGCGCCGTAGAAGTGGACCGGTCGGTCAAGAAACGCGATATCACGAGTCACGAGAGCGTAGGTGGTCGCCGCCCACATGAACCAGAAGTCGAAGTCGTCTGACTCACCAAGGTTGTAAGCGGTGCACAGGCTCGTGGACCCGTAGGGGAACTGCAACGTCGATTCGGGTTGGAATTGCGCCGAGTAGATCAGAATCTGACGCGCGAGCGTGGGATCCATGTACGTGAGGGGGACGGCGTACTGAAGCCAGCTCCGTGTCCCCCAATTCTGGCCCACCTCGTACTGGTAATAGCCGCCCTGGGTGACGGTGTGCTCGCCGCAGAGCTCTTCGTCCACCGTAGCCGAGCGCAGCAGGTACGCGTCCCAAAGGAACTCCCTGTTGAGCCACTGGTAGCTGTTTCCGAACGAGGCTTTCGGCAGGCTAGCTGCCCACTCGTGTTCGCTCGTGGCGAAGGGATCGCTCATGTCGCGATACCGCGATACGAGCGCGGAGATGTCGCCAGGTTCGTCGTAGCCGTAGAGAAAGCGGAGCGTCTCTGAGCGTCCCGGCTCGAGGCGCCTCGTACTCTCAATGGCGAAGAGAGTGCTCCCCTCGGTGCCGTTGCCGACCGGCGCCGCATCCGCGTCATCCAGCCGGTCTTGAGCGATCGCTTCGGGACTAGCGACGGTGCCGTCCCCAAAGAACGCCGACTGGGTGGTGGTGTATGACGAGGAACTGCCCGAGATCTGTGAGAGGAATATCGAGAGGGGGGAGTCATCGCCGTCCAGCGGCAGCTGAGCAACCGCGAGAGTACGAGAAGCAGCCGACCAGGAAGGAGAGTCGAGTCCCCTGTACTCGTGCGAAGACTGCACCAGGGGGTTCACGTCCCAGTACTCGAACCACGAGACGTTCTCCGCTCGCTGCGATGTGTTCGTTATGTCGACGTCGTGGACGAGGACCGGGTCGTTGCCGTAGGGGGCGTACACCACCTCGTTTACGTCGATTCCGGTCGTCGACAGTGAGTGCGCGAAATAACCGACCCCGAACGTCCGCTTCGTGCTCGCGCCTGGAGGTCGGTCGTCGTAAAGGGTGCTGATGACCTTGCCGTCGACGTTCAGGTAGCCATAGCCGCCTCCCATGTGACGGTTCGTGGGGTCGAGCGCGTTGATCCACTGCATCAGGCGGTCCTGACTCCACAGCTCGGTGTAGCCGTGGTTGAACGCGTCAGCCTTCACTCGGTCGTTCCCGACCTGGCTCCAGGCGTCGTTTCCTCCTGCGAGTTCGGCCTGGCGTGCGATCGGATCCGTCTGCTCGTCGATGGTGTATCGGTAGGCCGGGAGGCCGAATTGGTCGACGGTCCAGCGCCCGAAGTCGCCGCTGCCGTACGTGGAGGAGATCGGAGGAAGCTGTGCGTTCCATGCGATCGGTCCTCCACCTGCGCTTGTCGCGGTGGCCTCGGTCCCAGAGACGGTGACGAGGACCACCACGAGGACCACAGCCGGCACAACACGCCCGCATACGGGGGCGAAGCGTCCGAGCCGGGCACGTCCAAAGGGCAAGGTCAAAGCGTAGATCCGTTGGGTCGCTCGGACCGACGAGGGGCCAACAGACCAGGGGGTGTCACGGCGCGGCAAGAGGAGGACCCGAGAGCCGTGGGAATGCACGAGTCCGGCGCGCATTTTTTTGCCGCGGAGACCCTTCGAGGCAGCCAGGGCGGCCCGGAATGCCGCTGCCTCGATCAGGGCCCGGAGCGCCTCGTCTGCCCTGCGCACCGGACGCCCTGACCAGCGTATCTCTAGTGGCGGAGGTCATCCATCATCAGACGACCTTCGGGTGACCGGCCCGATGAAACCGCTGGTCACCGAGTCGTGCGGTGTGCACTGCGTAGGGCAACTGCCTACTCAATGTCGGCGCCGGCAACGACGGGTCCCGAGAGACTCTTCTCGACGAACTGCCTCCGACCCTTGGTTCATACCGACGGTCTTGACGGCGTCGAACGAAGAGGTCGTCTTCCCCGCCGCTCCAGAAGAAGACAGTTGTCATCTCCGATTGGCATCCCGTCGGTGATCAACCTCGAGGACGACGACGGTTTGCTCCTCGTCATCGATCTTGTAGCGCACGCGGTACTTTTCCTAACCCCGGTGATACCGATCACCCTCCTCACGTGAACTCCCTGTTCAGGGCTTGAATCGAATATTCGGCCCCTACACGGGGAGTTGGCGCGCTGCGGTAAGACTTCTGTGACCTCGAGCGTTTCTCGCCGGTGCAGCGCCCTTGTGGTTCACCCAAAGCCGGCCTGGAGCAGCATCATCGTGGGTGCAGCGGTGCAACTGCCTCGGCCCGGAAGTCCTCGGCGAGGCGATGGTCGTCGATGTAGTCCCACTTGACTTGATAACCGAGGCCGGGTGCCTGGGGAACCGTGACGAAACCATCGGGGTCCAGCGGGTCACAAGCCGCTTCGAGATAGGCCGGCGTTGCGTCATAGCGCACACCGGGGCCAACCAGACCACGCTCGTAGTACTCGCTGACGTCCTCGCTCGTCGCGGCCAGGACCTGGAGATTCCCGAAACCGCTCATGTGCAGCTCGCAGCGCAGTCCGAAGGCGTCGCAGACAGCCATCATCTTCATGGCACCGGTGATGCCACCGCGCAGGACGTCGATCCGGCTGATGTCCGACGCCCGACGCCGGATCCACTCGGCACGGGTGTGGATGCCGCCTTCGGCGATCTCGGGCGAGCAGATCGGGATATCGAGATCGGCGGCCAACTGCACGTAGGACTCCACTCGGTACTCCGGCATCGGATGCTCGTACCAGCAGAAGCCGAGTCGCTCGAGCTCCCGGCCGACTCGGAGAGCGTCGTCATAGGTGTGGTACGTACCCCACGGATCGAACATGAGCACCATGTCGTCACCGACCGCGGCCCGGACGGCACGGCACACCTCGATGTCCCATTCCACGTAGGAGGGTCGGGGCAGAGCGGGCTCGCGCGTCGAAGGGTTCCAGTAGTGATAAGGGTGGATCTTGTAGGCACGATATCCCTGGCGCACGCATTCGAGGGCGTGTGACGCGTACTCGTCGGGCATCCCGAGGTTGTTGAAGCTGCTGGCGTACGCCTTGACCCGGTCACGAGCACCGCCCAAGAGCTTGTGCACCGGCAAGCCGGTCACTCGACCCGCCAGGTCCCACAGGGCCAGGTCGATTACGCTGCACACGTTCTCTGGCAGCTTTGCGGCCCACAGCTGGCGCCAGATCTCCTCTCGGTCCATGGGATCGTGACCAGCCAGCACGGGTCCGAGAAAGTTGACGATCAGCGCGCGGTCGCTCGCGAGCAGGCCGTCTTGATCGCCATGAAAGTGACCGCCGAAGTAGTAGCCCTCAGCCCCCTCGTCGGTGAGCACCTTCGTCAAAGTTTGAACGACGCGATGATCGGACATCAGCTGGCCGAAGGAGATCCTGTCCACCAAGGTCTCGAACGAAATGACTTCGAAGCCAGTTATCTTCATGGCGCCTCCGAGACTTGCTGGCGATATGGTGATCTTCCTGGGTCGGGATCAAGGTCGGTAGGGTCGAAGGGCCCACCACCACTGCCGCATCGTGGGAGAGGGCGAGCCATTGCATGCAGTTCCTGTTGACCGACCGAGCTCTTGCCTCGCAAAGCGTGGGGTTCTTGAGCCCGATGACATCGCCGCCCTCAACGCCATCGCCCCGAATCGAGACGTCTGACACCAGCCGCTGGATAAACCACCCCGCTCCAACCCTCAAGGGGAACGAGTGCAGTCACGACTGGAGGCCGAACCCTATGGACAACATGAAGCACAAACAAATCATCGTCATGACGGGTGCGACCTCCGGCATCGGCGCGGCCGCCCTGAAACACCTCGTTGCCAAACCCGACACCGAGATCCTTGTAGGCGCCCGTGGGCAGCGCGAGATAGCAGGCGCCACCGTCCTGCCACTCGACCTGGCCTCACTGGAGAGTGTCCGCGGCTTCGCCGCGGCGGTCCAAGAGCGTCTTGGCGGAGCAGAGATGAGCACATTGGTGCTCAATGCGGGAGGACAGTTCCGAAACGCACAACGAAGCTCGGACGGATTCGAGATGACGTTCGCCGTGAACCACCTGGCGCACTACCTACTGGCGAGACTCCTGATGCCCAGCATGGCCGAAGGAGGCCGGCTGGTGATCACGACGAGCGACACGCACGATCCATCGAAGATGCCGCTCGCACCGAGAACGCTGGACCCCGAAGCCCTTGCCCATCCCAGCAAGGATTCCACTGCACGTGCATACGCCAGTTCGAAGCTCTGCAACCTGCTGACCGCCAAGGCCTTCGCAGCACAAGACGACGTGAGACAACGGCACATCACCGTGATCGCGTACAACCCGGGTCTGACGGGAGGAACTGGACTGGGCGGTCAACCCGCACTCGGGGGATTGCTCGCCACCGCCGTACCCCCCGTGCTGCGACTTCTCAGCCTCTTCCTTCCTCAGCTCTACTCCAGTACTCCCGAGCAATCGGGCGACGCGCTTGCACAGTTGGTGCTCGGCGAAATCGACCCTCCGTCAGACCGCGTCTACGCCTCACATGTGCGCGGGAAGATCACCTTCCCCGATCCCTCGAAACTGGCGCAAAGCGAAGACGCACGCGATCTCCTGTGGCGTGAGAGCGCAGGCATGGTCGGCCTTACAGTCTGATAGGCCGGCTCTACTAGAACGCCCGGAGCTGCCCGCTCCCACATCGTCTCGTCGGCCTCGTTCTTGAATGTCGGGTCGCCACCGTTCCCTTCGACCTCTCCGTCGTCATGTCGGCCGTAGCCGGCATCTCAACGTCCAACCTTGAACCACATTGAACAGGGCAACGGCATAGGCACGCATAGGGCATGCCCACGCAACGCCCAACCGGACGGCAGCCGCCACCGCGGAACCGCAGCGTGCGAGCCGCCCGCCTCTGCGCCACCCTGCATGTGCTGCATACGCAAGGGCTGAGTAGGTCCCCACAAACTGTCCCCATAAACGCAGAAACCGCCGACCAAACATGCTGGTCAGCGGCCTGTGCATGCGCAAGGAGGGCGCGCAGAGCACCAGTACTTGGTGGCGGGGGTCAGCGACAATCGCGCGACCATCGGCTTATAGACCCGATGACGGCGCTGGTCATGGCGCCGTGCCTATGCACTGCATGGGCAGCCTGCCTACTCAGTTTCACCGGCGGCGCGGATGGCCAGGCCCGAGAAACTGGAACACACTTCGGACTTCGCGTCTGACGATCCGATGCTGACCGAAAGGGGATGGTCCATTACCGCACCCCCAGCTCGGCGGCCATCTTGTCGAATCCGATCCGAAGGCCGACCTCGGAATGAGCGCTCTCGTAAACCGATAGACGATCCTTCAGGTCTTCCAGCTCCTCCATGAGCGCGTCGTAACGCTCGGCTCCGACGAGCACTGCGGCCGGGTGGCCGTGGCGGAGCACGACCACATCTTCCTCCGTCGCCTCACGGAGCAACTCGCCCATTCGGGCCTTCGCTTCGGTAACCGTCACCAGCATCGTGCTCATCTCCTCCTGTAGACCTCGCGTCGGTGACCAACCCGGGTGATCGTCACCACCTGGGCACGGTCGTCGACCGTATAGACGACCCGATAGTTGCCCGAACGTATGCGCCACGCGTTGGCCATCCCGACGAGCTTCTCGCAGCCTGGCGGGCGGGGATCATCGCCAAGCCTTCTGATTCTGTCCATGACCTGCTGGAGATCGCCGCGCTGCAGGTCCCGGAGCTCCTTGGCCACGTGGGGCTCGAACTCCACCGCATATGGCACCTGAATACCGTACCGAATTTAGATCCGATTTTCAAGTCCTAATTCGACTGCCAGGAGAGGCCGATCCTGCTCGCCGCAGTTGCGGCCTGGAACCGTCGGAATGGTGGTGGTCGGCCGCAGTTGGTCACAGTTGTTCTGGACTTGTCTGATGCTGCTTCGTCTTTGGTCGCCCGTGGTCGCTCATGACCATCGTTGGTCGGAGTTGTGCTGTCAACATGCTGGCAGCGACCGTGCGACGCGAACGCAACGAGGGGCGAATTGAAGGACTCCAGCCTCACATTCGCCCACCGAGTCGGGCAGGCCGAAAGGGCGTCCAGACCCCGGGTCGAGCGACGTCGCATATCCGCCCGGATTCCTCTGGGCGGGGTTCAGGGCCAGCCCGCAGTCTGGGGCCGGATCCGAGATTCAGGAAGGTTGGGGGGCTGAGGTCGACGAGCCGGAACTCGGCACCGGTACGGTGATCCGATCGCCGTCCTGTCCCGTACCTCTTCCAGAGGGTGCGCCGACGCCCTGAGATTCCTCATCCCAAGGAGGGCGATCCGCGAATGTCTCGACACCTGCAACACAAGAGTCTGGTCCGGGGCGCGGGAGCAACCGGGATCCTGATTGCCACGATGCTGATCGCCACAGCCGGACCTGGCGGTGCCGCGCCGGTTCCCTTCTTGGCGCGCTTCAACACTGTCAGTGAAGTGGCCTCCACCGTGCCACCGAACGGTGATCAGAACCCGTACGGCGTGGCCAACGTACCGAACAGCACCGGGGCACTCGTGGGCGGCAACACCCTGGTCAGCAACTTCAACTCCTCCAACAACCTCCAAGGCACCGGCACGACCATCGTCCAGGTCGCCCCCGACGGCCAGACGAGCCTGTTCGCGCAGATCAGCACCGACCTCCCCGGCTGCCCGGGCGGTGTCGGCCTTACGACGGCACTCGTTGTGCTGCAGGACGGCTACGTCGTCGTCGGGAGCCTGCCGGTGAGCGACGACGGGTCTGGGACACCGATGGCGGGATGCCTCATTGTCCTCAACAATGAGGGCGTCCCCGTCGAGACGTGGGCTGGCAACGGCATCAATGGTCCCTGGGACATGACGTCGGTGCAGCTCTTTGGGCCCTTCGCCGAGCTTTTCGTGACCAACGTCTTGAACGGCACCGTGGCCGCGGCAGGGAACGTGACCTATCACGGAAGCGTGCTCCGACTCGTCGTGCTCGACCCGCAGGGTCGACCCCCGACGCTGGTCGGCTCCGCAGTCGTCGCCAGCGGATTCGCCGAGCAGCTGAACTCCAGTGCTCTCGTGCTCGGACCGACCGGCCTGGCACTCGAGCCGAACGGCACCCTCTACGTCGCCGACACGGTTCTCAGTCGCATCGCGGCCGTTCCGGGTGCCACCACCCGCGCCTACCCCCTGACGGCCGGAGCGACCACCGTCTCCCAGGGAGGAGCTCTCGCCGGCCCCCTGGGACTGACGGCCGCTCCCAACGGCGACCTCATTGCCGTCAATGGCGACAACGGCGATGCGGTGGAGGTCACGCCGTGGGGCACGCAGGTCGACTCCAAGGCCATCGATCCGTTCGACAGCGCGGGCGATCTCTTCGGGCTCAGCATTGCTCCCGACGATCGCGGCATCCTGTTCGTCGATGACAACGGCTCGGCCAACTCGCTGGACCTCCTCCACTAAGGTGGCCGGTGTTCCGACCGACCTGATGCGCCCACCGCACTGATGACCGTCGTGCCCGGAACCCAGCCTCGATCGTGGCGCCGGCGGCGCCTGAAGCAGGCGGACGGCGTCTCCGACGAGGCGCTCCTGACCGCCATGGCGGCCGGCGACGGCAGCGCCGCAGCGGCGCTGGTCCGACGCCATCAAGCCCGGGTGTACGGGATTGCCTACGCCATCACGGATGATCGCTCGGCAGCCGAGGACATCGCGCAAGAGGCCTTCCTGCGTGTCTGGCGTCACGCGGCCGTGTTCGACGCGCACCGGGCCCGTGCTCAGACCTGGATCTCGTCGATCGCCCGCAACCTCGCCATCGACTTCATCCGCGCTCGGCGTGCCTCGCCCGTGGATCCCCACGATGCCTTGCAACGCGGTGAGCTCCCCAGCGCCGAGCCCAGCAGCGACACACGTCTCGTGGAGTCCGACCTGGTGCAGCGGGTCCGCAGAGTGGTCGACCAGCTCCCCACTGAGCAGCGCCGGGCCCTGCTGCGCGCCGCCTTCTCGGGCCAGACGGCGGCCGAGGTGGCAGTGGCGGAGGACATCCCACTGGGAACGGCGAAGAGCCGGATCCGGCTCGCGCTGGCGAAGGTGCGCGATACCCTGGCCGAGGAGGAAGCATTCGATGAGCCGGATGCCTGATCGATCCACGTGTGCTGAGATGGCCGACGACCTCGGCGCGCTCGCAGTCGGAGCACTCACGGGGCGCGACCGCGTCGCCGTCCTGGATCACGTCGAGCACTGTGCCACGTGCGCCGTCGAACTCGAGTCGTTGGCCACCGGTGCCGATGCCCTGCTCTCGCTCTACCCGGAAGTCGATCCCGCCACCACATTCACCGAGCGGGTGCTGACACGGATCGACGGGGAGTCGCACCAACCGCCGCCACCGCGAAGGCCGAGGCGAATCGCGGTGATGGTCGCAGCTTCGATCGCCGCGCTGGCACTGCTGGGTGGAGTGGTCGCCGCTATCGTGGCGAGTGACCGGGGCAGCGGACCGACGACGGTGACCGCGGTGTTGCGATCACGGGCCGGGCCCGACGGCAGTGTCGTCCTCACGTCTCACCACGGCAATTGGCTCGTGATGACGCTCGACGATGCCGGCGCGTCTGGTTCGGTCACGTGTCGGGTCACGCTCTCGGACGGCTCGGCGAGGACGATCGGACAGTTCACGCTACGCGGCGGGTACGGCAGCTGGGCCGTCCGGCTCCCCACTTCACCGTCGACGGTCGAGGCCGTGACCGTGATCGGCCAGAACGGAACCGTGGTGGCGTCCGCCGCGCTGTAGCGGGCAACCGCTACCGAGTGCCCGTGGTCGTGCCAGGCGGGCCGGAGGGGTGCGACGGCATCGACGGCCCGAGAACCCGAGCTCTTGATCGGTCATCTCACGGGGGATCGGGAGCGCCGGTCGAGAGCAGCCTGTGGCTGCCAGAAACCCGTCCACGCACTGTCATGCCACCATCCGGTACTCGTGGATCAACCCGCCGAGGATGTCCGTCCGACGTATTCGGTGAGCGTCGACGTCGGTCGCCTGCTGCGCAGGAGCATGGACGACCGACCGTGGGCACCGCTGCCCTAGGGAACGGTGCGGGCGGTGCGCGTTGTAGTGCTCGAGGTACTCGGCAATGACGACCTCGAGGTGACGACGCCCGAGGACCAACATACGGTCGAGACACTCACGGCGCAAGGTGCCGATCACCCGTTCGCAGATGGCATTGGCACGAGGTGCCCGGATCGGGGTCTTCACGATTCGAATGCCGTCTGCTCGGAAGACGTCGTCGAAGGACCTCGGGAACTTGGCGTCACGGTCCCGGATCAAGAACTTGACGGGCATCGACCGCTCCGACAGCTCAGCGCAGACGTTGCGCGCCTGCTGGGTCACCCACGCGGTGGCCGGGTTGGAGGTGACCCCAGCCAGGTGGACGAGCCGGGTGTCCAGTTCGATGAAGACCAGCACGTAGAGGCGCCGGAGCAGCACGGTGTCGACTGAGAAGAAGTCGCAGGCCACGATGCTTTTGGACTGAGCTCGGACAAAGTCCGCCCCACGTCGGCCCCGACCGACGTGGCGCGGGGGCGAAGCCGTGGCGCTTGAGGATCGACCACACCGTGGAGGCGCCGACAACGATGCCCATGGTCGCAAGCTCTCCTTGGATGCGGCGGTAACCCCATGTGGGGTTCTCCCTGGCCAATCGGCAGACGAGGCCGACGATCCCTCGTGCCGTCGCCGGCCTGCCTGAGTGCCGCGGGAACGTCCAGCGCCTGCGCACGAGTTCACGATGCCAGCGCAGCAACGTCGCCGGCTGGACGAAGGCTCCCAGACGCCCGGACTGCGAGAGCATCCGCCACAGTCCCGACAGGATCGCCCGGTCAGCCGGTTCGAGTGCTGGCCTCGTGACCTGGCGCCGGAGGACCGCCACCTCGTGCCGCAGCATCGCAATCTCGACGACCAGCTCGCTGCGCTCGCGTCCGAGTTCGACGGATGATGCCGAGCACGCGGCAGAACGCTTGGCACAAGAAGCTGAGGGCCATGGAGCCGGCATCTTGGCGACCATCGGCCCTGTCGCGAAAGTCCAGCCTGGGGCCGTGATCGACTTTCTGGCACCCACAGGGTCTGTCCTCCTTGCCCGTCAATCCGCTGTCATCGAGCCCGGGAAGCAGAAAGGCCGACCCTCTCGGATCGGCCCTGACCTGCGACTTCTCTAGTGGCGGGGGGAGGATTTGAACCTCCGACCTTCGGGTTATGAGCCCGACGAGCTACCAGACTGCTCCACCCCGCGGCGGAGGCCTCACTCTACACCCTGGGCCCGGTCGTCACCACGGCGTCACAGACGCCACGGGCGTCACTGGCGGCCCTGCCGCCCAGTGCTCTTGCTAGAGCGTCTGCGCCGTGGGTGGCGGCGGCGGTGAAGCCGCGTCGGCCGCCTCCGACGGCGGCGCCGGCGCCGGCGCCGCCGTCGGGCCGCCCTCCGGGGACTCGGGCGCCAGCGTGACCTGCCCGTGCTGGGACTCGTGCTCCTGCAGCGCCGCCACCAGGCGCTCGATCTCGGAATCGGTGGCCGGCGTGGCCCGCCCCGTCTTCGTGGCGTAGTAGGCGGCTCCGAGGTCGCGCAGCATCCCGTCGGCCGCCTTCTTGGCCTGCACCTCGTCGTACTTCGCCTGACCCTTGGCTGCCGCGTCCTTGGCGGCCTCCGTGGCGGCCTGCGTCGTCGCCTTCACCTTGTCGAGCAGTCCCATGGAACCTTCCTTTCCGCGTCCTGCGTCCGCTCACCCGTGCGCGCCCCGCCATCATGGGGCCCCCGCGGGCCTCCCGCAACCGCCAACTGCGGCCGGCCTCAGGTCCTGGGCGCCGCCGAGGCGGTCGAGGTGGTGGTGGAATCCTTGGGGCCGGTGCTCGTGGGCACCGTCGTCGAAGTGGTCGTCGTCCCCGGTTTGGACCCCGAGGCCGACGACTTGGACCCCTTGCTCGCTGGCGGCCTCGTCGTGGTGGTCGTGGTGGTGGTCGGCGCCACCGTTGCGCTCTGTCCCGTCGACTTCAGGATCGACTGCGCCTGCTGGATCGACTGGTCCATGGCGTCGATGTTGGCCTGGTAGTCCGCCAGGTCCCCCGCCTTGAGCGCCGTGGCCGCGCTGTTGTAGTCGGCCTGGGCCTGCGCCAGAAGGTTGGCCACCGCGGCCGGAACGGTGGAGGGCCCACCTGACTCCGAGGGGATGGTCACCGTCGTCCCCAGCAGGTCCGAGAGGACGGCGGAGACCGAGGAGTCGATCTTCACCGTCTTGCCCAGCACGGCCACCACGTCGGCCAGCGAAGGCTGGGGGTTGGTGGTCGGCGACACGTACAGGGGGCGGATGTACACCATCGAGTTCGCCACCGGCACCATGAGCGTCTCCCCCAGCAGCACCTCGGAGCCGCGTTGGTCGAGCAGCGAGATCGCCGACGAGACCTTGGGGTCGGCTGAGATCTCGGCATCCGCGTTGGCCGGGCCCAAGGTGCCCTGGGGCACCTCGTAGAGGTCGAGTTGGCCGTAGTGATCCGGGTCCGACTGGGCCACCATCCAGGCCGTCAGGTTGAAGTTCTGATTGGAGTTCGAGAGGCTCGACTGCGCCGCCGGCACGAAGCCGTCGGAGACGGTGAAGACCTGTTCGTTCGGATCGCCGCCCGGTAGCGCGTACACCTGGTACTGGGGCGCCATGCGGGCCGGGTTGGAAGAGATCAGCTGGCCCTGGCTGTTGTAGGTGTTCTGCGCCAGGAGCGCCTGGGACTGCGGCCCGGCCCCAGCGGTCGGCGAGAGCTGCCAGGCGTTGCTCGCCGAGTAGAAGGCCTGCGGGTTGGTCAGGTGGTAGCGCCCGTAGATGGCCGACTCGATGGAGAAGATGTCCGGCGGGTAGCGCAGGTGGGCCCGCAGTTGCGCCGGCATCTTGGACAGCGGCACGAACATGTTCGGGAACGCTGCCGAGTAGGCCTGAAGGATGGGGTCGCTCGGGTCGGCGTCGTAGAACGTCATCTTCCCCGAGTAGGCGTCGATGACCACCTTCACGGAGTTGCGCACGTAGTTATAGCTCCCCGGCAGGCTGCTCCCGATGGCCACCTGCTGGGTGTCGGCGTTCTGCGAGTAGGCGTAGCCCGCCGTCGTGGTGTAGCCGTCGACCACCCAGTCGATGTGCCCGTCGTTGACGACGGCGTAGGGGTTCTGGTCGAAAGTGAGGAACGGTGCCGCCTTCTCCGCCATGGCGACCGGGTCTCGCACGAACATGATGCGTGACTGGTCGGTGATCTGGCTCGAGATCAACAGGTTGAGGTCGCCCAGGCGCAACGCGAAGGCGGCTCGCCTCAGGAGCGATGTGAGCTGGACGCCACCCGTACCCCTGTAGTGGCTCTCGACGTTCGTCCCTCCCTCCTGGTAATCCACCTCGAGCTGCTTGGTGTTGGCCACCACGTAGCCGGTCTCGCCCAGGCCGAAGTAGATGTTGGGCTGGGTCACCTGCGGCATCCCGCTCGAGGACGCAGGCGGCACCTGGGACACGGAGAAGGAAGGGTTCGAGCTGCTCGTCTGGTTGCCAAGCGCCACGGCCACCCCGTTGCCGTGCGTGTACTGCAGGTGGGTGTTCACCCACGAGGGGGATGGCACTCCGCCCGAGGAGATGGTACGCACGCCGATCAGCACCGGGGTCAGCTGGCCATCGAGCACGTAGCGGTCGACTCCGAGGGACGGGAACACGTAGTAGGACTTGATGCCCTGCAGGCGCTGGAAGGTCTGCAGCGAGATCGTCGGGTCGGGGTCCCACTGCCGGATGTTGTTGATGGTGGCTGCCGCGGTCACCGTCTGGCTGGCCGTGATGGTCGTCGCGGCCGAGAAGTTGTGCACGTGCACATCGTTCAATCCGTAGGCGTCGCGCGTGGCCTCGATGTTGTACTCGATGTACTTCGATTCGAGTGAGCTCTGCGCCGGGTTCACCTTCAGCGTCTGCAGCAAGGCCGGGTAGATGATCCCCACGACGAGTGCCACGAAGGCCCAGATGCCGACTGCAAGCACCGGCAGCGTCCACCCCTGACGCCGGATGTTGAAGAGCAGGATGACGGCGGCGAAGATCGAGACGTAGACCAGCAACGTTTCGGCCGGCAGCCGGGCGTGCACGTCCGTGTAGCCGGCCCCGTCGACGTAGCCGTCCTGCGCGTTCACGAGCGACCAGCGCTGCAGCATGTAGCCGGCTGCCTTGTCCAGGGCGATCAGGGCGAGCAGCACCGAGATGTGCGCCTTCACCGGCGGTCGCACCCGCGGTAGCCCGCGCTGCGGCTGGATCCCGCCGTTGAAGTAGTGGAAGACGAGCGACACGGCCAGGGTCACGACGAGGATGGCCAGGGTCCAGTTCACCACGAAGGTCAAGAAGGGAAGGTCGAAGACGTAGAACCCGATGTCCTTGTGGAACAGCGGGTCGGTGACGCCGAAGTTGCCGCCGTGGCGGAAGAGGATCCAGTTGTTCCACTGGCCGATCGTCCCAGAGGCGCCGATGAGCGCCAGCACGAGAGCGAGCACCACGTAGATCCGTCCGGCGTACGGCCGCACGTACCGTTGATAGCGCCGCACCAGCTCGTCCTCCTGGGCCAGGACGATGTCGTGACCCGCGATGCGGTCACAGACGACGAGGTTGACCCACAGGACGGCGAAGAAGATCGCACCGAACACGCCGAACAGGCCGATCTTGACCGCCAGCAGGGTGGAGAAGACGTTGTGGAGGTCGACCGAGGAGAACCACAGGCTGTCGGTCCACAAGTCGGCCAGCGAGCGCAGCGAGACCAGGAGCACGATCAGGACCACGACCAGGCCCGCCAGCCACCACCGGGCGCGGTGCCGGCGCGGCGAACGGTCGACGGTGAGATCGCTGGGGACGCGCACGGAGGGAGCCTATAGTCCACTACCCCCGGCCCAGGGGGCAGGCACGCCGCCCCCGAGCGGCGCGTATGCCCAGGTCAGGTCTCGGCGGGCACCACCAGGCAGCGGCAGCCCGAGTGTGCCGGTGGGTGGACGTGCCCGGTCGGGAACGCGTCACCGGCGCCGAGCGTGCCCGCCAGCGCGTTGTCTTCGCAATCGGAGCACCCGTTGGGTGAGGCGACCATCCAGCGCACCGGACCACCGGACGCCGCCGCCGTCACCCCCGCCGAGAAGGCGTGGGTGGCGGAGTCCCCGGTGAGCCGCTCCACTCGCTCGCCGCGCCACTCGCGGAACGCGGCGCCGATCCGGTCGGCGGTGTCCCCGACTCCCTCGGTGACCTGCCGGCGCAACATGGCCACGATCGTGCGCGCCAAGCCTGAGGCGGTCTGCTGCACCGCGTCGCCTTCGGGGACCGCACCCGCGTCGGCGCCGGCGAACACCGTCCCGGCGGCGAACGCCTCGCTCAGCTGCTTGCGGGCCGCCTTGGCCAAGATCGCCACGTGCTCGTCCTCGGGCCCCAACAGCTCGTCGGCCGAGAGGCTCGGCTTGCTGCGCAGCTGGTCGAGCAGCCGGTTCTGGTCGTCGCCCAGTGCCCGCTTGACGTTGCGGCTGAGCCGCGCCGCGACCGGCCCGAGGAGCTCGTCGCGGCGGGCCACCAGCGGGTCACCCTTTTCGGCCTCGCCTGGGACTTCGTCCTCCCCCGCCGGCGCTTCCACCGGCGTCGTCGGCCTCACCGGCGCCGTAGGGGACTCTTGGTCGGCAACCGCCGGCGCCGAGGCGGCGAGCACCTCGGTGGGCGGCTCTTGTGGGGTCGCCCCGCTCCCGGCGCGGATCCGTGCGAAGAGCTCGTCGACCGACGGCGTCGCAGCAGGCGTGCTGCCGGTGTCCGCCGCCGCCCCTGCGGCGGCTTCGCCAGCCTCGGCCGCCGTCCCGACCGTGGGCACCTCGCCGGTGATCTCCTCGCTCTCCTCCTGAGGCTCACCACCGTGCACGCGGAATTGGTCCCCCACTCCGTGCGCGGCGGCCCGCGCCCGGTCGTCCACGCGCTCGAGGTGGGCCAGGATCGAGTCCACCCGGTCGCGTACGCCGTGCACCGACGCCGTCATCTCGTCGCGCGCAGCGCGGAGCTGCTCGATCTGGATCCCGAGTGAGCGCCGCCGCGAAGCGAGGTCGGCCAGCACGCGGCGGCGCGCCTCTTGGACCTGCTCGAGCAACGCCTTGCCCTCCTCCTTGGCCCGGTCGATGATGGCCTCACCCTCGGCCACGGCCTCGCCGAGGATCCGCTCGCTCTCGGCGCGCGACTCCTCCTTTGCGTTGGCCACCATCAGCTCGACCTCGACCACGCGCTCGGCCGACGAGGCCTCGGCGCGGGCCTGGAGGTCGTCGGCCTGGGCCTGTGTCTCGCGCAGGAGCGTGGCCGCGCTCTCCTGGGCCTGCGCCACGATGCGGGCCGCCTCTTCGTGTGCGTGCCGCAGGATCTGCGCGCTGTGCTGCCCGAGCGAGGAGGTGAGGGTCGCCTCGTCGATCACCGGATGGGCTGCCCGTTCTTCCGCCTCGGCCAGGGCCTCTTGGAGCTCCCGCTCCCGCTGCTCGAGCGCCTCGATGCTGCGGGACACGGACTGCAGGTACGAACGCACCTCGTCGGGGTCGAACCCGCGCCGGGCGACGGCGAAGGTGTGGCGCGCGATGTCGCCTGTCGCGATCCGGGACGAGGAGATGGGGGCTCGACCTTCTGGCATGGCCAGAGCCTACGGCGCCGCCTGGGTCGAGAGCGGCTTGTTCGAGATGCTGCCCCCCAGTCGCTCGAGGATGCGCAGGACCTGGTTCAAGTTGTCGACGCCGTAGACGTGGAGTTGGGGGGTCGCCTTCGACTCGGCCGTGCGGAGCTCCACCTCGGGCACGAAGAACACCGTGGCCCCCGCCTGCTCCACGGCCACCGTCTTCTCGGCCACGCCGCCGACGTCGAGGACGTTGCCGTACTGGTCGATCTCCCCCGTGGCGGCCACGATCCTGTGCCCGGTCAGGCGGCCCGTGCTCATCTGGTCGATGATCCCCAGGGCCATGGCCAGGCCGGCCGAGGGGCCGCCGATGTCCTGCGTGTGCACGGTCACCTTCACCGGGAACTGCCAGTTCAACTGGTCCTCGGGCTCGATCCCCAAGAACGCGCTGGGTGGCGAGCTCAGGCCGCACGCGCCGCCCGACAAGCCCTTGGGCGGCCTGGCCAGGCGCACCGACCTCTGCACTGTCGGCCCTGGCACGATCTGGCCGGTCCCGCTGATCGAGTTCTCCTCGACGGTGAGCGACACGGTCGTCCCGGGGTGCTTCGCGTGGAGGGCCTCGACGAGGGCGCACGACGTTGGGGTGGGGTCGGCGTCGACGGCCGTGATCACCTCGCCCACCGCCAAGGACGTGGCGGCCGGCGAGCCGGCCTCCGTCCCGTAGACCAGCACACCCGCCGGGCTGGAGGTGACGACGTAGCCCAGGTGCCGCAGCGCGGTGGCGGTGGCGTTGTCCTGGGCCTGCGCCATCTCCAAGTAGCCCTGGTCGAGGTACTGCTGCTCGTTCGCGCCGCCGAGCAGTTCGGAGCCCGGGATGATCTCGTCGTTCGAGTCCAAGAACCGGTAGCGCAGGTAGTCGAGGGCGTTGAGCGAGGTCACGAAGACGTCGGTCAGCAGGATCTTGCCGGTGAGAGGGTGGTTGTAGGCCGGAGGGACCTCGATGTACTGCGACACCGGTGTGGCGTCCCCCGGGGTCAGCACGTAGTAGTTGACGTTCGTCCGGGCGGCGATGACGGCTGCGGCGATCAGGACTGCCATCGCCACCAGGAAGGCCGTCAGCCAGCGCGCACCGCGCCGCGCCGCACGTGGCGACCCGCGCCCGTCGGCGACAGGAGCACGCGGATCTGGCACGGGGGACGCTGCGGCGCCCCCGTCGGCGGTGGCGTCGGGGTCGGACATACTCGGACTCGGTGACCGACGATGTTGCCACGGACGGGGGTCACGACCACCGCGCCCGCCGAGACCGCCCGGCCGAGCTCCGGCGCCGGCGGGTCGTGCTGGCGGGTCATGCCGGTGATGCGGAGGCGGCGCGCCGTGCGCTCGACGACCCCGACCCCGGGGTCGTCACCGCTGCGCTCGGTGCGCTGGAGCGCCTGGGTGCGCTGAGGGTGGCCGACGTCGTGGCGGCGCTGGGCCGCCGGGCCCCCGAGGTGCGCCGACGCGCCGTCGAGTTGTCGACCCGCGTGCACGGTCGTGGCGCCCGCTCCACCCTCCCCGCCACGCTGACGGACGCGCTCGGTGACCGTGATCCTCTGGTCGTCGTCGGTGCCGCCTGGTTCCTCGGCGAACGGCGTCACCGCCCAGCGGTCGAGGCGCTCGCCGCCACCGCGCTGCACCACGCCGACGCACGCTGCCGGGAGGCGGCGGTGGCGGCGCTCGGCGCCATCGGGGACCCCGCCGGCCTCCCCGCGGTGCTCGCAGCGCGGGGAGGCGACAAGCCGACGGTGCGCCGCCGGGCCACCGTCGCCTTGGCCGGCTTCGACGACCCGCGGGTCGAACCGGCCCTGCGCGAAGCCGCCGGGGACCACGATTGGCAGGTGCGACAAGCCGCCGCCGAGCTGCTCGACGAAGCGGCGACGTGAACTAGACGTCCTGGCTGAAGAGCCGCTTCGTCTTGTCGAAGGACTCCAGGCAGACGCCCGCGCCTTGCACGACGCACTCCAGCGGCGTGTCGACGACGTGGACGGGGACCGCAGTGGCGTCGGCCAGGCGCTGGGGCATGCCGCGCAGCAACGCGCTGCCCCCGGTGAGGTGCACCCCTTGGAACATGATGTCCTGGGCCAGCTCGGGCGGAGCTTCACCGAGGCACTCGGCGGCCGCTTTCACGATGGAGGCCACGTTGTCCTCGAGCGCGTCCCGGATGTCGGCGGGCGAGAGGATCACCGTCTGCGGGCGCCCCGTGGCGATCTCGCGACCCCGGATCTCCGCCTCTTGCTCGCCCTCGTAGGGCGCGGCCGAGCCGATGGCCACCTTGACCGCCTCGGCCGTCCTCTCGCCGATGGCCACCCCGAAGTGGTGGCGCACGTAGGCCTGAATGGAGGCGTCGAAGTCGAACCCCCCGCAGCGCAACGCCTGGACGGCCACCACCCCGCCAAGCGAGATCACCGCCATCTCCGCCGTGCCGCCTCCGACGTCGACGACCATGTTGCCCACCGGCTCGTGGATGGGCAGCCCGGCGCCGATGGCCGCCGCCATGGGCTGCTCGATCAGATAGCTCGCCGACGCGCCAGCCCGGCGCGCCGCCTCCTTGACCGCCCGGCGCTCCACCGCGGTGATGGCCGAGGGCACGCAGATGAGCACCTTGGGCCGGTTGAGCCGGCTCACGCCCACCCGGCGCAGCAGCACGCTGAGCATGCGCTCGGTGACCTCGAAGTCGGTGATCGCACCGCCGCGCAACGGCCGCTCGGCCACGATGTACCCCGGGGTGCGCCCGATCATCTGCCAGGCGTCGGTCCCGATGGCCAGCACCTCGCGGCTGCGCGAGTCGAGCGCCACCACCGTGGGCTCGTTGAGCACCACGCCCCTGCCCTTGGCGTAGACCAGCGTGTTGGCCGTCCCGAGGTCGATGGCCAGGTCGCGCGACATGGGGCCTCATGGTACGGCGACGCCGTGCGGCGACGGCACTTCAGGAGCCGTTGTCAGTATCGTCAACTCGGTGAACGACACGCCCGAGGAGCCCGAAGGCGCAGAGCCGGGGCCCGAGGAAGGTGGGAGCGGCCCCGACGACGCCGACGCCCGCCTGCGCGGATGGATCGACCCCGACGACCGGCTGTGGCGCCACCCGAGCGAGGTCGGAGCCGGGCGCCCGAGCGCGCCCGTGCTGCTCAACGCGCCGCCCCGCCATCCGGCCCGCGGCGTGCTCATGGTGCTCGTGGGTGTGGTGGCCGCGGCGGCCGGGGTGGCCTCGGTGGTCTTCCTGCTCTCCCCGGCGTCGCAGCGTCCGCTCGCGCGCCCCACGCCGGCAACGGTGACCGACGCGCCCCTCACCACGCTGGCGGGCACGCAGAACACGGTGCCCGCGGCGGCGGAGGCGGCCGGGCACGCCTTGGTGGAGCTGGAGGCCACCACCGCGCACGGGACTGCCACCCTGGTGGGCGTCACCGTGGCCGAGGGGGGCCTCGTGGCCACGACGGCGGACCTCCTGGTCGGCACCGAACGGCTGGTCGCCGTCCTCCCCGGCGGGGCGCGCCAGCGAGCCTCCGTGGTCGCCGTGGACATCGAGTCAGACGTGGCCTTGGTCGACGTGGGGGAGGATCTCCCGGTGGCCCCGTTCGCCGACGACGCGGACCTCGACCCCGGCTCGCCCGACCTCACCTTGAGCTTCGTGGCGACGGGTGGCTCCGCGCTCGCCGTCCACTGCACGCCGGGGTCGGTCAGCGCGGTCGGGAAGGCCATCGCCGAGGGCCCGGCCGGCGGCATGGCGTCCATCACCTCGACCCCGGACTCCTCCCCCACCGCCCAGCCTCCCACCACCGCCGGGGAGCCGCTGCTCGACGCCGGCGGGTCGGTGGTGGGCCTCCTCTACGGACCGGGTGCCGCGCAGGGCACCTTCTTGCCCAGCAGCCTGGTGGTGGGAGTAGCCGACGACCTGCGCTCGAGCGACAAGGTCGTGCCGGGATGGCTCGGCATCTCGGGCACCGACGCGCCGTCCGGGGACGGTGCCACAGTGGAGTCGGTCACGCCCGGTGGCCCGGCAGATCACGCCCGGCTCCAGCCCGGGCAGGTGATCGAGGCCGTGAACGCGGCACCGGTGCGCACGATGGCCGAGCTACGGGCCCGGCTCTACGTCATGTCCCCCGGCGCCTCGGTCGCGCTCTCCGTCGTCCAGGGCGGCACCACCAAGGTCGTGGACGTGACGCTGGGCAGGTCCTCCTAGCATGCAGAGGTGAGCATGTTCGGATCCGACGACCCCGACAACCCGTTGGGCGGCCTCCTCGGCGACCTCCTCAAGGTCATCGGCTCGGGTCCGGGAGCGGGCGACAATTGGTTCGAGGCCGCCCGCACGCTCGCCTTCGGCGTGGCGACCGACGGCGGCCAGGACGAGAACCCCGACCCGCTGGTGCGCATCGCCTTCGAGGAGCTGGCGCGCGTGGCCGAGCTGCACGTGACGGAGGCCCTCGGCATCGCCCCGCGAGCCGGCTCCGGCGGGATCTCCTTCGAGGCTGTCGGGCCCGGGCAGTGGAGCTTCCGCCTGCTCGAGGCCTACCGGCCCGTGCTCAAGGCCATGGTCGAGGCGCAGCAGCAGGGCGCCGCGGCCGTGCCGACGACCCTGGACCTGAGCGAGCTGGGGCCGGACGCCTCGACCGGGCTGAGCGGGCTCCTCTCGCAGTTCGCCCTGACGCTCGGACCGGTGTTCCTCGGCATGCAGTTCGGCTCAGCCGCGGGGCACCTGGCGCGAAGGGCCTTCGGGCAGTACGCCCTCCCCCTGCCGTGGCCCGAGTCCTCGACGCTCCTGCTGGTCCCCGGGAACGTGGCCCGCTTCGCAGACGACTGGAGCCTCCCGCTCCAGGAGGTCCAGCTCTGGGTCTGCGTGCGCGAGCTGGCCATGCACGCGGTGCTCACCCGGCCCGGTGTGCGCTCCTCGCTCACCACGCTGCTCGGTGACGCCTCGGCCGCCGCGGCCGCGGCCCAGCGCTCGATCGTCGAGCGTCTCGGGGACGGCCTTGGGGACCAGGCCACGCTCGAGGAGGCGCTCGGCGACCCCGAGGCGCTGCTCTCGGACCTCATCAGCCCCGAGCAGCGCAGCATCTCGAGCGCGCTCACGGCGCAGACGACGGCCCTCAGCGCCTACGTGGACCATGTGACGGCGGCCATCGCTGAATCGCTGACCTCGTCACCGGCTGCGCTGCGCGAGGCCTGGTACCGCTACCGGATCGAGGAGGGCAAGGGGGAGCTGGCCTTCGCCGGTCTCTTCGGCCTCAACGTCGGCCAGGAAGAGGTCGACCGAGGGCGGTCGTTCGTCGCCGGCGTGATCGAGCGTGCCGGCGGGGACGCGCTGACGCGGCTGTGGCGAGACGAGCTGGACCTGCCAACACCCGCTGAGGTGGATGCGCCGGGGCTCTGGCTCGCCCGCATCGGCCTCATGGACTGACGGGAGCCGGTCAGACCCTCTCCGGTCAGACCCTCTCCGGTCAGACCCTCTCCGGTCAGACCCTCTCTGGTCAGACCCTCTCTGGTTGGGGCCCGAGCGCCGAGCGCTCCAGCTCGTAGCGGTGGAGTGCCGTGGCCACCCGACCGCCGAGCACCAGCACCTCGATGGTGCCGTCCCAGTCCGGCGCGATGGCGTAGACGTACTCCGCCACCGCCTCGTCGTAGCGGATCGTCGACAGCAGGTCGACGAGGTCGAACAGGTGCTCGACGGTGGCCGACCGTGCCTCGTCGGTCGGAGAGAGCGCGCGCACCAGCGCGGTCTCGTCCTCGGTCAGCTCGCCGATCAGGCCGGTGACGAGCCCGACGATCGGCGCGTCGTGCAAGGTCTCGGTGTCGCCCATGGTTGTCTTCCCCCTCGAGCGGAGCGTCCCCACTCAGAGCTCGTTGCCGTCCGCCACGAGGGCCAAGCTTTCAACAACGAGGTCTCTGGGACGTGGCTGCCGGGGGGCAGATCGGGTGCAGTTGCCCCATCGCCGCGCCGCTCAGGCCTCGGCGGACCCCCCGTAGTCGAGCACCCACTCGAGCGCCAGGTTCTCGCGCTCGGCGTCGCGCACCACCCGTTCGCTGTTCCGGCGGAACTGTGGGTCGTGCGGCGGCAGCAGCACCAGTCGGGCCAGGACCCGCTCCCGGAACTGCTCGATGACCTCGGGCGGCCCGTAGTCGGACTGCACTTCCCAGTGTGGTGCCACCGGCCCGAGGTACACGATGCGGACGTGCCCGATGGGCTCGACGACCTCACGCTCTTCGACGACGTCGTCCTCGGTGTCTGCTGGCATCGCACCTCCTGGCCTCGGCGGACGGCGCCAGCGTAGCCCCGAGCGGTCGCGAGGCGTTCTCCCTGGTAGCGCCAGGGAACCGCTCGCGATTCTTATGAACTTCCTAACCGCGAACGCTGTAACACGACTGTCATGTCCCTTAGGATGGTGCGTGAAAGGGGATCGAGAGAATGAATAGCGATTGGATGGCTCGGGGCAAGTGCAAGGAGATCGCGCCTGACGTGTTCTTTCCCAGCGACGGGATGGGCGTGTTGGCGGCCCAGCGCATCTGCGCCGAGTGCCCCGTCTCCGAGCCCTGTCTGGAGTACGCGCTCGAGAACCACATCGACCACGGCGTGTGGGGCGGAGCCTCCGAGCGCGAGCGGCGCCGGATCCTGCGCCGCCGTCGCCTCTCGCCCGCCGTCGCCGCCCGCTAGCGCTCTCGGGGGCCCCGCGACCGCCGAGTCCCCGACCACTCGGGGGTGGGGCCTTGCCCCAGCCCGGGCGTGCCACGCTGGGTGGTGATGCCCACCGACCTCTTCGAGTGCGTGGTCAACGTCAGCGAGGGACGGGACACCCGCACCCTGGGCCGCCTGGCCGCGGCCGCCGGCGAGACCCTTCTCGACGTGCACCGGGACCCGGACCATCACCGCGCCGTCCTGACCATGGCCGGACCGGCCGACGCGGTCGCGCTCGGGGCCCGGGCCGTGGCCGGCGCCGTCGTGGACTCCCTCGACCTGGCCGAGCACGCCGGGGTCCACCCCCGCCTCGGGGTGCTCGACGTGGTCCCGTTCGTCCCCTACGAGCCGGGCGCTGCCACGCCCTTCGACCTCAGCGGTGCCGTGGCGCTGCGCGACGCCTTCGCCCACTGGCTGGGGACGGAGCTCGGCGTGCCCGTCTTCCTCTACGGGCCCCTTCCCGGAGGGGCCACCCGGCCCCTGCCCGAGGTGCGGCGCCACGCCTTCGGCGAGGCACGCGCCGGCGGGCTGGCGCCCGACTACGGTCCGGGTCGCCCCGACCCCCGGACCGGCGCCACGGCGGTCGGAGCCCGGCGGGTGCTGGTGGCCTACAACGTGTGGGTCTCCTCGGTGGAGGTCGCTCGAGAGGTGGCCGCGGCGGTGCGCGGGCCCGAGGTGCGGGCGCTGGGCCTGGCCGTTGGCGGGCGGGCCCAGGTCTCGTGCAACCTGGTCGACCCTGACCTCGCCGGGCCGGCCGCCCTCTATGACGCCGTGAGTCCCCTGGTCAGAGGAGCCGGCGGGGCGGTGGAAGGAGCCGAGCTGGTGGGGCTGATCCCTGAACGCGTGCTGCGGGTCGTCCCTCGCGGGCGCTGGGCCGAGCTCGGCCTCTCGGAGGAGGCGACGGTCGAGGCGCGCCTGGCCGGGCGCTGGACGGAAGCCCGATGCGCGCCAGGCGAGACGGGCCGTTAAGAGGCGCTGGCGACGTCCCGGCGAGCCAGGGCGCGCGCCCGGCGCAGCCGGCGACGCTCCCGCTCGCTCATGCCGCCCCAGATGCCGAACTTCTCACCGTTGGCCAGCGCGTACTCCAGGCAGTCCTCGCGCACCACACAGCCTCGGCAGACCTCCTTGGCCTCGCGGGTCGACGCACCCCGCTCGGGGAAGAACAGGTCCGGGTCCACGCCCATGCAGTTCGCCTGCAGCTGCCAGCTCTTCTCTTGGCGACCGTAGAGCGCGGCGACGATGTCGACAGGCACTTGGTTCGCCCCCCTTCCCACCTCTGGTGGCATCGGTGTAGTTACATCGGTGTAGTCATCTTGACGCTTCCGCCACCACGGGCGCAAGACCAAATCGACAATTGGGTCATGAATCGTGTGGGGTCGGCAACATGGAGAGGTGTGGATCAGTGCGTGAAATAGCCGATGCAGTGTGGTTCTGCGCGCGGGAGACGATCTCGGGCGGTTTTCTGGCGTTCGGACTGCCCCGTCCGCAGGAAGCGGTCACGATCAGGCAGGCTGCGCCGGCACCGGGCCGGCACCGGGAAGGGAATGCTCGATGACGAGGGAAGCCCCCCCGATCCGCACAGAGGCCCTCACCAAGCGCTTCGGGCACGTCACCGCGCTCGCCGACCTCGACCTCGAGGTCGCACCCGGCGAGGTGATGGGCTACCTCGGCCCCAACGGGGCCGGGAAGACCACCACTATCCGGCTCATCCTCGGGCTGCTCCGTCCCACCTCCGGCCGGTGCGAGGTCTTCGGCCTCGACGTCCAGCGGGCCGGCGTCGAGACGCACCGCCGCCTGGCCTACGTCCCCGGGGAGGCCAGCCTCTGGGCCCGGCTGACGGGGGCCGAGACCCTTCACCTCCTCGGGCAGGTGCACGGCGCGGTGGACACGGCCTACCGCGACGAGCTGGTCGAGCGCTTCGCGCTCGACCCCTCTATGCGCGTGCGCGCCTATTCCCACGGGAACCGCCAGAAGGTCCTTCTCATCGGCGCGCTCATGACCCGCGCCGACCTGCTCGTCCTCGACGAGCCCACGGTGGGCCTGGACCCGCTGATGGAGCAGGTCTTCCGCGAGTGCGTGCACGAGGCGAAGGAGCGCGGGCAGACGATCTTCTTGTCCTCGCACATCCTGAGCGAGGTCGAAGCCCTCTGCGACCGGGTCGCCATCTTGAGGGCGGGGCGGCTGGTCGAGCTCGGAACGCTCGACGACCTGCGCCACCTCTCGGCCCTGTCGGTCGACGCCACGTTCGCCGGCGAGGTGCCCGACCTCTCGCGCGTCCCCGGCGTGGGCGACGTCCATGCGCAGGGGCACGGCGTGCGCCTCGAGCTGCGCGGCCCCGTGGCGCCGCTGGTGCGCGCCCTGGCCAACACCGACGTCACGGGTCTCGTTAGCCGCGAGCCGTCACTCGAGGAGCTCTTCCTCGTCCACTATGGAGCTCCCGCCGCCGAGGGGCGGCCCTCCGAGTCGCCTCCGGACGCGGGCCCCCGGCCCGGTGATCCCGTTGACGGTCGCTGAGCTCGCTCGGCCCGTCGCCGTGAGCCCCCAGCGGGCGCCCGTGGCCGTGGTGGCCCGACGCACGGCGCGCGCGGCCTCCCGTTCGGGCGTCCTGTGGGGCTACGTCTTCGGCGCCTTCGTGGCGTCGACGGCCTGGAGCTACACGAGCATCTACAAGACGCAGGTGGACCGCGACGCGCTGGAGGCCGCCTTCGGCTCCAACAACGCGATCGTGGCGCTGTTCGGCCCGGCGCCCGAGTTGCAGACCGTCGGCGGGTTCACGGTGTTCAAGGTCTCCATGACGGCGATGATCATCGGCGCCATCTGGGGCCTGCTCACGGCCACCCGGCTCCTGCGCGGCGAGGAAGAATCCGGTCGGTGGGAACTGCTGCTCACTGGCCGTGCCACGTCGCGGGGCGCGACGGCCCAGGCGCTGGTCGGCCTCGGTGCCGGCGCGGCGGCGCTCTGGACGGTGACGGCCCTCCTCACCGCCGTGGTCGGCCTCTCGTCCCGGGTCGACATCGCCGCCGGCCCGGCTTGCTTCCTGGCGCTCTCCTTCGTCAGCACCGCCGTGATGTTCCTGGCCGTCGGGGCACTCACGAGCCAGCTGGCGCCCACGCGCCGCCAAGCTGCCGGCTACGCCGCCGTCGTGCTCGGCGTGAGCTACGCCCTGCGCATGGTCGGCGACGCCGGCCTCGGCTTGCACTGGCTGACCCGACTCTCCCCGCTGGGCTGGGTCGAGCTGCTGGCGCCGCTCACCTCCCCGGACCCGGTCCCGCTGGTCCCCATCGCCCTCTTCACCGCGGTGCTCGCCGCGGCGAGCATCCATTTGGCCGGGGTGCGCGACGTCGGGTCGAGCCTCGTGGCCGACCGCTCGCACGCCGCGTCCCGTGTCGGCCTCCTGGGCAGCCCCCTCGGGCTGGCCGTCCGCCTGGCGCGCGGCGTCACCATCAGCTGGCTCGTGGCCGTGGCCCTCGTGGGGCTCCTCTTCGGGATGATCGCGCAGAGTGCGGGCACCACGTTCTCGGGCTCCTCGGTGCGCCAGGTGTTCGAGAGGCTGGGTTCCACCGGCGCCGGCGCCGGCGCCTACCTCGGCGTGGCCTCGCTCATGGTGGCGGCCCTGATCGGCTTCGCCGTCGCCGGTCAGGTCGGCGCCACCCGGGCCGAGGAGTCCGAGGGCCGGCTCGACCACCTCCTCGTCCAGCCGGTCTCGCGCACGCGCTGGTTGGTGGGACGCCTCGCCGTGGCCCTGGGGCTCGTGCTTGCCAGCGGCGTCGTGGTCGGCGTGTGCACCTGGCTGGGCGCGGCGCCGCACCACACCGGCATCGGCGCCGGCCGCATCTTGGCCGGCGGGATCAACGCCACCGTGCCGGCGCTCTTCGTGCTCGGGATCGGCACGCTGCTCTTCGGACTGTGGCCGCGCGCCGCCCTCCCCGGGGTCTACGCCGTCCTGGCCTGGTCGCTCCTCGTCGAATTGGTGGGGGGCATCGGGGCGCTCAACCACTGGCTCCTGGACACCTCGGTCTTCCACCACGTGGCTGCCGCGCCGGCGGTTCCCGTCGACTGGGTGAGCGACGGCGTCCTGGTCGCCTTGGGCGTGCTCGCCGCGTTGGTGGGCCTGGCCGGGTTCGCCCGTCGCGACTTGTTGGGCCTCTGAGGCCCAAGGCCCAAGGCCCGAGCTGTCTTACCCGGCCGGGCGAAGCACCCGGCGGTGCTTGAGGAAGTCGACCAGGACGTAGCCGCCCAGGGCGTCGGGCGTGGTGTAGAAGGTGCGCCCGCCGTTGACCCGGGCGATCTGCTCCACGAAGGGGTAGTGCGTGCGCTGCAGGTCCAGGGCGAACGTG
>Ga0187784_10000326_pt1 | contig 34162 bp, 29 predicted proteins | sample 1015_SJ02_MP15_2_FD_132964 | JGI IMG/M metagenome (GOLD analysis project Ga0187784, IMG submission 132964) | Tropical peat soil microbial communities from peatlands in Department of Meta, Colombia - 1015_SJ02_MP15_20_MG | ecosystem: Environmental > Terrestrial > Soil > Wetlands > Peat | place... | reverse complement strand
GGGGGAGGGTGGTGGCGGCGCGCGGCGCGACCCGGCGGTGGACGTGACGGCGCTGCTCGACCCCGAGCTGCTGCACGCGTTCGCCGACTTCGAGCTGCCGCCGCTCGATCAGCGCGTGTTGGCCACGCTGCGGAGTGCGGCCTTCCCGTCCTCCGAGCCCTCGGACGCGGTGACGCGCGCGCAGCACGAGGTCCCCGGGGACCCGCCGGTGCCCGTGCGCGTCCACCGGGCCGCTGGCGCTGCTGGGCCCCAGCCCGCCGTCGTGACAATCCACGGCGGCGGCTACGTCATCGGCTCCTCCGACATGGACGGCCAGTTGCTGGACCACTGGTGCCCGAACCTCGGGGTCGTCGGCGTCTCCGTCGAGTACCGCCTGGCGCCAGAGACGCCGTACCCCGGACCGCTCGAGGACTGTTACGCCGCGCTGCGCTGGACGCACGAGCACGCGGAGGAGCTGGGCGTGGACCCGGCGCGCATCGGCCTCTACGGCGTGAGCGCGGGCGGGGGACTCGCCGCCGGCCTGGCGCTCCTGGCGCGGGACCGCGGGGAGGTACCGCTCGCGTTCTGCGTGCTCGACTGCCCGATGCTCGACGACCGGCAGACCACACCTTCCATCGCCGCGGCCGGATTGTACGTGTGGAACGCCGGGTCGAACGAGTTCGGCTGGCGCTCGTACCTGGGCGAGCTCTACGGATCCGACGAGCTCCCGCACTACGCCGCCCCGGCGCGGGCCGCCGACCTGGGCGGCTTGCCGCCGACCTACGTGGTCGTGGGGGCCATCGACGGCTTCCGCGACGAGGACATCGCCTACGCGCAGTGCCTCAACCAGGCCGGTGTGCCCTGCGAGCTGCACGTGATCGCCGGCGTGCCCCACGCCTACCAGCTGGCGCCGGACTCGGCGGCGGTGCGGCTGGCCAGCCGCTGCATGGACGACTGGTTGGAACGCCGGCTGGCCCAGCTGGGCCCGACCTGAGGGTCAGAGCGCGCCGGCCCCTCCGCTGCGGGCCCGGATCATGGCGTCTTGGACGAAGGAGGCCGCCAGCTGCCCGTCCTCACGAAAGATGTCGCCGCGGCCGTAGCTCCGCCCGTGCCCGGCGTAGGAGCTCCACTGCTGGAGGAGGTGCCACTGCCCCGCCGGGCAGCGCTCGTGGAAGGTCAGCGTGTGGCTCAGCACCCCGGTCGAGAGGGTCACGTGCGCCTGGGCCTGGCCGATCCCGGCGTGGGGGCGCATGGCGGTGCCGATGAGGAAGCCGTCGGTCGAGTACGCCACCAGGGCCTGGTCGATGCGGGGGTCGTCGGGGGCCCCGGCGAAGCGGATCCACACGTCGAGCTCGGGCGGGCCCACCAGGTCGGGGTCGCTGATGTCCACGTTGCCCACGATGCCGATCTGCCAGGCGCCCTCGCTGCGCACGGTGGCGGCCACGTCGTCGGGGCGTGTCGAGGAACGGGGCTCGTCGGCGTGGCGGATGACGTCGGGTTCGTCGGCACTGAGGAGGACGAGCGAACGGGTGCAGAGGCGGTCGCCCTGGCTGATCGTCACCGTGCTGCTGGCCACCGAGCGCCCCGTGTGCATCCGGTCCACCGTGATGTCGAGCCCTTCGTCGGGGGAGGCGCCACGGGCGAACACGGTGTGGATGGTCTTGACCGTCTTGCCCTCCTGGTCCGCCAGGCCGGCGATCACCGACTGGGCCAGGAGTTGGCCGCCGAACACCACGTGGTGCCCGGACTCGAGGTTGGTGGCCCGGTAGCGGTCGGGGCCGACCCGTTCGAGGGTCAGCGCCTCGAGGAACGCTTCGATGGTGAACAACGTGCCTCCTTGTCGGGGCGTCCGCCCTTGGGACGTTCTCCCTTCGGACGTTCTCCTGTGTCCGCCCCTGGGACGGCGGACGACGGATCATACCGTTCCCCGGCCGGCCAGTTTTGACGACGACGTCAAAGTCAGATAGCGTCCGCCGACGGCGTCCCGGCGGCCGCACGAGTCGCGCCCCGAGGCGCAGCCGCCGCATGGATACCCCGTGTGGCCTGGGGGGATCCGCATCAGGAGCGGCCCGACGAGAGGAAAGGGAACCGTGTCCGAAGCCCAGAAGGTCAGTCCCGAACACCGGATGCTCGTCGGCGGCGAGCTGATCGAAGCCGACTCAGGCAAGACCTTCACCAACTACAACCCGGCGACCGAAGAGGCGGTGGGCGAGGTGGCCGACGCCTCGGCGGCCGAGATGCAACGGGCCATCGATGCGGCGCGGCGTGCCTTCGACGAGACCGACTGGTCCACCAACCACGCCTTCCGGACGAAGTGCCTCGAGCAGCTGCACGAAGCCGTGCAGGCCGAGCTCGAGGAGCTGCGTGAGCAGCTCATCCTCGAGGTTGGCTGCCCCCGGCTCTCCACCAGCGGCCCCCAGCTCGACGTGCCTGCGTCGGAGGCCTTCGCCTACCCGGCCAAGCTCATCGGCGAGTTCGCGTGGGAGACGGTGCTGCCCGACGCCGTGAGCATGCAGGGCAACCTCGACTGCCGGCGCATCTGGCGCGAGCCGGTCGGGGTGGTCGGGGCCATCGTGCCGTGGAACTTCCCCTTCGAGGTGACCTCGCACAAGCTCGGCCAGGCGCTGGGCACCGGCAACACGGTGGTGGTGAAGCCCGCTCCCGACACGCCGTGGAACGCCACCTTCCTGGGCCGCCTCATCGCGGAGCGGACCGACATCCCCGCCGGCGTGGTCAACGTCGTCACGTCGTCGGACCACCTGGTCGGCGAGGAGCTCACCCTCTCGCCCAAGGTGGACATGATCTCGTTCACCGGGTCGACCGCAGTCGGCCAGCGCATCATGGAGAAGGGCGCCGCCACCATGAAGCGGGTCTTCCTCGAGCTCGGGGGGAAGTCGGCCACCATCGTCCTCGAGGACGCCGACCTGGGCACGGCGACCATGATGGGCATGGGCGCCTGCTTCCACGCCGGGCAGGGTTGTGCCATCCAGACCCGTATGCTGCTGCCGCGCTCGCGCTACGACGAGGGTGTGGAGATGCTCAAAGGCTTGTTCTCCGCCGTGCCCTACGGCGACCCGCAGCGGCCGGACGTGATCATGGGCCCGCTCATCTCGGCCAAGCAGCGCGACCGGGTGCTCGGGTACATCGAGAAGGGGAAGGACGAGGGCGCCACGCTCGCCGTTGGCGGTGGGCGGCCGTCGGGCGACGAGTTCGCCAAGGGCTACTGGGTCGAGCCGACGCTCTTCGTCGATGTCGACAACTCCATGACCATCGCCCAGGAGGAGATCTTCGGGCCGGTGCTCGTCGTGATCCCCTACGAGGACGAGGACGATGCCGTCCGCATCGCCAACGACTCCAAGTACGGCCTGTCCGGCGGCGTGTTCTCCGCATCGGTGGAGCACTCACTGGCCGTGGCGCGCCGCATCCGGACCGGTGGCCTGAGCATCAACGGCGGTGCGCCCTACGGCGCCGACCTTCCCTTCGGCGGTTACAAGCACAGCGGCATCGGGCGCCAGAACGGCGTGCCCGGCTTCCAGCAGTACCTGGAGATCAAGTCGCTGGCCTGGCCGGCGGCCTGACCGACACGCTGGACGAACAGGATCGAACAGGATTGACAGGACGCACAGGAGGTTCGATGTGACCGTCACCACCGGACCCGCCACGGGTCCCGACGTCTACTACGACCCGTACGACTTCGAGATCGACGCCGACCCGTACCCGGTGTGGAAACGGCTGCGTGACGAGGTGCCGCTCTACTGGAACGACCAGTACGAATTCTTCGCGCTGAGCCGTTGGGACGACGTCGACAAGGCCCTGTTGGACTGGGGGACCTACATCTCGGGCCGCGGGTCCATCCTCGAGCTCATCCGGGCCAACATCCCGATGCCGTCGGGGATGATCCTCATGGAGGACCCGCCCATCCACCACATCCACCGGTCCTTGCTGTCACGGGTCTTCACGCCCCGGCGCATCAACGCGCTGGAGCCACAAGTGCGCCAATTCACGGTCGACACGCTCGACCCGCTCGTCGGCGCCGGAGGGTTCGACTTCATCGCCGACCTCGGGGCACAGATGCCGATGAAGGTCATCGGCTGGCTGCTCGGCATCCCCGAGCAGGACCAGGTGGCCATCCGCGAGCAGATCGACGAAGGACTGCGGCTCGAGGAGGGTGAGGAGGGCAAGCTGGCCGAGGGCTTCGGGGCACAGACCGACCTGTTCGTCGACTACATCGAATGGCGCAAGACCCACCCCTCCGACGACCTCATGACCGAGCTGCTCAACGCCGAGTTCGAGGACGAGACCGGCACGACGCGCACCTTGAACCACGACGAGCTCCTCACCATCGTGAACCTGCTGGCCGCGGCGGGCAACGAGACGACGGCCCGGCTCATCGGGTGGACCGGGCGGGTGCTCTCCGACCACCCCGAGCAGCGGCGCCTGCTCGTGGAGGACCGCTCGCTCGTGCCCAACGCCATCGAGGAGGTGTTGCGGTACGAGTCCCCGTCTCCCGTCCAGGCGCGCTACGTGACCCGGGACGTCGAGCACTACGGCCAGACGGTGCCCGAAGGCAGCGTCATGGTGCTGCTCAACGGATCGGCGAACCGGGACGACCGCCACTTCCCCGACGGCGACGGCGTAGACGTGCGGCGCGACGTGGGCCGGCACCTGGCGTTCGGCTTCGGCATCCACGTGTGCCTCGGCGCCCCGCTCGCCCGCCTCGAGGGACGCGTGGCCCTCGACGAGGTGCTCGAGCGGTTCCCCGACTGGGAGGTCGACGACGAGCGGGCACGACGTGCCCGCACGTCGACGGTGCGGGGCTGGGAGACCCTCCCGGTGCGCACGGGGTGACCCGGCGCGCGGAATTGCGCCGTCACGGCGCCAGCGGTTTGAGTGGATGACATGAGCGCAGGAGGTGCGCAGGGTGAACCTTGACGACATGATCATGGTCAGCATCGACGACCACTACATCGAGCCGCCCGACATGTTCGAGAACCACGTGCCCAAGAAGTGGGCCGACGAGGCGCCGAAGGTCGTGCACGAGGACGGCATCGACCAGTGGGTGTTCCAGGGCGAGAAGACCAGCACCCCGTTCGGCATGGCCGCCACGGTGGGCTGGCCCTCCGAGGAGTGGGGCTTCAACCCCGGCAGCTACACCGAGCTGCGCCCCGGGTGCTTTGACGTCCACGAGCGGGTGCGTGACATGGACGCCAACGGGATGCTCGGCTCCATGTGCTTCCCCACCATGGCGGGCTGGAACGCGAAGACCTTCGCCGAGTCGCACGACAAGGAGGTCGCGCTGGTGATGCTCCAGGCCTACAACGACTGGGTCATCGACGAGTGGTGCGGCGCCTACCCGGGACGGTTCATCCCCCTCGGGATCGTGCCCATGTGGGACGTCGAGGAGGCGGCCAAGGAGGTGCGCCGCATCGCCAAGAAGGGCTGCCGCTCCATCAGCTTCCTCGAGACCCCGCACGTGCAGGGGTTCCCGAGCTTCCTCTCGGGCTACTGGGACCCGATGCTGGCCGCCCTGTGCGAGGAGAACATGGTGCTCTCGCTCCACATCGGGGCGGGGTTCCAGATCATCAACAGGGCGCCAGAAGCCCCGGTCGACCACCTCATGGTGCTGGCCTGCCAGATCAGCGCCATCACGGCGCAGGACCTCCTGTTCGGACCGACGCTACGGCGTTTCCCCGACCTCAAGGTGGCGCTCTCCGAAGGTGGCATCGGGTGGATCCCCTTCTACTTCGACCGCATCGACCGCCACTACGCCAACCAGGAGTGGTTGCACAGCGACTTCGGCGGCAAGCTGCCCTCCGAGGTCTTCCAGGACCACATCCTGGCCTGCTACATCACCGACCCCTCGGGCCTGCTCCTGCGCGACCGGATCGGCATCGAGAACATCGCCTGGGAGTGCGACTACCCGCACACCGACTGCACCTGGCCCGAGTCGCCCGAGTTCGCCTGGCGCGAATTCCAGGAGACCGGGTGCCGCGACGACGAGATCCACAAGATCACCTGGGAGAACGCCTGCCGGTTCTACAGCTGGGACCCCTTCGTCCACACGCCCAAGGACCAGGCCACGGTGGGCGCCCTGCGCGCCCGCGCCCATGACGTCGACGTGAGCCGGATGTCGCGCCACGAGTGGCGCGCCCGCAACGAAGCTGCTGGGATCGGAGTGGTCGCCGTCTGACGCGGAGCAGAGGTCTGACGCCGGGCCCCGGGGAATCCAGCCAAACCGAACGAGCGCCGACCGAGAGAAGTGGAGCGAGCCGAGACGTGGGAGTACGACGCTGATGTTGCTTGGGCTGAGTGAAGATCAGGAGTTCTTCCGCGAGACCACCGAGCGCTTCTTGACCGAGCGAGTGCCTCCGGACGCAGTGCGCGCGCTGCGTGACGACCCGACCGGGTACGACCCGGCCTATTGGCGTCAGGGCGCCGAGCTCGGCTGGACCTCTCTCCTCGTCGGGGAGAGGCACGGTGGCGGGACCATCAGTGGAGCCGGCCTGGTGGACCTCAGCCTGGTCGCCTACGAGTTCGGCCGCCACGCCGCACCGGGGCCATTGGTCGCCGCGAACGTGGTGGCGGGCGCGTTGAGCGCGAGCGACGCGGCACCCGAGGTCCTCGCCGGCCTGCTGTCGGGAGACCAGATCGCCACCTGGTGCGCACCCGCCGTCGGAGGCGACGGCTGGGAGCCGACCGTAGAAGCCCGCCGGGACGGGTCGGGTTTCACGCTGCACGGCCAGGCGGGCCCGGTCGAGTCGGCGGCCCAGGCCGGTCATCTCCTGGTCACCTGCCGCGACGGGGAGGGGGTGACGCAGTTCCTCGTGCCGACGTCGTCCGAGGGCGTCAGCGTCGCCCCGCTGCACACGGTCGACCTCTCCCGTCGTTTCGGGGCCGTCGGCTTCGACGGGGCGGTCGTGAGCGCCGATGCCGCCGTGGGTACGCCCGGGGAGGCGTCGGCCGACGTGGACCGGCAGCTCCAGGTCGCACTGGTGCTCCTGTGCGCCGAGTCCGTCGGTGCGATGCAGGCCGGGTTCGACATGACCCTCGAATGGACCTTCGACCGGTACTCCTTCGGTCGGCCCCTGGCCTCGTACCAGGCCCTCAAGCACCGGTTCGCCGACATGCTGACCTGGCTCGAGGCGAGCCATGCCATTGCCGACGCCGCCTGCCTCGCCGCGCATTACGGTTCGGGGGACGCGGCGGAGCTGGCCAGCGCGGCCAAGGCGTACATCGGCCAGTACGGCACCGAGCTCCTGCAGGACTGCGTGCAGATGCACGGTGGCATCGGTGTGACCTTCGAGCACGATCTCCACCTGTACCTTCGCCGCTTCACCGTGGACCGCGCCAGTGCAGGGACGCCGGCCGACCATCGGCAACGGATCGCCACACTGCTCGAGGAGAGGGAAGGGGTGGCTGCGTGAGCGTGTCGCCGGCTGAACAACAGGAGGGCACCGACGACGTCGAGGAGATCGAGGCCTTCCGGCAGCGGGCCCGGGACTTCATCCGGGCCAATCTGCGGCCACTGGCTCCTGAGGAGATGAGACGGGGCGCGTACAGCGTGCTGAGCGAGGAAGAGGAGCTGGCCGGCATCGCCCGCGAACGCCAGATCCAGCGCATGCTCTTCGACGCCGGCCTCGCCGGCATTTGCTGGCCGCGCGCCTATGGCGGCCAGGGGCTGACCCCGGCCCACCAGAAGGTCTTCAACGAGGAGATCGTCGGCTACGAGTACCCCCGGCGCATCCAGATCCCCAATCTCTCGCCGTGTGCCATCGTGATCCTGGAGTTCGGCACTGAAGCCCAGAAGCAGCGTCACATCCCGGCCATCTTGCGCGGGGAAGAGCTCTGGATGCAGTTCCTCTCCGAGCCCAGCGGCGGGTCGGACGTGGCGGGGGCGCTCACCACCGCCGTGCGCGACGGCGAGCAGTGGGTGCTCAACGGCTCAAAGGTCTGGACGACGGGGGCGTGGTGGTCGGACTGGGGGCTGTGCCTGGTCCGCACCAACTGGGACGTCCCCAAGCACCGCGGGCTGAGCGTCTTCATGCTGCCCATCCACCAGAAAGGCGTCGAGGTCCATCGGATCGAGATGCTGAACGGATCGCGGGAGTTCTGCCAGGAGTTCATGACCGATGTCATCGTCCCTGACACCGACCGCATCGGCGAGGTCGACGACGGATGGACCGTGGGGACGCGCTGGATGTTCTACGAGCGCATGCTCTACGACTCGCCCTATGTGACGTGGCCCGCGGGGATCGTCCACAGCACCAGTGACGCGGCGTCGGTGCGGGCCATCGCCTCCGCACAGGGTCGCATGGGTGACTCCTCGGTGCGCGAGCTCGTCGGCGAAGCCCGCATGCTCGAGCTGGTCGGCACCGAGTTGTCCAAGCGCGTCGGCGAGACCGTCCGGACCAAGAGGATGTCCGACCAGGTGGCCGCGCTCGGCCGGTTGTACAAGGGCACGATGCAGGCACGGATGGCCACCTTGGCCTTCGAGGTTGCCGGAGCGGAGGGCGCCGCGTGGAGTGACGGCAGCGCGGCCTCGCAGAGTGCGACCATGTTCCTCATGCGCCAGGCGGGGAGCATCGGGGGCGGGACGACCGAAATGGCCCGCAACGTGGTGAGCGAGCGGGTGCTCTCCATGCCCCGCGAGCGCACGCTGGACAAGGATGTGCCGTTCCGTGACGTCCCCCGGAGCCGGCCCGCCGATGCGTAGGCCCGTGAGGGAGGGCAGGCCCTCATGGCCGTAGCGAAGGTCGAGGTCCCCGGGGCCGGAAGCTTGTCGCTGGCCTACGAGCTGATCGGGGACGCCGGACAGCCCTGGACGATCACCCCGGGCGGTCGCTTCACCAAGGAGTCCCCGGGCGTGCGCGAGCTGGCCGAGGCGCTGGCCGCAGCGGGCAACCGGGTCCTGATCTGGGACCGGCCCAACTGCGGGGAGTCGGACGTGTGCTTCGAGGGCAGCTCCGAGTCGGCCGTGCAAGCCGACGCGCTGGCCGCCCTACTGGGCCACCTAGAGCTGGCCCCCGCCGTCATCACCGGGGGCTCCGGCGGTGCCAGGGTGTCGCTGCTGACTGCCTCGCGCCATCGCGGCGCGGCCGCCGGGCTGGCCATCTGGTGGATCAGCGGCGGTGTTTTTGGGCTGCTGTCGCTGGCCACCCACTACTGCGGCGGGTCGCTCCGGGAGGCCTGGACCGGCGGCATGGAGGCGGTCGTGGCGCTGCCCGAGTGGGCCGAGGTGCTCGAGCGCAACCCCTCGAACCGCCAGCGCTTCCTCCGGGAGGACCCGGCTCGCTTCATCGCCACCATGGAGCGATGGATGCTGGCCTACTGCCCGCGAGACGACGAACACGTGCCGGGGCTCGCCGACACCGACGCCCGCGCCCTCGAGATCCCGGCGTTGGTGTTCCGCAGCGGGGAGAGCGACGCGTACCACACGCGTGCCACGTCCGAGGCGCTGGCCGAGCTCCTGCCGCAGGCCCGCCTGGTCGAGCCCCCGTGGGGGGACCGGGAGTGGATCGAGCGGCAGCAGGCCCGCGACGAGGGACTCTTTGCCCACTGGCCCCTGTTGGCGCCGCAGCTGCTGGCGTGGCAGGCGGACGCCATCGCATGACGCCATCGGCTCACGCCAGCACTGGTGTCCGGCCGGTATCGCGGCCGACGCGACGCGATCGTCCGGAGCGTCAGTCCGGTGAGGGGACGCGCAACGAGGCCGACGAGGAGGTGGCGCGGCGAGCTCCTTCTTCGGAGCGCGGGAGCCCGAGGGCATTGACGAAGAGCAGCGTGAGCTGCTCCACGCCGAGGTCGAAGTCGCAGTCCAAGAGACCCTGGACGAACCACATCTCGGGGAACCGGTAGGTCATGGAGCCGAGGCCGGCCGCGGCAACGGTCGGCTCGAGGCGCTCGTCGACGAGCCCGTTGCGCTGTAGCCGGCGGATGGAGTCGGCCACTTGGACGAGGGAGCGCTGGTGACGCTCGTAGCGCAGCGCGCGCACGTGCTCGTCGAAGCGCGACACCTGCTCGATCACGCCCATGATCCGCGCCTCAGCCCGGTAGCTCTCCATGTGCATCCGGATCGCCTCGCGGATGCGTTCGTAGGGCGTTGCCGGGGAGGACGGGTCGAGGATGACGCTGGTCAGCGGAGCCACGAGACGAGCGTCCACCTCTGCCGCCACCTCGCGGAAGACCTCTTCCTTCGACTCGAAGTAGTGGTAGAACGACCCGTGCGACAGCCCGGCGCGTTCCGCGATGTCCGAGATGCGGGCGTCGAGGAACCCGTCCTGCTCGAACACCTCCTTGGCCGCCGAGAGCAAGCGCGCCCGGGTTACGGCGCCCTTGCGCGAACGCGGTCCGCTCGGCTTCTCGCCGTTGAGCGATGGGGTGCTCACACGTGCCTCCTTTCGTGCGGAGCGTTGCGCCGGTGTCGCCAACGTAGTGGCACCCCTCCGAGGGGCCGGTAGACACGGCGCGTGGACATTGTGGTCAGGCGTCCATCCGCTGGAGCAAGAGAACGCCCGACGGCGTACCGCCGCCGGAAGTGACCACCGCCGTCTTCGCTCCGGCCACCTGCCGCTCGCCGGCGTCGTGACGCAGCTGGACCACGGCCTCGTGGAAGAAGCCGAAGCCGTGGGTCCTGCCTTCCGAGAGCTGCCCGCCGTGCGTGTTCACGGGGAGGTCGCCGTCGAGCGCGATCCGGCGCCCGCCGTCGAGCCAGTCGTAGGCCTCCCCGAACCCGCAGAACCCGAGCCCCTCGAGCCACGAGATGGCGTTGAAGGTGAAGCCGTCGTACACGAGGGCCAGATCGACGTCGTCGGGGGTGAGACTCGTGCGCGTCCACAGGTGCGTGGCCTGGCCGATGACCTGTGGTTCGTGGGTCAACGTCCCCTGGTCCCACGAGACCCGTTCGAGGATCTGGGTCCCCACTGCCTCGATCCGCACCGCCGGACGCGGGAGATCGCCCGCCACCGAGGTGTCGGACACGATCAGGGCGATGGAGGCGTCGCACGGGACGTCGCAGTCATAGAGGCCGAAGGGGGACGTGATCGGACGCGCCGAGAGGTAGTCGCCCATCGTCATGGGATCACGGTAGATGGCCGCCGGATTGAGGCCGGCGTTGCGGCGCGCGTTGAGCGCGATGTACCCGAGCACCTCGCGGGGGGCACCGTAACGGTGGAGGTACTGGTTGGCGTTCATGCCGATCCAGTTGGCCGCCGACATGGCGCCGAACGGGGCTCGCCACTCGTGCATCGGGCCGGAGACCCGTGAGCTGGGGGCGTCGCCACCTCCGGGCTTCCCGGTGGCATTGAGCGCGGTGTAGGTCGAGGCCCACACAGTGCGGAAGCACAGCACATGGCGGCACAAGCCGGCGGCCACGGCCATGGCGGCGGCGATGACGGAGCCGCCCGGTCCCGGCAGCTCGAGCCCACCGTTGTGCCAGGTCGGCCGGATTCGCAGGGCTTCTTCGAGAGAGGTCACGCCTCCTTCCCCCATCCCGCCCGCAGCGCTGCCGCCCGGGTAGGTCGACAGCCCGTCGATGTCCTCGACGGTCAGGCCCGCGTCGGCGATCGCCGCCATGCAGGCGTCCACGGCGAGCGAGAGGGGGTCGGCCATCAGCCGTCGCCCGATCCGCGAGCGGCCGATGCCGCTAAGGACGGCGCGGTGTTCGAACCGCTCGTGGCTCAAGGGGGCCCGCGGCACGGGACGCACCGGCTCGGGCACACGGTCAACCTGGTCGGTCCCGCCGGTGGGCTCGAACAGGGGCAGCCACACGTCGTCGCATCGCTCGAAGCGGACGGCGACCTCCTGGCCGATGGCGACCTGCGCCGGTTCGCAGCCGACGACGTTCGTCGTCAGGTGCACGCTCGGGTCCTCGGCCAGGGCCACGTTGGCTATCACGTAGGGCGGTGCGAAGGCGGGGTGCCAGGGTTGCGAGTTCACGGTGAAGCCGACGACGGTGCCGCGCCCGGAGACCTCGACGGGTGCCCAGTCCCGGCTCCGGCACGACGGGCAGATGGGCACCGGCGGGTGGACCAGCCGGCTGCAGCCGGCGCACCCCTGGATCCGCAGGCGGCCGTCCGCCCCCGAGGTCCAGAACCACTCGTTGGCCGGCGTCAGCTCGGGGAGCGGGCGGGGGGCGAACGGCGTCATTGCCCCACCCGGGCCGACCCGGCGTGGGTCCGAGCAGTATTGACTTCGACGTCGCAATCGAACACCGCCGCCCATCCTAGGCCGGGGGACCGGCGGCGTCCGAAGCGAGCTACGACGCTGGGACCTGGAGGCCCAGCGTCGCCAGCAAGAGGTGCGTGTCCTGCTGGAAGACGCGGATCTCGCTGATGCGGCCGTCGGCGAAGGCGAACAGCTCGACGACGTCGACTGTGGCCGAGCGCCTGGTCTCCTTGGCGGTCCACGTCTGGGTGGTGACCTGCACCACCGTCTCACCGCACCCGAGGATCCTCGGGTCGCGGATCTCCCGGTCCCAGTAGCGGGCGAACGTCGCCCCCATGGCGGCCATCCCTTCGGTGCCCTGGTGCACGCCACCGTGAGGGAGCGAGGCAGGTTGCTCGATCCGCAGCCCCGGGTGGAGCAGCGCGAACGCGCCCTCGCGGTCTCCGGCACTGAAGCGCCGCGCCAGCTCCTCGACCAGTTCGACCGATGCCGTCATGCTCCCTGCACCTCTTTCCCGGACCTCCCACGTCGGTGCCGTTGCTTGAAGTGAACGGTCACTCTAATATCGACGTCGATGTTGAAGGACATGCTCGTCGTCGACGCCGACTCCCACTGGGCTGAGCCGGCGAATCTCTTCACTAGCCGGGCGCCGGCCGCCTACGAGTCCCGGGTGCCCCGGGTGGAGGAGGTCGACGGGGAGCAGATGTGGGTCTTCGACGGCCACATCGTGGGCCGCTACAGCGCGGCCGGTGTGATCGGCCGCGATGGCCACAAGGAGGAGGCCGACACCGCGCTCAACCACTGGACGCACGACATGGTCCACGTCGGCGCCTGGGACCCCGCGGTGCGCCTCGACGTGCTCGACGAGTGCGGGATCGACGCCCAGATCATCTTCCCCAGCACCATCGGCCTGGGCGGCCAGGACCTGGGGATGGTCGACGACCCGGCGCTGCGGCGCCTCGCCGTCGAGATCTACAACGACGGCATGGCCGAGATCCAGGCGGACTCGGGTGACCGGTTGCTGCCGTTGCCGCTGATGCCGGCCTGGAGCATCGAGGACTGCGTCCGCGAGGCCAAGCGGGTGGCCGGCCTCGGGGCGCGCGGCGTCAACATGACGTCGGACCCCCAGGACCTCGGCGCACCCGACCTGGCCAACCGCGATTGGGACCCGTTCTGGGAGGTCTGCGCGGAGCTGCGGCTCCCGGTGCACTTCCACATCGGGGCCAGCGTGACCGGCATGACCTTCTACGGGAAGTACCCCTGGGATTCGCACCCGATGAACACCAAGCTCGCGATCGGCGGAACTCTGCTCTTCATCGGCAACGCCCGCGTCGTGACCAACGTGATCCTCTCGGGCGTCTTCGACCGGCACCCCGCCCTCAAGATGGTGTCCGTCGAGAGCGGGGTGGGCTGGATCCCCTTCATCCTCGAGACACTCGACTACGAGATGGCGGAGAACGCACCGCGGGAGCTCGCCGCGATGGGCAAGAAGCCCTCCGAGTACTTCCGGAGCAACCTGTACGCCACCTTCTGGTTCGAGAACAACCGCAACAAGTTGCCGGACCTGATCGAGGCAGTGGGCGAGGACAACATCCTCTTCGAGACTGATTTCCCCCATCCGACCTGCCTCTACCCGGACCCGCTGCGCAGCGTGGAGGCCAAGATGGAGACCCTGTCGCCGGAGGCTCGCCGTAAGATCTTCGGCGAGAATGCCCGCGCCCTGTACCGACTCTGACCTTGCCTGACGTCGTCACCCGCATCGGGCACTTCGTCGGGGGCCAGGGTGTTCCCGGGTCGTCCGGACGGACCGGGCCCGTCTACGATCCCGCCACCGGCGCGCAGCGAGCCGAGGTGGTGCTGGCCTCGGAGGCCGAGGTGGACGACGCCGTGGCCTCGGCGCTCGACGCCTGGCTCGAGTGGGGTGCCTCCTCGCTCACCCGCCGTGCCACCGTGCTCTTCCGCTTGCGCGAGATCCTCGACGCTCACCGCGACGATCTGGCTGCTGCCATCACCCGCGAGCACGGCAAGGTCCTCGACGACGCCCGCGGAGAGGTGGCCCGGGGAATCGAGAACGTCGAGTTCGCCTGCGGTGTGCCGAGCCTGCTGAAGGGCTGGTCGAACTCGGAGGTGTCCACGGGCGTCGACATCCGCACGGTGCTCGAGCCGCTGGGCGTGGTGGCCGGCATCACCCCGTTCAACTTCCCGGTCATGGTGCCCCTCTGGATGATGGCCAACGCCATCGCGTGCGGGAACTGCTTCGTGCTCAAGCCCTCCGAGAAGGATCCCTCGGCCTCTGTCATTCTGGCCGAGCTGGTGCAGCAGGCCGGGTTCCCCGACGGCGTCCTCAACGTCGTGCAGGGCGATGCCGAAGCCGTCGAGGCCCTGCTGGCCCACCCTGACGTCGCTGCCGTGTCCTTCGTGGGCAGCACGCCGGTGGCCCGGCACGTCTACGAGACGGGCACGCGGCACGGCAAGCGCGTCCAGGCCCTCGGCGGCGCCAAGAACCACATGGTCGTCCTCCCCGATGCCGACCTCGCGGCGGCGGCGGACGCCGCCGTCTCGGCTGGGTACGGGTCGGCGGGGGAGCGCTGCATGGCCATCTCCGTGGTCGTCGCCGTCGGAGCGGTCGCCGACCCGCTCGTCGAGGCCATCGCGGCGCGCATCCCAGGCGTGGTGGTCGGCTCGGGAGACGACCCCGGGTCGCAGATGGGCCCGCTGATCACCGCCGAGCACCGCGACCGCGTGCGTGGGTACGTCGAGGGCGCAGCAGAGGAAGGGGCCAACGTCGTCGTGGACGGGTCGCGGCGGCGCTCTTTGCCCGAAGGCGGCTTCTTCCTCGGGTGCTCGCTGCTCGACCACGTGAAACCGGGCATGCGCGCGTACGACGACGAGATCTTCGGCCCCGTCCTCAGCGTCGTGCGGGTGGCGACCTTCGACGAGGCGCTGGCGCTCGTCAACGCCAACCCCTACGGCAACGGGACGGCCGTGTTCACCCGTGACGGCGGCATCGCCCGGCGCTTCGAGCGCGAGGTCAAGGTCGGGATGGTCGGGGTGAACGTGCCCATCCCCGTCCCCGTCGCCTCGCACTCCTTCGGCGGCTGGAAGGCCTCCATCTTCGGCGACTCCTCCATCTACGGCCCCGACGGCGTCCGCTTCTACACCCGACCCAAGGTCGTCACCTCGCGCTGGCCCGACGCGGGCCCGGGCGTCCTCGAGCTTCACTTCCCGACGAACCGCTGAGTCGCCGGGTCCTGGTCCGGCGGGCTGCCCGGTGCCGCCCGAGGGCGAGGCCGGCGGCGTCGGTGGGGTGCACCCGCCACCTGGAGGTCTCTGCCCCGCGTCGTCCGCGCGGCCCCTCGGGAGCGGGCCCCTCGGGAGCGGGCCCCTCGACCTACCGGGACCCATGCATGAGGAGAATCCCTGCTCAGAGGAGTGAAATTCTCTGATATTGACGTCGCAGTCAAAAAATGGCTATTGTGGCCGCATGGTCAGAACCTGCGATTTCCCCGTCTTCGACTCCGACAACCACCTCTATGAGACTCGGGACACGTTCACCCGGCACCTGCCGGAGCGCTACAGGGGCGCTATCGACTACGTCGAGCTGAACGGCCGGACCAAGATCATGGTCCGCGGCGCCGTGAGCGACTACATCCCGAACCCCACCTTCGACGTGGTGGCCCGGCCCGGGGCACAAGAGGAGTACTTCCGCAACGGGAACCCCGAGGGCAAGTCGTACCGGGAGATCGTCGGTGAGCCCATGCGGGCCATCCCGGCCTTCCGCAACCCGGCGGGTCGGATCGAGGTCATGGACGAGCTCGGCGTCGACCAGTCGCTGAACTTCCCCACGCTGGCCAGCCTGCTCGAGGAGCGCATGCGCGACGACCCCGAGCTGATCCATGCCGCCGTGCACTCGCTCAACGAGTGGCTCCACGAGGAGTGGACGTTCAACTACGAGAACCGGATCTTCACCGTGCCGGTGATCACGCTGCCGATCGTGGACAGGGCGCTCGAAGAGCTCGAGTGGGTGCTGGCGCGCGGCGCCAAGACCGTCCTGGTCCGCCCGGCCCCGGTGCCCGGGTTCCGCGGCTCGCGCTCGCCCGGGTTCCCCGAGTTCGACCCGTTCTGGCAGGCCGTGGTCGATGCCGACATCCCCGTGATGATGCACTCCTCGGACAGTGGCTATGCCCGCTACCAGGCCGACTGGACGGGCCCGCAGGAGTTTCTGCCCTTCCGACTTGACTCCTTCCGCTACATGACCCAAGGCATGCGGCCCATGGAGGACACCATGGCCGCCCTGGTCTGCCACGGGGTGCTCGCTCGCTTCCCCGACCTGAGGGTGGCGACGATCGAGGCCGGCGGCAAGTGGGTCCCCGGATTCCTCGACCACCTGGCCGACGTGTACAAGAAGGTGCCCCAGTCCTTCGACGGCAACCCGATCGAGCAGTTCAAGCACAACATCTACGTGAACCCGTTCCACGAGGACGACATTGCCGAGCTCATCTCCCTCATGGGAGCGAACCACCTGCTCTTCGGGTCCGACTGGCCCCATCCCGAGGGCCTGGCTGAGCCGTGCAGCTACGTCGATCACCTCCCGCCCGGGCTGGCCGAAGAGGACATCAAGGCGATCATGGGAGGGAACCTGGCCCGGATCATGAACGTCGCCCCAGTGGGGGCCGCCGTCTAGCAACCGGCGTGCCCGGGCCCGCCGGCTTCGCTCGGCGGGGCCATTCGGCGTGGCGCGGTCGCGAACGGTAGTGTCACGCGGCGCGCCATCGGTGCGCTCGCACAGGGAGCCGGAGATGCCTGACTACAAGTACGTGCTCTACGAGACGCTCGACTCGGGACGGGTGGCGCGGATCATGTTGAACCGCCCTGAATCCCGCAACGCTCAGAACCGCGGGCTGCTGGTGGAGCTCGACGACGCCTTCCTGCGGGCCGAAGCGGACGACGAGGTACGTGTGGTCATCCTGGGCGGCATGGGGCCGATGTTCTCCTCGGGCCACGACCTGGGCTCCAAGGAATCGCGCGAAGAGATGATGCCCGGGCCCAACCAGCACCCCACCCGGGTGACCAACGGCGGCACCCGGAAGGGTGCCGAGCAGCTGATGCTCCAGGAGTGGCACTACTACTTCCAGAACACGCTGCGCTGGCGCAACCTGCGCAAGATCACCGTCGGCCAGGCGCATGGCGATGTCTACGCGGCCGGGCTCATGCTGCTGTGGGCGTGCGACCTCATCGTGGCCGCCGAGGGCACGCGCTTCGCCGACGTTGTCGGGGCGCGGCTGGGCATGTGCGGGCTCGAGTACTTCGCGCACCCGTGGGAGTTCGGCCCGCGCAAGACCAAGGAACTCCTGCTGACGGGCGATTCCATCGACGCCGAGGAGGCGCACCAGCTCGGCATGGTGTCCAAGGTGTTCCCGGCCGACCAGCTGACCGAGCGCACCGTCGAGTTCGCACAGCGGATCGCCCGGCTGCCCTCGGTGACCTCCCTCCTCGTCAAGGAGGCGGTCAACCAGACGGTCGACAACATGGGCTTCCACAACGCTCTCAACGCGTGCTTCACCATCCACGAGCTGAACCACGCCCACTGGGCCTGGGTCAACGAGAGTCGCTACCCGGTGGCCCTCGAGGACTCCGGGATCCCCAATTGGAAAGAGGCGCCGCCCGTCGTGCCGGCGGTCAAGGACAAGGTCCGCGCTGATACGTGAGCGGCGCGGCGGGCGCGCTCGACCGGCGCCGCGCCCGTCACCTAGCCGCAGCAACCCCCTGAAACCGGTGGCCAGGGGGGCCGTGCAGCGGCAGTCGGTCGTCGTTAATATTCGGAAATCGACGTCGATGTCGGAAATGTCCGGTGAGGTTGGCCGGTCAGAAGGGGTGGGACCCGCTCGATGCTGCAATTCGTGATTGCCGGACTGGTGCTGGGCGGGATCTACGCCATCGCCTCGGCCGGCCTGGTGATCACCTACACGTCGTCGGGGATCTTGAACTTCGCCTTCGGCGCCATGGCGTACTTCATCGCGCGCCTCTACTACTTCTTCCACACCCAGCACGGTTGGCCCATCTGGACGTCGGCCGTGGTGTCGATCCTGGTCGCCGCGCCGGCCATGGGCGTCCTCCTCTATGCCGTCCTCTTCCGCTTCTTGCGCCTGTCGTCGCCCCTGATCAAGGTGGTGGCGACCATCGGCCTCCTCGTCGCCCTCCCGTCGCTGGCCACGTGGCTGTTCGGCAACCAGGCCATCCAGCAGGCGCCGGGACTGGCCCCCCAGCCGGTCGCCGTCTATCAGTTCCTCGGCGTCCCGGTGACCTTGGACCAGATCATCGTCTACGGCTGCGTGGTCGTCACCGTCGTCGCGGGAGCCGTCGTCCTGCGCTACACGGAGGTCGGTCTCAAGGTGCGGGCGATGGTCGACTCGCCGGCCATGACGGACCTGTCGGGCACGAACCCGACGGCCATCTCGTTGGGGGTGTGGGGCGTGAGCACGTTCTTCGCCGGCCTGTGCGGCGTCCTGGCCGCCCCCATCATCGGGCTGGACGCGGGGAACTTCACGCTCCTCATCGCCGCCTCCTTCGCCGCCGTGGTGGCGGCGCGGCTGCGCAGCCTGCCCGTGGCGGTGATCGTCGGCCTGCTCATGGGTGTGGCCACCTCGCTCTTCCAGCGCTACCTGCCGCCGGCCAGCCAGTGGACGACCGAGATCATCGACGCCGTGCCGTTCATCGTGATCGCCCTGTTCTTGATCTACAGCCTGTTCCGCGGCGGCCGTGTGGGTGAGACCGACGGTTGGGGGGGCGCGCTGGACCGGGCCATCACGCCGCAGGGCGAGAGCCGTCTGGCCGGCTCGACCCACAACGTGGTGGAGACGGCCTCCCTCAACCTCTTCGGCAAGTACGCCGGCCCGCTCGTGCTCGTCCTGGCCGTCGCGGTGGCGCCGCTGCTGGTGAGCGGTTACTGGGTCGGCCTCTTCCCGCAGGCCTTCGCCCTCGCTGTCATCTGCCTGTCGTGGACCATCGTCACCGGTGAGGGCGGGATGCTGTGGCTGTGCCAGATCACCTTCGCCGGGGTGGGGGCGCTCACCACGGCGCAGCTGGCGAACCACTACGGCTGGCCCGTGCTGGCCGCCGCCGTCGTGGGCGGGCTCCTCGCCGCCGCCATGGGGGCCGTCGTCGGGTTCCTCAGCATCCGGCTGGGCGACCTCTACGTGGCGCTGGTGACGCTGACCTTCGGGCTCCTCATGGAGAACCTCGTGTTCACCCTGCCCACCTTCGTGAACCAGGGCCTCGGCGTGACCCTGAACCGGCCCGGGTTCGCCTCTTCTGACCTGTCCTACGCCTACCTGTGCCTGGTGGTGTTCGCGATCATCGCGCTCTTCGTGGTGAACCTCCGGCGGTCGACGACCGGCTTGGCCCTCAACGCGGTGCGTTGGAGCGAGAAGGGCGCCAAGACTTCGGGCATCAGCGTGGTGCAGATGAAGGTCATCGCCGGGGCCCTGGCCGCGCTGGTGGCCGGCATCGGCGGTGCGCTCTACGCCATGGCGCAGACCACGTTCCAGCCCAACGAGTTCGCCACGTTCCTGGGAATCATATGGCTCGCCGTGCTCGTCACCATGGGTGTGCGCTCGACGACGGCGGCGCTGATCGCCGGCCTCATGCTGGTCTTCCCGAATGCCCTCTTCCAGTACTTCCTGCCCTCCGCGACGTGGCTGACCTACGCGCTGTCGATCGGCTTCGGCCTCGGTGCCATCTCGGCTGCCAAGTTCCCCGACGGCGTCCTGGCCGAGAACAGCCGCCGCCTGCGCCGGCTGCTGGTGCGGCCGACGGCGGAGCCGCCCGGTGAGGCACTCCTCTCGGGTGAAGCGGGTATGGCGCCGCGGATGGCCGAAGGCGTCTCGTGAGCACGGCGCCGCTCGAGACCGAGGCGCCCCCCACGGCCGCCCCCTCGGCCACGGCCGCGCTGGCGGCCGCGGGTGTCACCGTCCGCTTCGGCGGGCTCACCGCCCTGTCCGACGTCTCCATCGAGGTCGAGCCCGGGCGCATCGCGGGGTTGGTCGGCCCCAACGGCGCCGGCAAGTCCACCCTGCTCGGTGTGCTGTCGGGGCTCCAGCGTCCGAACGCCGGTCGGGTGTGGCTGCGGGGTGAGGACGTGACGAACGCCTCGCCGCGCGCTCGGGCGGGCCGTGGCCTGGCCCGCACCTTCCAGCAGCCCGAGCTGTTCATGGGCCTGACCGTGCGCGAGCACCTCGTGCTGGCCCACCGGGCCCGCACCTCGCGCTCGCGGCTGTGGCGCGACATGTTCGACCCCCGGTCCCTCTTCTCGCCCTCGAAAGAGGAGAGCGAGCGTGTCGACGCCCTCCTCGAGCTGCTCCGGCTGACCAGGGTCTCCAAGGCGCCGGTGGCGGCGCTGCCGCTCGGGATGGTGCGCCTGGTCGAGGTCGGGCGCGCCCTGGCCAGCGACCCGCACGTGCTGCTCCTCGACGAGCCCCTCTCGGGGCTCGACATGAAGGCGTCGGAGAACCTGTTGGCCGTCTTCGCCCAGATCGTCGAGCAGGCGGCGCACCCGTTGTCCATCGTGATCGTGGAACACGACGTGGCCGCCGTCCTGGCCCTGTCGCAGACCGTCTTCGTGCTCGATTTCGGCGAGCGCATCGCGGCGGGCACGCCCGAAGAGATCCGCAACGACCCCGCCGTTCGTTCGGCCTACCTCGGCGACAGCGAGCCGTCGACGCGGACGCCGGCGGGCGGCGCACGCCCGCGGAGCGAGGACGGATGACCGGCACGCAACCGACCGGTGCAGCGGGTGCCGCCTCCGGACCCATCCTCGACGTGCGCGGCCTGGACGTGCACTACGGGAGCTCGCAGGCGCTCTTCGGCATCTCGCTCAGCGTCGAGCCCGGGACCGTCCTCGCCGTGCTAGGCGCCAACGGCGCCGGCAAGAGCACGTTCGCACGTGCCGTCTCGGGCCTGGTGGCGCCGACCGCCGGGCAGGTGCGGTTCCTGGGGGAGGACGTGACCGGGTTGGCGGCGCACAAGGTCCGCAAGCGGGGGCTCACCTACATCCCCGAGGGCCGGGGCATCTTCCCGGGTCTCTCGGTGGTCGACAACCTGCGCATGGCGGTGGCCCAGGAGCCCCGCCGGGACCGGCAGGCCGCCATCGAGCGCGCGGTCGACAGGTTCCCCGTTCTGGGGAAGCGCTCGGCGCAGCGTGCCGGCAGCCTGTCGGGCGGCGAGCAGCAGATGCTGGCGCTGGCACGTGCGCTCGCCGTGTCCCCCAAGCTCATCATCGCCGACGAGATGTCGCTCGGCCTGGCGCCGCTCGTCACCGAGTCGGTGTTCGAGGGCCTCGAGGAGGCCCGGCGTTCTGGCATCACGATCGTGCTCAGTGAGCAGTTCGTGCACCGAGCCCTGGCCATGGCCGACAGCTGCGTCATCCTGACCCGCGGCCAGGTGGGCTGGTCCGGCCCGGCCTCCGAGGCCGGCCAGGAGGTCATCGACCGGTACCTGGGGGAGGCCGAGGGGGCGACGCCCGCCAGCGTTGCGAACGCGTTACAATAACCCCGTTCCTCAATACTGAGAACCTCATTTGCAGTCCCGTCGCGGGGCGGTAGTGTACCGACCGCTCCGTACAACGCTGAGGCCCTTCGGCCCCGGGGGAGGAAGACCGTCGAATGCAACCGATCAAACGGGTCCCGCGCCTGCGCCGCAAGGCTGGCGCCCTCATCGCCGCGACGGCTGCCGGACTGCCGATTGCGCTGGTGGCCGGCGCGCCCGCCCCGGCGTCCGCCGCCCCGGCGCCCATCACCATCGCCTACATCAGCTCGCTGACCGGGCCGGGTGGGGCCGAGGACGCAGACTCGCCCGTTGCCTTCGAGGCGAGGCTCGACCTGCAGAACGCCGAGGGTGGGATCGACGGGCACAAGCTCGTCCCGCTGGTCCTCGACGACCAGACCAGCCCCTCGGAGATCGCGACGGTCGTGCAGGAGGCCGATTCGAAGGCCTTCGGCATCGTCTCGCAGAGCCCGCTCTTCTTCCTGGCCGCCAAGTACCCCAACCAAGCCGGCGTGCCGGTCACCGGCTCCTACGACGACGGCCCCGAGTGGGGCACGCCGCCCTACCAGTCGAACATGTTCGCCTCCGACGTGGGCAGCGTGAACCCGGCCTACCCCGTGAACACCGAGTTCGGTGACTTCCTCAAGGCGCACGGCGGGACGGTGCTCGGTGCCTACGGCTACGGCATTTCGCCCTCCTCCACGCGGGCGGCGGTGGCCAACGCGGACTCGTTCAAGCACGCCGGCGGCAAGGTGGGGGTGCTCGACACCTCGATCCCCTTCGGGAGCGTCGACTTCACGGCGACCGCCCTGGTGGCCAAGCAGGACGGCGTCAACACCGTCGTCCCGGGGTTGGACGCGAACTCGAACTACGCGCTGGCCGAGGCGCTCGAGCAGGCCGGTGTGAAGTTCAAGGCGCTCTTCGCCACCGGCTACGAGCCGGACGTCATCAACTCGCCGGCGTGGAGCGCCCTGCAGGGCGACTACTTCGTGTCGCTCTTCCGCCCCTGGTCGCTGCCGAACGCCGGCACCGAGCAGATGCAGGCGGCCATGGAGAAGTACGCGCACTTCACCAAGAGCGACTTCCCGAGCTTCGGGCAGTACGAGGCGTGGGCCGGGGCCGACCTGATGATCAAGGGCCTGGAGCTGGCCGGCCCCAACCCGACGCAGGCCGCCGTGAACAAGGACCTGCGGGGCCTGAAGTCCTACGACGCCAACGGGCTGCTGCCGCAGTCGATCGACTACGCCACCAGCTTCGGGCACGACCTGCCCAAGCAGTGCTCGTGGATGATGCAGGCGACCAAGTCCGGGTTCAGCGCCGTGTCGTCCCAGCCGTACTGCGGGACCGACCTCCCCGGGACCTCGACGGCGAACGCCTCCTCGTCGTAGGGGCGGCCGCCAGTCACACGATGACGGTGCGAAGGCCCTCGGATCGCGACAGCTCCGCCAGGCCCTCGTTGACCTCATCCAACGTGATGCGCCGCGAGACCAAGGAGGCGAGGTCGAGCCGGCCTGATTCGGCGAGCTCGATGAAGCGGGGGAAGTCGCGCAGGATCTGCGCGCCGCCCAGGGCCGAGCCGACGAGGCGCCGGCCCGAGAACACGGCGCTGCTCGCCGCAAGGGTGATCGTGGAGCCTGCCGGCGGCATGCCCACCAGGGTCACGGTGCCCTCGACGCGGGACATCTCGTAGGCCTGGACCATCAGCTCGGGCAGGCCGACCACCTCGAAGGTGTAGTCCGCCCCGCGCCCCGAGGTCAGGGCGCGGACCTGTTCGACCGGGTCGCCTTCGCCGGGGTCGACGGTGTGCGTGGCGCCGACGCGCCGGCTCGCCTCGCGCCGCGAGGCCACCGGGTCGATGGCCACGACCCGGGCTGCGCCGGAGATCGACGCCCCCTGGATCACCGCCTGACCCACACCGCCGCACCCGATGACGGCGACAGTGGACCCGGGGCGGACGCCAGCCGTGAAGAGCGCCGCTCCGAGCCCGGTGGTCACCCCACAGCCGAGGAGGGCGAGCTGCTCGTCGGGCAGCTGCGTCTCGACCGGCACCACCGACGCCTCGTCGACGACCATGGCCTCGGCGAACGCCCCGCACCCACAGAGGGCGATGGCGGTCCGGCCGTCGGGGAGGGCGAAGCGCGGGGTCCGCACGATGGAGGGGCCGCGCTCGCAGTGATTGGACATCCCGTTGAGGCACGACCAGCAAGCCCCGCAGGCCGGCGAGACCGAGGCCAGGACGCGGTCGCCGGGCCGGACCCGGCGGACCTCGTCCCCCACCTCCTCGACGATGCCGCAGGCCTCGTGCCCGGGGACGATGGGCAGGGGCAGCGCGGACAACCCGTCGACCACGGTGAGGTCGGTGTGGCAGATGCCCCGGGCGCCGATGCGCACCACCACGTCCCGGAGGCCGACCGCGGGCAGCGGGAGATCCTCGAGGACGAGCGGTTGGCGAGGCTCGTAGGCAACGGCGACCTTCACGGGTCGGTCCGCACGGCTCAGTCGGCGCCAAGGGCAGGGAAGAAGCCCTCGATCGTGCCCCGGCCGACCAGGGTGATGGCGCGCTCGCGGTCGAAGCGGTTGTTGTAGTGGCTCTCGAGGGCAAGGATCAGTGCGGTGCCCATCACGGCACGCGCCGCGATGTCGGGAGACTCGAAGGTGTGGCCGTAGCGGTCCTCGACCTCTCGCCAGGCGTCGGCCAGGCGGTCCATGGCGACGACGAGGTTCTTGCGGTAGAAACGGCGCGCCACCTGGGGGTCCCCGAACAGCACCAGCCCGAGCAGGGGGAGGACCTCTTCGAGGGTGGAGACGAGCTCGCCGTACAGCGCCGTGAGCGTCTCCCGCTGGCGCTTGGGCGTGAGTGGCTCGTCCCGGTCGATCACCTGTGAGGCGGCCACCAACCGGTCGACCGCCTCTCGCAGGGGCTCGACCACCGCCTCGACGAAGAGCTGGTCCTTGCTCTCAAAGTGGCGGTAGATGACCCCCTCGCTGATCCCCCCCTGCTCGGCGATCATCCTGATGGTGGTGCCGTTCATGTCGCCGGTCTCGGTGAAGGCCCGCCGGGCGGCCTTGAGAATCGAGCGCTTGCGGTCCTCGGCGGTCAGCCGCCGACGGCGGGTGGGCGCAGCGCGGCTCGCCTCGTCGGACGACTTGGTCTGCCCAGCCATGGACCCTCCTCGTTCGTGCGTGACCGGCCGTGGCGGCGTGGTGTTCCTTAACATTAGGGACTGGCCGAGTGCGGGCCGTGTCTCGCCGCGGACCGGTCAGCCCGATGGCGGCAGCTCGCACACGACCGACACGCGGTCGTCGTAGAAGCTCAGGTGGTGCTGCAGGGGCACCGACTCGGGCAGGGGGTCCTCGTAGCTCCACGCCACGTCCTCGAGCACGATGTCGCCGATGAGTGCCGACCAGTAGGTGGCGGTGCCCTTGTAGGGGCAGAAGGACTGCGTCTCGCTCTTCGAGAGCAGGTCGGTGCGCACGTGGCGGGGATGGACGTAGAGGCGAGGCGCGAGCGCGGTCTCGCACACCACCAGCGTGTCCGTGGTGTCCACCAACACCTCCCCGGCGGCCTCCACGCGGAGTCGCCGGCCCGAGTGGAGGCAGTCCACTCGGTGGTAGGGGTTGCGCGGGTGTCCGAACACCTGTTCGTCTTCCTCGTACCAGGCGTCGGCTGCGCCCCACTCGACGTGCGCGTAGCCGTCGGCCTCGGGCTCGGGCTGGGAGGGGAGCCCGGTGATGTCGCCGGCGGGGAAGGCGTACTCGGGCGGGGCACCGGGCCGGTGCACCAGCAGCACGCGCTCGCTGTCGACCACGATCTGACCGTCCTTGAGGGCGCGCACCCGGCGGCGGTGCGGTTCGATGTACGTGACTCCGCCGGGCACCGGTGCGGTGAACCACCCGGCCGGGTTCGGGCTCAGGGGGCCGCGGCCGGTGGAGAGGCTCACAGCGCCGTCCGCTCGTCCACGGGGCCGGTGCCCTGGGGGAACGGGCGCACCATCGCCTCCACCGTGAAGGAGGCCAGGAGCTCGCCGTCCTCGTCGTGGACCCGGCACTCGGCGTGGGTCATGCCCTCGCCGGCGAACGTCGAGCGGTGGTGGTAGAGCATCCAGCGGTCGGCCCGGACCTCGCGGTGGAACGAGATGTTGATGGCGTTGATCCCGGTGGAGAGCGTGCGGTGCGCCTGGTCCTGCCCGACGCCGGCGTGCGGGCGCATGGCGGCGGCTATCGACATGTGACCGGTGAACTGGGCCAGGAGCCCGGCGTGGAGCGCCGGGTCGGGGGGCACCTGGCGGAAGCGCACCCAGGCGTCGATCACCGGCGGGCCGACCGGCGCCCCGGGGTCGTTCGTGTAGGCGCCGTCGACAACCCGGATGTCGCGGCCCGTCACGGCCATGTCGTAGGGCTCGCTCTCATAGGGCCCGGCAACCCCCGGAGGCTGGGCCTGGTGCGCGATGACGTCGGGCGCCACGGTGCCGAGCAGGAGGGTGCCGCTCGCCACGCCGCGCCCCCCCTGGAGCACGTCGGCTCGCAGCGACGCGAAGGTGCGCCCGGTGCTGCGCTCCTCGAGCTCGATTTCCAGCGGGCGGCGGGCGTCCGCACCGCGGAGGAACAGCATGTGGGCGGACACGACCCGGCGCTCGGGGACGAGCCGGCACGCGGCCACGATCGCCTGGCCGAGCATCTGGCTGCCCTCCACGACGGGCCGTCGGCCGTCGCTGCGGGTGACCGCCACGAAGCGGCGGTCACCCTCCCTACGCACGTCGAGCATGTCGACCAGGTGGGAGGCGTCGCCCCAGGTGGGGAACTGCTTCACGGTGACGTCACGCGGGTCGTCGCCCGGCCGCTCGTCGACCAGCTCCACGCGGACGCGGTCGGGGTCGAAGGTGCCGTACCCGCGCAGGCGCCCGAGCCGGGCCGGAGGTTCGGTGACGGTCGTGAGCAGACCGGGCTCGTCGCCCACATGTCTCGTGCGGACGTCGCCGGCCGGGAAATACAGCACGGCGGGCTCGCCCTCCTCCTCGAGGGAGAGGCAGGCGCCGGACTCGGCGATCAGCACGTCGCCCCGCCAGGCCCGCGCCGGGTATGGGCACTCCTCGATCCTCACCGGCACCGCCCGAGCGGGGTCAACGGCGGTGCGGGGCCCCACCGCTGCAGCCGTCGCTCACGAGAGGACGCTGCCGGTCCGGGCGGCCACGGTGACCGAGTGCATGGACACGGCACCACCGTGGCGCAGGAGGGAGTCGACGACGGCGACGAGGGCCTCGACGTCGACGAAGGAGCCGCTCATCAGGTTGCCCTCCACCCACTGAGTACCCAGCGCGACGGCCAGGTCGGGGTCCCAGGCAGTGGCGAACCCCGACATGGCGTCGCCCTCGCCGCCCATGCACTCGCCAACAACGAGCCGGGTGAAGCCCACGGTGGGGTGCTCGACCCGCAGCGCCTCGACCAGCTTGTCGAGGGCGGCCTTGCTCACGGCATAAGAACCGAGACCGGGCCACGGGGCGGTGACGGACGCGCTGACCGAGGACAGGTAGACCGCCGTCCCGCCGGATTCGGTCAGGTGGGGGAGGGCAGCTGCGGTGACGACCGAAGCACCGATCACATTGGTGTCGAACACGCTGCGCCAGGTCGCGGCGTCCAGGTCGGCCAGGCGGGCCAACGGCCCGATGGCCGGTGCGTAGACCAGGGCGTCGATGCCCCCGAGGCCCCGGGCGGCCTCTTCGACGGCCTCGAAGCAGGAATCCTCGTCGGTGACGTCGCAACGGATGGCAAGAGTCCCCGCCCCGGCCTCGTCGGCAGCCGCCAGCAGCCGATCCTCCCGTCGGGCCAGGAGAGCGGTGCGCGCCCCCCGCTGGGCCAGCCCGACCCCGATGCAACGACCCAGTCCGCTCGATGCGCCTACGACGACTGCTCGCAATTCGACTCCTCCGCTTCGCCCGCCGTACCGAACGGTCGCCATGTTAGACAAGCCGACCCAAGGCCCCGGCCGGCGACCGGTAGGGGCGAGCGCCCACGCTGAGCAGCGACTTCGCGCCCCCTCGTTTGCACGGCCAGGGGGTGGTGTCATCATTGCCGCGTGCTGGCCCCACCGGTCCCTTCGTTCGACCTGCACGGGCGCGTGGCCCTGGTCACGGGGGCCTCCTCGGGACTCGGTGCGGTGGCCGGGCGCGCGTTGGCTGCTGCTGGGGCGTCGGTGGCGCTGGTGGCCCGGCGGCGCGAGCGGCTCGAGGAGCTGGCTGCCGACATCGGCGGCCACGCCGTCGCGTGTGACCTCTCGGACGCCGCTCAGGTCGACCGGGTCGTGGCGCAGGCGGCCGAGGCACTGGGCCCACCGGAGATCCTCGTCAACGCGGCGGGTGCGTTCGAAGGGGCCCGGCCGGCCGAGGAGGAACCGCTCGACTCGGTGACGCGGACTCTCATGCTCAACCTGGTCGCCCCGCTCCGCCTGTGCCAGCACGCCTTCCCGTACATGCGGGCCGCGGGCCGGGGGGCGATCGTCCACGTCTCGTCCATCAGCGGACTGGTCGGGATCCCGGGGATCCCCCAGGCTTCGTACGCCGCCAGCAAGGCCGGACTGTCGGGGCTGACCAGCGAGCTCGCAATCCAGTGGGCCCGCCACTCCATCCGGGTCAACACGGTCGCGCCGGGCTTCTTCCGCAGCGAGATCACCGAGGACATGTACGAGGACGAGCGGTCGCTGTCCTGGCTGGCGCGCAACACACCATTGCCGGTTCGCGCGTCCGCGGAGGACATCGTGGGAGCGATCCTGTGGCTGGTGAGCGACGCCGGCCGGTTCGTCACCGGCCAGACGATCGTCGTGGACGGCGGTTGGACGGCGCGGTAGGCGGGGCGGGGGGGGCGAGGTGGACTTCGAGCTCGGTGCGGCCGCCGACGACTTGCGCGCGGAGGTGCGGCGCCTGGTCCGCGCGCAGGTGCCCGCCGACTTCCTGGGCGCGTTCACCAACGACCCGGCGGACCTCGAGGTGGCGCAGCGCTTCTGCCGCCAGCTGGCCCAGGAGGGCCTGCTCTGCGCGGCGTGGCCGCGGCTCGGGGCACCCGCACCCCCGCGGGCCTCCGCGTTCGTCTGTGCGCTCGACGTGCACCCGCTCGACGACGCAGGCGGGCCGGACGTGGGGCTGGCACTGGTGTTGCCCTGCTGGACGTTGCTGGGCATGCTCGACCGTGCCACGGAGCTCACCCGGGCCCACGTCCTTGGGCGGGAGCAGTTCGGGCAGACGCTGGCCTCGTTCCAGGGCGTCCAGTTCCAGCTCACCGACGCCGAGGTCGAGCGGGCGGGGCTCGACGAGTTGGCGCGCTACGCGCTGTGGAGCTGGCGGGCACGACCCGACGAGGCGTTGCGTGACGCCCTCGCCCTCCGGCTCGCAGCACTCGACGCAGCGCAGGCCGTGTTCCGCGTCGCGCACCAGCTGCACGGCGCCATGGGATTCTGCGACAAGACGCCGCTCTCGTGGTTGTCGCGCTACAGCCAGCCCCTGCGGCTCCCGCTCGGGCTGGCCGCCACGGGCGCCGAGCTCACCGCCCGCCTGGGCCGTTCGGGGCTGCACGCGCTCTTCGACCGCGCCGAGCCGTGGCCGCGCTGAGGACCGCGGTGCAGGTGCCTCAGTCCGACTACGACGACTTCCGCCTGGCGGTGCGCGACTGGTGCCGGTCGAACGTGCCTTCGGGCTGGCGCGAAGCACAGACCGGGGTGCCGGACGAGGAGTTCGTCGCCTTCCAGCGCTGGTGGTTCGACTGCCTGCAGCGCGAGGGCTACGCGGCACCCCACTGGCCGGCGCAGTGGGGCGGTGGCATGTCCGTCGCCGAACAGATCGTCCTGTACCAGGAGCTGGCAGCCGCCGACGCACCCAGGCTGGTGCTGGCCTTCGTGGCGCTCCACCACGCGGCCGCGACGCTCCTGGCCGCCGGCACCGATGCGCAGCGGGCGCGGCACCTGCCGGCCATCTTGGCCGGCGAGATCTGGTGCCAGGGTTTCTCGGAACCCGAGGCCGGCTCGGACCTGGCCAGCCTGCAGACAGCGGCCCGGCGCACCGAGAGCGGTTGGGCCGTGACGGGGCAGAAAGTGTGGGCCAGCGGCGCGCTGCACGCGGACTGGTGCCTCCTCCTGGCGCGCACGGACCCCGACGCGCCGAAGCGGGCGGGCATCTCGTACTTCCTCATGGACATGCGCTCGCGCGGCCTCGATGTCCGGCCGATCCGGCAGGCGACGGGTGAGGCGCACTTCTGCGAGATCTTCCTCCAGGAGGTCGAGATCCCCGAGGAGAACCTCGTCGGCCCGGAGCACGCGGGATGGCAGGTGGCCCAGGAGACGCTGGCCGCCGAGCGCGGCATGACCATGCTCGAGCTGTCGGAGCGCCTCCAGAACGGCTTTCGCTGGTTGGTGGCACGCTGCGGACGCCCGGGCGCCGACGGCGTGCGCCCGATCGACGACGCGGCGGTGCAGGACCGACTGGTGACGCTCGAGACCGAGCTCACCGGGTTGCGGGCGCTGGCCCGGAGGGTGGTCGAGCACGTGGAGGCGGGGCGGGCGGGGCCCGCCGACGCCTCGATCGTGAAGCTGGCCTACAGCGAGCTGCTGCAGCGGATGACCGATTTCGGCACCGAGATCGCCGGTGTGGGGACGCACGCCGAGTTGCGCAAGCCTCTCTCGAGCGGCTGGGAGTCAGGCGTATGGGCCCTCGACTTCATCAGCTCGTGGGAGTGGACCATCCCAGGGGGCACCAGCGAGATCCAGCGCACCATCATCGGTGAGCGCGGGCTCGGGCTGCCCCGAGAGCCCCGGGTGGCCGGATGACGAGCCCCGAAGCCGACGTCCGCCGGGAGCTGCGGCTGGTGGCGCGCCAGGCGCTCGTCGCCGCGCGCCCACACTGGCGCGGCGACGGGCCGGCAACCGGGCTCGACGAACAGGCGCGGGCGCGACTGTGGGCGCAGATGGCCGAGTTGGGCTGGCTCGGCCTCGAGGTGCCCGAGGCGCTGGGCGGAGCGGCAGCCTCGTTCGGCGAGGTGGCCGTCGTCCTCGAGGAGCTGGGCCGGGCCATGGCCCCGGGAGCGTTCGTCGGGACGGCGGTGCTGGGCGTCGGGGCACTGGGCGCCGTGGGCCCGGCTGCGGGGCGCGATGCGCTGCTGCGCGATGTCGCCGCCGGGGAGTCCGTGCTTGCGGTGGCGACGGGCGAACCCGAGACCGCGCCGGCCTTCGTGCTCGAGCCGGCGCGCCGGCAGTACCGGGTGCGGGGGCGGGCTGCCTTCGTCGTCGACGCCCCCGATGCCGACCGGTTGCTCCTCGTCGCAGGCCGGGCCGGGTCCGATCCGGCGCTGGTGGTCCTCGACCGCCACCAGCCGGGCGTGGCGGTCGAGGACCAACCCGTGCTCGACGCCACTCGACGCCTCGGCACAGTGGTGGCGGAAGAGGTCGACGTGGCCGAATCGGCGGTGTGGCAGTTCGAGGGCAAGGTGACCGACGCGGTGAACCGCCTTCACGATCGCGGGGCGCTCGCGGTCACGCTCGACAGCCTGGGCATCGCCGAGGCCATGCTCGAGGCCACCGTGGCCTACGCATGCGAACGCCGTCAATTCGGCCGCCCCATCGGGTCGTTCCAAGCGGTTAAGCACGCCTGTGCCGACATGCTCGTCACCATCACCTTGTCCCGGGAGCTGTGCACACTGGCCGTCGACGACCTGGCGTCGGGCGCGCCAGGCGCCACCACGTCGGTCTCGAGGGCGAAGTCCCACGCGGTCGCGGCCGCGGTCGAGGTCGCGGGGAAGTCCATGCAGCTGCACGGCGGCTACGGCTACACGTGGGAGAGCGGGATCCACGCCGCGCTGAAGCGCACCGCGCTGAACCGCTCGCTCTTCGGGTCGGGCCGGAGCCATCGTGCCCGGCTGGCGGCGCGGCTCACCACCGGGCTCCTCTGAGCTGGGGATCCGCCCGGCCCCCGGCCACTCCTCGAGGGTGGAGGGCCGGCCCAGGCCCGTGGTAGGCTCGTATGTGAGCGTTCGCTTAGTTCTGGAGGCCAAGGGTGTCGCGCAATTGGTTCATCTCGGTCGACGACCACCTCATCGAGCCCGCCCGGCTGTGGCAGGAGCGTGTCCCGGAGCGCTGGCGCGACCGCGCCCCACGCATCGTGCGCGAGGGGGATGCGGAGTTCTGGGTCTACGAGGACCGGCAGATCGTCACCACCGGGCTCAACGCGGTCGCCGGCAAGCAGCGTGAGGAGTTCTCGCCCGAGCCGATCACCTACGAGGACATGCGGCCCGGGTGCTACGAGCCGGCAGCGCGCGTGGCCGATATGAACCAGGGGCTCGTGCTGTCGTCCATCCTCTTCCCCTCGTTCCCCCGCTACTGCGGGCAGGTGTTCAACGAGGCCAAGGACAAGGAGCTCGCCGAGCTGTGCGTCCGGGCCTGGAACGACTTCGTGCTCGAGGAGTTCGCCGTGGCGTATCGCGGACGGTTCATCCCGATGGTCATCGTGCCGTTGTGGGACCCTTCGGCGGCGGCGAGTGAGATCGAGCGGACGGCCGCCCTCGGGGCCAAGTCGGTCGCCTTCTCGGAGAATCCGACCAAGCTCGGGCTGCCCTCCATCCACACCGATTACTGGGACCCCGTGTTCCGGGCGGCTGAGGAGACCGGGTTCGTCATCTCCATGCACGTGGGCTCGTCGTCCAACCTGATCCGCACCTCCGACGACATGCCGACGCTGGCCTTCATGGCGTACTCGGCTGCGGCCAACCAGGCCGGGACCCTGTTGGACTGGTTATTCAGCGGCAACTTTGTCCGCTTCCCCAAACTCAAGATCGCCCTCTCCGAGGGCTCCATCGGCTGGATCCCCTACTTCCTCGAGCGTGCGGAGCAGGTGATCGACAAGCAACGCTTCTGGGCCTCACGCTTTGACATCAACATGAATGCGGCGCACGACCGCGGCGAGGAACAGAGCGAGTCGAGCTTCGACATCGATACCGACATCCGGGCGCTCTTCAAGGAGCACGTCTTCGGGACCTTCATCGAGGACCAGGCCGGGCTCCGGCTTCTCGACATCATCGGCGAGGACAACGTGATGTTGGAGTGCGACTACCCGCACTCGGACTCGACCTGGCCGGACACGGCGACGTTGGCCGCCAAGTGGTTGGGCCATCTCCCCGAAGAGGTCCAGCACAAGATCATGGTGGGCAACGCGGCGCGCGTGTACGACTTCACCCCCGCTGATCCCGCCACGATCGACGTGGCCTGACGCCCGCTCAGGACAAGGTGATGGCCCGCTCGGGACAGTTGTTGACCGCCTCGGCCACCTTGGCCTCGAGGTCGGCCGGCACGGTGTCGACCGTGGCGTGAGACAGCCCCTCGGTGTCGAGCGCGAAGACCTCGGGGCAGATCTCCCAGCAGCGGGCGTGACCCTGGCACAGCTCAGGATCGACCGCCACGTGCATGGCGTCATCGTGGTGGTGCCGGGAAGCACCTGTCAAGACGCCCTCATGGGCGGGGGTGGCCTGCGCCCGCCCCTGAGCAGCGAGTTCGGTCCGCCGGCGACGCGGAACGCCTTGTGGAGTGAGCGATCACTGACTAGATTGGGCTCGACCCGACGGCGCCCATCTGATGGATTGGGGGAGTGACGCTGGATCGAGAAGCGCTCGAGCGCAGCCTCATGCGCCGGCTCATCGACCACCTCGAGCACGGCACGACCGACCTCGCCGACGAGGTGCTCGAGCTCGCCGCCGATCTCTACACCTCCGCGTCGCACTACGCGGATGAGCTGCGCGTGCTCTTCTACGGGCAGCCCCTGGTGCTCTGCCTCTCCGGTGCGCTCCCGGGCCCGGGGAGCTACATGACCGTGGACCTCTGCGGGACCCCGGTGCTGGTCACCCGGGACACCGGCGGCCAGGTGCACGCGCTGGCCAACGTGTGCCGTCACCGTGGGGTGCGCGTGGTGGACGGGTGCGGGACGGCCCGGCGGTTCACTTGTCCCTTCCATGCCTGGGTCTACGACATCGAGGGACACTTGGTCGGCTTGCCCGTGGCCGGGGCATTCGAGGGCATGCAGCGCGAGGACAAGGGCCTGGTCGAGCTTCCCGTCGCGGAGGGTCACGGGCTGGTCGTCGGACGCCTGCGCCCGGGTCCGCCCATCGACATCGACGCCTATCTGGGCCCCGAGCTCGCGGCGGAGCTCGACATGCTGGACTTCGCGCAATGGGCGCCCCACGGCGAGCCCCATGTGCACCGCGTCGGCGCCAACTGGAAGGTGACCCTCGACACCTTCCGCGAGAACTACCACTTCGACTACCTCCACCGAGAGACGTTGGCGGGCTACGCCTACGGTGGCGTCCTGACCTTCGACGCCTTGGGGAAGCACCTGCGGAACTGCTCGGCCCTGCGCTCCGTCGACGAGATCCGCCACCGGCCCGAGGAGGAGTGGGGGGACGTGGCGCGCCACTTCAGCTACCAGTACGCGCTCTTCCCCAACACCAGTCTGACCTT
>Ga0187784_10000323_pt1 | contig 34266 bp, 37 predicted proteins | sample 1015_SJ02_MP15_2_FD_132964 | JGI IMG/M metagenome (GOLD analysis project Ga0187784, IMG submission 132964) | Tropical peat soil microbial communities from peatlands in Department of Meta, Colombia - 1015_SJ02_MP15_20_MG | ecosystem: Environmental > Terrestrial > Soil > Wetlands > Peat | place... | reverse complement strand
GCGGTGATGAGCGGAGACTCGGCTGCTGGTACGCTGGTTGAGATCAAGATCAAGCAACTGGAGCGCAGCGGCAAGAAGCTGAGCGAGGAAGAAAAGAAAGAACTGTACGAGTCGGTGAAGCGCACTTACGACGAGCAGACCGATCCGCGTTATGGTGCGGCGAGGCTGTGGATCGACAAGATCATTGATCCCATCGAAACCCGGGAGGCAATTACACAGGCACTCGAGGCCGCGGCGCTGAATCCCGACGTGCCGGAATTCAAGGTGGGAGTGCTGCAAACATGAGAGGCCTGGCTAAACACTCAGGCACAGAGATCCCAAGTAAACTTCTTCATGAAGAGCTCACTGAGAAAACTATCGGAGCAGCCATCGAGGTGCACCGCGCGCTCGGGCCAGGCCTTTTGGAATCGCCCTATGAAGAATGCCTATGCGGGGGCATTGTTAGAAAAGTCATAGAAAATCTCGGAGACTCCGTGTCTCCGTGGTGAAAATGTCTGATTCCATCAAGCTCGTCGAATGCCCGCGGGATGCCTGGCAGGGGCTGAAGCGCCAAATCCCTGCCTCGCTGAAGGTGGACTACCTGAAAGCCTTAATCAGCACGGGATTCAAGCATATCGACGCTGTCTCTTTCGTTTCGCCCAAAGCCGTGCCGCAGATGGCGGACTCCGAAGAAGTTCTGCAAGAACTTGATCCGCCGGACGACGTGGAAATCATCGGCATTGTGGTAAATGAAAAAGGCGCCGGACGCGCGATCAACACCAATGCCGTGCGCACTCTGGGATTCCCCTACTCGGTGTCGCCGACGTTCCTTCAGAACAATCAACGCCAGACGCTTGAAGAGTCAATCGATGAATTAGAAAAGATCAAGGAGAAAGCCGAAGAAGCCGGACTGGATGTCGTAGTGTATATTTCCATGGCGTTCGGAAATCCATACGGAGACCAGTGGAGCGTGGATGAAGTAGTGAATGCCGCGGATGTTCTCGAGTCTTATGGCATTCGCACCATCTCGCTGGCCGACACGGTTGGGCAAGCCACACCAGAGGAGGTCCACGCTTTGGTGAGCGCGGTGATAGCCAAGTACGACTATATGGAAATCGGCATACACCTGCACAGCCGCCCTGAAGAGGCAGCGGAAAAAGTGCTCGCGGCGTATGATGCTGGCTGCCGGCGGTTCGACTCGGCCTTGTGCGGACTGGGTGGATGCCCGTTTGCCCAGGACTCGCTGGTTGGTAATATTCCCACCGAGAAAGTGGTCGAGGCTCTGAAGTCGCACGGAGCAACGTTACCGCCGCTCAAGCCATTGGACGTTTTGCTGCGGGCCACAGCGGAGATTGGCGCGCGTTACAGTAACTCAAGCGCGGCAGATTGATTATTGCTAAATACAGATAGTTCTCTTACCGGATGAGCTACACAACCATCCAACTTAGTTACGATCTGCAACTAGCTACCATCACGCTCAATCGTCCCGATAAGCGCAATGCCATCAGCTACGAACTCATAGAAGAGTTGTTGCACGCGCTAGACGAAGTTACCGCATCATCAGCATTGGTGTTGATCCTGACCGGTGCCGGCAAGGCATTTTGCTCCGGAATGGACCTGGACAATCTGAAGCAATTACTGGGAAGATCTCCGGAGCAGGACCTGCAAGAATCCGAGACCATGGCCCGGCTTTTTCGTTCGTTATACGAATTTCCCAAACCAACTATCGCCGCCGTAAATGGCGCGGCCATAGCTGGTGGATGCGGGCTGGCTACGCTCTGCGATTTCACACTGGCTGTTCCCGAGGCCAAGTTCGGCTATACGGAAACTCGCATCGGTTTCGTTCCGGCAATCGTGTCTACCTTTCTTCTGCGGCAGATCGGGGAAAAGCACGCCCGCAATCTGCTATTGACAGGCAGAATCATTACTGCAGACGAGGCCTGGCGCTTGGGCATGGTCAACGAAATCGTTGCTCCAGATAAGCTGCCGGAGCGCGCGCGGGAACTGGCAGCACAGTTGATGGAGAATAGTCCGGTGTCCCTGGCTTGCACCAAGCGCTTGCTGAGCGACCTTGGCAGTAAAGAACTTGACGCCCAGCTTCGCTCAGCAGTCAAGGAGAATGCCGCGGTTCGGGCAACTCAGGATTTTCGCGAGGGGATTTCGTCATTTCTGGAGAAACGCAAGCCTCGTTGGAGCGGCAAGTGAGCGCAAACAACAACCATCCCGTGGTCAGCGAGAGCCGCTTGCGTGTGCGCTACGCTGAAACCGACCAGATGGGTGTCGTCTACCACTCAAATCATTTTGTCTGGTTCGAAGTAGGCCGTGTGGAATTCCTGCGACAACTGGGGTTTTCCTATCGCGATATGGAGCGTGAGGACAATTGCCATCTGGCTGTGGTTGACGCACGCTGCCGTTATCGGGCCCCGGCATCTTATGATGAGGAGATTCTCGTGCGGACGCATATTAAGAATGTCCGCGAATCAGTGGTGCATTTCGGATACGAGCTCCTGCGGGCAAGCGACGGCCAGCTCATCGCTGAGGGCGAGACCACGCATATTGCTATAGACGGGGACAAGAGGACCACGACATTTCCCCAAAAGTACTTGAAGGCGCTGCGTGCCGCCGTCGCAAGATAGCTGCTGTGGATTTGCGCGAATGCTTCTGCCGCAGGATTAACCGTGCAAAGCAACACTTGTGAAAGCCCTTCACATCAACGGCAATGATTTGACGCCCGAGGCGGTGCGGGAGGTGGCCGTCGACCGTCGTCCCGTGCTGCTCGATCCCGATGCGCGCGAACCCGTGCGACGGGCCCGCGCTGTGGTGGATGCACTGGTAACCAACAATAAGGCTTCCTACGCTATCACCACCGGCGTGGGCAAACTCTCGGATGTGCGTATTTCTGCCGATCAGATTCGCGAGATGCAGGTAAATCTGGTGCGGTCGCACGCCGTCGGAGTCGGTGAACCACTTTCTGTGACCGAGATCCGAGCCATGATGCTTCTGCGCGCCAATTCACTCTCCAAAGGGCATTCGGGCGTGCGCACGGAGGTTATCGATACACTCTGCGAGATGTTGAATCGCGGCGTCACGCCTTTCGTTCCATCCCAGGGCAGTGTCGGCGCGAGTGGCGACTTGGCGCCATTGGCGCATCTGGCACTTGCCATGATCGGCGAAGGCGAATGTCTGAATGATAAGGGCATACGTATTCCCGCAGCTGAAGCCTTGTCCGGAGCACAAATAAAGCCCCTGATTCTCGAGGCAAAGGAAGCTGTGTCCCTGATCAACGGCACGCAGGGAATGCTGGCTGTTGGAACCCTGGCATTAGTGGAAGCGGATGTTCTAATCGATTCAGCTGACGTAATCGGCAGCCTCACGCTCGATGCCCTGCGCGGAACGGATGTCGCTTTCGATGAGCGAATTCATAAGGCGCGGCCTCATCCGGGACAACTTGCAACCGCCGCGAATTTGCGCAAAATGCTCGAAGGCAGCCAGATTCGCGAGTCGCATCGCAATTGTGACCGTGTGCAGGATGCCTACTCGTTGCGCTGCATGCCGCAGGTGCACGGGGCGGTTCGCGACACGCTCGCCCACTGCCATGAGGTCGTTCAAACTGAAATCAATTCGGCTGTCGATAACCCGCTGGTTTTTGTACGTGTTCAAGCTAGGACTGGCCTTGGTGCGCCTGAGGTCGTGGAAGGCGACATTCTGTCAGGTGGGAATTTTCATGGTGAGCCAGTGGCATTCGTCCTGGACTTTCTCGGAGTTGCACTCAGCGCATTGGCCGGGATTTCAGAACGAAGAGTGGAACGGTTGGTGAATCCGGCATTGAACGAAGGATTGCCTCCGTTCTTGGCTGCCGATGCCGGGCTGAACTCGGGTTTTATGATGCCGCAGGTCACAGCCGCAGCACTGGTCAGCGAAAATAAGGTTCTGGCCCATCCCGCATCGGTCGATTCGATCACGACTTCCGGCAATAAAGAAGATTACGTCTCGATGGGAATGAGTGCGGGATTAAAGCTTAAGCGAATCGTGGCAAACACGCGAAACGTCCTGGCAATCGAAGCCATGGCAGCCGCACAGGCATTGGACTTCCTGGCGCCTCTTAAGCCTGGCAAGCGCGGGCAGATCGCTTACACCGCAATTCGGTCAGCCTGTCCGACCATTACTAAAGATAGGGTTCTGTACGGGGACTTCGCGCTAGTGTCCCATCTGATTGCAAGCGGCAAGCTAACAGAGCCGCTCGCATGAAATGCCTCGATTGATGCACTCTGTACAACCTCGAGCCGCGTGGAATGAATAGCTAAGCAATCTGTTATAAGGTTGACAAGCTAACTTGAGCCGCGTCTCGAGAACGATGTACCGGAGAGCTAGTTAGACCAGAGGTAACTGGACATTTGATTTCCGTCATTCAGCTCGGGACTATCGATTACCGCATGGGACTTCGCCTGCAGCAGCAGTTGGTAGAACTGCGCAAGACTGGCCGCATTGGCGATGTGCTGATCATGCTCGAGCATAGTCCAGTCATCACGCTCGGACGAAATGCCGACCGCGCCAATGTAATTGCTTCTCAGGAGGCGCTCGCTCACCGCGGAGTTGAGGTATTCGAGTGTGATCGCGGTGGTGATGTGACCTTCCACGGCCCCGGTCAACTGGTGGGCTACCCGATTTTTGATCTGAGGGAAATGATCTCGCAGGAGGGAACCCGCAAAACCCTCGGCGCCGTGGACTACGTTCGCCGTCTGGAGGAGGTCCTGATTCGTAGCTGCACGGATTTCGGCATTCCTATCAAGCGCACGCCCGGGCTGACCGGCGTCTGGACCACCAGTACTCTGTCAACCCGAACGGAGGCGGATAGTTCGCCTGCGCATGATCTGCCAAGCTCGAGAGAAGGCAAAATCGCTGCCATCGGCGTTCATATTTCTCGTGCTGTGACCTCGCACGGTTTTGCTTTGAACGTAAACATTGACCTCGACTACTTCAACCTTATTGTCCCCTGCGGAATCAAGTCGAAACCAGTAACCTCCATGGCCAAAGAGTTGGGCCACGAGCTTTCATTGCAGGATGTCGCCCATTCGGTCTCTCGCAACGTCGGGGTCGTTTTTCAGTCGCAGATGCTCTGGCTGGAAGATCTCGAATCGCTTTTGAACACGTCGGTGGGCGTGCCTATGCAAGTGCCCTCTGAGCTTCGACAAATCCACGAAGAAGATGATACGTTTCTGGCCTAGCCCTACTGCTTTAACGCCTGATTTGGTCAAATCGGAGGGCCCGAGGTAGCATTCTGATTGGGGTTCATGACAACAAGGAAGAACAAGGCTCACCAGAAAAACACTCCCCCTCCAAGCTCCAATGGACGCCGTAGTCTGCAAGTACCATCCTCCGAACGCACCTACTCCATCCTCGACTATCGCCTGGAAAAGCCTGAGTTCACGATTCATCAACGACAAACTGGCGATGAAGTGCGTTATGAGATCGAAGGTGACCTGAGCGCGCCGGTTCCGCCGATTCGCGAATCGAAGTACCTCGACAAGAAACAATGTCTTGAGATTTATCGGTGGATGCTTCTGAATCGCAAGATGGAGACGGCGCTGGAAAATCTTTACAAGCAGGGCAAGGTCGTCGGTGGCGTTTATTTCGGTCTTGGACAGGAAGCGTGTTCGTGTGCCTCCGCCTACGCGCTCAAACCAGACGAATGGCTCGGCCCGATGATTCGCAACCAGGGTTCACTGCTGGTTCGCGGTTTCTCGCCGCGCGACATCATGATGCAGTACATGGCGAAAGCTGGTTCGCCCACGAGAGGGCGCGATGCATCATCCCACTTCGGGGATATTCAGAAGCACAATGTAGTCGCACCGATTTCTACTTTGGGCGATTTGATTCCTGTACTCGCCGGAGTAGCGTTGGGTGCACGCCTGCAAGGGCGCAACATTGCGGTCATGACTTATATCGGCGATGGGGGCCAGTCCACCGGAGTTACCTATGAGGGCCTGAATCTCGCAGCCGTACAGAATTTAGGACTAGTGCTGTTTGTTGAAAACAATCTTTGGGGATATTCGACGCCCGCGGATATGCAGTTCCGGGTCAGGGATCTCGCTGAGCGTGCAATCGCCTACGGGATCCCGGGTGTCATTGTAGATGGCACCGACGCTTGCCAAGTCTACGACGCTGCCCATGCGGCGTGTGAGCGGGCACGCCGCGGCGAGGGTCCTACGCTCATCGAAGCCAAGATGATGCGCATGAAGGGTCACGCCATCCACGACGCGGCGGAGTATGTTCCCAAATTGCTGTTTGAGTATTGGCGCAAGCGCGATCCCATTGCCCGGTTCGAGAATTTCTTGCTCGGCAAGAAATGGCTTACCCCAGCTCAGAATCAGGAGTTAGTGGCTGGGGTTGATCAACAACTCGAGGCCGACCGCGAATTTGCGGTGAACTCGCCGATGCCCGTACCGGAATCCGCTGCTGGCGGCGTGTACTGCGCAGAAGGTTGTCACGAAATAAAGCCAAAGTACAGTGTCCCCAAAGTGCGGCGACCGAAATCCGGCTTCGCGCATCGGCAGGCAACCGATTCGCCCGTACATCTGAAATGAAGAATTAAGATTTATATGCCTCAACTCACCTATCTCGAAGCCATCCGTCAGGGAATCGCGGAGGAAATGGAACGCGATGCGACGGTCTTTTGCCTGGGCGAAGACATTGGCATTTATGGCGGGGCCTTCAAGGTCACCGATGGTTTAATTGACCGGTTCGGCTCGGAGCGCGTGATCGATGCACCCATTGCCGAGTCGGCGATAGTCGGTGCGGCATTTGGAGCTTCGCTGACCGGCATGCGCCCTGTGGCCGAGTTTCAATTCATGGATTTCATTGGTTGCGCATTCAATCAAATTGTGAACATGGTGGCGAAGGCCCATTACCGCTGGGGCGCGCCCGCGCCGCTCGTGATTCGCGGCCCCAGTGGCGGAAACGTCCATGGCGGCCCGTTTCACTCGCAAAATCCGGAAATGTGGTTTGTGCATGCTCCTGGATTGAAGGTTGTCTGCCCGGCGACTGCTTACGATGCTAAGGGCCTGATCAAAGCGGCCATTCGCGACAACAACCCGGTAATTTTCTTCGAACACAAATATCTGTATCGCCGGATCAAGGAGGAAGTGCCAGCAGAAGATTACACTGTGCCTCTTGGAAAGGCTCGCATTGTGCGCGAGGGACGGGACCTCAGCATCATCACTTATGCGGCCATGGTCCACGTCGCGCTCGAAACTGCTGAGATTCTGGCGCAAGAAGGAATTAACCTAGAGATTCTCGACCTGCGCACATTGTCACCGCTGGACCGCGAAGCGATCGCTGCCACAGTGCGAAAAACCAACAAGGTAATTCTGCTCCACGAAGATGTTCGCACCGGAGGTATTGCGGGGGAGATCGCGGCTGTGATCAATGAAGAAGCTTTTGATGCCCTCGACGGCCCGATTGTGCGCATTACAGCCCAGGATTCGCCCGTGCCGTTTTCTCCTCCTCAAGAGGAATTCTTTCTGCCTAAAGTCAGTGACGTGATCCGCGAAGCGCGCCGCTTGCAGGCATATTAGGTACAATTCGTTTACCGTCGTAGATTCAACGGTAATTCTGGCCGCGGTGCTGACATCGCGCTTTGGTCTGATTGCTTCATAACAGATTGGGGGACAGATGCGCTTTATTCTTGGGGTCTTTGTCACATTGCTGGTGATTCTCTTGATCGGGCTGGCGATACTTAACTTTGGGTTTTTCCCTACCAGTGCGGACGCAAACCCGCCCAGCTTTGAGCGCCGGATCGCAAATTCCGCGTTGGATGCATCAATGGAGCGCCATGCGCCGCGTGTGAACAATCCCATATCGCCAACTGATGAGAATCTGATCGACGGCATGAAGATCTACACCATGAACTGCTCCCTCTGCCACGGTACGCTCGACAACAAGCCCAGCCAGCTGGAGAAATCGTTTTATCCGCCGCCCCCGCAACTCATTCTCGATCCGCTCGACGATCCCGAATGGCACATTTATTACGCTGTTAGAACGGGTGTGCGTTACACGGGAATGCCGGCCTGGAGACACGCCTTGAGCGACGACGACATTTGGAAGGTAGTGGGGTTCTTGTCTCGCGTGCAAAAGTTGCCACCCAAAGTGCAGGACTACTGGAAGAATGCCTATGGGGTTGGGCCTCTGCCCGCCGGCGAGGAAAAACACGAGCATGAAAAGGACTAAGGGTCCGAGCAGAACGCTCACCTTCGCTATAATAAAAAATTGCGCCTCTCCTCAGAATGTGGCTGAGGGAGTGTGGAAGAGGAATTATGCCGACTGATATCGTCATGCCCCAGATGGGTGAATCGATTTTTGAGGGGACAATCACCAAATGGCTGAAGAAGCCGGGCGATAAAGTGCAGCGCGACGAGCCTCTGTTCGAAATCTCGACCGACAAGGTGGATGCGGAAATTCCCGCTCCCGCTTCGGGCGTGCTGCAAGACATCAAGGTAGGCGAAGGAAACACTGTCCAGGTAAATACCGTAGTGGGAACGATTGCGGGCGATAGGGAGGCAGCCTCGCCTAAGCCGCCGGCAGTTGCACCGGCTCCGGCAGTTCCGGCGAAGTCCCAAGCAGTACCCGCAAAAACGGCTCCTCCCGTGCCAACGCCCCCGGCGATCGGTGAAGAAGAAGATCACGCTCGCTCGTCACCGCTGGTTCGCAAAATCGCCCGCGAGCACAATGTGAACTTGTCGCAAGTGCCAGGCACCGGATTGGGTGGCCGCATCACCAAGCAGGACATCATGGCCTTTCTGGAACGGCAGGAAGTGCCTGCAACTCCTCAGCCATCAGTTGTGTCCAGTGTTCCCTCAGCTCCAGTTTCCCGCCCTGGCCCGGCGCCAGCCCCGGCAGCAATTCCCGGCGACCTGGTGCCGATGACACAGATGCGCAAGATCATTGCGCAACGCATGATCGAGTCGCGTCGCATCAGTGCTCACGTCCACTCCATGTTCGAAGTGGATATGACCCGCATTGTGCAGCTCCGGAACAAGACGAAAGCCGCTTTCGAGCAACGGCATGGTGCGCGCCTGACGTTCATGCCGTTCTTCGTTCGTGCCGCAATCATCGCTCTTCAGCAATTCCCGATTCTCAATGCGTCGGTGGAAGGCGAGGCCATCCGCTACCATCGCCATGTCAACATGGGCATTGCAGTGGCGCTGGACTGGGGACTCATTGTCCCCGTTTTGAAAAATGCTGACGAACTCAACTTCTTGGGATTGCAACGCGGTATTACCGATCTCGGTGAGCGTGCCCGCTCCAAGAAGCTCAAGCCCGAGGAGGTCGAAGGCTCAACCTTCACGGTTACCAACCCCGGACAGTTCGGAGCGGTATTCGGATTGCCGATCATCAACCAGCCGAATACGGCGATCCTCGGAGTTGGTGGCATTACCAAGATGCCGCTAGTGGTGACCGACGCCGACGGCAATGATTCGATTGCCATCCGCTCCGTCGTTCACCTCACGCTGGGCTATGACCATCGCGTCATCGATGGCGCTGTAGCCGATCAGTTCATGGCTTTCCTAAAGAGGACGCTCGAGAACTGGAGCGAAGAGGTAGGCTAAGCAGGCACCTATTGGGCAGGTGCTGATGCTTTATTCGCGGGCACTATAGTCTCTTGGCCTTTCGCCCAAACTGATGCGTTAAAGCACTCCACAGTCCCCGAAATAATTTGCGCCAAGCCGGCCCTGAATTTTGATTCATCCGCAATTTCTTTGCTGGCCACGGCATCTGTCATTGACAGGGCAGATTGCAAGAAAGACATTACCGCATCTCTCTTGTCCGTCCCACTGCGGTGGGCGAACAGGCCCTCGATCGAGCTCACAATTCCTGGAACAAAGGCGATCGCTTGAAGCAACTTCGACAGAAAGTTCATAGTGTCTCCTCGATTTGAATGATTTGCTCTCCTATATGGAATTACTGATTTCCCTGACCCAGGGCACGCATCCGGCTGTCATGCCTCTCTAGCAGGCGTTTTATTTCTTCTTGTCCCTCGCGCAGACCCTTCAGCTCTACTTCAGTGCGGATGCGTGCTTCTGTATTGGAGCTGGCGATGCGCTCTAAATTCGTAACACGCGCTTTGGTCATCTCGATTTCTGCATCCTGACGCGATGTGTTCCGCGCCTCCTGTATGACATAGCCGGCAATGGAGACCGCGATCGCACAAAGAGCAACCAGCGTTCGCGTGTCAAACCTTCTGGTTTCGCCGCTGCTCTTGACCGCCTTCAGTTCCTCCTTCATGACATCCAGCGACCGTTCCATCTGGGTCAACTTCTGGAGCATCTCGGGTTGTGCGTCTTCCTGTGAGCCGCGCACCACCAGTGGCTGTCTTCCGGAACTCGCACGTTGTCTGGGTTTACTCAGGGCACTCTCGTCAACGTGGCTCATAACGGATAATCCAGATGCAGGGCTGCACTGTACCGGGAATATTTTGGCGGGTTGGATCCATCGTATTGTTGCAAGTAACAATCCTGAACCTGCGAGAGGCGTGGAATGGTGAACGTCTGTGTGGTGAACCGGCCGATGAGGTTTCGGTTGTTGCCCGGTCCCCAACCGAAGTCACTCCAGCGAACCTCTTGAACAGTCGTCGTCGGTACTGTTTGCGCTAACCCTTGCGCGGTCAGCACCAAGAGACATAGAAAAAGCCGCCATAAGAGGCGGCACTGATCGAACATATGAATCCTCCGCGCTACTGCCAGCGACCTCGACCAAATCTCATTCGTCGAACTCCACGTGTTTGCTGGTCTGAACAGACCTCTCCCTGGGTAGACTGGCTCCTCGAACTAAGAAAGTTAGAAATGAAATGGGCGAGTGAAAGTCAGTCACTCGCAAAGTTGGAAGGCTGTCCTACTTCTCGACTCGCGCCTGCTCTTGCAAGTATCGCTGCACACTCTTGACGTAGACATCAGCGAAATCCACTACAGGCCGTCTGGCCTCGATAAACTGCATCGCACTTCCCAGGTCCCATCCCAGAGAACAAAGTATCGCCAGCGCCATCATCGGCGCGCGATGCACTCCCGCCGCACAATGCACGTAGAGCTTGGTTCCGGTTTCATCCAACACCTGCAACGCAAAATCCACTCCCTTTTGGAAAATCTCGGGCGGTTTCAATTGGAAGTCGTCATCCGTGGGGTTCCATAAAACGGTAATCCCACACGGTTCAGCCAGAGGAGTGTCGTCAAACTCGATCTGCATATCGATGATGTGAGTAACTCCCGCACGGGCGACCTCCGCCATCTTGGCTGCTGTCCAAATTCCGCCACCGACCGCGATGCGATCGGTGATCCAGGTCATGTCCATTCGTCGGCCTTAAGCTGCATTCGATCTTCACAGCTTCGATGCAACAAACTGCAAGCTGCTCTTGAGCACGGGAATTTCATTTTATTGTATCGGGGCTGATGCTTTTGCAGGGCATGAGACTTGGCACCTTTGTCGCAGTACTTTCCTCCGAGGGCTCCAGATAATCAACAGTCTTCGTGTGAGCGAATCGTCGGCCTCAGCCGAGGGGATGGTTGCGGCAGGAAACAGTCCGACCATTTCAAACAAGTACTTCATGGCCTGTACATTCCCGGCTTTGATGTGCTCGAGCATTTGATCCACAGCATCGCAGGCCTGATTGCACACAAGGGCGGTAATCTCACGACGAATCTTTTCAAAATCAAATGTTTCAAGATCCCGCTGCATGAGATTGGTTTGCCTTGCTAAATCGCCGGTGGGCGGGCTCTCCTTCCCAACCCTGCGTTTCAGTTTTTTCCTTTTCCGAGTCGCCAAACTGAAACCTGCCAAGAAAAAAAGCGCGCCGTTTTTCAGCGCGCCTCGTAATTTGCGTCAAATGCATAATCCAGAATTCCCTTCCCTTGAATGACTTGCGAGAAAATCGCCTGTTTTTGCCTCTTGACAAGTTTTCTCCTGAACCATCTCTTTGCCGGGCAGAAGCGCTAAAATCTCCCGTTTCAGGAAAATCTCACTAAGTCGGTCCAAAGCTTCCCCATAATGACGCACAATGGTACGCTGCGTGCAATCCAGGCAGCGGGCCGCCTCTTCTTGCGTGTATTGCTCCAGGGCAAGCATCGCTATCACAATCTTGTCCACGGGATCGAGTGATTGCACACTGCACTCCACATCGTGAACGAGAATCACTGAGTCTTCAAAAGTCTGGGTGTCATAACGGCTTACACGAGCACGAAAAAACTCCCACCCCAACAGCGATGGCAGTCTACCCAATTCGACCGCCAGCCGGGTGTAACGCCACAGCAAGGCTATCGTCCTGTCGCGATATAACCACAGATCGGGCCCGGACTTCGGAAGTTCTTCTGCATAGCCTTCAGCATTTTCTTCATCCTGCCGATCAACCGCGCCTTCCGGAAAATCCTCCGGCAATTGTTCGGAGGCAACAATCGCACTCTTGATCGGGGATTCAGTCGCGACGTTCTCACTTATTTCCGAGATCATGCATTGCCTCCGTCACCGCACATCACCAGCACCTCTCTGCTTTCTCCGTCCGCTTGGATAGTGGTCCTCAAGGCAAGCCGGACCTTCTGTCTCCACCATCCCTCGTGAAGTCTCGACATGCGCGTCGAGCACGACTGGCAAAGAACGTCGTTACACCCACGCGGGCGCAACCACAACCCACCGCAGCGCTCGCAATACTTCAGATCCAGCAAAATGATGTCCAACTCGTCGATTTCCATTCCAGCCTCCTGCACCTCGTGAGGGTGCACGCGCAACCGTCAAACAAAAAAGCCCCGCGCCGATGCTTCGGCACAGGGCCCGTTTATGTTACGGAGAACCTGTTGGAGTTATTTACTTGGCAGCTTCACACTCGCTTAACCGTGCTGTCGAAAATATCCCTCCTCGTAACCGGATTTCAGTACCCGTCCATTCTGTACAACCACGCTGATCTTCCCGGTGAATTGCAATAGTCGTAATATCTGTTCCATGGCAGCCGAGAGCACTTCGGCTGCTCGGACCTTTCGCCGGAACTCAAGAAACGCCTTCTCCGCCATTTGCACGTTGACTTGGCTTGCCATTAGTCCTCACTAAACTTCGAGATATAACGGTACGGCTTGTATATAGCCTGATAGGCTGAACCTGCCGTGATTGCCATCACAGATGCCCACGTTCTCCGACCGAATACAGGCCGCTGGTGCTTTGGAAAAGCGAATTCTCATAGATGTTTCGCATGTATACGGTAATAGCATCATGCTATAGCGAGATGTTATAGTCATTGTATGAAGTTTAAGCGCTTGCAGGAAAATCTGCGCAAGGTCTTATGGCAGCGCATTGCGGGCGGGGAGTTGACCGGTCTCGGCTTGGCCGAACAGACTGGCTTCAAGCAAGCTCACATTTCCAACTTCCTCAATTGTAAGCGCGGCCTCAGCCTCGAGGGAATGGATAAAGTTCTTCGCGTACAGCATCTTTCGGTGCTTGATCTTCTCGATCCGGCGGAGATCAACAAACGGGCCAGCATCGTCCCGCCCTCCGCAGATGAATTTGAAAATGTTCTGCTGGTCGATGGCGCCGTCGCCGCGACCGAGCCAATAATTGTCAGTATGGACGTCAAAGATATTTTGCCGTTCAAGAAAAGTTTCTTGCGCAGTCTACGCCCCGAAATGGATGGCAATCGCAGCCGATGGCAACGCTTTGTTCTCCTCAAGGTTGATGCACGCGAAGGCATGAGCATGTACCCTCGATTGCTGCCCGGTGCCACTGTTCTAATCGATCGTCATTACAACTCTCTGAAGCCATACCGCAAAGCTGGTGCCAATATGTATGCCGTAAAGTGTAACGGCGTCTGCACGCTCAAGTATGTTGAAGTGGCCGGGAGGCAGCTTCTCTTGCGTCCGCACAATCAGTCTTATCCTGTCGAGGTGGTGCCGTTGCAGGAAGGCAAGCGCTCCTCCGACTATTTGATCGGCCGCGTGTGCTACGTGGGGATGGAAACCTAAGCAATCTGCTCCCCTCAAAACTTCCCGGCCTATCTGCTATCATCAAGTTCTGCCAAGAGATCTTCCGATGGATGACGAAATCCCCAGTATTCGTATTCCCAGCACGGAGGCATTCATGGATGAGACCGGTACCGGCCCCTCAAGCGCCCGCCGCAATGAGGACATTGCACTTGATCTGATGAAATTTGTAGCCATTACCACCGGCTATGGCCGCACGACCTCAGCCGGCGTCGGCTTTCAGGGCGGGGGAGCCGCAGCGAAGCCGGAAGAATATGCTAACCATCTGCTCGAGCTCTATGCCAAATGCCTGCGGGCGGTGCAGAAAGGCAAGTGAACGCCGATCGTAATTGCCGGCGCGGCCTCTCTGAAAATCTTTGTGCTAAAACAAAGCCGCAGTATCAAGCTGCGGCTCTGCTCCTCTGAAGAGCTGTGAGAACTACCGGCGTCGTCTGCGTGCTGGCTTCTTCTTGCGTGCCGACTTCTTGCCTTTTTTCGCCGCCTTTTTCTTGGCGGGTTTCCGCGCTGCTTTCTTCTTTGCTGGCTTCTTTTTTGCCACTTTTTTCTTGGGAGCTCTCTTGGCTGCCTTCTTTGGCGCAGGCCGGGACGGTTCTCCACCACCTCCACCCATGGAAGTTGCAGGTTGCGGCGGAGCGGCTGGCATCGCGGGCTCCATCTCGCTTTCACCCCCCGGCATCTCGGCTTCTTCCTCCTCTTCTTCCTCTTCGTAGCTCTCTTCTAGCGAATCGCCGTAGGCGCCGCTGTCTCCAAATTCATCCATTTCGTCGTCCCGCAGATAAAATTTCTCATCGAAAGTCATTTGTCCTCCTGAATTTTCCCGGCTGCGCTCTTTGGCCGGTTACTGCGTACCGTTCGCGCTAATTAAAAAGAAAGCCGACTTCCTTCTGTTTGACCGAATGGGCCGCGATTATAGCACAGCAGTTTTTCGCATCGCAGTAACGGACCTGGCCGCATATTACACCGCGCACGGGAAAACTGGAAACCGCAAACTGGCGTTGACCAGAGAACGTCTGCCTTATCGCTGAAGCTGGGAAGCTCTATCTCTCTGTCGGCGTGATCAGCAAAATCATCCCCGGGCGAAGGGTCGCGAGATTACCGTTACTTTGTTTCAGAGCGGCCACGGTAGTGTTGTGAGACTTAGCGATGGAGTACAGCGTCTCGCCGCGCTGTACCTCGTGTCGCACCGTACCATTAGTGGAAGCTTGATCTAAGCCCTTGCTGCTTTTGCCCTTAGTGGCAAGCGACCGCCCCTCACCTTGACCTGGTGCCACTGGGAGGTGGATGTACAACGAATGCCGGCCATGCAGACTGTCGCCCTTCAGATGGTTCCAGCGCCGGACCATGGCAGCAGGAACCGCGAACTCATCGGCCACGCGTTGTACCGTATCACCTTTGCGCACTTTGTAGACGGTCGCGTACCGTGAATAGTTTGCCCCATCCTCACCTGCAGGATGCTTACCCGGAGCTACCGGGATGATCAGCTTGTTCTCCGAAGGAAGCTGCTCATCCTCTTCAATCCCATTTGCCTGAGCGATAACTCGGACACTGGTGTGATAGGTGTGCGCCACCGAGGCCAGAGTCTCCCCCGGAGCTACGCTGTGGTACCGCCACCACACCCGCATATCAGGCGGAATGGCGGAAATCTGGTTGATATAGCGATCCTTGGTTCCGGACGGAAGATGCAGCTCAAAGCTTTGATTCTTAGGTGTGGTCCAGCGAAGCAAGCTGGGATTAAGATCCTGCAACGTGCTGGCGGAGACATCAACGCACTCAGCAGCCAGACGCAAATCCACCGGGTAATCAATTTTGACGGTTTCGTACGGCACCGGTTTTTCCGGCACGACATCTTCCAGCCCGTACTGCAGCGGGTTCTTGGCCATGATCGTCACTGCCAGGATAATGGGCACGTAGTTTCGTGTCTCTTTAGGCAGGACGTTGCGCTTGTAGAGCTCCCAATAGTCAGCGTAACCGGTTCGCTTCACGGCGTTTTGTACGGTCCCGGGCCCAGAGTTGTAGGCCGCCATCGCCAGATACCAGTCACCGAACTCGTTATAGAGGTCTCTCAGGTGACGTGCTGCGGCCCGGGTTGCTTTCTCTGGGTCCTGTCGCTCATCCACCCACCAATTCCTCTCCAGGCCATAGCCGCGAGCACGGCTGGCCATAAACTGCCACATACCTCGAGCGCCAGCCCGCGACACTGCAAGGGGGTGAAACCCTGATTCCGCCTGCGCCAGATAGATCAAATCCTGAGGCACACCTTCTTCCCTGAGAACGCGCTGGATCATCTCCTGATAACGTCCTCCCCGAGCTAGTGCGCTCTCTAGCGTTCCCCGCCCACGAGTTGAAAAATAATTGATATATCCGGCCACTGGATCCGTCATCATCAGCGGCAGGTCGGAGTGCGTCTCTTTCACCTCGGCTTCCGCTTTGGCCTTTATGTTGGGATCAACCTGATAAGTGACCTCGTTCGCTTCATCAATTGGTGCCGGCTCCGACTTCTGCTCGGTAAAGCCGTCACCCTGCTGCAAGGCCTCTAATTCCAAGCCATTGACTCCGTCCAGAAGACGGTCGAATTCGCTCTGTAGACGCTCGTCGGACCGTATCTCCAGCGGGCTTTCGAGGAGTAAATTAAACGCGTTATCGAAATTCTGCTTCGCCGCTTCCAGATGGTCGGCCTTGTAATTTTCCTCCCCGGCTTGGTATTCCTTCTCCACCTGTTCGATCAGATCCATGACCGGATCGGGTTGGTCGTCCGGTGCCGGTGTCACGGGATTGACTGTAGCTTCGCCGGCAGGGGGATGTGCCGGTATCGCACTCGAAGTCAGAGGTGGTGCGGTCGCTTGCTTATTCGGCAACAGGGGTACAGGTCGTTGTGCCGTCTGGCACCCGATGCTCCCCCAAACCCCAAGGATAGCTGCCGTGATCAACAGCTTGAAGCTGCCAATTCTCATGTTTTCTATGACTTACAGCAATACGCCGCATGCCTGCAGTGGCGCCACCCAATGCTACTACCGGCTTTTTGATGGGTCAATCTGCAACTCCAGCGTCCTGAGTTACTTTGGGACTCAACTTAGTGGTTACTGCCTCCCCAGTCTGGCCTTACCGCAACAACGAACGCCTCCTGAATCCATGTTTCTCCGCTCGGAATCCAAGCCACACATGAAAGCCATACAGGTAAATCAAGTCGGCGGTCCCGAGGTTCTGCAACTCGCAGATCTCCCCTTACCGCAACCCAAGCCGAACGAGGCGATCGTGAAAATCTCTGCCTCGGGCATTAATTTCATCGATGTCTATCGGCGCCAAGGCCGCTACAAAGTACCACTGCCGTTTGTGCCCGGACAGGAGGGAGCCGGTATTGTCACCCTCGTGGGCACAGATGTCAAATCAGTGAAAGCCGGTGACCGGGTAGCCTGGGCAGGCATTGTCGGCTCGTATGCAGAGTACGAGGCCGTCCCCGGCGATCGGCTGGTGCCGATTCCCCCTGCCATTTCTGAACAACAAGCTGCCGCAGCCATGCTGCAAGGGATGACCGCACATTATCTGACTCATGACACTTTCCCGCTAAAGGTAGGCGACAGCGCGCTGATTCACGCCGCGGCCGGTGGAGTCGGCCTGCTGCTAGTGCAAATGGCCCATGATCTCGGAGCACGAGTCATCGGTACTGTCTCAACCGAGGAAAAGGCTCGGCTGGCGCGAGATGCCGGCGCCGACGAAATTGTCTTTTACACCAGGCAGGACTTTGAGACTGAAACTAGACGTCTGACTAACGGCAGAGGCGTCGATGTTGTCTATGACGGGGTTGGCAAGACGACATTTGAAAAAGGCCTGAACGTTCTCCGCCCGCGCGGGTACATGGTCCTCTTCGGAGGCTCCAGCGGTCCTGTTCCCCCTTTCGACCTCGCACAGCTGTCGACGAAAGGGTCTCTTTATGTCACGCGTCCCGGCCTGGTTGACTATATCGCAAGCACGAAGGAGCTACGGGCGCGTGCCGAATCTGTCTTCGACATGATCGCCGCCGGAAAGCTTAAACTGCGAATCGAGCGTACATATCCCTTGGCCGATGCCCAGCAAGCTCATCGTGATCTCGAAGGGCGCCACACCACGGGAAAGCTGCTCCTGGTCCCGTAACCAAGCTCATCTTTGGCGGAAGTACTGCTGCGCGTACTCCGGGACAGGCCGCGACGGATCCAATCGTTGGTCCGGAATGGGCTGGCCCGCTACCATCTGCAGCGGGATCACACCCGCCCAGGTGGGAAACTCATAATCCTCTTCATCGTCGATCGGAGGGCCTTCACGCACTTTCGAAGAGAATTCCGTAATCGGCAGGCGCATCACCGCCGTAGCTTTCAATTCCTTCTCGTTGGGCTGGCGCGACTCGAGCCACCGCCCCGGCAGAATATGCTCCGAGATCGCGCGCAAAGCCTGGGTCTTTTCCTGCGGATCAGTGACCGCGACCGCGGTCCCCAACACCACCACCGATCGATAATTCATCGAGTGGTTGAAAATAGAGCGCGCCAGCACCAGCCCATCCAGTAAGGTGACGGTAAGGCAAACTGGAACGCCCTGGCTCAGATTCCTCAACATGCGGCTTGCAACCGAGCCGTGGACGTACAAATTGTCTCCTGCCCGCCCATAGCCAGTTGGAATCACAAATGGCTGGCCATCAACTGCAAATCCAATCTGACAAACGAAGCCTTCATCAAGAATCTGGTAGGCGGTGGCGCGATCATATACGCCACGATGAGGTTCACGCACCACTCGTGTACGCGCAGTAGGAACAGAGTTTTCCGGCATTTGCAATGGACTCCGGCTATTCGCCAAGAATGAAACGAGTGTATCAGGGCGGGCTGGCTATGGTGCTGCCACAGGCGTCACGTTCTCCCCCGGCACGCTCCGCAGACATGGGCACTGTCCGATAGCGGTTCTCTCGGTACATGCGGGAAAACAGAATCGCTACGATGGCCAGCGTGATCGGCGTGAAAATGCTGGCTTCCGGACCGACCGTCCCGCCGGTGAGCCATCGCGGACCATTGAAACTCGAAGCCAAAAAATTGTGATAAGGCAACAATCCACTGTCCGGTACGCCATAGAAAAAGGTTTGCCCCCAGTCATATCCCATGTGGAAGCCCACTGGCCACCAGAGATTCCCCGTGCGCCGCAGGAACAGGCAAAACAACAAACCAAAGCACACCACCGACAGCTCGCCGAATACATTTTCTCCGGGGTTACCGGCGTGCACCCAGCCAAACAAAGCCGAGAGCACAATTGCCGCAGGCCAAAAGCCGATTCCGGTCGTCAGGGTAAACTGAACGTATCCGCGAAAAGAATATTCTTCCGATAGACCCACCAGAAGGAAGGTGACCGCCCACGCCGCCGTGGAAGCCCAAATTTCCTTGCCATGAATCGTACCACGCGTGACCTGAACTCCGTGCAGAAGGAGGATTGCTCCAAGGCCGACGCTGGTAGCTAGAAAGCCCCAAAGCAGGCCGAGCCAGAAATCTTTTCGAAAGGCTTGCTTCAAAGGCAGCCCGTACTGCGCCAGCTTCCGCTTCTCGATTTTTGCCATGATCCACGAGGCAAGGTAAACCACCAGGAAAATTGTCGCTTCCGATCCGATCAGTTGAGCTGGTACCAGCGAAGTCGGAGGTGCTCCCTGCTTGGCGCCCAACGCTCGAGCGACCATTCTCAAAACAAAAGCGAGGACGACGAGCACCACGCCGAAAATTGCCAATCGCCAGCCCGCCCGTAGCCCATACGGTCCGACAAAAATCTTGTTCACTCGGAGATTCTGGTTCGGTGAAACCGGCGTACTGGAGGATCCCATGCCATGTTCTGGTCCCATACTCATGCTTGTTTCATCCCGCATCAATGAATGCCCTCAACTTGTATGTTGAGTTGACGAAAGTTCCCTCAGCGCGGAATTAAGATGGGTGAGCCGCGCCGCACGTTACCAAGGCAATGGACATCTCCTGACTTCTTTCGCCACTACGCCTTCTACCAATTTACCTTCATGGCAAATTGGAACTGCCGTGGGTCGTAAGCCGCTGTGGGTTGGCCAGCGGCGGTAAACAATTGATTGACGGCTGAGACGTTGAACCGGTTAGCAATGTTAAACATGTCGGCAATCAGATCCAGGTTCACGCGCTCCCCAAAATAGAGACGCCTTGCGACTCGAAGGTCATTGAAAACCGTCCATGGCTGAAAACCCGCATTCCGCCCCAAGCTGCCGTCCAACGCAAGGAGCGTCGGTGTACCGCCCGCGGCAAACACCGCATAGCAGGGCTCTTGGAAAAAGCCGCTGGGCGAGAACTTGGAAGCCACTGCCGGTCCACACGGAGTTGGCGGCGTGCCCGCAGGTACAAGGTTGGGGCGGCCAGTATCGGGCGAAAACTGGAAGTTGTCCGCGTCGCCCGTCAAAATATTGAACGGCCTTCCCGAAGCTACGTCAAGGATTGGGGCGACGGTCCAATTGCTTAGCAGTTTGCTGGCGAAACTGCCGCTGCTCAGTCTGCCACTCTGATAAACCCCACTGAACACAAACCGATGCCGCTGATCAAACAGTGAATTCGAGCGCTCCAGGCTTGGATAGTAACTGTCTTGAGGTGAAAGCGGCGCTTGCAGGTCTGTCGAGTCATCAATCGCGTGGGAATAGGTATAAGACGCCAGGAATTCGTAGTGGCTGCTGAATCGCTTACGCAGGTTGGCTGAAAATCCGTTATAGGCCGAACTTCCATTCGAGTAGTTGGCCACCATGTCGCTGAAAGGAGCGCAACCGGACAGAGTCGCAGGATTGCATGCGGTGCTAAGACCTTCCGCTGCAAGAATTTGCTGAGCCTCGGCGACGCAAGGGGCGGCTGGAGTTGGGAGTAGAGCGCCAGCAATCGCAGGATTCAGCCCAGAAGGCCGGAAAAAGTTGACCAGCGCAGCTGATACCCATGGCCCCGCCGCACCCACACCGCAAGGGACGGCTCCGGAACCGACAGACAGCGGGTTGTCCGTGGGCAAAGCAGCTCCCGCCGCGATTGCCGCCTGCCAGTTCTTCACCAGCAAATCACCGCGCGTAGTGTTCGCGTTGATCGGGCGATTCAGATGCCGGCCACCGTTGAAGTTGTAGCCAAGACTCAAAGCCAAGTCGTGCCCGAAGTCATGCTCCAGCGTGAAATTCGCCTGCTGCGAATAGGCGTAAACAAAATTCTTCGCTTGCGGATAACCGAAGGGTTGGAATGCCAGCGGAAAGAAGCTTGAGGGATTGAGGTAATTTTGGTTGACGAAGAGCCCAGGATTCTCGGGCGATGGGGTAGTAAACGGCGCGGGATTGAACCGCTGTCCGCTCGGTTGATATCCGGGCACGCCGGGTAGACAGCTCGGAACGCTCAAAATTCCTTGAAATATATTCGTGGCATTCAGATTAGCCGGATTCAGAGTTGGAGGACCAGGAGCGCACGGATTCCCGCCCGCGAATAACAGCTGACCGCTTTTCGATCCATCTGACGCGTCGCCCAGGAAGTAAAGGCCGAGCAACGGATGATCGTAGAAAATCCCGTATGAAGCGCGGATTACGTCCTTGCCGTTCCCCCTCGGATCCCAGGCTAAGCCCACTCGAGGCTGCACGTTGTTGGTGTCGGTCTGAATGCCCTTTTGCAGTCCTAGGTTGTTGTAGGCTGCCAGTGCCAAGGGATCGGGCGGGGAGAGCTGGGGTGGGAACTCAACATCGTAGCGCACCCCATAGTTGAACGTCAGATTCGGGCGCACCCGCCAGGAGTCTTGCCAAAATACTCCCAGAGGCTTATTGGAAAAGCTGTCGTGAGGGTTGCCGATACCTTGTACCAAGGTCTGCGGCACACCTAGGCCGTATGCCTGCACGGCGTTGAATCCCGGAACCAGTGATTGGAGCGCGGCGGGCAGCGCCCCCAGCACCTCGCTGTTGGTCAGAGCACCGAAACTGTAAACTCCACCATAGTTCACCGTAAAAGTGGCTGTTACCGGAATGTAATTGAAATCGAAACCAAATTTTGTGTCGTGTCGCGCGATGCTCCAGGAAAAGTTGTCCGTAAACTGATACCGTTGCTCTGTACGTTGAATGTAAGAATATGGCTCCCGCCCAAAGTAACCGAATCCCGGAATATTCACTGCAACAAAGGAACCGCCGGGAGCGCTTGAATAGTTGTACAGCAGCCCGCGCCGGGCATACTGGAATCGGAGCTCGTTGACCTTGTTGTTGCCGATCGTCCACGTATCTTGCGCTTCCCCAGCCGCGTCCCGATAAGTCTGCTCCGATGTGCGCGAGTAAGCATTCTGCCCAAAAGTCTGGTCTTCACCGTTGACTTCGATTCCCGTAACCGTGCTCGGGCTGACGTTCGACCGCAGCATCAGTCGGTTTCTTTCGGTGATGTTGTGATCCAGTCGGAGTGCATACAGGCTTGTACCTTCAAAAACTGGAAAATTGCCAACCTGAGAATTCAGGGTAAGAAAAGAAGCTGGCAATCCATTGCATAACAGGTTTGTGGCGCTACAAGAACTGGGAAATTGAGCTAGACGACTGGTGCCGTTCTTGGGAATAGGTATCGCCCCTAGTTGTGCCAGCAGTCCGAACGAGGCCGGATAGCTGCCGTTAAGCGCAACTCCAGAGCTCGCTCCGGCTAGAAACGCATATTCCTGCAGCAAGGAAGCGGGCAGGCCGGGAGTGCTCAGGAATTGCGCCTGCTGTGGCGTTACTTGAATGGTGAACGTTCCTGGCGGCGCCAAACCTGGAGCAAGGATATCGGTTGCATCAAAGTTCTCCAGACCCCAGTATCCCAGCCCGCCTTGACCGAGGCTGGCAAATCCCGTTTCGTGTCGCCGCGTGATCTCATAGGAAAAGAAGTAGTAGGTTTTGTCCTTCTTGATCGGCCCGCCGAACGCAGCCCCTGCTTGCACCCGCGTGTAAGCCGGATTGGCGACCGTGCTGAAAGGATTCGTAGCCTGGAAATTCCGGTTCCTGAGATAACCGAATACATCACCGTGAAAGTCGTTCGATCCCGACCGGGTGATAATGTTCACTACACCGCCCGCCGCCCTTCCATATTCGGGCGCGTAACCATTGGTGATGATCTGAAACTCCTGGACGTCTTCCTGCGAAACCGTCGAGCGCACACCGTTAGTGGAATTGTCGGTCGCATCCGCACCATCGACGTTGACTAGGTTGGAACGCGCCCGCTGTCCGCTCATGTTCAGCCCCGACGTCGGCGCGGCGCCGATATTGGGAGCATTGTCGCGTACCACTTGTGAATCCGTGAGCGTGAAATTGATGTAATTGCGACCATTAATCGGCAGGTCATCAATGCTGCGTTGTTCCACCGTATCCGTGGTTGAAGTGCGCGTAGTTTCTACCAGTTCGGCCGAGGAACTGACGTTGACGATTTCCTTGGTTCCGGCTAGGGACAGCGTGACCGGCAACTCGACTTCCTGCCCAACTGTGATGATCACGTCTTCCGCCTCGATCTTGGCGAACCCGGGAGCTTCTATCGTGACTCTGTAAGTCCCCGGTGGGAGCGCGAGAATTCGATATTCTCCCTGCCCGTTTCCATTTCCTATGCGTTCCAAGCCTTTGGCGGCATCGCTTGCCACTACTTTCGCATTCGTCACTAATTTGCCGGTGGGGTCTTTCACCGTGACATGCAGATCGCCGGTAGCTATGTTCTGGGCAAACCCAGATGAAGCCACCAGCAGTGAAATCGCCAGCCACGCATGCTTGGTTCGTTTCATAAGAATTCCCCCTTGATACACGCCACTACCTGGTCAGAAGACGGGGCCAATCCTATCCTCGCCGGCTGGCCGCAATGCGAATGGGTTTACCAAAATTCGAACGGCTGGTTTTACCTCAGCGCATGCCGGGAAATCAAGCTAAATCACTGGGGAGAATTGGTTCGGTAAGCTGACTTACGTGGACTAACGGGCGATGCCGCAGCTTTCTTCTTGAGGAGTTTTGAGTGCCCATGCCATTCGGGGTGTGTTGTGTGCGATTCCGAAACGCCCTCGCGTATCCAGCAGAATGATTCCGCCATGCCCACTCACTCGGCTTTGCAGATAATTGATTGCCTCCAGTGCCACCCATTCCGGTAAATTGCCGGCCGCAACTCGGTCGGCCGCCCACTTCGCAAGCACCAGTTTCATGATTGGCTCGCCCCAACCTGTGGTCGATGCGGCTGCCGTTTTATTGTCCGCGTAGCAGCCGCACCCGATGAGCGATGAATCTCCCAGCCGTCCGGGTGCCTTGTTGAGCGTTCCTCCCGTCGAGGTCGCCGCAGCCAGATTCCCCTCACCGTCCAGGGCAACCGCGCCCACCGTATCGTGCGAAACAGTCGGAGCAAAAAGGTTGGGTTTTTCCTCAGCAGCCTGCGCCTGAAACTCTCTCAGCCGCTGAACCTCTCTGGGAATGATCAAGTCTTCGTTCTGACATAGCGGCATGCCATGCTGCGCAGCGAATTTCTCCGCGCCCTCGGCGACAAAGTACACATGAGGGCTCTCACTGAGAATCTTGCGCGCGGCACGTATCGGATTTCGCAGGTGCTCCACGCACCCCACTCCTCCGGCTTGAAGTGTGGCTCCATCCATGATCAGCGCATCGAGTTGCACCTTGCCGTCCCGATTGAGGAAGCTGCCCCGCCCTGCATCAAATGTCTCGTCATCTTCCATAACCACGACAGCTTCTTCGACGGCGTCGAGAGCGCGTCCGCCCCGGTTCAGGACCTTCCATCCGGCGGCAGCCGCACTGTGAACGCCGTTCAGATGTGCTTCCACCATGTCGTCAGGAATCGCCCAGGCTCCACCATGGACGATGAGAACCGGATCAGCTGGCAAGTTCGCTCCCACAGGAATGTGGGCATAGGATAGCAGGTCGCTTAGTGTGGCGCGGGCGCCCTCGCCCGCGAAGGCACGACGGCGAATACGAGTGTCGGTTCGGCGGACGTCCTATGCCGCCTCGCCTGTTCTCGCTGCCCTGTCGACCAACTCGGTGCGTGTCCAGGTATAGCGAACGCGATGAATTACCGTGATCGTGGAAAGCACCGCGATGATCCACAACACTGGCGCCATGCGGTTGAACAGAGCTCCGACAATCACCAGCACCAGACGTTCCGGACGTTCCAGGAAACCTACGCGGCAGGATCCGATCAGCGACTCCGCTCGAGCGCGGGTGTAACTGACCATGATGGCGCTGACCATCACGAAGGCAGTTAGAACCACGTAAGCGAACCGTTCACCCCGGGCATAGAACACTAGCAGTCCGAAAAACTGCGACGCATCGCTGTAGCGGTCGATCACCGAATCGAAAAAACCGCCGAATCTGGTCACCCGATTCGTCGCTCGCGCCACACGCCCATCGACCAAATCGAAAAACCCTGACCCGATAATCACCAGTCCTGCATATCGAAACAACCGAGCCTGAGAGTCACTGTTGGCAAAACCAAACAGAAAAGCGGCAATCGTATTGACCACCAGCCCTAGAAACGTGAGCGCATTAGGGTTAATGCGGGCCAGCGCCAGCCAGCGCACAATCGCATCCAGCAGGACGCCGCATGCTCTCCCGAATGCGCTCGTCCAGGTAATTGCCATCAGGCCTCAGCTTCGTCGTGGATTGTGGTCAGCCTCAGAACCTCCAGCTCGCGCTTGCCGTTGGGAGTAACCACCGTAGTCGTATCTCCGACCTTCTTATTGAGCAGTGCGCGGCCGATTGGGGACGTGGTTGAGATTCTTCCCGCAGCCACATCCGATTCCTCGCTTGTCACCAGCTTGTACTCAACCTCTTCATCTTTGTCGTTGTCGTAAACCTTGACAGTTGAGCCGAGGCCGACCTTGTCTCTGGGTATATTGTTCATATTGATCAGCGAAAGGTCTGCCAGTCGCCGGCCAAGCTGCCGCAAACGGGCCTTGACAAACTCCTGGCGCTGCTTGGCCATGTGGTATTCCGCGTTTTCGCTCAAATCGCCCAGAGCAATAGCTCGCTTCAGCTCCTTCGGAAGCTCGTGGCTCAGTTCATGTTCCAGAGTGTTGATTTCATCTTGCAGCTTTTTCTTGATGTGCTCAGTCATGCTTCTCCCGGATTATAAACCTTGTGATGCCGGGCGGCGGGCCGCGCCTGCCTTCTTAGCAATGAGGTTTCGTCAACGAGAGAGACTCAGGATTCGAATTCTAATGCTTCGGGGAAGCGTAGTCCCGAGCGGGACAACGCCTTTGTGAGTAACTCCTCAATTAGAACTTCCTCGCAATTTCGCGCCATCGCCAGCTCGCTAACCAGCAAATATCGCGCCCGTTCCAGCATCTTCTTTTCCCGAAACGAGAGCGGCTTCGACTGGTTAAGGACCAGTAGCCCTTTCAGGACGGCGGCCACCTCCAGCAAAGAACCAGTGCGCATCCGGTCGGAGTTTTCCTTGAAGCGGTATTTCCAGTCGGCATTGTTGTCACACTCTCCGTCCTCTAGAAAAGTAACGACCTTCTGAACTTCGCCGTTGCGGATTACGCGCCTCAGTCCCACCGCCCCAACGCTGTGAAACGGCACCATCACCTTGAGACTGCTCGACTTGATCTTCAGGAGGTAGAACTTCTCGACCGTCTGGCCAATGGTACGGCTGCTGATCTGCTCGATTACGCCAACCCCATGATTAGGATAAACAACCTTGTCACCTATGTGGAAATTGCCGTCGCTGCTTAGCATGCGGGACCACCTGAGGGCGCAGAGGACAAGCGGAACAACACTGTTAGTCTAGCGGAACTGCCACTCAAAGGCAATTTTGTCGCTTTTGTTTACAGTCGGGTTCGCCCGGCTCTGCTTGGGTAGTTCAGGCAATCATCCAGTAAGTCAATACAATGCAACCAGTTACAACCCTGTGAAGGGCGTGGTGACTGCGCCTCTTCGAGACGATTCGGCTAACGTACGTGCCCCTGGTCGCTAGCCTCTCAAGCTAGGAAGAAGCCGGTCATCACGCGCCGCGGCAAAAACCTCGCTCATGTCGGCTTACTCTCCCAGCCAGGCACCATAAGGTTTTAGGGATTCAACGTGATCGAAAATAATTTTCATAGCGCCGGTAATCGGTACTGCTAGGAGCAGTCCGGCCCCACCCCACAAAGCGCCCCAAACCAGAAGAGCAATAGTCACAGCCAAGGGATTGAGTTGCAGGCGCCTCCCGAGAACCTTGGGATAAAGCACATTCAATGCGATCAAGTGTGACCCGACCACGGTTAGGAAAATGATCAAGAAATCGTGCAATTGTAGGCGCCCCAGGCCTACGACAATCGGCGGTACAACCGCCAACAAAATTCCGAGGTAGGGAATCAGACTCAAGAACCCACTTATAAAGCCGGCGAAATAGAAAAAAGGCAGGTGAACCAGGCTGAACACTGTCGTGCTCACCAGTCCTAATGCCATGCCGATCAATAAGTTCCCTACGATAAAGCTGCGCACCATCGCCGAAATCAGGCCCAGTGTGACGTATGCCGTATGGCGGTTTTCCAGGCGGAACAGCATAACAGTGGCCGATCGGATATGGTGCTGCCAAGTTAGCATGAAATACGTGAGGAAAGGTACGAATGAGCACGCCAGCAGTGCGGTCCCCAGTGAGCCAAAACCGCGCGTGAGAATATCGGTCCAATCAGCCGTTGGGTGAACATTCAACACCCCTTTCTCGTGTTCTGGAGCCAAAACCTCAAAGCTCTCGGCCTGCTTGCGGAAGCGCATCACATCTGCACGAACTTTGCTCGCGAAGTGGGGCAGTTGCTGGGCAAACTCCACGGCCTGATTGTAGGAGTAGTAAAAAATGCCCCCGATGGCTGCAGCCAAAAGCAGAACCGCAGCGAAAGTCGCCAAGCCTCGAGGCAGGCGTAGAAGTTGCAGCAGGTCCACCAATGGGGCCAACGCAAACGCCAGCAGCACGGAGATAAGAATGACAACCAGTACCAGTTCGCCGTAATAGCATAGTGCTATGAGCAAGCCCACACCGAGAAAGTTCATCGCCCAGTGGGGACGTCGCGGCCCAGCCGGCTTAGGCGTGCTAAGGTCTGTAGCGTTTGCTTCGACTTGGGTTTCCTCAGCCGACATTTTCGAGTTTCTATCGTAGATCAGTTCGACCGTTCACATCAGACCTATAATTCAAATGTGCCCGCCGCACCAGACTCCTGCACCACCCAAGGCAAGCGCGTCCTCGGATTGGACGTCGGCTCAAAAACCATTGGGGTTGCGGTCTCCGACCCGCTTGGGATCACCGCCCAGGGACTCGAGACGATCCGCAGGCGGAGCAAGCGCATCGACTTCGATCAGTTAGAGACCATCATTCGGACTCTTGACGTCGGGGAGGTAGTTGTCGGATACCCACTCCGAATGAGCGGCAGCGAGGGCACCGAGGCCGAGAAAATGCAACGCTTTGCCGAGCAGCTTCGTCAGCGATTCCAGTTGCCGGTGTACCTGTGGGACGAACGTCTGACCTCGGCCCAAGCCAACCGCGTTCTACGCGAAACCGATATGTCGATTAGCCGGCGCAGGCAGGTAGTCGACCGCATGGCAGCCGTGCTTATCCTGCAGAGCTGGATGGATTCCCGGGCTAACCAGGGGTGACCAACGGCTACCGACTATCGACTATCAGTTCGCGAACCCAACTCATCTAAACTAATTGTCGTGCGCGTCTTTGTCACAACCGTTCTGCTGTTAGTTCTTGCGGTTGCCGCGTGGTTGAGTTGGGCTCTGTTTACACCTGTAACTCCGCCCGGCCAGAAATTTGTTCTTCTACAACCCGGTTCCTCCACGCGCCGCATCGCCAGTGAACTGAAGTCTGCCGGCATCATTCGCAGCGATAAAGCATTCATCTTGTGGCATTACCTGCACCGCGGACGTTCTCTGAAAGCAGGCGAGTATCTTTTTGAAAAAGACGCCAACATGGTGGAGATCCACAGAAGGCTTGCGCACGGCGATATTTACGTTCACACCGCAGTGATTCCCGAAGGCTACAACATCTTTGAGATTGCCGAAGCCATTCAGCAAGCCGGTCTGGGATCGAGTGAGGACTTCTTGAAGGTGGCCACCACTGATACCGCTCTGATCGCCGATCTTGCACCCGGCGCCAGAACCTTGGAAGGTTATCTTTTCCCCAACACCTACGACTTCACGCGCACCCAGAGTATGGAAGAGATGGCCGCGGCGATGGTCAGGCAATTCCGGCAAGTGACGAATGAGATCGGCTTGAATACCGACATTGAGAAAACCGTGACGCTGGCATCAATCATTGAAAAAGAAACAGCCGTTCCCGAAGAGCGTCCGCTCGTTGCCAGTGTGTATTACAACCGGATGGAGAAGAAGATTCCGCTGCAGGCCGATCCCAGCGTGATCTATGCCGAACTCTTGCAGGGTAAGTATTCAGGCGCGCTCCACCATGACGACATGCACCTCAATTCCGCTTACAACACCTATAAGCATTCCGGCCTTCCACCAGGGCCCATCGGCAATCCTGGCCGGACCTCATTGGAAGCTGCCATGCACCCTGCGATCACCGATTATTTTTATTTTGTGAGCAACGGTAATGGCCATCACCGTTTCGCGCGAAGTCTCGAAGAACATAATCGCAACGTGGCGGCATATCGGAAAGCAGCGATGCGAAAGTGAATCCTCCACTCTGCTGATAGTGTCAACGGATGAATCTGTTGCTAGCTCCCCAGCTTCTCGAAGAACAGGCAGATCGACTCAATCCCGCGATAGAAATTTGGAATGTGAAACTTCTCATTCGGCGCGTGTAGGTTGTCGTCAGGCAATCCGAAACCCATCATCACGCTGGGAATCTCCAGCACATCCTGAAAGTCGGTAACAATAGGAATTGACCCTCCCGAGCGGATGAACACGGTATCTTTCTTAAATACATCGTGCATCGCCTGTGTTGCCGCTTTCACATATTCATTATCCGTACCAACCACGCACGCTGGGCCCTTGCTCCAGACCTTGATCTTCGTCTCAATTCCTTTCGGAGTGAGCTTCTTCACATAATTCGTGTACCTTTTCAGGATGTCGTCCGGATCCTGGTTCGGAACCAGCCGCATAGAAACTTTCGCTGCAGCTCTCGCCGGAATCACCGTCTTCGCCCCCGGAGCGGTAAAACCTCCCGGCATGCCGTGTACCTCCAGCGTGGGCCGCGCCCACGTGCGATACAGAACCGAAAATCCCGGTTCGCCGGTTAACACCTTCGATCCTACTTCCGTCTTGCGATAGTGCTCTTCGTTAAATGGCAATTTTTTCCAGGCCTTCAGTTCATCGTTCGTCGGCTTCTTCACTTTCGCGTAAAAACCGGGAATCAGAATTTTGCCCTTGGAATCCTTCAGTTTGCTGATGATTTCAATCAGCGCGAAGAAAGGATTCGGTGCTACCCCGCCATACATGCCCGAATGCAGGTCGGTCTTGGGACCAACCGCCTCGATCTCCGTATAAATTAATCCCCGCAATCCCACGCACAGGGTCGGGAGATCTGGCGCGAACAGTTCCGTGTCGCAGACCAGCGCAAAATCGGCCTTCAGCTTGGCCTTCTGCTTGCGCACGTATTCAGCGATCGACTCGCCACCCACTTCTTCTTCGCCCTCGAAAATGATCTTCACGTTAAGTGGAAGCTTGCCACCATGCGCGGTCATCAGCGATTCGAGCGCTTTCACCTCCATCCACAGTTGGCCTTTATCGTCCACCGCCCCACGTGCATAAATGTTGCTGTTGCGCTCGGTGGGCTCAAATGGCGGGGTGTGCCACTCATCCAGTGGGTCCGGCGGTTGTACGTCAAAATGCGCATACATGAGCACCGTCGGTTTGCCGTGCGCATGCAGCCAGTCCGCATAAATCAGCGGATGTCCTTTAGTCGGGATGACTTCGACATTTTCCATGCCAATTCGCCGCAGTTCGCTGGCCACGAAGTCGGCGGCTTTCTGCACATCGGACTTGTGTTCTTCCAGGGTGCTGACGCTAGGGATACGAAGCAGATCTTTGAGTTCACTTAAGAAGCGTTGCTGATTCTCACGGGCATAAGAAACGGCAAAAGATGCCATAGGATTCCTCCTTCTCGCGCAGGGACTGCTCGCGCGACTTCCGGTATGACTGAAACGTTTTAGTATACCCGACCCGCGATGCCACGGGGTTCGGCCGCGATCAGTCGTTAATGCAACGGCCCTGTTTCAGACGTGGTTTGTACCCGCATTGCAATGTTGATACTCGACCAGTCCGTGACTATAATGCCCCGGTATTTGTCGTGCTCACCACGACTGATCTGGGGCTCCGATCTTGAGGGGGCTGGGCCGCAGACACAAAAGGACGGAGGCCCCCGTGTCTACCCGTAGCGAACCGCCTCTACCAGATTCTGGCACTTCAAGCCCTAAAGACCACGAAGCCGCAGTTCAGAAGTCGCAGGACGAGGTCTCACGGAAGGAGCGAATGCTGGCCGAGCTTGAGACCGTGATCTCGGGTCCGCCTGTAGCTAGGATTATCTCGGGTACCCTACTGGTCTCGGTGGCATTGTTGGTTTCTTTCTCACAGGTAATCGACGTGTGGGAAAGGCATGTCTCGAACCAGCACAATGTAATCGAGTACAAAATCGGCGGGACGCATGATACCAGCCGGGACGTTCCGGCCGGAGCGCAACTCGCCGCGGAGCAGACCGTGCAGGCGAATCACCTTCAATATCATCTGCTGTTGAACGATGGCAGGCCACTTCACACGACCTGGGATTTTCTGGTTACGCTGGCAACTCTCTCGCTTGGCTCCAATAAAGACCTGCCGATCCTCCAGTACTACACGTCCGACGGTTGCATTTTCGTCCATCGACACAATGGCCCCCTCGAATTTGACCAATGGCTTCCCGACCCGACGCGCGGCACACAGTGGGCGAGCCCTCCGGCGAAAATGTCGTCCATCACGCCCGAAGGGATTGCGACAGAGGCATCGCTGTCCTACATCTCTGCCAGGCAACCCAACCTGCTAACAGTTCAGGGGGGGCGGTGTCTCAATCCACACCCGGGTCCGTTCACTTGGTGGTGGGGACCCCCCAGCGGATGTTGGGTTCCGATGTTCCGTCAGTTCCAGGATGGGTGCACCCATCATCAGATGTTCAATAGCTGCGGAAACTTCTGGGACACGAACATATTGTGGGACAGATGTTTGCATTAGGATTCTGATCACACAAGTACCAACAAGCGTTGCTGGACTGTGATTCACGCAAAGGATCAACGATCCGTAGAGAGAGGTGGGGCTCCCTCTGATTTAGAAACGTTTCGCGGAAAAAGCAGCAATATCGTAATCGGGCCTCACACCTGTGATCACCTGCGCGATGCCCCGCGCGGTAATTGGTGCCAGTAGGATGCCATCACGAAAATGGCCCGTCGCGGCAAAGTAACCGGGCACGCTGGTGGCGCCCAGAATCGGCAACCCATCAGGAGTTCCCGGACGCAATCCGGCCCAATCCCCCAGCACACGCGCCTGAGCTAGGGCAGGAATAAGCCTGATTGCAGCTTCACGCATGCGCTGAATGACCTTTGCATCGGTGCGCTTGTCGTAGCCAGCATCCTCCAGGGTCGATCCGATCAATACCCGGCCATCGCTGCGCGGGACGAGATAGACCTCAGGTGCGCGGATCACGTGCCGCAACAGGCGCGGCGCAGCCACCGCCAGCATTTGACCTTTGACCGGGCGAGTTGGAAACTCAAGCGGCGCTAAATGTCCGGCCCAGGCCCCGGCGCAATTCACCACTACCGCCGATGCGTAGCGAGTCTTATCTGTGATCACCCCGCCAACTCGATTATCTGACGTCATCACCCTCGTCACCGGCGAGCCCGAAACAATGTCGACGCCACGGTGTTTCGCCGCCTTTAATGCTGCGGCCACAAGTGCCCGCGGATCAACGCTCCGTTCTTTCAAAAAAATTGCCGGCCAGTTCTGCTCTGCCAAAGCCGGCTCGAGTTGGTTCAACGGAGCTGGCAAGCTCCCGGAGTCAACATCTTCCTCACCCGGAGGAAAAACGAGCGTGCCCTGCTCTCGCAGATCAATATGAATTCCCGATTCGTCCTGCAGTTCGTGAACGAACTCGGGATACATGCGCGCGCTGGCCGTCGCCAACGGCTTCAAGGCCGCCGGCGTTTCGGCCCCGCAATCCGCCAGCATGCCGGCGGCCGCGTGAGAGGCTTCCCGGCCCGGCTCACTCCTTTCCACCACGAGCACGCGGGTGCCACGCTTGCGCAACTCAATCGCGAGCGACAGGCCAATAATGCCGCCGCCAACGATGATGATGTCCCAGGCCTTCACTCGGGGCATTGTAAAAGATTGCCAACGAGCACGGCGCGGCTGCTCTCCAGCATCGTAGGCGATGTGAGATTCTCTGCCTGCCAGCAGGAACGGCCGCACGGATCTCAAGAACAGCTACACGTGACCCGTCCGCGCGCTGTTACTGCCTCGAAACAGTTTGCAGCGAAAAGGGAGGCCTTGGGACTTCGACTCAGGAATAAGCGATGCCGAACTCCTTTGCCAGCACCGCCAATCGCGGATCGGCCGTCCACAGTTTCAGGTGTCCCACAAGCGCGGACGCCAGCAGGTGCGCATCGATCCAGCCGATCCCGCGCCCGTGTAGCCGGCGCTCGCGTACAAACACAACAACTTCGTTGTGAGTCACCATGGGCGCCTGATGCATTTGCTCGTAACTGGCCAGCAGCTGTTTCCGCCCGCCCTTATCCCCGATGAGGAGTTCCCCATAGATGAAGTCGTGACCGCTCACCTCGTCGCGGTTCAAAAGGCGGTCCAGTTCAGCCGCATACGGTGCCCGATTCGACAGGAACCGAATCCAGACCGAGGTGTCGACCAGGACAGTCAAGCGTCAGAGCGAGCGGATGATGCAGCGCGCTCGCGTCGGCGGAAAACCTCGCGAGCACCTGGCTCTGATCCCCGAAGAGCACGAAGTCGTTGGTAGGCCGCTTGACGGACTAGCGCCTCAAGACCGAGCCGGACCGTGTCGGTATCTGTCTTCGCGCCGGAGGCTGACCTCGCGTCCCGCAACAGAGCGTCGTCGATAAGCAGGGTCTTTTTCATACATGTCATTCTACCATATGTATACGGTAGAAAGAGCCTTATCATTTTTGGCGTTGAGAGGATTGCGCGATCTTTAAACGGCAAAAAACACGGCTGTGGCGGACCCGGAGAGACTTGAACTCCCAACCTCTGCGTTCGAAGCGCATTGCTCTATCCACTTGAGCTACGGGTCCGCGCTCCACCGCAGATTAGCTTAACACCGCCAACTGAGGTCAGGGC
>Ga0187784_10000321_pt1 | contig 34340 bp, 27 predicted proteins | sample 1015_SJ02_MP15_2_FD_132964 | JGI IMG/M metagenome (GOLD analysis project Ga0187784, IMG submission 132964) | Tropical peat soil microbial communities from peatlands in Department of Meta, Colombia - 1015_SJ02_MP15_20_MG | ecosystem: Environmental > Terrestrial > Soil > Wetlands > Peat | place... | reverse complement strand
ATCAAGTCGCCCTCACGCGCCCTCATATCCATGCCTCTTAACCTAAGCGTTTAGACCAGTTAAAAAATTAAAACGCACAAAGCCTAAGAAATATCTGTTCCTTTTGCACGCACCTGGCTTCACAAGAATGCGTGTTATGTTATTCGCCGATCAGAGGATACAATTCTCGATTCAGCAAGCCTTCACCGACTAGGAAGCTTAAACGTGGGTTGCTTAGGTGATGCTTACGCTTTGAATGTCAAAGTAGCGTTTTGCTAGAAAGCGCAGACGTTCCGCGTTTTTGCCGTTTTTGCCTATGGCGACGCCCTTGTCTTTTGGGTTAACGGTGATGACCGCCATTTTTTTGCCATCAGTCCTCTCGGTGACGCGCACTTCCCTGACCAATGCGGGTTTCAAGGCGTTTTTTATAAATTGAACCGGATCTTCACTGTACTCGATGATCTCATGTTTTTTGCCCGTCATCCGCTCAAGCGTGTGAATGTTTCTGCCGCCTTTTCCTATGGCAACCCCTACTTGACCCTGGTTGACGATGAATATTGCTCGCTCCTGTTCTTCGTCGATTATGCAGTCTTTCACGCTGGCACCGCTTATACTTTCAAACAAGGCAATGTACCGCATTTCGTCGCAGGTGATTTTTATGCCGGTTGTCAGTTCTTTTCCTCCATTGTTTATTCTTTAGGTTCTTCGATAATCTTAAGAATGTCGGAGTCCCCCGTCTCACGGATGCTCAAAGCTGAAATAATGAAGAGTTTGTTGCAGACTTCAGCTAAATCCATCGAGCCACCTTTGTACGTCAAAACTGGGACCTTTGAGATTTCTCCATAGTATTCAATCTGTTCTTTTATGTCTTTTGGACAATTAGAGGCTAAGACAATCATCTTCGCCTTCCCCATTTTGGCATTTTGCAATGCGGTGTTGGCTCCGAAAGATACTTTGCCAGTTTTACAGGCTGATGCTAACGCCTTATCTATATCAATCATGCCTCAGTTTTTCCTCCTTGTTTTTCTTGCTTTTCAAACGTTGACATGTACAATTCAACTAAGCCTGTGCCGATTGGTATCGACTGCCCAACTATAACGTTTTCGGTTACTCCTTCCAACGGGTCACTTTCGCCCTTCACCGCTGCCTCAACAATGTTAGGCACCGTAATTTCGAAAGCGGCGCGTGCGAGGACGCTTGCTTTCTTGCCGCTGATGCCGTGCCTGCCAATCTGTTGTACATCACCTGTCGTGGTCATCATGTCTGCGACGAGCATAACGTGTCGGACGTCCACGTCTAAGCCTTGGTCTTCCAGGACCCCTTTAGCTTCGTTGACGAGGGCGTTTCGTGAGGCTTCTACGCCTAAGGTTTTGGCTATTTCGTGGATGTTGTTAGTGGTTGTCCGCGAAGTGTCTACACCTTCAACCTCTAAGACTTTTGACAGGTTTGAGCCGTCAGTGCGTATTATCCACTCCCCGGCTTCTTCAGTGACGAGTACACGTTTAATGTCTGGCACACCTTTAACCTGGAAGCCAGGAATCTTGCCCAGCATTCTCTTCAGCTGCTCGGCCTTCTTGGGTTTAATCTTCACGGTCGAATCTGTCATCGTTACAGTTACGTTCTGCAATTCCAGCCGCTCCTTCAACTCGTTCATCGTTATTCCCCTGTCATCCATCATCGACTTGTTTAGTTCAATAACGATTTCTTCAAGCACTGGGTCCTCGTAGATTGCAGAAGCCAAGTCTTCAACCGAAGTGTAAATTATGTTTCTGGCTATTTCAACAGCACCATCTTTGCTCTTTGCGTGGTCGCCCATTAAGTAGATAGTCATGATTGGAGTAGAAGGAATTCTGCGTGCGTCAACGATTTCGATGAGTCTTGGTAAGCCTAAGGTGACGTTTTGCTCCTTGACACCGGCGTAGTGGAAGGTTCTAAGGGTCATCTGCGTGCCAGGTTCACCGATTGATTGCGCAGCTACGATTCCCACCGCTTCGCCCGGCTCCATAAGAGCACGGTTATACTGGTCAGCAGTCACTGCCGCGGCTTTTTCAACGCTTTTCGTGGTAAGCTTGTTCTTTGCAAAGTTTTGTTTAAGCTGGCTCAATAGAATTGGCGTAAGCTGATTCTCAACCTGCTTCAGCTGTTTCTTGATGTCATCCGCGGAAGCAACTTCCCCTTTCTCTTCACCGATTTTGATTTGGTCAATGAGTCGACTAACGTTTACTGCCTTGCCGTGATCGCTTTTCGCCGGATCAACACCGTCTTCACCATAACGGAACTGGATAATGTCCCCTGCTGAATCCCTGACTGTGCTGTCGTATTCAAGGCGTATGTGCTCAAGCGCATTAATCAGCCTGCGCTGCATGTAACCGCTCTGCTGCGTGCGCACAGCTGTGTCGACTAAGCCTTCTCTGCCACCCATAGCGTGGAAGAAAAACTCAATCGCGTCCAAGCCTGTTTGGTAAGAGTTGTACACGAAGCCTCTTGCTCTCGGGCTCGGGTCACCATCGACAAAGTGCGGCAGCGCTCTTCCAGCGTAGCCTCGGAGAATACGTTTGCCCCGGACTGATTGCTGTCCAACGCAAGCTGCCATTTGACCGATGTTTAAGCTTGAGCCTCTTGCGCCTGTTCGAGTCATAACTATGCCCGAGTTTTCCAGTGTGAAGTCTTCGTCTGCTATTTTTCCTGCTTCATCCCTTGCGTTTGCAAGTTCATGCATGACGTAGATTTCGAAGGATTCCTCCATAGTCTGTCCGGGCAAGCGCGGTAGGGTTCCGTTACGGTAGTTTTCGATGTGCTCGTCGATTTTCTTTTGAATGCGCTCCATCGTTTTTGCGATGCGGTTTCTCGCCTTGGGAGAAAGCACTAGTTGGTCGTAGCTGTAGCTGAAGCCTCTCATTGAAATGAATAACTTCAGCAGGTGAGTGATGTTGTTGAGGAATTCTCTTCCCGCTTGAGTGCCGTAATCTTTGATTATTCTGTGAAGTAAGCTTTCGGACTGCTCTGCACCGATTGAACGCCTATCGATAATGCCTGAAACTAACTGCCCATTCTTAACCACAACATAAGCATCGTACTTGCATGCTTCTTCTTCACATTTACCGCAACCTTGACAAATGTTGGCTTTCAAAACGTAATTCAACGTTTTAGGCAGGAAAAGACTGAAAATTTGTTTACCCGACCACATGGGTTGAGGCTCTTTGATTTCTGGTTCAGGAAGTTCACCACTATAGTTAGTTGCTGTGAGCAGCCTGTCGACTTGTTCTTTAGCTATGTAATTTCCTCGTCTTGTGAAGTAGTAGGCGCTCGTAATGAAGTCCCTGATAGCGCCGATTATGGGTCCTCCGAACCTTGGTGAGAGAATTTGGTCCTGAACCTGCATTAACAGCAGCGCTTCCGTTCGTGCTTCTTCGCTTTGTGGAACGTGAAGGTTCATTTCGTCGCCGTCAAAGTCAGCGTTGTAGGGCGGGCAGACGCAAAGGTGCAGCCGGAAAGTCTTGTACGGCAAAACTCGAACGTAATGAGCCATGATTGACATGCGGTGAAGTGAAGGCTGTCGATTGAAGATGGCGATGTCACCGTTCTTCAGGTGTCGTTCAACTACGAAGCCTAACTCAACGGCTTCAGCGATCTTGGTTCGGTCGACAACGAATTCCAATCTGATGCGCTTGCCATCCGGCCTGATAATGTACAGTGCGCCTGGATAACTTTCTGGACCGTTGACTACAAGCTTCTTCATTTCTTCAATATTCCAAGCCGTAACTTTTTCGGGAACGGAGAGCCGCATGGCAACATCAACGGGTACGCCGACTTCGTTGATGTCAAGGTTTGGGTCAGGGGAAATCACTGTTCGTGCTGAAAAATCGACTCTTTTGCCTGAAAGGTTGCTTCTGAAACGCCCTTCCTTGCCTTTGAGTCTTTGCGAGAGAGTCTTAAGTGCTCTGCCGCTTCGGTGCCTCGCCGGCGGAATGCCTGAGGCTTCATTGTTAAAGTACGTGGTGACATGGTACTGCAAGAGTTCTGAGAGGTCTTGAATGATAAGTGTGGGTGCGCCAGCTTCCATGTTTTCTTTCAAACGCTGATTAATGCGGATGATGTCTACAAGTTTGTGAGTTAAGTCGTCTTCGGAGCGGATGCCTGATTCAAGCGTGATTGACGGTCGAACGTACACGGGCGGCACAGGCAAAACCTGCAAAACCATCCATTCGGGACGGGCAACCTTCGGGTTGAAACCCAAGATTTCAAGGTCTTCGTCAGAGACGCGCTCGAGTCTTTCACGAATCATGCTCGGCGTTAAAGGCTCGGAGCCTGCTTCAGTCTGCTCAATAAACTTGGTCGGCTTCTCAAAAGTAATCTTGTACTGAGCTGCCGCGCAGTAGGGGCACTGTTTAGCCTTAATTTCAGTCATTATCTCCTTGTAAACTTCATCCGGGATTGTTCCCAAAAGCTCGTTGAACCGTTCAATTCTTTGGCGAGCCTTCTTAGTCGCGTCTTCAGTTAAGAGTATGCGGCCGCAACTTCGGCAGGTTGCTTTTAAAAGGTCAAAGATTATTTTGGTGAATTCTATGTGTACGATTGGCACAGCAAGTTCAATGTGTCCGAAGTGTCCTGGGCATCGTATGGCTGTGTTGCCGCAGGTTTTGCAGCGTTGCCTCGGCTCAAGCGTGCCCAGCCTGCCGTCCATCAGTCCCGCGGTGATGGGTGCGCCATCTTCGTCGTACGTGTCAGGCGTTTGGATTTCAACGACAGACTGTTTTCGCAGGTCTTTCGGCGAGATCAAGCCGAATGAGACTTCGTCGACTATTTTGTGAATTAATTCTTCCTGTTGCGACATGTTACGCCTTCTCCTTAAGTCTAAGTTTTGGTGTGATACACAAACTTTGAAGCTCTTGCAAAAGAAGCTTGAAAGCGTACGAGACGATGACCGGTGAAATCTTTGCTTTCTCGTCACATATCCTGCAGACGTAGCGCCTCTGTTTCATGTCAAAATAAGCGATTTGTCCACAGTTTTCGCATATATACAGCGTGTACTTGTCCGATTCTTCCAGCAACCTGTCTCTCAGCAGCATGGCAGCTCCGTGTCCGATAAGGCAGTCCCGCTCCATTTCTCCGAATCTTAGACCGCCGCCTCTGGCTCTGCCCTCAGTTGGCTGCCTCGTTAACATTTGGACTTGGCCGCGGGCTCGGGCGTGTATTTTGTCAGCGACCATGTGGTGAAGTTTTTGGTAGTACACCACACCAACGAACACATCTGCAACGAATTTCTCGCCGGTGGTCCCGTTGTAGAAAACCTCAGCCCCGGTTTGGCTAAAGCCGAGTTTCACGAGGCTCTTGCGTACCTCGTCGGGTCCTTCGTTTGAGAATGGTGTGCCGTCTGCTGGTCTGCCTCTTGCTGCGGCTGCTTTTCCCGCGAGTGATTCGATGAATTGGCCGATGGTCATTCTTGAGGGTATCGCGTGTGGGTTGATTATAATATCTGGCACGATGCCTTCATCAGTGAAGGGTAGGTCTTCTTGCGGTACGATTAAACCGATTACTCCTTTTTGACCGTGACGTGAAGCGAATTTGTCTCCGAGTTCAGGAACTCGTTGGTCGCGAACTCTTACTTTTACGAGTTGGCTTCCTTCGCCCGACATGGTTATGAATATGCCGTCTACGATTCCTGTTTCGGAGGGGCGCATATCAACGGATGTGTCACGCATCGATGGACCTTTAACTTCGAATTCCTTGTATTCTTCCAGGAACCTCGGAGGGCTTATTCTTCCAATCAACACGTCTCCGCCGACAACTTGTGATTCTAAACTGATTATACCGTCGGGCTCAAGCAGCCTGTAGTACTGTTCGCCTCTGTAGCCCCGGGTTCCTGGTTCTGGAACCATGAATTTGTCTTTTAAGCCTCCGAGGTACTGGCGGCATTCAGCTTCGTAGATGCGGTAGAATGTGGATCTCGCTAAGCCGCGTTCGATGGACGCTTTGTTGAATATCAAGGCGTCTTCCATGTTGTAGCCTTCGAAGCTTAACACTGCGACGACGCAGTTTTGTCCCGTCGGACGCTGCTTGTAACCCATGACTTCCATGAGTTCGGTCTCAACCATCGGAACCTGCGGGTAATGCAGTATGTGTGAGCGCGAATCAACTCTGTGGTGGAAGTTGGTGCCGTAGACTCCTAGCGCCTGCTTAGCCATCGCCGCTTGGTATGAATTGCGTGGTGACTGGTTATGCTCGGGATAGGGAATTGTTGAGGCGCAAATTCCAAGAATTGTGTAAGTAGCTATTTCCACGTGGGTGTTTTCAGGTTTAATCTGGTCAAAGGATAGGGCGATGTAAGCGTTTTCTTCTTCTTCAGCATCCAAATACTCGATTAAACCGTTCTTCACAAGGTCTTCCCAAGTCCACTCGCCTAAACCGATTTTTTCCAAATGTTTCTGCTGAAGCTTCGAAACGCCGTTCTCAACGATTATGAGGGGGCGTCTGACTCTGCCCTCGTCACAGTTAGCGTGCAACTCTTCAGTTTCAGTCTGCTCTTTAGTGAAGTACGTCACGTTAGCTTCTGTCGAGATTTCGCCGGCTCTTCTTTTTTCACGGAAAGACTTTGCTATCTCAGGTGCATTATTGCAGTAGCCAATGATGTTTCCGTCAACGAAAACTTTGGCTCCTGAAATGCGTAGTTCGTTTGAGGCTTCTGCTGCTGGAACAGTGCCCATCTCGAAAAGTAACTGTTTAACTCTGTCAGGGTTCACGCCGACGGCGATTGAGGCTGATAAAGCCAAGTTCTTGACGAGACCGCAGTTGGAGCCTTCCGGTGTCTCATTTGGACATAATCGCCCCCAGTGAGTTGGGTGTAGGTCTCTCGCTTCGAAGCTAGGTTGGCTTCTGCTTAGGGGAGACTGGAGCCTACGCAGGTGGCTCAGGGTTGAGATGTAGTTTGTTCTGTCAAGCAGCTGGGTGATGCCTACTCTGCCTCTTCCCCAATTGCCCGTTGCCAACGCGTGCTGGAAACGTTCGGTGATTATACCGGGGCGGACGGCGGCTGAAACAGTTATGATTGGGCCTTTGACACCTATGCGTTCGAGCTGGTACTTTATGTCTCGGGTTAAGTTTCTGAATGACACTCGGAAGAGGTCTGCCAGCAGTGGACCGCCGAGGCGTAGCCTCTTGTTCTTGAAATGGTCTTTATCGTCAGGTTGCCTCCTGCCCATTTTCAGTTGCAAGACGCGGTAAGCCATTTCACCGAGAAATATGGCTTTTTCTTTTCGGTTCTTTTCGCTTCTGCCGAGATGCGGCAGGAAGTTCTTGTCGAGGGCTGTTTCGGCTTTTTGCAGTCTGTACTCTTCAACTTGCCCGTGGGCTACACGGTTGCCTATGAACAGGACCGCTTCGGCGGGGGTGTCTACGCCTATGGCTTTTTCAAATGAAGCGGCAAGTTGACTTTGGATGTCGCTGTCAAGTGACACTGCCTCTGCGATGTCCTTGTCCTTTTCCAAGCTGAGCGCTCGCATGATGACGACGAAGGGGATTTCCGTGGGCACTCCAGGCATCGTGACGTAGATAGCGTCGTCTGACTTGAGTTTAAGCTCGATTCTTGCTCTGAAACCTACCGTGGTCGAGAAAATCTTAGCTTGGTAAACAGGTGAGGTCCCTTTCTCGTCTATGTCAACTATCACCCGGTTAGGAGCTAAGTCTTCCATGGCGACTATAACGCGTTCAGAACCGTTAACGATGAAGTATCCGCCTTGGTCATCAGGATCTTCTCCAGCCGCGATAAGCTCTTCGCGCGAAAGCTGCGACAAGAAGCAAAGCTTCGACTTAAGCATCACAGGAATGTTGCCGATGAAAACCAGTTCTGTGTCTTGTTCTCTGCCGTCGATGACAGGGGTCATTTCCAGAGCGATGGGCGCTGAGTACGCCAAGTTTCTAAGTCGTGCTTCCATCGGGTAAATTTCATGTTTTGTCCCGTCCACTTCGGTTACGTACGGACCAGTTATTCTTGATTGCGGGTCAATGACCCAGATTTGTCCTAATTTCACTTTGTATGGGCTTTCCGGCACTTCAATAGGGATTTCAGCGACTTCATCGACTACTTCTTGCAGGCCATGGTCGATAAACTCGTTGTAACTGTCAAGGTGCTGCCTGACCAGTCCTTTCTCATGGAAAAAAGTCTTCAGCAAATCATGAATGTCTTCTTTCTGAATTGTCGCTGTCAATTCTTCACTTCTCCAACAATTTTAGAAGTCTGTGATTTAATTAAACATGTAAAGTTCAAACATTCAACTCCTAAGATTCGAGATTTATCCAACCTGAAAAAGGGTTCTCCTAACTTTTCTAAAGGGCACAAACAGATGCTACGCAACTTGCTAATAAACTTTGCCATGCATGTTCAGCCTAAAACAAAGGACGCCTAAACGTTCATAGAGCGGGGGCACTAAAAAAGTTCACAGACTTGCCATTACATGAAGTGGACCTGAAAAAATGACAAAAATCAGCTAGGAACTGCAAAATTCTTGCCGCATAGCATTTTCCAAGATGAAACGTAAAACACCAACCCGTAAGTCCAAAATGCTTGTTAGTGATTTTATCATAGTTTGTTGGTCACTTTTTGACGTTTTTCCACTCTAAACACTGTTGTTTCTGCATGGAAACGCGAATGTTTGGTTCAATTTCTAGGCAAAAATTGACGCGGTTTTCAGGCATCTACGTCGCTCTTATCGTTCGATAATCTCAACGCACATCCCTTTATCTCCGCCATTACCAACTTTTCTTCTTATCATCGATAACAAGCTTTGGTCTATTTCATACCCAACGCTATTGCGCTCGTTTTTCGACGCAATCTTTGCCGTGGTTCCCGAGCCAAGGAACGGATCCAGTACCGTGTCGCCTCTGATACTGAACATTTTGATGAGGCGGTCGGCGATTTCGTCTGGGTAGGCTGCGGTTCTTCTTTCCAGCTCGCTTGTCGTTTGCCGTGCTCCTTTAAGCGTCCAGATTTGGCTGAACCATTCGTCTCGCTGTTGTTTGGTGAAAGCACTGTCATAGCGTTGTTTGTCGTGTGGCTGGAATTTGCGGAGGTTGCCTTTTCTGAGGATGAGGATGAATTCGCAGTCGAGCGTGACGTAAGCGTTTGGGGGCAGGAACCCAGAACCTAGGAACGCGCCCTTGCCCTTGTATTTCGGTTTTGTCGTGGGCTTTTTCCACAGGATATAGGGAAGCGTAATGAAGCCGATTTTCCGGCAGATCTCCGTTATTCTCGCATGATTGGGAAAAAGTTCGAATTTGCCTTGTAGTGTCCGTGTTGCGTCGCCTATGTCTATGCATGCTATACCACCGTCAACGAGGACCCGGTAGGTTTCCAGCCAAACTTTGCCGAGGTAATCATGCATGGCATCGTAAATTTGCACGACGGTCTCTTCTTTACCGTCAACTTCAAGTTTTCGCCACAGCTCTCCAATTTTCAGGTCGGCTTTGATAAAAAAGCTGTCCCACATTTTTATCATGGGGTAGGGCGGCGAAGTAACCATTAACTGGACACTCCCGTCTGCAAGTTCAGACATTTGTTGGCTGCTGCCGATGATTATTTTGTGGCTCGTTAGCATGCGTGCTCTTTTATGTATCGGTCAGGCAGCGTTTTTACTCTTGCGGTATTCAACCAATAATCAATTGGCCAAACCTAAAAGATGGATAACTCAAAATAACAGAGCCGAGTTTAATCCTAAGGCGAAAAAATGACCAGTAACGAACAGGAAGTATCATGGAATCTAACCGAGCTTTTCCTCAGCACAAAGGACCCATCCGTTGAAAAAGCAATCGGTGAAACAAAAGCTGCGGCTGATTCCTTCGAGAAGGCTTACCGAGGAAAAATAGCTCAGCTTGACCAGACTAATCTGCTGCAGTGCCTTCGTGAGCTGGAGGCTTTTTATGTCAGGCTGGGTGATGTTTCACTTTTTGCAGGCCTATCCTTCTCGGCTAACATGACCCTTCAAGAGGCGCAGGCGCTTTACGACAGAGTAAGCAAGCTTGAGGCACAGTTAGGTAAGCAGTTAGCGTTTTTCTCTATAGAGCTTGGTGAACTCGTGAAATCTCGGCCTGAAGTAATCAGAGATCCACTCTTGACGAATTACCGTCACATGCTTGAACGTGTCCAGCGTCACGTGCCTCACCAACTAAGCGAAGTGGAAGAGCAGTTGATCATCGAGAAGGACCAGTTCGGCGTGCAGGCGTGGGAGGAGCTGCAGAGCAAGTGGCTGAACACCCGCATGTTCGATGTCGTCGTCAAGGGTGAGAAGAAGTCGCTTAACTACGGGGAAGCCAACGGGCTGCTGTCGCACCCTGACAGGGCAACACGTGAATCCGCGAACCGTTCGATCTACAGCTTGCTCGGCAGGGACGGCGAAATCTTCGCTTCAGCCTTGCGTAGCATCTGCAACGACTGGGTTACGGTTTCGGAACGAAGGAAATACGCGTCGCCTATGGAGTCAAGCCTAATCAGTAATGACACCGAACAGGCAATCATCGACAATCTGCTTCACGCGATAGAGAAAAACGCTGGAATGTACCGCCGCTACCTCAAAGTCAAAGCCAAACTCATGAACCTACCCGTCCTTGGAAACCATGACATCGTCGCGCCGCTCCCTGACGCGCAGGATTTAAGATTCACTTTCACAGAGGCGCAAAACGCAGTTACGCGGGCATACAGCCGCTTCGACCCTCAATACGCAATTGCCGTTAAGGAAATGTTTGCGAAACGCCACATCGACGCAACGCCGAGGTTCGGAAAACGCAACGGCGCCTTCTGCGCAAGCTGGTACAGGGGAAAATCCGCCTTCGTCTTAGACAGCTTCACCGGAACTCTCAACGACGTCTATACGTTAGCGCATGAACTGGGACATGCAACCCACGACTACTACGACAGCCGCAGCCAAACACTCATGAACACAAGCATTCCGTCCATCGTTGCGGAGACAGCGTCGATTTTCGGCGAGCTACTGCTCACGGACCTGCTGCTTGACGAGGCAAAATCCGATGCACGACGCAAAGCCGTTCTATGCTTGGTGTTGGACGAAGCAGGCATGACCACATTCCAAGTCACCGCGCGCGTTTGGTTCGAGCAGGCGCTCTACGGGAGCATCAAACAAGGCGAATACCTCGATTTCCCGACTATCTGCCATCACTGGACCCAAACCAGAGACCGCATCTACGGCGACGCCGTTGAATGGTTCCCCGAAATGCAAGCGGAGTGGACGATGAAACCGCACTATTACATGGCGAACTACCGCTTCTACAACTACCCGTACGTGTATGCTCAAATGTTTGTCTACGCCCTTTACGAGCAGTACCTGGAAGAGGGAAAAGCGTTTGTGCCTAAACTGAAGAAGGCGTTATCGGCTGGTAGCAGCGTGTCGCCGCTTGAAATCGGCAAAATCTTCGGCTTAAACGCGGCAGACCAAAGTTTCTGGAGGGACGGCTTAAAGGTTTTCGAGCGTTTCATCGTTGACTTGGAAAAAATCGTGTAGGCTACCAGTCAACGGCAAATAATTAATAAGAAAGAAAGCGGACATTTTTAGCTGCACCGTGCTGCGGTAACCAAGCCAGGTCAAAGGTGAAAGAACGCGCCTTATGCGTGTTCCACTAAGGACTCAAGATCGACGCTTTGACTCGGCGCCCGGATGGGAAATCCTTTCCCGCAGGGGTTCGCAGGTTCGAATCCTGCCCGCAGCACCAAATCGCATTTGATGATGATAACAAGACTTGTGACTTCCCCGCATACAGTTTGGCAGGGGACGACAAGATCAACGAAGTAGCCAGTCCAGTAGTAGATAAACGCATTTTTCATGCTCATCTTGATCGAGAGAGTGTTTAGCACCGTTCTTCAGGTCACAGACCAAAAAAAGTTGCCCAACACCAGCGCGCTGATTGCAAGAGAATAGAAAAACACGTAATGTTCCACATTGAGTCCTTGCAGAACCGATGATATCTGTTTGAACCCTGCAAAAAGTAAAGGTAAAGAGCGAAAGCAGGTAAACCTATAAAAATGAAGAAAAAAGATTTTCGAGTTGAAAGATACTTGGCCATAGACAAATTGGTTGTTACCGCTTTCATGCTTACTTCTTAGGCTTAATGACTAACTTCACAGTAACATCTACGTTGTACTCTTTATCTGCTTTACCAACCGAAAAATTCCAGTCCTTGACTTCAACGTCCATATCCTTAAAATGAGAAACCAAAGTATCTCTGTAGCTGGCCACGGTCTCGCCGATTTTCTGAAGTTTTGCAGTCAAGTCAACACTTTTCTCAGACAAATTTCCACCTCCAAACAAACGGATAATTAATTAGCGTTTTTCTATCTCTGATTCTAGTCAGGATTCTTCCTTTTAAGTTTTTATCGTCGTTCAGTGCTTGCATTGCAAAATTTAGCACCTAAGAGTTTTGGTACCGTTAATAATCAGAAATTTAATACGCTGTCAGCGGTTCCGTTAAATCGTAAATTACCAAACAAATGGCATGCCAATAAGAAAAGTCAAGCCTATTGACCTGATGAGACGTATTTGAACAAGCTCACTATCAAGGGTCGAAGGGTTTTTTTATTTGCCTTCGGCGAACAGCTTTTTGATGGCGCTGATTCTTGCTTTCTGAGCCAGCACGTCGCTCGTGACAAGTGTTATGGCTTCTTCAGGGCACCATTTGACGCATTGGGGTCCGTCAGGTTTGTCTTTACAGAGGTCGCAGACGTAGACCACCTTCGTTTCTGGATGCAGCATTATTGCGCCGTAGTCGCATGCTTCGACACACCAGCCGCAGCCGTTGCATTTATCCTTGTCAATAACTATGTTTCCAGTGTCCTCTGACTGTGTGAGCGCTTCCCGCGGGCAGGCCGCTACGCAGGCTGGCTCTTCGCAGAGTCTGCATGTGACTGACATGTTGGCCACTTGATTAACTCGGACGACGCGTATGCGCGATTTTAGCGGGTTGAAGGCTTTTTCCTTTGTGAATGAACAGGCGTACTCGCAAATCTGGCAGCCGACGCATTTTTCTGGATCGGTTGAAACGAATTTTCTTTCATGAATTTTAACCATTCTAATCCTCTTTTCCTTCAATTATGCTTGATAAATCTTCCAGCCCGAGCTTGGCTAGGAGTTCTTTTGTTGGCACTCCTTCAAGCGTCCAACCGCGCGCCGTGTAATAATCATCAAGTAGCAGGTCAAGTTCACCCTGGGTTACCACCGCGCCTTTCGCCGGTCCATCATCAGTGACCGGTTGATTCATAACCTTCCACGGCAACGTGTCGTCTTTGCGGCTTAACCCTTCGCGGATGTTGATAAGCCGTGCAAGAGTGTTTATTCTTTCACCTGTGATGCCGAGTTCTTGAGGCGTCATCTCGTACCCAGTTATTAACGTGTAAAGCTTGGCCATGTCAGGCAGTTCATTGTAAAGTGTGCCTTTGGCGTTCTTGCATATGATGAGTGAATCAATCAAAGCGTAGACATCCTCGGAATCCTTAACCAGTTTGCCCCGACCCTTCTCAGCTTTGAAACGGTCGACCTTACCCGTCATATCAAAAGTGTAGGCGCCGCTTCGATTATGGTCAGCTCCGCGGAAGGAAACCGCAAAGCCTAAGGCTGTCGTTTTAAGGCATCTTAAATCGTACCCCGTGACTTCCAAACCCTTAATGTTCTCTGCAAGCTTGTCTGAGCCTTTGCCGATTTTTTGCGCGGCTGCCTTTACTCCGTCAGCTAGGACATCACCGATTCCCTCTCGTTTGCCTATTTTCTCAATAAGCTGAAGGAGCGCTTCCGGGTTGCCGAAGTGAGCGTCGACTCCGCCGAGTTCCTCATGTGACAGGATGCCCTTTTCGTGGCAGTCCATCACGAAGCTGACGGTTACGCCTGTACTTTGCGCGTCCAAGCCGTAGTAGTTGCAGAGCTCAGCAGCTTTGACTATTGCGTCAAGCTTGTCAACACCGCAGTTCGGACCCAATGCCCAGATGTTGTCATACTCCATGCGTGCCATCGTTCCCTTATAGGGTCCATCTCGGATTACTGCTTCATGTTCGCATCGCATGGCACAAGAATTACAAGCGATTATCTTCGCGATGTAACGTTCGTTAAGGGTTTCGCCGCTTACTTTTTGGGCGTTATCAAAATAAGAGTTATTGTAGTTGCGTGCGGGCATACAGTACAAAGCGTTTTGAATCATAACGTTTTCTGCCGATCCTAAGGTTCGGTATTTCTGCGCTGCTGGTCCCTTCATTCTCTCATGGAACTCTTTGACATATTCAATGAATTCTTCCGGTTTAGCGACAACAATGTCATGGGTCCCACGGACGGCGATGGATTTGAGGTTCTTTGACCCCATGACTGCGCCGAGCCCCGTTCTTCCAGCCACGCGAGTTTTCTCGTTAACAATGCTTGCGATCTTAGATTGTTTTTCGCCTGCTAACCCGATGGATGCCACACGTACGTAGTAATCCCCAATTTCATCTTTAATTGCGTCTTCTGTTTCAGAGGGCGATTTACCCCAGAGCTTGTCCGCGTCAAGCAATTGAACCGCATCATCATCTATCCACAAGTAAACAGGCCTTTCGGCTTTCCCAGTCAAAATTATGGCGTCGTAACCGGCTCTTTTTATTTCTGCTCCAAAGGTGCCATGGCTTACCGCTTCGCCGACGAAGCCCGTTTCAGGCGATCTTGATATGAAAGCGTGTCCGTTTCCGCCAGTGGGAAACATTGTCGCCGACGCTGGACCCACTGCCAGAACCAGTGGGTTTTCAGGGTTGAACGGGTCAACGCCTGGTTTCGAGTTGGCTAGCCATAATTTCATGCCTAAACCTATGCCGCCGACGTATTTTTTGGCTGTTTCCTCGTCTAGTTTTTCAATAGTCGTCTTGCCTGTAGATAAGTCAATGCGTAGAATTTTTCCTGTGTAACCGAGCAAACCATGCTCCTCCCTTAGATTTAGAATTAATAGTGCGGTTGAACAGTATATTAACTTAATGGGTTTTTGATTTTGAAATTCATGACGAAAAAAGCTCTTTAATCGGGCCGTCATGAACAGGAATTCATAACGTTTTTCACGTTTACCTCAAGCAAAAAGGCATTCTCAGCAGAAAAAAGATATGAGTTGCTTTGTTCAATTCATTAAATAGCTTTAGGGATGGGTTAAGAAATGATGGTTAAAGTTCACTACCTTAGCTTGGTTAAAAGCTTCACCAAAACAAGCGAAGACGATTTCGACCTAAGAGAAGATTCGCCGCTGTCGGAGCTGCTCTACGACGTCGCCGAGAAATACGGAAAACCCTTTACACAAGAGGTTTACGATCCAACCCAGAAAGAAATGAAGCCAACGTTCGTGACAATGGTCAACGGCGTCCTAATGGACCAACTTCAAGGAATAAACACGCCCCTAAAAAACGGGGACAACGTGATCATAATGTCACTCATGACGGGTGGCTAAAAAACGTTGAAAACCCAGCCTTCGCAGTAAACCCTTTGAAATTTCCATGTTGTTCCGCAATTTCCGCAGGTGATAACTTGTACTGGCAGACAACCAGCAAATGCCAAAAAAGAAACAACCACTTATCATCCCAAAATGAATCCGTCATCGTTTCTTCAACATGTGCATTAACTCAATCTATTGATCGGACAGGTTGCTAATCTTTTTAAAGAAAGATACAAGTTTAGCTATTCTGCGTTCTCGCCCATGGATCGGTAAAGTTATCAGCATAACAATCAATGAAACCGTCATTATTGTTAAATCAACACCTTTAACGAAATGCGAAGCGTAATTTAAGAACAGTAACATCATCAAACTGAAAATAAGAAAAACCAAACTCGTAACCGCAATCCAATCAAGAATTTCATTATTCACCAAAATCTTTTTCTCGTTTAAGCCGGCTTGGTTTATCATAATTTTAGGTTCCTCAGGGATGGCCGCTCGCTTTTTGGGACACATTGGAACGCTTCTCATCTATCCTAACCGCACGCTTTCAATCAGTGCTTAGCATCGCCAAGTATGAGCGACTCAGCCATAACTAAAGACACTGCTCCGCCCGTGATGCCAACAGCTGAGAGTACCGTGGCAAAAGTTGACCTACCCCTATGACTTAGCATACAAATCCCAACTAGCGTGATGATGAGAAATACGTCAAAGCAACAGCGAATGCATCATTAGTGGTTTGTTCTTTCGCCAAATTTTCACTTTCGCTTTTCTTCAGACATGATCAGCGTGGGTTTTCTCTTGAAAAATTTTGGTTTTCAGAAGATGCCAAGGTAGATTTCGTGGCCTTTTCTTTAGATTTTTTTGCAAAGACAACTGCATTATTTGTACCTCTTCTCTCCATTTGGACTTTTCAAGTTCTAAGCAGAGAGATTATAAATCGATTTTCCAGATTTACACTCAAATCTTACCAAATTCTTACCAGCAAGTCGCAAGCACTCTCGATCTAAATAATATCGTCGTTTCTTGCCGCATCGACTGTGCCCGAGAAAAACCATTAATCAGAGTCTCATAACTTTCAATTGTAGCTTTTCGCAGCCCACAATAAAAATTCTACTTGCCCGCGTCCGTGGCGGTTCATTCAACCGATAATTCTTGCGAAATAGAGAATCCAGTCAAGTGAATTTGACTCTTGCATACTTTGCAGCAGATCACCAGTTCTTCCAAATCGAGACCATTGACTTTGGGTTCCAGGATGGAATAAGTCTGCTCTGTTGTCTCATCCGGTGATATAACAGTTCCACATTGAGGACAGGAAAAGTCTCCGTTTCCATCCGTCTCTGTTAGATCCAATTTGTACGTCTGTGCTTGTTCCATTTTCCGCGCCTCTTTTTACGTTCGATGCCTCAAAATATAAAATTATGTTGTAACAGGTTGAAACAACAACTACTCTGACAACATATGATGCCCAAGTTTTCGGCTTAAAATGATGACCATTGAACTGGAAGCGTTTAAGACTTAAGGAGAGTTTAAAAGAACAATTGATCCTTTTAAAGCAACGGAGAAAACATCATGCCAACTTTCCAAACTGTTCGCGGAATGCGAGACTTGCTGGATCAAGAAGCCCAAGCTCTTACTGGTATCATCAGTAAAGCCAGAGAAACAGCCCTCCTTTACGGTTACAGAGAGGTTATCACACCTGTCGTGGAGTCTTTTGAGTTACTGAATGCCAAAGCAGGCGAGGAAATCCGCAAGCGCATGTTCATCTTTAAAGACCTCGGCGACCGCAATGTTGCCCTGCGACCCGAATTCACGGCTTCAATCGCTCGGATAACCACAACAGCTCTGAAGAATGAACCTAAACCGCTTAGGTTGTTTTCCGCGGGCAGCGTCTACCGATACGACGAGCCTCAACGGGGACGCTTCAGGGAGTTTTGGCAGTCAAACTTTGAGCTAATAGGTTCCAATCGTCCTGAAGCCGACGCCGAAATTCTCTTGTTAACTGACAGTTTCTTGAAGTCGCTAGGCTTGCGCGGCTTCGCCTTCAAGTTAGGTCATATGGGCGTGTTACGAGGGATTCTTGGCGAAGAAGATATGGACGAAAAAACTCAGAACGCTATTTTCCAGCGTATGGATAAGAAAGAGTATCAGGAAGCATTCAAGCTGGCGCCGACAGAGCGATGTCGTCGCGTCCTTGAGGGGCTGCTGCAGTTGAGAAGCGACGATTGCTTCGAAACGGTTGAAAAAATCAAATGTTACGTGGCGGGGAACGAGAGGGCGAGGGTCGCCGTTGAAAACCTCGATGACATCCTCAAACTTGTGGTTGCCAACGGCTGCCCCGTCAAGGTTGTCGAGCCCGGTTTCGCCCGGGGTTTGGAATACTACACCGGCATGATTTTTGAAGTTTACACTCCCGAGTTGGACATTGCTTTAGGCGGAGGAGGCAGATATGACAAGCTAATTGAACTGTTCGGCGGTGAACCGACGCCTGCAGTGGGCTGTGCACATGGGATTGACCGCGTAGCGCTGGCTCTTCAGGCGCAGGAAAACAAAGTTGGAGATGAGCGTGAAAAACGTGTTCTTGTTTTTGCCGTCAATGATGCGTTGAAGGTTGAAGCTCTAAAAATTGCGCAGTCACTTAGGCAGTCAGGGGTGATAGTTGAGTTTGAGGTTATGGGGCGAAGGATGGCGAAGGCTTTAGAGGATGCGGACAAGCGCAGAGTGGATTATGCAGTTATCGTTGGCGAACGGGAACTAAAAGAGGATGCGGTTATGCTCAGAAATCTAGCGAAAAGAGAACAAAACGTAGTTCCGGTTAAAGAGTTGGCTGAGAAGATTAACAGTTAGCAACTCATTTGGCTTATCGATTAAACCCCGGGAGGGATGGGCAAGCAATCGCAAAACCGCATAAGCCCGTTTATTTCAGTTTGGCATGTTCAGCCTTGAAAGAAGCGTTGTACGTTCTTTTGCTGCTTGCGTTAATATCGCACGTTACCTTTCCCTGAAGTGTAACTCCTCTTAAACGCCTCAGATCCCTATTCATGTCTGGCTCGGTGTCGTCGAACCAGCACATGACGTAATGGTCAACTGCGCCCTTAGCTGACAAGAGGTAATCTGCGTCACCCATCAGCGTGAAGAAATCCTGAAGCTTCCCAGTTACTTCACCGTTATCCAAGGGGGACAGCGTGATTTTTCTTGCCTTAACTACCACGAATGGGTCTTCCTCCGGGTTTACGGTTCGCTCCTTAAAAATGCAGATAACAGGCTTATTCCACACAAGCTCCGACAAAGCATTCTCCTCAAATGGCTTAACTTTAAAGGGTTATATAATCATATCGTGCTTGTTTTTCCTCGTGTTACTGATGCCTTGATATGTTTTGAGTTTCATGATTTCCTCAACAGTTTTTGCTGTTGCTGTTTCAAACGAGATTTCTTAAGGCGCGTGCGACCTTCGTTTTATATGCTATTTTTGAATTCAAACTTACGATTTTTCTTTTATTTTGCCGTTTTTAAATCAAAAATAACGAATTTCCGATTTATTACGCCACGAACGTTTTGCACAAATTATTTATCTCGAAACAAATAAATAAGCGCCGCGTGGGGAAGAGGCATATTCTCTGCTTCTTCTCGACGCTAAAAACAAAATATAGGAAAGGAAAATAACAAATGAAAATACTGAAAAACAAAACTGCAGCTATTACAATCACTTTGATTTTCATATTTTCACTGACAGCTTCAGCAGCAAATGTTCCAAACGCTTTTGCAGCGACGCCAACAGTCAATTATCCAACAATTTCCTTCATTAATGTCGCCCCGAGCCCATGCGGCGTCGGTCAAAGAGTGACTGTTAACTTTTGGCTCGCCATACCGATACCAGACTTTGAAGTCGCGGTGAATATGACGGTCGTTGTTACTAATCCAAGTGGAACTTCTACTACGCTTGGACAATTCAGTTCGGACGAAACCGGAGGCACAACTACTTACTTCACTCCCACGACGACAGGTAACTACACATTCGAATTCTTCTACGGTGGACAATATCTTACGCCAGCTATTGCTGCATCAGTAGGATTAATAGGCACCTTTTACATGGAACCCAGCCACAGTGTCAAAACAACGCTTAGTGTGACCACGACGCCTGCAACTGGTATTCCGCTCACTCCGCTTCCTGCAAGTTGGTGGCAGACCCCAGTTAACGCAGAAAACGTCCAAAACTGGTACACTATTACTGGACCGTGGCTTGGAACTTATCCTGCCCCGTTTGCTTATACTGGAGATTACAATGAAACGGGAAACTATAATCCTTACACGACAGGGCCAACAACTTCTCACATCCTATGGACAGAGCCCTGGTGTATCGGCGGCGTAGCTGGAGGAGATGCTGGCGGAACCGAATTAAGCAACTACTGGACAACCTCACAGTACCAGCCCAAATGGGACCCAGTGTGCATCGATGGTATGTTGTACGCTACTCATTACACGACAGACACGTATTACAGCAACGGCATTGTCGCATGGAACCTCTACAATGGACAACTCGAATTCACTATAAACACCACTAACCCCTTGATTTGCGGTTGGCAGCCTAGTTGGGAGTCTGTTGACCAGTACGGTGTTGTGGGACCATACCTCATAACCGCAGGAAGTGTGCCGGGGATAACTAATCCGCCTAATTCAGGAGAGTACAATTTGTATGATGCAATGACGGGCACGTTCGTCTGCAGCATTGTAGGCGGTCCCTCTTCTCTTCCTGGCTACGGCTTTGACACTGGCGCTCTTGTGACGGATCCAAATGGAGACTTGATGGGCTACTACATTAACTATACCACTGGCTACCAGCTTGTGCAGCCAGGACGAACTTGGGCTGGATTGACAACTGTCAATCAATATGACAGCACACCTACACTAGTCGAATGGAACATGACAGACGCGCTTGAAGAAGCCGCTCTACCATTTCCAGGAGAAATCGACTGGACTATAGCTCCGACGTTCACTTTCGGTCCGGCTGGCGTTTCAATGGGAGCTTATCAGTACGATGAAGGAGTGGAATACGCAGTACCGATACCTACTACTTTTGATGGCGCTCTTATCGGCACGAATAATACATCTGTACCTGACGACAATGGCTACAATGGCCTCACCTACGGCAATACGTTTACCGGCGGTATCGGAAGCAACGTCATAGTAGCAACCTACGGAGATTCAACAACCCTAGCGCCCTCTGTCGGAGAAACGGCTGGATGGTTAATTGAAGCAGGCTTCAACCAGTACACTGGTGCTCTATTGTGGATTTATAATAGAACAGAGACACCTTTTACGAGGCTGAGTGAAAACTTTTTCACTCTTGCTGGCGACGGAAACTACGTTGATCTCAACCAAGCTACGGACGTAGTCACTGCTTACAACATACAAACAGGCGCAGAGCGTTGGACAGCAACTCTCACTGCGGGCGGCGCTACCCCTAATCCTTATGATGATTACGGCATTCAGGACCTCATCAACACGCAGGCCGGCGTAATATTCTTCTGGGGTTTAGGCGGTGACATATGGGCCGTTAACGAGACGAACGGTAACGTCATCTGGTGGACAAGCACGACAAAGCTGACGGGCCCCTCAGGAATTGAAACTCCCTACGGCATATGGCCATTATGGGTTCAGTTTGGAGGAATCGCCTGTCCAGGAATGCTATACCTGTCAGAGGGTCACGAGTACAGCCCACCGCTCTTCCATGGTGCACAATACCTAGCCATCAACATGACTAACGGACAGCTATTATGGAAGATTCTAGCCTTCGCGGATACTGCAGCAGAAGTTTCATACGGAATCCTCACATTGTTTAACTCGTACGACGGACAAGTTTACGCCTTCGGCAAGGGACCAAGCGAAACAACAGTTGCCGCACTTAATCCGGCTACAACAGTCGGCTCAACCATGATTATAGCCGGTTCAGTAATGGACATATCAGCGGGTTCGCAGCAGGAAGCGGTGAAAGCGAACTTCCCAAATGGTTTACCATGCGTATCTGACGCAAGCATGACACAGTTCATGGAAGCCGTCTACGAGCAGCAGCCGATGCCAACAAACATTACTGGTGTTCCAGTCACCCTGAGCGAAACCGACATCAACCACAATACGTACACCATTGGCACAACCACAACTAGTTCTGCGGGCACATTTAGCTTCGACTGGACGCCTCCAATACCGGGCAACTACACCATCGTAGCCACATTCGGGGGCACAGCGTCATACTACGGATCTTGCGCTGAGACGTACGCCTACGCCGGCAGCGCACCGGCGACACCGGCACCGACCGCTTCACCGCCAACAGGTCTTGCATCAACAGAAACCGTAATGCTTGGAGTTGCAGCAATAATAATCGTGATAGTCGTATGCGTCGCGGCACTCGCAATAATAATGCTGAGAAAAAAACCGTGAGCTAAAAGAGCAAAAACAAAAGCTCTTTTTCCCCTTTTTTGTTTTTTCAAAAGCATAGAAGCAAGAATGTTGCAGAGCAAAAGTGGAACGCCGCGTGGAACCTGGCCTTTGAAAATGATGTTTATCGAAAATTTAAAAAGAGAAATTTACTCTCATTTCAGCCATGAAAATGTCTTTTAAAATAGGTTCTGTATGGGGTATTCCCATCGAGCTGCACCTCACTTTTATCCTCTTGATGATAGCGGTGCTGGGTCTCTCCGTGTACTACCATCAAATTTACTCGTTTATCCTCGTCGTATTCCTGTTTGTTTTCGTGCTTTTCCACGAGCTAGCTCATTCACTCGTTGCAAGACATTACAACATAAAAGTTCGCAAAATTGTTCTCTATCCCATCGGCGGAGTTTCAGAGATAGAGGAAATCCAAGAAAACCCCGCGATAGAGTGGCGAGTGGCCTTTGCAGGCCCATTCACAAGCCTTGTTCTGGGTGCGGCACTCGTCGGCATAAACTACGTGTTGCCGGTGAAACTGATGTTCACTCCGTCTTCAGTGGTGATTTCAACCGGGAACTTACTGCTTGACTTAGGATACCTGAATCTGCTACTGGGCGCGTTTAATCTGCTCCCAGCCTTTCCCATGGACGGTGGTAGGGTTTTGAGGGGTTTACTGGCAGAACGCATTAACTTCACGGAAGCCACAAAATACGCCAGCTACATCGGCAGAATTCTCGGCATCGGCATGGCATTTATCGGCATTATAGATCCGCCATATTTCCTCCTGATAGTAGTGGGTGTTTTCGTTTACATTGGCGCTACTGAGGAAGCTGAACAGACAATCGGTTCTACGACTTTGGCGAGTGTCCGGGTAAAGGATGTGATGCAATCCGAGATCGGTTCAGTTCGCCCAGACCAGACCCTCGCTGAAGCCTTCGAAGTCATGTTTCAGGCTAAATACCACGACGCACTCGTCGAGAAAGACGGCATTTTCCAAGGAGTTGCCACTTGGAATGAAATAATCAAGGTTCCAAAGGACCAACGGGATAGCACTAAGGTTGAGCAGATTCCTCTAAAGAACATTTCAACTTTTCCCGACGAGGCAGTCTTTGAGGCTTACAAGCTTATGACTCGAGAACAAATCGACTTGCTGCCTGTCGTTGACAAGGAAGCGCCAACTAAAGTTGTTGGTGTCTTAACAAGTGAAGCTGTTGCTAACGCTTATGAGAAAGCAAGGAACGGGTAAAGAATAGGCTCGAAAATCAAACAGACTGCAACAGACGAAATGTCCAATCACTAAGCTCTACACAAACTAACCTTAGACAAAACCAACCTCAATATGACGCGGGCACGTTAAACAGTATGTAATTTCTGGAATAGACAAACCCTCTTATCCAAAAATAACGGTAGTTAATTCAACCAGCTTAACCTCCGTCAGCGAGGAGGCAGTAAAAAATGGGAACAGAAATTCGCACGTTTACGTCTTTAAAAGACCTTACAGAATTCCTTACAAGTCAAACTCTGCAGTATCGAGCGTTGTATGAAGATTACAGTCAGTGGCTAGGCTCATTGTTGCGAGACTCGGAAAGTACGCACAAAAACGACGAGTGGTACCAGAAATCAATAGGTCTGCAGAAAAATCTTAAAACTCAGGCAAAAAGGCCCGCAGAGCCAGCAGATAAGGGGAAAAAAGGCGGCAAAGGAAAGGAGGAATCATCAGCGTGGATCCAATCTGGAAACATCGAAATTTCTTTTACGGAACAAGGGCAAGCGGAAATTCTGTTTGAAGCTATCGAAAAAATAAAGGGTAAGATTCAGGAAAACGAAAAATTCAAGTCGACAGTTCAGCAGCTCGCCCGTCTGGGATTAGGGACAACAATCTGCTACATAGTTTACTTTGAGGAGGACGTCCCTAAAAAAATCGTGTTGAAGCCAAAAGCGAACGCTAAAGGAGATGAAACTTTCAAGTTCAACGCAGAGCTTTCCGTGCCCGCATTCTATACTTACGTAAACCCGTGACAGCGACTCTACCATCTCAACGGTTGTTGCTGATACCGGTTGAATGCAAAAGTTAAATATCGAAACCACAAGAATGATGTGAAGAGGAATAAGCCGTAAACCCGCAGTATTCTGTCTCCGGAGTCATCGTTTCTATTAATCTTAATAGTTTACACGCTGAAAGGGCAGGCGAAAACCCTGGGAAAGAAGAAGAACTTTTTTTCGACGTAAACGCGAAGTTGGAAGAACAAAAAAAAGACAACAACCAAGTGATACTCAACTTCGAACTGTCGATTTCCACGAAGCCGAACGTGGTTAAGTACAGCATCACGGGCACCGTTAGCTTAGTTGGTAAACCGGACGACATCAAGAAAAAACTGGAAGTCAACCCCAAAACAAAAATTCCGCAGTTACTCTTCACGATCTACCAGCACGTTTTCAACTCGATCTATATGCTAGCGGCCAACCTGAACACGCCCTACCCGCCCCCTGACCTGCTTCACCCAATGGCGGAAAAAATACAGATAATAGCAAGCCCGCCGCAGAATCAACTGTCGTCCGAGAAAACTGAAGCGCCAGTGTCAGCAGCCACCGTTTCTGCCTCACCGGCGACAGCCAGTCAACCCTCGGCGCCAAAGTAAATCAATGGTCAATAAGCGCTGAAACCTTTTTTTGAACCCAAAGAAGCGAAGAGGTCATCGATTGGCGAATTGCCCCGTTGTTTTCTTTTGAAATATTGTGAAGATAGGAATAATTCTGTCCGTAGAACAAGGCTAATTAAGTTTTTACAACAAAGTAATCTTCGAAAGGAGAATAAACCTCTTGGAGACGGCAGTAGCTACTTTACTATTGGTAACTGCATCGGTCGTTCTGGCATGTGTGGTTGTCGGCTACGCGGTAACCTCTTTAGAGCAGACGGTTAACACTCAGAATATCCCTCAGATGCAACAGCTGAAAAATTTTGAAAACACTCTTTTAAACCAGACAAACGTGATGAATGGGGCGTTTCAGCAAACTCCTAATTCACCGCCGTAAGCCGCCATTACAGCTATTCGCGAGATTTTTTTTGTTAAATAGCTGTATGCTGATTATGAATAAGGTTTTGGAATTCATAAATCCTAAAAATGGTGAAGTGACAATTCATGACTGAAGATTAATGTCTACTGCGACAGGAGAAGCTTCAGGATTCGATGCGGAAAGCGCAACGTCTATGACGCAGGACTTTCTGAAAAGGTTAGGGTACAAGGGAAACTGGCTTCCTATGAAAGTTTCGCTTGACGGCGAATTGTACGTTGTTGAAATGATTTTCCAAAAGCTGTCGGCTAAGGTTCAGATAAACTCTAAAACCAAAGAAATAAAGGAGTACGAGTTCCAGAAGAACGAAGAGGAATCAAAGAGTATTCTAAACTCGAGAATCGTGATTTTTCTTGTTGTTGCTGGGGCACTGGCTGTTGTGGCGTTGAAATTTTTAGGTGTTTTTTAAATTCTGAATCGTCCTATCTGTAATATCAGTTTTACATTAGACGGGAAAAAGCTGGTGGGAAACATCATGCGTTACTTGGCTTGGTTAGGGCTGTACCTGTTTTTCTCTGAAAAGTAGTCAATCACTCTTGTTGGGCGGAGGAATTTGGCGGAGTGTACTGACCCGGCTGGGATAAGGTATTCGTCGCCTTTCTCGAAGATTCGCGGTTTCCCGGCGACGGTTAGCTCCATTTCCCCATCTACAACGAGGCCCCACTGGTCGTAAGTGTGGCTGTGCGAAGGCAAACATTTCCCAGTTGGGAATTGGAAGAAAACCAGCTGGCTCCTTTCCGCCTGCAGGATCCACGCTTTAACGCCTTCAACTTGAAGCTCCGCTTCTGGCAGGCGAGTTATAACTTCTGGATAAGCCGTTAGCTTCTGAAGTCCTTCTTTAACCAAGCGTTTTTCACAAGAGGGTACAAGTATGACATGTAAGAGAAAAAGCCTTTGATACAAAAAACCGAAAGGCAATTGGAAAGCCCCGCTGAAAACGGTGTTCTACGCTGTGATGTCTTGATTCAAAAAAGTGCTGCTTTAACGCAATCACCGTGTAACAATTCGTCACATTAAAATGAAGGTCTTATTTTTCCCAATTTTGCCTTTTTCATGGTTAACTACTCATGCTTTGCATTCCACTTACTTTGCATTAAAGACGAAAATCCGTTCTAAGCTACTGAATTGACAGAACGTAAATTTTGCCACAAGCCTCGCCCAACAACAAACTATTTAAGCCAAAAAAGACAGAAAATACAGGATTAAGAGTTTTTTTAAAATTCTTGATCTCTCAAAAAAATTGTAAAAGGAGAAGAAGAAAATGAATATTGCTCGAAACAAAGCTTTGGCTATCGCGATTGCTACATTTCTCGTATTATCAATGACGGCTTCAATGGTACTGATACCAAAAGTTAGCGCGCACACGCCGGGATGGAACATCCCAACCTATGCCTACATATTTGCTGCACCTAATCCCATAGGTGTCGGGCAGACAACGCACGTTTACATGTGGCTTGACCCTGTTTTCGGAGCAGCCGGTTTTGCAACTGTTGGTTATAGCTACGCGTTGCTTTCAAACGATTATAGATTCCACAACTACCAGCTTACGATTACCTCACCTTCCGGTACAAACACAACGGAAAGCTGGGCTGTTGTCACAGACCCAACATCATCACAACCCTACGCCTTCACGCCTACCACAGCTGGCACGTGGACTTTGACCTTTAGTTTTGCAGGGCAAGCTTATGCAGCATACGCTGGCGAGTATAACCCCACTTCAAGTCTAGTTGGCGACACGTATCTGCCGAGCACCACATCAACAACAGTCACTGTTCAGTCAACACCGATCCCATCGACTCCAGCTGCCGCGTTACCGACAAACTACTGGCAATACCCAATATATGGTCAAAACTACGACTGGTACACTATTTCGTCAAACTGGCTTGGTTTTGGCACAGGGCTTTCTGGTTCTATACCTGGACCCTCAGGCTACACAAGCACTATCTTATACAAAGGTGACGCTGTCGGGCCTTTAACCTCACACATAATGTGGACAACGCCGACGCAATTTGGCGGAGAAGTCGGAGGAAACATGTATCCCAATGATAAATCAATTGGTTACTTCGAAGGCTCATCATATGCACCGAGATTCCAAAACCCAATAATAATAGACGGTTACCTATACTACACAGTAGTCGCATCGTTCACAGGTTCGCCACTCCTTGGAGGCAGTGCTACTGGACCAACCGTTTGCGTTAATCTTCAAACAGGGCAGCAACTCTGGAGCAACAAGAACATTCCTCAATTGTCATTCGGATACACAATGGAAGTTTACGACCCCGATCAACACGGAGTTTTTCCCGCAATACTAGTTGCAGAAGTAGGATCCACTTGGGAACTGTTCGATGGCTTCACGGGAGACTCACTATTCAACGTAACCAACGTTCCTTCAGGCGCAGTACAATGGGGTCCAAGCGGTGAGTATCTGCAGTACATCTTCAATAACGTGGGCACATTCGCGGCTCCAGACTGGTATTTGGAGGAATGGAACTCCTCGAGACTTTGGTTGTACGACATTAATCCGTATACTGGCACCGGAAGCGTTTCGCCATCGGTCCTAATTCAACCCGGGAACGGTTTCCTCTTTAATTTCATAAGCAGTCAGATTCCTATTCCAATCACGGGCGAAGACGCAATGTACCCCAACGGGACAGTGCTTCCAGTACCCTACGGTTCGACGCTTAACGTAGACGGAAACATCGGTATTGCTGAAGGTCGCGCTATTTCCGCATTTAATTCGCCAACAACTTATGACTGGAACGTCTCGCTACCATGGCTCAATCCACTGCCAGTACCACCTGTCGTTTTTACTCCCTTCGGTCCCGTGGGAGGCAATGACTTAACGGTTGGTGCGGTAGACTATGGGGATATGATGCTTTGTTACACAGCTCTACCCGAAGGTTTCCCAGCAAGCGACCAACCCAACGCGCAGCTTCCATGGACAGTGTACGCCATCAACCTCAACTCATCTGTAGGCGCAATCGGTTCGTTACTTTGGAGCAAGACCTATACCCCACCACCGGGAAACCTAACAGTCACATTCAGTGGAGCTGACTGGCAAACCCGCACGTTCGTGATGAACTATGAAGAAACTATGCAATGGGTAGGATACAGTCTGACAAACGGCCAACAGCTATGGGGTCCAACCACATCTGAAAATGCATTGTCCTACTATGGCACGCCAGGATCTCCCCCCAATCAAGCCTTCCTTGCTTACGGAAATCTCTACAGCAGTTCATACGGCGGAGTATGCTATGCGTGGAACGATAAAACTGGACAGCCATTATTCACTTGGGGCAACGGTGGACCATCTCAACCAGACAATAGCACTTACTCAGGCTTTAACGGGCCTTACGGTGTATATCCAACACAAATACAAAGTATTGCTAACGGCGTCGTATACCTAGCTACTGATGAACACACTGTAACCAACCCAATTTATGTTGGTGCAACATTAGCCGCCATTAACGCTACAACGGGACAACAAATATGGAGACTTTCAGGCTACCCAAGCGAATGGGCTGGTACTGGAAGCGCGTGGGCTATGGCAGCCGGCTACTTAACATTCTTCAACGGTTATGACGGCCAAATCTACAGTGTAGGCAAAGGACCTAGCGCAACTACAGTGACAGTTGGACCTAAGGTCACCACATTCGGAGACAACGTAGTCATATCGGGTACAGTTATCGACACTTCCGCTGGCACACAGCAAGCAGCGCAGAAGGCGGACTTTCCAAACGGAGTTCCATGCGCAGCTGACTCAATCATGACTCAGTGGATGGGCTACGTTTATCAGCAGCAAGCACAACCGACAACCTTCACCGGAGTACCAGTGACAATAACTGTCAAAGACTCAAACAACAACTGCTATGTCATAGGCACGGCGACCACTGACATCAGCGGCACCTACAGCCTAACATGGGTTCCAAGCATTCCAGGCAACTTCACGGTCTACGCTAGTTTCGGAGGCACCAACGCTTACTGGCCATCGAGCGGGGAGACTACGTTCAACGTAATGAGTGCTCCACCAACAATGGCACCTACAGCTTCACCACCATCAGGCTTAGCATCAACAGGCACGGTAGAGTTAGGAGTAGTCGCAATAATAATCGTGATAATCATAATCGGCGCCATACTAGCAGTGCTGACTGTGAGAAAACGACCATAAGCCAAAGAAGCAAAAACCAATTTACTTTCCTTTTTTTCTCATTTAAAAGCATTAGAGAAAGCTCCAGAAGATTAGGCAGAGCGAACCTATTTTTCAGAAAAATAAAGGACTTGAAATTTTGCGGATTCTCTCCTTTAACTCCCATCGCCTGAGCACTCTTAAAAAGTCAAGAAGTTTAACTTTGACCTTTGGGGCTTATTGGAAATAACTCTTCCCACCGCGGGCTTTTAGTATAATCCCTTGCGATAAGATTTTGAAAAGTTTGACGTAATGAAGCTACAAGCCTGAGCAAATATTTGTGTTATTCAACTTGAAGGCAGCCTTAAGACGCCTTCTAAATTGTCGAAGTGCCCATCAAAAGAGTATATCTCGTTAACATCGTTTTGCAGCATGATATCAACGGCTAAGGCATCATTCGCTTCCAGTTTCAGTTCGTCTCCCAGTTCGACAGCTGCGAGATACGCCTCCGCAGAAACGCCTGCGATTTTGACATTTTCAAGCATGAAAAAGCCACGAATAAGCCCTGCCAACTGCTCCGAAGACAGCGAGTTCTTGAGGATATTTACTATTTCAGACAAATGCACAACAGTGGTCAAAACATGTTCTTTCCCATCTGAGATGTCGCGTATAATCTTCTTTGAAAACTCTTTCATTTTCTTTTCTTTATCAGTTAGTTGTTTTTTCGGCGTATAATAAGCGTAGATAAACAGGTTTGCATCCAAGAACTTCATTTATGTGACTTCCAAAACTTCTTCTCAAATTCCGTCCAACTGCCTATGGCATCTATGCCCAAATCCACTTTGTCAAAGTATTCAGTTAAATCAACGCGGCGTTTGGGCACTAATTTTAGGTAACCCTTTCTTTTTATGATGTAAACTTCTTTGCTTTCGCCGACTTCAGTTTTTCTCCAGTCAGAGGGTAAGATAATGCGGCCTTGAGAATCCACTTTTTTGATTTCTACACCACTTTCCAAGATTTTCACCATTAAACAACAGCATCCTCCATTGCTATAAGGATTTTCAAAGTTTGAAGCGAAATCATTAAAAAATTGATTAAAATGGTGGGGCTGGAGAGATTTGAACTCTCGTCTATAGCGCCCGAGGCTACAAGCCTAGACCAAGCTAGCCGACAGCCCCCATGAAGTTAAGTTGGCTGGCGCTGTTTTTTCGCGAGTTCATAAATAATCGTGCCTGTGCTTTAAACTTTAACGGTTAACTGGAGATTCTTTTTTTGGGGTTTGCCAAGTTTCGTTTGTTTCTGCGTTGACTAAACGCTTTTCTAAAGAACCTTCGCCACAACTCGGCCTAGCTTTCATTTCCCAATATTGGATCAGCATTGTTGCTGGCGTAGTCCTCATCGTGTTCTTAGGGCTTGCCATAATGGACCAAGAAAAAATAGACAACTAAAAGTTCGGTCAAGCTTACACAGCTTACATGCGGAGCGTCCCGAGAATAAACTTGATTGCTGGCGTGGTAAGAAGGATGGAGCAAAAACGTCCAACGCAAGCCGCTACCGAAGATTGCTAGATTCAGTTTGGAAAATCTGAATTCCCATGAGCCATTCGAGTTCTTGGTGAAGACTTTGTTAAGCGACGTGCTATGGATTCAGGCCTAATTAATTTAAAACTGAGGATAGGGGGAGCCGCTACGTATCCGTGCACGTTTTATCCTTGTAGGGCGTGCTTAAAACCTCTTTGACCCTATTAGTTATCACTGGCCCGAACCCGTTCACAGACTTCGCCCAGTCATCCGCGTTAATCAACGCGTTCAACGGAGTTTGGTAAGATTCAAGTATAGCTACCGCCTTTTCCCTGCCGATGTTCGGCAAACTAGCAACAAAATAAACCTGTGCATCAGAGAGCGTTTCACATTTCTTGAAGGCGTGCACCACGGGGCTTTTTTTCTCGATGATCTGCTCTTGCCTGGCAGCGGTGTAGAGGAAATCAATTGTTTCTTTGTGCGACGACGTGTTAACTATTGCAACGCCGTTCTTGGCCAGGTTAAACATCGCCCCCCAAATCGCGCTTGGTTGAATGTGGCTGAACTTGTAGATTATCGGCAGGTAACCCTCAAGCACAATGAGCGATTTCGGGTAGGCATCCTTAAGCGTGAAAAGCTGCTCGAAAAGGTACCGCCGGGTCAACGTGTAGACGAAATCGTGAACGGTTTTGCGTTCAACCGCGCACTCATAAGAGAGTACATAATCACCCTTCTCCAGCATCTGCGTCTTAACGTTGGCGCCTCGTTCAATCAAGCCCTTAACTATTTTTTCTGCGCTGCTGGCTTCCCGGCTGTCAACGATTATGGTCGGCTCCTCACCGGCCTTTTTCTTGTCGCTTACGAATGGAAGCAAAGTTTCTGTTCCAGACATGACACTCAACTCTGAAGTACGTAACCACGGTCGCAGGTTTATTTCACTTACGCTCTTTGGCATAGTCAACCGAAGAGAAACGGCTGTGCTATCCTTTTGCTGCAGGCTAGGGCTTTTGCGGAACCGAGAACGTTTTGAGGGTGAAAGGCGCCATTAGCAAAACCGTTGTTTGAGGCATTGCTTGTTTGACTTTCTGCTCGAACTGTTGCTTCTGCTTGTCTGACCCGTGCATGGTAATCGCAATGTCTGGTTTAAGGTCAGCCACCATCTTGTAGGCGTTTTCAGGCGAGGCTGTCGGAGACATTCCTCCAACGGGAACAATCGCCACTTGGGAAGGATAATCTTTAAGGCTCACGTATCCTGAGTCGCCTCCGTGGAACACCGATACTCCGTCCATTTTTATCTGATAGAGGATTATTGGGCCACGGTGAATCCCCTGGATGGCCGTGGCGGTAACTCCGCCAAGAGTGTACGCTTTACCGTCTTCCGCACTTACAAGTTTATCAGCCGGCATTTTCCCTTCAAGCTTGCTAGCCACTTTAGGTTCAGCCAGAACAGGAGCAGCCGTCGCCTTCACGATTGCCTCGGTTTTTCTCGTTGAAAAGTGGTCTAAGTGGTCATGTGTGAAAAGAATCAGGTTGACAGCCTTCAGTGCGTTTACCTCGTCGTCCTTGAGCATTCCTGCAGGATCAATCAGGACTGTTTGGTTTAGGCTCCTTATGATAAAACCTGACGCGTCTAAATAGAAAACGGCTAGTCCATTCTTCTCCATCGGAATGGCAAAGAACCCACTAATTTCTCCTGCTTTGCTTTTTCTGAACATTTCAAACGCCAATTTCTATTTGGGAGGCATCAAGTATAAAAACAAAACGCATACTTGATGAGTTGCCGAGTTTTATGATGTAATCAAAAAGGTTACACTGCCAAAACAGCGAAAGTTTCCTTTAAGAAAACGGAACTGAGAAAAGCCATGTCTCCGAACGTGATTCTACTCGTAACGTGTTAAGAATAAAGGTTTGTCTGCTTCTTTACGCCTAACTTCAAGCGGCACATCTTGCAATGAAGCAAGCTGAGGTTTTTTCCTTGAGTGTTCCATTGGCAGCCTGTCTTGAAGACTTTTCTGAAGAAGGGTGTCTTTCTCCTTTTGATCCATTAACCCTCACCTTTGGCTTAATCATTTCGCGGGATAGAATATACGCACTTGTGACTGTAAGAAGGTAACAACAAAACTTAATATACTGAAACTGAAGTTCTGGCAAAAAACCTAGAGATTAAGCTAAGTGACCTTTCAATCGCGCAGCTAGCCCGATTAAGTTTAAAAAAACTTGATTAAGTAAACAAAAATGGGGTGAAGGACTTACGGTCCCTTTTGGTTTATTTCTCTCACTACGCCTGCCGCAACCGTTGTTCCCATGTCTCTGATGGCGAAGCGTCCGAGCTCAGGAAAATCTGTGTACGTTTCGATGGCTATAGGGTGCAAAGGTTCCATCTTTACCCAGGCAGCGTCTCCAGTTTTGAGGAATGCAGGTTTCTCTTCAGTTACTTGCCCTGTTCTCGGGTCGATTTTCTTGACGAGTTCGGTGAATCTGCACGCGATTTGTCCAGTGTGGTAGTGAAGCACAGGTGTGTATCCTGCTGCGATGGCTGTCGGGTGGTAAATGATGATGATTTGACCTATGAACTCTTTGGCTACTGTCGGGGGGTTATCGACGGGTCCTGCTACGTCTCCTCGGTGAATGTCAGTTTTCGCTATGCCTCTAACGTTCATGCCGATGTTGTCACCTGGTTCAGCGACTGGAATGGCGGTGTGGTGCATTTCTATTGATTTGACTTCACCTGTCTTGTTGGCCGGCATAAAAATCACGTTTTGTCCTGCTTTAAGAGTGCCGGTTTCAACTCTACCGACTGGAACTGTTCCAATCCCAGTAATGCTGTAGATATCCTGAATTGGAATGCGTAATGGTTTGTTAGTTGGTTTAGCTGGAACCTCAAGAAGGTCTAATGCTTCAATCAACGTTGGACCAGTATACCACGGCATCTTGTCGCTTTTCTTGGTGAGGTTATCGCCTGTCCAACCTGAAACGGGTATGAAGTTGATTTTGTCGACTTTGTAACCGACCGTTCGGAGCATTCTTGAAACTTCATTCTTTATTTCCTCGTACCTGTCTTTGCTCCAGTTAACGGATACGTCGTCCATCTTGTTAACTGCAACTATTACCTGGCGAATGCCTAAAGTGAACGCGAGAAACGCGTGCTCCCTTGTTTGACCGCCCGGACCGATGCCTGCTTCAAACTCGCCTTTTTTGGCCGAAACAAAGAGCACGGCTGCATCTGCTTGGCTTGCGCCTGTAATCATGTTTTTGACGAAGTCTCGGTGGCCCGGCGCATCGATGACTGTATAGTTGAATTTCCTGGTCTCGAACTTGAGGAATCGCAGGTCGATCGTGACTCCTCTTTCTCGTTCTTCCTTGAGGTTGTCGAGGATCCATGCGTACTTGAACGTGCCCTTGCCCATTTTTTCGGCTTCTTCCTCGTATGCCTTGATGGTTCTCTCGTCGATTGCGCCCGCTAAGTAAAGAAGGTGACCGGTGGTTGTGGATTTCCCGTGATCAACGTGCCCCATGATGATTAGGTTTAAGTGGGGTTTTTCTTGTTTGCTCATTTTTTCATCCTCTGATGCTTACCCTAATTTACGAATTCGTTAACACATCAGTCCTTCCAATATTTTAAGTTTATGTGTCTGCTCATAAAATAAAAAAGTTGCGACTTTTGCCTTGGTGAAAGTTGCGACTTTCAGGCGTTTCTTTTTGGGTTTTGGGTTGCTTTCTTGTTTTAGAGCTTGAACCTTTTTGCGGGTTGCGACTTTTGGGATGGGCGCTGGTTTGGCTGGCGGTTTTTT
>Ga0187784_10000320_pt1 | contig 34362 bp, 27 predicted proteins | sample 1015_SJ02_MP15_2_FD_132964 | JGI IMG/M metagenome (GOLD analysis project Ga0187784, IMG submission 132964) | Tropical peat soil microbial communities from peatlands in Department of Meta, Colombia - 1015_SJ02_MP15_20_MG | ecosystem: Environmental > Terrestrial > Soil > Wetlands > Peat | place... | reverse complement strand
TTCGAAATTCGCGCGTGCAGGCGCCATGGTGGCCGACCTTGGCTGTGGGCCTGGATATTTCACGATCCCCATGGCTGAGCTAGTTGGCGAAGGAGGAAAGGTGTACGCAATAGACTCCGACCGCAAATCCATTCAAAAGCTCCGTGAGAAAATAGGGCCTAACCTCGAAAACGTAATTGAAACGCATACTGCGTCCGCGGCCCATGTAGATATGGTTGCTGACCAGTGCATCGACTTCGTCTTCGCTAATGGTCTTCTATGTTGTATGCATGATCACGACGGCGCGACAAGAGAAATCAAGAGAATACTCAAGCCAACCGGCCTCGCATACCTCAGCGTAAGCAGGTTCTATCGAACCAACGACTCTCGAGCAGTTCGGAGAGAGGAATGGGAGAACATACTACGAGGGTTCGAGGTCAAGGAAAGACATGAAGCCTTCTCGAACCGCTCGGCCGTTGTAGCCTATCATGACTGACTATTCGGCGATCCGTTTGGCTTGATGTAACGACGAAGCGCGAGAGCTCTTGATCCGCGACTCACTCCACTTTCTTCGAACTCACTGGGCAGCCGGTTTTGGGCTTCTCCGAAGCCATAGGCCGTATGTGTCAACTGTATCAACTGGATGAGGCGTGTACGTACACTGGCCTCTGCCTGTATGGAGTGTAAGGTCGGACATTACTCTGTAGAACTTGTTCTTTATGGTGTGGTCCACCCTCCGGGACGAGTGGGGTCCACCTTAGCCACGTAGGAACGCCCACCCCTCAAGCGATGCATGGGTGAGTCGCGTCCTGCTTCAACCGCGACTCATCGACGAGTCGCGCTGTCGAAGCAAGGAAAGCCCAAGCCGGCATCCTATTATCCTCCAGGTTTATGCGTTTGAACAGTGGAATTAGATTGCTAGCGAGTGAGTTCCGAGGGAAACAAGTCTTTGCGGCGGGAATGAACCTCATTGGGGCTGTCGACGACCTTATGATCGACGTTCAGTCGTACACTTTGACTGACCTTACGATGAAGTTGAGAAAGGAAGCGGCCCGTAAGATTTTGGGTAAGACATTCATGTTAGGAAGCGCGCGTGCCCGCGTTCCAGTTTCGGCAGTGGATAAGGTTGGCGACAGCATAATTCTGCGGTTCTCAATCGACCAACTGCAAGAACACATACAGAAACTGTAAACCCGATGAAACCAAAGGTTTTGGCCCAGCAATCCAAACAATCTTTGGTGATCCACAAATTCTCGTGCCCGTCAGGCTAACCATGGGTCCCCTGTTGCATCGATTTTCAGGCAGCCTAGCTAGACATTCCACTTTATTTCTATGAGTTTGAGGCTACTTAGGGTCGAATCAGATTGCCCCGATGCCTGCTGACTGAGGACTACGACAAAACACGCTATGAAGTGGATACGCCGCTTACGTCGAGGGTCGATTATGCACGGATAAGAAAGGACCTTGCTGTCCCGGACTATGTTGACCCGAAGAGTTTCTTAATGGAGCGAGGCCTTGTTACGGTGTGGGCTGCTCAGAAGCCCAGCCGACTGAAGGAGTTCGGCACATCGGCACAGCTTGATAAGATAAAGGATGAGCCCATTCCAGTACTTTTCTTCGGCGGCGGCGCGGTTAAGCTACTCTCCAAAGCCGCCAACGACCCTAACAGCCCCCTATGTCGGGACATTGGCGATATTGATCTTATAGCATCGAAGAAGAGAGGCCTAGACCTGTACAAGCTACTGCTCACTTTAGGCGAGTTATGCGGCACTCGATATTACCACTTCATAACCCTCACGGACCAGCGCTTCAACGCGATGATGGTTGGGAAGCGGTACCGGATTAGAGCCATTGACAAGATTCTCGATGATGAGCTAACGTCCGGCACGCTCGACATCTTCATCGATGGGATAGACCTCAGGCATAAGGTAGATGTGAGGGACGCACTCGACGACCATGTAAACTTCAACTATACCATTGGACCGACGAACCTGGTTTTGGCGAAGTGCCAATACATACTGGACGCACCGAAGAGCTCCTACAACGATCTTAAGGAATACAAGTTGGAGTACAGGATCCTTGATTATCCCCCATACAGGAGCGACAAACTTCTCGTTGGAATAGAAGAGAAAGACATGAAGGATGTTTCGGCCGTTCTCCTAGATCGAGACGTCGGCGAAGAGGATGGAATGGTGAACACTACCGTAATACGAAACGTCCTGCAAAGAGACAAGAAATTCGCCCTGACTTTCCGGCTGAACATCGAGAGCCTACTCCGAAATGAAAGCCATTTCAAGGAAATGGGGTTGGCGGCAAGCAGCATTGAGACAATCTTCTCACGGGCGAAGAAGCTCTTAGACGCGGTTCCAATCGTAGACAAGAAATGGAGCAACCCATGGTGGAACGAGGACGTCGAGACACCACACATCTTTGGCAAAGTCAAGCAGTAGTACATTTGAGAGGAAACGAATCGCATTCCATCCGCGAGCCGCGCAAAATAGGTCGATGGGTATACTGACTACGATTCCTTTTAGCGAGTTAAACCGAGCAATGAGAAGCCGATAAACTATGTCTCCGACCGTTGTGCACGCGAGAACACCTGCCGAGATCGAAGACGCCCGTAGCATTTTCAAAGAATATCAATCGTCGGTTGGAGTCGACCTCTGCTTCCAAGACTTCGAACAGGAGCTGAAGCAACTTCCCGGTGAGTACTCCGAACCAAGGGGCTGTATTTTGCTGGCGTCGGTTGAATCAAAATTGGCGGGTTGCGTAGCGCTTCGACCATTATCTTCAGACATTTGCGAAATGAAACGGATGTATGTCCGCCCTTCCTTCAGAGGGCAGGGGCTAGGGCGGATCCTCGCACAGGACATAATCGCCGAGGCAAGGAAGCGAAGATACCGGAAAATGAGGCTTGACTCTCTCTCCTCAATGAGAGAGGCCCTATCCCTGTACGAATCACTGGGATTCGTACAGATCGACGCCTACCGACTAAACCCAGTCGAAGGCGCAGTGTTCCTAGAGCTCAACCTGTGAAAGAGCGGCACGAAACCGAGTTCGTAGGCACACAACACTTATCCATCGACAGCACCAAAATCACCAGGAACCCGGCAGCCCAGGGAGGTGTGCATGTGAGAGTAAGTGCGCGTAATGTATTGAAGGGTAAAATCAAGAGCATCAAGCACGGCTCCGTCAATTCAGAGGTCATAGTTCAACTTCCAGGGAGGCTCGAGATAACCTCAATCATTACAAAGACTTCGGCTGAGAACCTAAGCCTGAGAGAAGGAAAAGACGTCTATGCCATAATCAAAGCAACCAACGTCATTCTAGGCGTGGACTAAGATCGCATCCGCTAGGCCGTTCCTACCTTATTCGTAATTTTTCCTCTAGTCGAATCCAATGAGGCCGCTCGATCCCATGATTTAAGTGGACGCAAAGGTGACTCGTCGAACGTCCGAGAAGTGATTAGACCACATCTGAGTAGCGAGATTCCAACTTGATTTAATAGTTCATCAGCCAAAGCAGCCCGCGGTGGAGAGTTTGAGCAAAACGACCTTGCCGTACTTGACAACAGTAGTTGGTGTCGTAATTGTGGCGGCCGCTCAAGTGTGGAATTATGTTCGCATGGCCATGTTTATGTCAATGATGCAAAGCGGAGGATATGGTTCATACAGTGGCCCACGACACTTCGGAGGCGGGTTCGGCGGCCCAAGCATCATAACCACTATCGGCGTAGTCGTGGCTGTGATTGGAGTAATCTGGCTCGGGTTAACTCTGAGAAAGAACTAGCCTGACTGATTGAGGTCACGGCGCATCCGTTCGAACTCTTCCTTCGTTATTTCCCCTCGCGCATATCTTTGACGCAGAATACGAATTGGCTGATTCGCTCTAAACTGTTCCCGCCAATGCTTCCTTCTTGAGCTCCAGTAAAGGGTGCGAATTACAAACAGCCCGAAAAAGACGACTACGCAGACGAGCAGAATCTCTCCTGGAAAATATCCTCGACCCTTGAAAGCGAAAAAGTACAGAACTAGTAAAATCGCAACCACGAGGCCGATCGGAAGCATGAGCAGAGTACCAAGTACCCCCGCGCTGAGGTACACCGCTTTCAGGTTGGCCGACCATCAAAGCCCGTTAACCCTCACATCCGATCAACCTATGACCTGCTTATCAAGCAGCAGGCGTTAAAATGAGGTAGCGAAAGGGCTGACTAGCGACTCAATTCACTGTGATCGTCATGTTTTGACTTACGCTCTGCGACCCGGAAATACAGCTCGGATCTCCGGGATAGTTGAGTTGGCTTGAGGCGGTTAAGTCATAGGTTCCGGTCTTGTTGAATGAAAGGTTGTAGCTATAGAAGTCCACTCCACTTCCGGATACGCTAAGGTAGCATATTCCAGATGTGAAAGGGGTCTGCACGGCGAAGGGGTCGGTCGAGTTACAGAAGAACGGCGAAGAACCTGCTCCGTCAACTGAGACAGAACTACAGTTCGACCCTTTGTTATCGCAGTTTATAGCCGTGACCAACCAGGCTGTATGAATCGCTACGTAGGTTACATCGAAGCTTATCGTAGTCATGGTGCCCACGGGTGCGTTGTGGTAGTAATTGAGTGCAACAATCGACGTCCCTTGCTGTGATGACTGAGCGAGCGTGCTGGGCATCGTTGCGAGGGTAGCTGCAACTAGGAGGCAAACTACAACTCTTAATCGCATGCAAACTGCCTCTGAGATGGTAAATTGTTTCTTTGACTCAAGCCGCTTAACGGGGCCTCATCGGGAATGGACATTTCGATTGGACACCTTTGCTTATAGCGGCTTAAGATTTGAATCACGCTTACAGCATGGCCGGGGGAATAAGCATGTGTATTTGCACTTGAGTCGTGCAACGTTACATTCTCAAGCGATGATAATGCAGAAACGGCGAGAATTGGGGCAACGGTGGCACTTTAGTATTCTCGGTAAGCCAGTTAGCGCAGTTGAGTACTCAAGTGGCCCCTTCTTCTCGTGTTGAAAATGTAGTTTAACGTTGGTCGGGTATGATGCTTCGATTGTTGCAAACCGTTAAATACGGTTCTTCAGCCGCGGTCATGTTGAGTGTCTTTTGAGATCAGACTTTGCGACCGAAATACTAGTCCTTTCGACTCTGCTCTTATCGCTCGCCGGCCCTGCTTCCGCTTCAGGACAATATTGGTTTCAGGTGGGGGTATTCATGCGGCCGATTGACTCGGTGGATGTGACCGGAGCAAGCGTTCAGATCAAGACCCACGTGCCGCCGTACAACCCGAATGCGTACACTTCCTATTGGGTTGGTTTGGATTTACCGAATGACGCGTTTATCCAGGTCGGATATGTGTCTTGGCCAAGTAATGACGGATACCCGGTTCGGTTCTGGGAGTACTTCCCTCCGAGAGGAGCCGATCTGGGAACTGGTTTTCTGGGAGACTCCGAAGGAGAGGCAGTTGGACCGAACGGCACATGGTACACTTACTCGATCAAGAGTAACGGAGACACGTGGTTCGCTTACGTTAACGGAATGCTGGAGGGATCTTATGACCTAGGCGCCTCAAGTTCTGGCGGCAACACACCATACGCGGTTGCTGAAGTTGAGGGCGCCTATGTCACGAACATTCCCCTTGGTCCCGTTGAGTTCAGAAACCTCGAATATAGAGACGTTAACGGTATCTGGCATAACGTATCATCGGCTGTTGCGTGGATGGGCTATGGGGTAGGCAGCGGAATGTTGCCATCGGATGCGCGCTTCCCATATGGCCTCAAAGTTCTTGGAGTCAATGATTGGATTGCGGGCACAGGCTTATCCACGGCGTACAACAACACCTCCATTTGGTCGGCATCTAGCGCTTTCTCCCCTGCGCCGATCAACTCAGTGTTAGCCTCGACCATGTCCGTGCACGCTACTCTGACTGGAATCGAGCGGCTCGATTCAAGGAACCGCACGTTCAAATCCGTCTCGCGACTCTGTTGTTCTTTGTGACAGAACGTCGAAAAGCTACTGAGCCCGAAGACCTAGGGCATTTCTTTATGGAAAGGGGAAATGCCGGCGATCTAGATGGGTTAGTAGAATTATATGAACCAACAGCGCTGCTAGCCTTTCCTCCCCGTAAGGTTACGAGCGGCCATGAAGCTATCCGGCGAGTCTACGCTGAGTTGCTGGCTACTAAGCCTAAGTTTGAAGGAGACGTTCAACCCGCCCTGCGCAACGGCGACCTTGCACTTACCTCGACTCGCTTTTCCGGCGGAGCGACGGCGGAAGTTGCCCGCCGCCAGCCCGACGGAACTTGGCTATGGATTGTCGACCAACCAAACGTGATCAAGTGATACAAGGCAAGTCGTGTCGTGCTGGATAGGTCTAGGGGCGTCTAAGATGATGGCCACCGAGGGGTGCTGATACCCTCACGGCATAACCAAGTGTCTCATGAGCCGAAGCGCCGATGGCCTATCTTCGCCGCTGTTACCATGTTGCTGAGCTTTCTTAGAACTATCGAGTAAGCGTCGGGAACGCCGATCATTCCCCCGAAGCCACAATCCGGTTTCACAACGACTCGGCCGCCAAAACGTTGCACCGCTGTCGTTAGGAGAGCTGAGATTTGTTCAACAGATTCCACTGTCGGGCTAATTGTGGATACGCAGCCATAAGCGAGAAATTTGTCTGTTCGTTCAAGGTCTTCCTTCGTGTATGCATTAACGTTCTTGGGAGCCGCAGCGAACTCATGGTCCACTATGTCAGTGGCGCTTTCAAGGAGAATCTCCTTAACTAGTGGGGTTATGCGGCCGCATACATGTACTGCCGAGAGGCAGGATAATTTTTTGATGAGGCTGTTGAGAGTTTCAAGGATGAATTGTTCGTCGTACTTGAAGAGGATTTCACCTTTCCCGCCAAGCATTACCGAGAGGAACGGTTCGTCTATGCACACCAAGTCAAATCCTAAGTCGCTGAAATGCTTACACGTCCGGCTTAGAATTCTTGCGAGGGTTCTGACGACGTCGGGTTTCGACGCACCGCAGCTCATCAGATTGCTCAAGTCCAAGTAGGAGGCCAGTGTGAACGGACCGGTGACGCAAGCCTTCGCTCCTTTTATGGGGCCATGCTGGTGATCGTGTAGATAGCTTAGGAAGTATTCCGCGCGTTCAACTCCGATTGGGGATGAGGGTTCCTCAATGTGGTCGGAAACGAGGTGGGCTTCTTGGCCGGATATCTGAATGTTGGGGTTTGTCTTTGCTAATGGTTTGAGAAACTGTAGGGCCATATTCATCGGTTCCGATGGTGAGCCCGGTAACTGTGGATAGCATGGGTAATCCAATCCAAGGTTTACCTTATCCACAATCACTCTGTCGACGTTTCTCTTTTGCGTATCAAAATCGTCGGGAAGGGGCATGCTACCCGTGTCTAAAGTCGACAGCTCATCGAGGTGTTTCTTCACGCCTACCATCCCGGCGCCTTTCAAATCAGGAGTAGGATGGAGCTTGCGTGAATTAAGAGTCGTCGGCAGTTTATCAAATTAAAGAAAAGCACGCTTCCAATTCGACATGGGCTTCGGCTGTTTTCACCGGTTCAAGAGATCTCGGTCGGCTTCGGAGAGTATGTTTTGAAATTTCTTTTCAACATCATTATCTAGAGGCTGGACTGAGTGATCTCTTAGGAGTTTCTTCGCTTTTTCGTGGGCTCGTTGCACTATGTCTTTGCTGCCGAGTCTCTTCCAGTCCGCTCTTGCATTTCTGTCGTAGAGTGGTGGGATGTAATGTTCTCTTGAGTAGTAGGTTCGCGTGTGTTCGTCGCTGAGGTAGTGCCCTCCAGGGAAGGTTCTTTGGATTACTTCAGCGGCCAATGTTTCGTTGTTTACATTGATTCCTCGGACCGCTCGATGTATCATGCCGAGCATTTCATTGTCGATGATAAGTTGTTCCAAGCTGGCGGTGACTCCCATCTCAGTATTTCCGGCGCCTGAGAGGAAGTTAGCGCCGGCTAGAGCCGGCAGTAGGCCTATCATAGCTTTCTCGGAGGCTGCCTGTTCGTCCAGAGTCTTTGAGTCTGAAGCGAGTCCGTAGACGTCGGAGGGCATTTTGTAATAATCGGCCAGTTGAACTCCAGCTGCCGACATCAAACCATACTCCACCTCACCAGCGGCCATTCCTGTTCTCATGTCCATACACATTGGCCTAGGAGAGTAGATGGTTGGATTGCCCGGGTTGACTAGCTGAGCAATGACGTGGCAGGCTAAGATCTCGATGTTCTCTTGGACCAGAGTGCCCGCCAACGTGACAGGAGATGTGCCCCCTGTAAGGGGACATGGAAGGATTGAGATCGGCAAGGCATAGTTTGCGGCAGTGATTATCTGTTCCGCTACGTCCTCTGACAACTCCAAGGGGCTAGTAGGAGAGGCGCCGAACGAGACGATACATTTCTTCCTTAGTTCCTCTTCTCCTCCTACAATTGCCGCTGCGAGCTTTAGGACGATCACGAGATTACGGTTGGTGTATGCCATCACGCCGCAATGCTTTGATGTGTTTCGAAGCATAGTGGCAATAGTATGAATATCCCTGACGTGCTGGGGAACGTCCCCCGCGTAGTCAAGCATGTCACTTTGATTGATGTTGTCGCTAGCATCAATCAATTGGGTTAGAACTTCAACATCTTTTGTCGTTGCGATCCTCAGTTCGCCGGAATCAGAATCCAGGATGTTGAAACAGCCGCCGCATGGGTGAGCGTACGTTTTGCCTGGTTCTATCGAGAGGTCATTTTCTGGATTCCTACCGTCGAGAGTGAAGCTACTAGGATGTTTTCGTAGACACTCTTCCACCAGGCTCGAAGGCAACTTCACTATCTGCCGCTCTGAATCGGTGATGCCGCCCGCGTCCGAAAGCAACTTTCGAGCCCTAGGACTCCCAACCAGTACGCCGACGTTCTCCAGAATGTTCAGGCTGTTTCGATGAATCTCGTCAATCTCCTCCTTTGATAGAACACTGAGCTTGCTCTTCAAGCGGATAACCTATAGGCTGTTTTTTCCGCTTCGTTAGCAACTTCGCTCACTGCGTGCAGATCGCCGATGGGTTTGGGCTCGTGCGAGCTTAAGATATCGTGAACTTTCTTGGAAGCATTTTCCATGAATATGTTCCTTCCTTCCTTTTCCAGCGTTTCCCATGACCCTCTAAATCCTATTGCGGGAATCGAATGTTCTGTTTCGAAAAACTTTCTTGTGTGTTCGGTCGCAAGGTAACTGTTTCCTGGGCCAACGTTCGATATTATATCTCGGGCACAGGTCTGTGGGGAAATCTCCATTCCCCTAAGTATCCTTTTGATGGAAACTACAATCTCGGCGTCGATTACATGTATTTCTGGGGCTGTCGTCATCCAGTCATCAAGGTTACCGAAAGGACCTATCACCTCGCTTCCAGATAGTGCTAACAGAACTGCTCCAAGCGCCTTCTCATATCCCGCTTGCATCGTTGGCATCTTGGAATCGGTCATCCCGACGGAAGCGAAATGTGGTAGGTGCAACAGACGGGCAAATTGAACTGACGCAGCTTCAAGCAAAAGTCTTTCGGGAGAGTAAACGTTACAGTTTCCCTCCTTAAAGTTCAACATAATTGGAACTAAGTCCAAGCCGATTGGTAAGTGTCGATTAGCTAGGTGAAGGAGCGTAACCGCACTCAGTAACTCCGCATATTGCAAGATCAATGTCCCGGCAAGCGTTATGGGACTGGTGACGCCTACTATGGGCGCAGAAGCGACAGAGACTGGTATGCATTTTTCAGCTGCGTAGATTACGACGTCAAGGTAATCTTTCTGCCAGATCAAAGGGCTCGTGCACGAGGCGTAGAATTCCATAACTGGTTGTTTTCGTAGAGCTTCAGGGCCGCCCGCCACGGCTTCCGCCATTCTAGTAACGTATTTTGCCTCGACTAGGTTTTCAGCTTCCGCTGTAAACGGTTTCGTGCTCTTAGTGAACAAGAGTTCCGCGGCCCTGATTTGAACCATAGAATTTTGTGTATCGGTTGGGAACAGAGGGCAGTTTGCGAGTTCGTACGATTCAAGTGCATCGTCGATCGTCAGTATTTGTTCGATGTCCTTGCTTGTACCGAGCCTACGTTCACCCGTCTGAGGGTCAATCACCATCTTGCCATATCCGCCGGCGAGGAAGTACGTCTTTCCGATTCCGAACCGTACTTCCTTCCTGTCCTCGCTGCGTAAGTATAGCGAATGGGTTTTCGGTATTCGTTCCACAGCTTCTTTGATGAGAGTCTGTGGAAACTTTACTACTCTATTTCTGAAGTCCACTTCTGCTCCGTTGCTATCGAGTAGTGTGAGAGCCTTCTCATGATTGAACGTCACGCCGCTCTTCTCAAGGAGCGTTAATGTTTCTTGGTAAAGTTCTTCGACATCGCTCTCTGAGACAAGTTTCAAGTCTGGATTCATAGGCGACGCCGAGTTGCCGTTTTGGAGATTAGGAGAGTTTGTGTAGCTGGAATTCATTTTGGCATGGTGGACCGTGGGCGACGTAAAACTCTCGTTCAGCGGGTACGATTACCCAAGAGTCGAGTGTTAGTCCGTAATTCGGGTGTCTGCAAATTGAGGCTGGGTAATTGACATGATCTCTCAGGAAGCCCTGGGATAGTTCCAGGTTTATCTGTCCCCGTTTTTGTTTCAGTAGCTTGTTCATTCTGTTGTGCCGCACGATGGTGCTTGGCAAGTCGCCGTTGGGAATAATTTGCCTTGAACTAAATTTGGGGGAGACGAAATGATTGGCGTGAACTATGCATTCGTCACTGTACGCGATGTCGATGTCGGTAGGTGTGGCCTCGATATCGTACAGCTCTGTTTCGTCCGATATCACGAAATTGAAGCATCCGGCTCGGGATGCTCTAGTGACGGCGTTGATTGCGTCTCCTATGGTCTTCTGCCTGAGCACCTCGGCGGCGAGGATGTACGTGGGTACTCCAACCTTCAACTCGATTCGTGGAACGGTGTTCCAGCATAGGCTTATTCCCCTGGAGTTTACTCCTGCCGAAGCCAGGATGCCGGGATTCGTGTAATCGAGATAGTCAACTCCTTCCTTCCGTCTTACGTTGAGGAGAAGACCGAATTTTCCGTCCCACCAGAATGATTCTGGTCCGTCCCAGTTCTGCCCGAGGTAGGTTTCACCATCCTCTGTGATGTTCCCGGTTGCGGCAAATGCGGTGCATTGTGACACACCAATGGCGTTCTTTTCTTCATCGGCGTTAATCATGACTATCTCTTCATACGATTTTCCGGAGCCATCCGCAATTCCTCTGAGCTCCTCGGCGATTTCCGGCGAATAATCTTCAATGAACGGTGCGTATCTTTTCGCGCCTCTGATAAGTTGGTCCTTGGTTGCTTTACCTTGGAAAGCTTGGTAGAACCTTTCTTCAATCATCCGGTCTATGAGCTCTTTGAACTGTGAGCCATACTTCTGGCCTCTCGCGTACGCGGTACCCGAAAGCTCGAGCGTAGAGATCGTTCCGCGTCTATGAATTGCAGAGGGTTCGTTCGTTTCCGACGCGTACGCACACATCATCTGTTCGCTTCCGGGCAACGGGAAGGGCCATATGATTAAACAAGTTTTCACATTGTAGACGATAATTTCGGCGAGCTGATTTCAGAGTGGGGCATTGTGGCAAGCGTATATAACATTGGGGTCGCAGCGACTCGTTTTACATAATGAGGTTAGACAGTCCGATGTGCTTTTGCACACGGGGGAGAGGTTTATGATTCGATTTTTGGGTTTAGCGGCCTTTGTGGTTAAGCGAATTCTTTCCGCAGTGGGTGTTCTCCTAGGCATAGTCGCTATACTATTTCTTCTCTTTAGAGTCGTTATACCCAACCCTGCCAGGGTTTGGGCAGGACCTCGAGCGAGCCAGCAAACGCTCCAGGAGTTAACGCTCCGGTTTCACCTTAACGCGCCTTTGTACTTGCAATTCTACTACTACCTTGTCGACATACTTCATGGCGACTGGGGAGTCTCACCCATTTCTGGGCAACCAGTCTTCCAAAGCATCGTAGAATACTTCCCCGCAACGGCTGAGCTGACTCTCGCCGCCTTGATACTAACGATCGCCATAGGCATGCCTCTTGGCGTAATTGCCGCCACTAACAGGAATAAGGTAGCAGATCACGTTGCGCGAGTAACCTCTCTCACCGGCGTAGCTTCACCGCCCTTTCTTCTCGCTCTCATTCTGCAGCTTGTCTTCGTTTTCTACCTCAGACAGTTCCCGGATTCGGGCGGAAGAATCTCGGCCTTTATTGCCTCGCCAGCTCACATCACGGGTTTTTTCACGATAGACAGTCTGATAACCGGAGACTGGCCGGCATTCGTGAGCTCACTACAACACCTAGTGCTTCCCGCTGTCGCACTCGCCTTCTTGACACTGGGTTTGATGAGTAGGCTCATGCGGGCATCATTGCTTGAGGCATTAGCTAGCGATTATGTTCGCACGGCGAAAGCAAAGGGTCTGAGGAAGTACATTGTCATCTACAAGCACGCATTGAGGAATGCTCTCGCCCAACCGGTTACGGCACTCGCGGTTTACGTAGCCTATCTCCTCGGAGGGTCGGTGGTCATTGAGAACATCTTCAGCTGGCCTGGCATAGGTCGGTACGCCGCTCAAGCCGCACTCAACTTTGATTTCCCAGCTATAATGGGTACAACAATTGTGTTTGCGGTGTGCGTCGTAGCAATGAACTTGGTGGCGGACATCCTACTTTGCGTCCTTGATCCTCGCATCCAATTGAGCTGAAACACTGCATGACATTCGCTCAAGATCACAAGGACCTGATTCTCACTTTAAGAATCCTGAGAAAGGACCCGCTCGCCGCGGCGGGATCGATTATTGCAGCCGTATTCCTCGCGGTTGCATTGGCCGTGACGCTCTTCGGGAACGGCGTTGCACCTTATGACCCAGTCGCAATCAACCTATCCCTCGCTTCTCAACCACCGTCGCTTCAACATTTGTTCGGGACAGACAATCTTGGTAGAGACATACTCAGCAGGGCCATTGTGGCAACGCCTGTGGATGCTGAGATCGCATTCGCGATCGTTGGCATATCCTCCCTTTTCGGTCTGGTTTCCGGCTCATTATCTGCGTTTCTAGGTGGATATGTTGACGAAGTATTCATGCGAATTACAGACCTCTTCCTGGCTTTTCCTTCCTTGGTCCTCGCAATAGCGGTCGCGGTTGCGCTGGGACCCGGTGTCACAAACGTCATACTTGCTAATCTTATCGTGTGGTGGCCCATTTATGCGAGGCTCTCGAGGGCGGGCTGTCTCTCGCTGAAACAGACGCAATACGTGGAGGCGGCGCGAATAGCTGGCCTGTCAAAATTCTCGATATTGCTTGAACACATATTACCAAACAACATCTCTCCCATCTTAGTTTACGGAACGTTGGACGTCGGAAACGCAATCCTATACGCATCCGTTCTAAGTTACCTGGGATTAGGAGCGCAACCACCTCAATCCGAATGGGGAAGGATGGTGTTTGACGGTCAGATCTACCTTACCAGCGCGTGGTGGATCTCAATCATTCCAGGTCTCATAATACTCGGCGTAGCCCTCGGGTTCAATCTTCTGGGCGACGCTTTAAGAGACGTCTTCGACCCGCGTTACCGGAAGTAGCAACAATGATCTCGGACCCAATTCTTGGCATCGATGATCTAACGATCGCTTTCGAAACCTCGGAAGGCAAGTACAGCGCGTTGAATGGCGTCAACCTAAGAATCAATCCGAGCGAAATAGTCGGCTTAGTAGGAGAATCAGGCTGCGGAAAGTCCTCACTAGCCCTAGCCGTTATCGGTCTCTTGCCGGTCCCGCCCGCGAGAGTTCTTCGTGGGAATATCATCTTCAAAGGAAACAACCTTCTGAAGCTCACGGAAACCGGCATCGAGAAAGTCAGGGGCACGGGCATCAGCATGGTGTTCCAAGAGCCACTCACCTCGCTGAACCCGCTCTTCACGGTCGGGGAACAGATTACTGAAGCGATAACCGTCCGCCTTCAAAGACAAAAATCTGCTCACACCAAATCGACCGTTGAGGCCGAAGGTGTCGCTTGGCTTAAGAGGGTTGGACTCCCCGACGCACGAGGAGCATTCCACCGCTACCCACACGAACTTAGCGGCGGGATGCGGCAGAGAGTCATGATCGCTATGGCTCTATCCGCGAGTCCGACATTAATGATTGCGGATGAGCCCACGAGTGCACTCGACGTCACCACGCAAGCGCAGATCCTGAAATTAATTCGGAAACTAGTCGAGGAGGTGAAAGCCTCTGTGCTCTTCATTTCTCATGATCTTGCCGTAGTTGCTCAAATAGCGGATCGCGTTGCGGTTATGTACACGGGCATGATAGTTGAAGAGGGACCCGTGGTAGAGGTCTTCGAGAAACCCCTTCACCCGTACACCCAAGCGCTCCTGAGTTCATACCCGGGGCGCGAACGATCCAGCGAACCTTTGAAGGTGATTCCTGGCCAAGTTCCAAACCTAACACGAATTCCCCAGGGATGCCCATTTCATCCAAGGTGTGCGTTCGCCGAGGACAAGTGCAAGACCACTAGGCCATTGCTGAAGGAGGTGCGGGGCCACAACGTAGCATGTGTGCTCTACTGAACCATGACCCCAAATCTGCTCAAGCTTGAGAACGTTGTGAAACACTTCCCTGCCAAAGGGTCGCTCTTTTATAGTGAAGCGGGGACGCTTGAGAAAGGTTCGCTGCTAAGAGCCGTAGACGGTGTAACCTTCACACTTGACCCCCACCGAACACTGGGCGTAGTCGGGGAGAGTGGCTGCGGCAAAACTACCCTAGCCAGAACAATACTCCACGTAATCAAACCGAGCAGTGGGAAGATCTACTTCGAAGACGTGAACCTGACCACGCTTTCATACGGCCAGCTTGCCAAAATCCGTCCCAACATGCAAATGGTCTTCCAAGATCCCTACTCATCCCTCGACCCACGCAAGCGAGCCAGAGACATTATCGCAGAACCCCTCCGAGTCATGATCAAAGACAAGCACCGCATAAACGAGAGAGTGAAAGAGGTCATAAAACAGGTCGGATTGGAAGAGGAGCAGTCTGGAAGATTCCCAAACGAATTCAGTGGGGGACAGAGACAAAGGATAGGAATAGCGCGCGCCATCGCAAGTAGACCGAAACTTGTAGTACTGGACGAACCGACAAGCGCAGTCGACGCTTCCACGCAAGCACAAATCCTTAACCTCCTCCGTCAAATACAGGAGGAGTACCAGATGAGCTACCTTCTCATCTCACACAACATCGATGTCGTACGCTACATGAGCAACAGAATCGCCGTCATGTACCTAGGCAAATTCGTGGAAATTGGGCCCACAGAAGACGTCATTAACTCTCCAAAACACCCCTACAGTGCCGCTCTAGTATCATCCGTCCCAAAGCCAGACCCGCGAGCCCGCGCGGAGATGGTTGAAATAAAGGGCGAAACCCCCAGCCCCATAAATCCCCCGTCGGGATGCAGGTACCACCCGAGATGCCCGTTCGCAACCGACCTATGCACCCAAGAAGAACCGAAGCTTCAAGAAGTCGAACATAACTCAGTGGCATGCCATTACCCAATTAAACATTGAATGAAGCAGCGCTTCGCATCTGCTGACTTCGCTAACGCATATCGCATACGGCAAGTTTCGTTATCGCACACCGATACACGCGAACTAAATCTTGCTGACGAATGAATGAACTAGAAGGTCCGAGACGTTCCTGTTGAGAGTGCCCTCTTCGATTCTTGATGTTGCGGCATTCGATCGATTTCTTTTGATTTCTTAACCGCCTCTGTATCCTCACGCTCGATGGGCTGCTACCCACTGGAGGATATGAGATAGAGGTCGCTAAACTCTATGCCGAGCATCTCAGGGGCAGGTCTGAATCCCTGCAAACTTATGCTACTCACGGGAACCCCTTCAACCAGGGACTCCTTTTGTTGGCTGAGCCAGACGTATGGATACTCATTGTATGCTATTGCTGAGGCGTTCTGGTATAGCTCCGCCCGGAGTGTTTGATTTGTTGTCGTGTCAGCTCTGCTTAGGAGGTTTAGCACTTGGGTATTGTTGTACCAAGCCATGTTCGAAGCTCCATAGTCGAGTGGGCCGATGAACCAGTCGGCGAACGCCCAGGGATCGGGGAACCAAGCCCAGGGCCCCTGCCACATAAGATCTGGATGACTTGGATCTGCTGGATTCCTCATCGAATCCAGACTGCTAGATTCGACGCCACTAGTCTCACCCTGCAGGGATACTTTGAGGCCTATGTCCGCAAGATTTGCCTGGATAACTTCGGAAGCCTCTGTTTGGGGAGCCTCATCGGTTGCGTATACGAATACTAGCGTGGGAAGACCCTGCCCGTTAGGATAACCCGCTTGGGCGAGTAGCTGTTTAGCCAGAGTGATATTGTAGCTGTAAGGTTGCAAGTTGTCATTGTACCCGAGCACCCCTTGTGGTATCGGGCCACCCAACGGGCCTGCGAAGCCATGCCATAGGGCCAAGAGCGCTGACATGTTAATGGCATGGGCAACAGCTTCGCGTACCAACATGTTATTGAACGGAAACTTCCACACATCCATCGCGAGAAGGTTTACAGCCGTTTGTCCGCCGATATTTGGAAAGTAAAGGCCGGCTTGTCCCACAACTTGTGGCGCGACTCCGAAATCGACCAAGGCGAGTTGCGCGGACCCATGCTCAACATCTTCGAGTCTCGTCAACGTGTCAGGAACAGCTTTGCAAATCACTTCGTCCAGGTGCGGAGTGGACTCGAAGACTGGAGTACCACCCCAGTATGTCGGGTTCTTCGTGTAGTCGGTCTCAACCCCCGGTTGGAGGCTAATGAGCCACGGGCCAGTCCCCACTCCATTAGTCGTCATCCAACTATTGGGTTGTCCCGCCACAACTCCCCCGTGCGCGGAAACGACAACCGGATCCACCGCGTAATCTTGCGGCTGCGTGAGCGTCGCCAGAAAAGCCGAGTAGGGGCTCATCAAATGGAACTGAAGAGAGTAAGGCCCTGTTACGGTAACAGCGTTATCCGGACTCTGCATTATGCTTAACAGACTAGCCGGCGGAGTAGTCGAATTGTACATGTTCAGCATACTAGCGCTGACGCTGGTTGTGTTTAGCGCTGAAGTGATCAGGGATGATGGCGATTGGGCCATTATTGCTGCCCTATAGATCGAGTACCAGAACACATATGCGTTGAGCGGATCACCATTCGAGAAGGTGATATTGTTCCTTATCTGGAAATTGTAGGTAAGCCCATCAGCGCTCACATTCCAGCTTGTAGCTATGTAAGGAACTATCGGACTGGTCAAATTCGTCGAGAAAACCGTCAGTCCCTGATACACCTGTTGGACCGCCTCTTCGGAGTAATCAAATGCAACGGCCGGGTCAATCGTGTCCGGGGTTGCGGTCTCCTCTACAACCATGGTTCCTCCGCTTGGAGCACCAGGGGTGGAAGCACTGGTAGTCGCGGTAATCGTCACAGCGCTAGGTGGAACCCTTGATGAAAGTTCATAAGTTGCTCCCGCCACCACTATCGCGACGATAATTACTAAGGCGATTACGTTTCTGGTAGAGAAAAAAACCAATCAGACCACGCCGACAGGATGGCCGCCCAGCCGGTCACTATTAAGCCGTCCGCTCGATAACCAGAAACGACACAGGGTTTTGTCGAGCGACCTAGCGAGGTATCATACGTCGCCAAGACGGGATTATGATCGCTATCGCTTTGACTGCAAATCCTAAACTCATGATAGTGGATGAACCTACGAGCGAACTCTCGACGTCACAACGCAAGCCCAGGTTCCTGAAACTCATCCGAAGGCTGGTTCAAGGGGTGAAGGTCTCGATCTTCTTCATATCCCACGACTTCGCCGTGATAGCCCAAATTGCGGATCGTGTCGCGGTAACGTATACTAGGAGGATAGTAGAGAAAGGAACAGCGATATTCGAGAAGCTTCTTCACGAACACACTGAGCTACTACTGAGCTCATACTCAGGACTCGAAGCGTCGAATGCACCTTTGAAGGTAATCCCAGACCAGGTTCGAAATCTCACTCGAACATCTGCCGGATGCCCGTTTGCAACCAACGAACCGTTGCGGCGTCGAAGAACCCAAACCGCGTGAGGTGGAGACGGCGCATCTAATCGAATGCCTTTACGACTTGACCCTCTGATGAGCCATTATCATTGCTAATAGTGAGTCAAGTGTAGGCAAATTCGATTGGGTAACTTCGGCTAGATTTATGTTCCTGATCCTGGCAGCCCCACGGCAGTCGAAGGCAGAAGTGTTGAAGGGATTTTCAAAGATTGGGCTGAAGCGGAGCTATCTGCAACCCCTGAGCACTGATGAGCTCTACACGATTCATGCTTCTTCGCTTGAGATTTTGGAGAAGAGAGGGGTAACGGTTCATGAGCCTGCAGCGTTCAATGCCTTCGAGAAAGCGGGCTGCGTTGTGCAGAAAAATAGGATAGTGAAGATTCCTCGATACCTAGTAGAAGAGTCGATCAGAAAGGCGCCACACTCGGTTACGCTTTGCGGTAGGAACAGAGAATATGACTTCACTCTGGACAACACACAATTCTACGCGGGCGTCTGCGGCAGCGCACCCCACATTTTCGACCTAGATACTCACCAGCATAGAAGGGCCCAGATATCAGATGTTGCCAGTTTGGCACGACTCTTTGACGGACTAGAAAATTTAAGCTGCATATTGACTCCCGAAGTCGTTCCTAACGACGTACCAGTCCAAGACATCGACATCCACGCGGTTGACGCAATTCTGAGGAACACAGAGAAACACGTAGGCCCAGTATTGTGCTTCAGCGAAACTCACATTGAAGATGTGATCCAAATGGCTGAACTAGTCGCGGGAGGAAGTGAGGAACTGAGAAAGAGACCCATAATCAGCGCTTTGGCAGAGCCAGTGAGTCCACTGGAACACAGCGTACCACAAACCAAGAACCTAATTGCGTATGCAAGAAGGGGTTTGCCGGTTCATATTACGAACCACCCAATAACAGGTTTCACTTCCCCCGTAACCCTAGCCGCGACCATTACCCAAAGCAACGCCGAAGTGCTTAGTTACCTGGTCCTGGCTCAACTGATTAATCCGAAAACCCCGATAACATTTGGACCTTACGGGACCACTCCCAACATGAATGAAGGGATACACTTGCCAGCCTCGCCCGAGGCGACCTTGATCCAATCTGCTCTTACGCAGGTAACAAGGCATTATCAACTCCCGTCGCTGGGGTTTTCAGGGGTGAACGGAAAGGTCCTGGACGCGCAGGCCGGGATCGAGGACATGCTCTGTATTCTTTCGCTCGCCTTGGCCGGAGCCGATCTTATGCTCATCGGATTAATGGATAACGATGACACGATGGCATACGAAATGTTAGTAATAGAAAACGCAATGCTTCCCATAATTGGAAGAGTTCTAAGAGGAGTGAAGGTTGACGAGGAAAGAGTAGCGCTCGACTTAATCAACCAAAGTCGACCCGCAAACAACTTTCTGTCAGAGAAACATACTCTGGAGTTTTACGGTTCCGAGCACGTAATTCCCCACCTCTTCGAACGAAGTTCATGGAGGAAGTGGGAAGCTGCGGGATCAAAGGATCTACTTCAAAAGGCCTCTGAAGAGGCTAAGCGCATCCTTCGAACTCATCGACCGTTGCCCTTGGAAAACAGTGTGTCGGAGAAATTAGATGAGATAGTAAAGAAGAGAGGATAAACTTTCTTGGACACTATGGCTGCAACTGAGTTTGTGTCATGATTGTAAGGTCGCGCAAACACAATCATAATGGGTCGTCTAGAGTGCCTTAAGTTCAACGAGCTTTATGATTAGGCAATCTTCAACGTGGCCCGTCCTCGGCTTGTCTTGCGTCCCACCCTATAACAATAGAGTTGCAGACTACTCAAGATGGGATTTGCCTCTCTAGTTCAACGAAGACAGAGTCACGTCAAAACTCAGTATACAATTGTCGTGGCATCTATGAGGTCAGGAGTTTGCGAATGGGCACGCTACGTAGTGTCCTGGACCTAGTTCTTGAAATTCAGGTTCCTGCTTCGAACAAGTTTCTCGAACGACCGGGCATCGTGTGTGGAATCTGCATCCTGACGGAATTTCTACGGGGCTAGGAATTTCGCCCGCCAGAAGCGTCTTTTGTCGCTTCGTCTTAGGGTCAGGTACAGGTACGACTGAGATCAATGCTTTGGTGTATGGGTGGAAAGGTGTTTCGATAACGCTCTTGGTGTCTCCTACTTCCACAATTCTGCCAAGGTACATGACGGCGACTCGATCCACGAAATTTCGCGCGGTTGCCAGATCATGTGTGATAAAGAGGTACGTTAGGTTAAACTCGTTTCTTAGGTCGAGCATGAGCTTCAATATTCCTGCCCTTATGGAGATGTCAAGCATGGACACTGGTTCATCGGCCACTATGAGGGCAGGTCTCATGACTAAGGCCGCCGCAATGGCAACTCGTTGCCGTTGGCCTCCGCTCAATTGATGGGGATAATGGTCGAGAAATACTTGAGGCGGCGTAAGGCCCACGGCTTCGAGGCTTTCGGTAACTCTAGATTCTATCTCATTCTGGTTAGCAGCTAAGCGATTCACTTCCAGAGGTTCGGCAATTATCTCGAAGACAGTCATATGCGGATTAAGTGATTCGTACGGGTCTTGGAAGACCATTTGCGCGATTCGTCTGAATTGTCTCCGCTGCTCTTTAGTAAGCTTAAGGAGATCCATGTCGTTGAGCACCGCGTAGCCCGAGGTCGCTTTCACAAGTCCTAGAAGTGTGTTGGCAACAGTGGTCTTACCGCATCCACTTTCCCCAACTAAACAGAAAATTTCTCGGTACTTTACGTCAAAGCTGACGCCATCAACCGCACGAATATAGGCCCTGGTCTTTGAGAGAAGGCTCTTTCTCACAGGGAACCAGACTTTCAGGTCATGAACATCGAGTAGTGGTTGAGCCTGCGTCATGTTTTATCCGCAGACACTACCGCATGCAGCGAAATGACCGTTCCCGACTTCAATGAGTTGGGGATTTGACTTGGAGCATTCCTCTCGGGCGCGGGGACATCGGGGGCTGAATCCGCAGCCAGTTGGTGGGTTGAGCAAAGCGGGAGGGCTTCCTGGAATTGAACGTAGCTCGCCAATGGGCCCCTCGATGCTCGGAAATGCTTTGATGAGTAGCTCCGTGTATGGGTGAACGGGATCGCCGAAAATGGCTTCCACGCCTCCGCATTCAACAATCTTTCCGGCATACATGATGGCGAGCCTGTTACACGCATCTGCCATAATTGAGAGGTCATGAGTGATTAGAATCATGGAGAGATTTAGTTCATCCTGCAGATTTTTGATCAACTTCAGGATTTGGGCCTGAACCATGACGTCTAGCGCTGTGACCGGCTCATCCGCAATCACAAGGCTAGGATTACATGCCAAGGACATTGCGATCATAACCCTCTGTCTCATCCCGCCGCTCAGCTCGTGAGGGTAGCTTCTGAGTTTGCTCAAGTTGATTCCCACTTTCTGAAGGAGGCTCTGTGTCCTCTCCAACGCGTCAGCATATGTCACTTTTTCATGCAGCAGGATTGCTTCTGTGATTTGTGCGCCTATGTCCATGACCGGGTTTAAGGCATTCATGGAACCTTGGAATATTATTGAGACCTCCTTCCACCTGAGATCCCGAAGATCCCTATCAGTCATTGTCACCATGTCCTTACCCTTGAATAATATCGAGCCTCCGGCAATGCGGGCCGCCGGTGGAAGCAACCTCATAATGGATAGAGCGGCCGTCGTCTTTCCACAGCCCGACTCCCCAGCAAGACCAAGTACTTCTCCATCGTGCAGATGAAAGCTAATGCCTCGTACAGCCTGCACGACCCCTTCCCGCGTCAGAAATTGCGTCGTCAAGTCGCTTACATTTAGTAAGGCGTCGGACAACATTCCAACAGCACATACCGTGACGCCCATCGCATTTATACATCTTGAGTGTGACTACAATTTTTGTAAGACTTGAAGGTAAGCATTTGACGCGCGCTCTTTTTCAAGAAAGGTAATTTTACATTATTCTTATACTAACTGCGTGGCTAGCTCTATGAGTTTGGGTTGGAACTCAGAACATATTTTGTTCAACGAGTTTTGCAAGGCATAGGAACAATATTCGTAGCTTTGACTATAGACTTCTACCTGTTCAGAATTCTCCCTGGTGACCCTGCCATGATGATCGCCAGAGATCCTAGGTTAAACCAGAAACAGATGGAACTTCTTAGGGCCAGCTTCGGCCTGGATAAGCCTGTGTATGAGCAGTACGGTATTTTTCTGATTAACACGCTGAAACTGAACCTAGGCATCTCATTCTTTTACAGAGTTCCCGTGGCGGACCTGCTTTTCGAGAGGTTGTCAAACACGCTTTACCTCATAGGCCTAGGGACAGTATTCTCTATGGTGATCGGGTTGGGTCTGGGAATGATTGCAGGTTGGTATCGAGGAAAGGCGCCGGACAACATCGCGTTCGGCTCTGCTTTGCTCTTTTACTCAATGCCCTCTTTCTGGATAAGTATGGTCCTGATATATGCGCTTGCAGTAGTCTTTCCAATCTTCCCGACTGGCGGCATGCTGAATGATAGGCTGATAAATCCAAGTTGGAGCGTTGCATCCGCAGATAGCCTATACCACTTGGCTCTTCCACTGATTACGTATTCTCTGGTCTTCGCCGGAGCGTACGCGTTGGTTATGCGTACATCGGTGATCAACATACTCTCTGAGGATTATGTCGTCACTGCAAGGGCGAAAGGAATGAGTGATCTGGACGTATTTAGAAGACATGTGCTGAAGAACGCCGCCCTTCCTTCCGTAACTCTAATCGCGATGAATTTGGGCCTAATTGTTTTGGGCGCGATCTCCGTCGAAACAGTGTTCAACTGGCCGGGAGTGGGTTTGCTTGTCTACCAGGCTATATTCTTCCGAGACTATCCGGTGCTGCAAGGGACGTTCATCTTCTTCACCGTCTTCATGGTATTGGCCAATCTAATCGCCGACATGCTATACTCCTTCTTGGATCCGAGAGTGAGGTACTAGAATTGCTATCGACCAGCAACAGAAGTCTTCTAGTTAAGAAGAAGGCATTTGCAGAGTTCTGGAACATATACAAGGCAAGGAAATCGGGTCTAGCGGGTCTCACAGTTCTCCTCGCGTTGTGTGTTTTGGCGGCTTTTCCAAATTTCTTCAGCCCGTACGATCCGACAGTGAGTGTAGGAGCCCGCATGTCCCCACCGAGCTGGGCTCACATTCTTGGAACAGATGATGTTGGACAGGATGTTCTAAGTGAGGTTATCTGGGGTACACGAGGGTCGCTCATTATAGGATCATTCGCAACTCTCATAGCTGTTCTGATCGGCGCATTGGTAGGCCTTGTTTCTGGGTTCTACGGTGGGTTGAAAGGCGAGTTTATGATGAGAGTCACGGACATCTTCTTAGTGCTGCCAGCCCTGCCCTTGATGATAGTACTGGCAGCAGTTCTAACGCCAAGCATGTGGAACGTAGCTCTAGTTATAGGAGTGACTGGCTGGACTGGAACCGCGAGGATAGTTAGATCGGCAGTTATTTCGTTAAAGGAGAGAACTTACATATATCGGGCTAGAGCGGTCGGTTGCTCGGACCGCAGGATTATCTTAACTCATCTCCTTCCTGACGTCGTTCCTCTCATCTTCGCGAACGCAGTCATCGTTGCGGCGTTCGCTGTGGCTTCGGAAGCGTTTTTGAGCTTTCTTGGGTTGGGGGATTTGAGCGTTATCAGTTGGGGTTCAATACTATACTTCGCGTTTAACCTTGGGGCCTTCACTAACGGGGCATACTGGTACTTTATGCCGCCAGGAATACTCATTGTCGCAACTGTGCTCGCTTTTACAGGGGTTGGCTATGGATTGGATGAGGTCCTTAACCCTAAACTAAGAAAAACATAGAGAACTGCTTCGAGTTCAATGACAGTATTTATACGAAATTTCATTATGTAGCATGGTTCTATTAACTCACCTTAAATCAACGTCCTTGAGGAAAAATTGACTCAAGGAAAAAGCATCTTACTGATAACTGTCGTAGTTCTATCAACTTTCGTAGCACCAGCTCTTGTCAGCGCGCAGAGCGCAATGGGAGTTACATTTGTCCTTGGCACTGTCGAAACGCTTACTCTGAACCCTATGACTGGTTATGCGTATGGTATGTTCAGATCAGCCCTGTACAGTCAATTGTTCATTCAGAACGCGACATTTCAGCCACAGCCTTGGCTCGCTCTGAGCTATTCACAACCTAACGGAACTACTTGGATTGTGAATTTGCGCCATAATGCTACGTGGCAAGACGGCCAACCGGTCACCTCCCAAGATGTAAAGTTCACAATCGACACTGTCCTAACAGCTGGAGGCGCGATGGGGCGGTTCGTGCAAGGAATAACGGACGTCGAGACCCCCGACAACTACACGGTAGTTGTCAGGACAGCGGCGCCCACACTGATAGCTGGATGGCTGACGGGTCTTGATATTCTTCCGGAGCATTACTGGGTGGCACAGGGAGCAGTAGGTACGGCCGCGTTGAACTTCACTAACGACCCACCCATCGGTTCAGGACCATTCAAGTTCGTAAGCTGGTCGCCAGGCGAATACATACAGTTCCAAGCCTACGACAACTTCTTCATGGGTAGGCCCAAGATAGACACATTGATCATTCGTCAATATGCGTCAATGGAAGATTTGATTGCAGCGCTGAAGTCGGGGGAGATCGATGCGACCGCTTATGTCGATCCTTCGGATGCAGTAGCGCTGGAACAAGTGCCGGGAATTGGTGTTATTGCACCTGAAGGAAACACGGTTGAGGATATTTACATCAACCTCTACAAGAATGCCACAGGACGTAACCCGACCCTGTTGGACGTCAACGTCAGAAGGGCCTTGCTATACGCCATTAATCGAACTTACTTGAACGAGGTAATCTACCAAGGTCTCTTCCACCCGGCAACGAGCATCATACCCGAAGTGTTCGGCAGTTACTTCTGTCAGGAATGTGAGGCTATGCTTCCTCCTTTCAACCTTACAATGGCAAATCAAATCTTGGACAACGCAGGCTACAAGCGAGGTCCCGACGGAATAAGAGTCAGTCCTACTGGCGTGAGGCTATCTTACCGATTTTACGTCTATTCAGGGTATCCTGAAATGGTGAGAGGAGCTCAAATCATTAAGGGCTGGTGGAACCAGATCGGAGTAGACATAACTTACAGCGCCGTGGAAGGAGACACATTATGGAACACGATCTCAAGCCCTCCCTACGACTGGGACCTAGCCCTTTGGGATTGGCTTGTCAACGACCCCTGGACCATGACATACAGCTACACATCCAACGCCATAGCCACGGGATATAGCAGCAGTGGACTATCCGACCCAGCTTTTGATGCCATGTATCAGACATTAATTAGCACAACAGACCCAACTGTGCAACTCAACACGATTCATGACGTTCAGAAATACATTATTCAAAACGCCGTGGAGATTGACCTCTTCTACGAGAGCATCGCATCAGCCTACTGGGCGAGCAAGTGGACAGGTCTCGTTGCCCAACCGGGGAGCCCCTTAGATCCCCTCGGACCGAACGCTCAAATGTACCTCTATATTCAACCCGTGACCTCTCCTACAACCGCAGGTACAGCTCCCGCAAGCACGAATTCAACCGCAGCGGCAGCCCCTGCCTCCAGCCCAGGATGGGGAACCCCCGCAGCCGTATTCGTCGTAATTGTAGTGTTGGCCGCCGCCGTATACATGCGCAGAAAGAAGACATCTGAAACTGTCAAGAAATAGAACTACTGAAACTCCACTAATGGAGGGCCCAAGCCCTCCTATTTCTTTCATCTTTTCTTGAATCCATAAGCACGCTCTCGGTGCGGAAACATTCCGACAACTCCCGCATGCGCAAATTCTTAGGTATTGGTCGCTGAACGTCTCTCTGGGATTTTAGTCTGTTCTTTTTCTGCTGTCTTTACGATCTCGGATAGTTTGACTTGAACGTCGTTAGCAAGTGGCTTAGGATAGTGCTCTTTCAATATTCTCTGAGCCTTCTCTCTTGCTAGCTCGTGGGCAGTCTTGCGGGTCTTCATCCACACGGTTTCTGAGGTTCTGTCGAAAAGCCTTGGCAGGTAAACTTCATTTCGTATATGCTTCAGCGTATGCTTATGCCCTAGAAAGTTCCCTTCCGGCCCAACCTCCTTGATGATCTCGACCGCCAAGGTATCATCGTTCACCTCGGTTCTTCTCAGAATTCGTTGAACGTTTCCAATTATCTCGTCGCATATGACCGCCATCTCCATGGACCCTGCACTGCCGCCAGCCAGGTAGCCGCAATCATGTATCAGATTTATTCCTGCCAGAGCGTTCATCAATGACTGCATCATTGCCTCCGCCCCAGCCTGCGCATCAGGAACTTTCGAATCTGAGGCTCCCGCAACGCCGAAGGTGGGCAGCCCGTAGTATTCAGCCATTTGTGCATTCAACGCCGAGGTGCTAAGAACGGATTCAGGTGCCCCGTACGCATCTCTGCCCGTCAAGGGGTCGATTAGATCAACATCTACTCCGTAGATTATCGGCGAGCCCGCCCCGGCAAGTTGGCTCAGTGTTATCAGGGCTAAGTTCTCTGCGTTACTAATGACAAGGGAACCGGGGATTGTTCCAGGCCCGCTGGCGCCCAACAACGGAACTTGCCCTAATACGATTGGGATACCGGCTCTTGCGAACTCAACGATATTTTCGTTGCCTTTGACGATGGTCAAGGGCGAGGCGGCTTCACTATATAGACACATGATTGGTCTTTTTCTGAGTTCAGCCATGCCTCCAACTACGGCGCTGCCCATTTCAAGCGCGTTTCTCGCGATGTAGGCACTTGGGGCAGGGTATACAATTGGTTTCTCAGTATAATTGAAGAGCACTTCCCACTCGTGTTCGTATTCTACTTCGTAAGGGACATCAAACGCTCCAGCGAGTCCCATCACGAAAGACATGCTGGGTAAGGCGTCCCCTAACTTAGTAGCTTCCACGAAGTCCTTCTTTGTAGGGCGCCTGAATTCTCCAGTTTTCAGGTCTCTGATTAGGGGTGTCGGTGTTCCACCCATGCCGAAGTATGCTCTTCCATCCTCCAGGAGCATATCATATTCGGGGTTTCTGCCGTGCAAACTAACCTTCTTGGGTGCTCTTTTCACGCAGTCATCCAGGAGATGTTGGGGGATTTTGACCGTTGTATCCTTGACGTACGCTCCGCCTTTCGCGAAAATATCCAATATCAACTCTGACTTAGCCCGTACTCCAACGTTCTCGAGCACGTTTACCGTCGCAATGTGAATCTTCTCGGTCTCCGCTTTGGATAAGAAACGCAACTGTCCTCCCGCTATCCCATGGTCAATCAAACGTTAAGCTTCCTTCACAATCCGACTTCTACCTAGCTCGGGCGTTTGCATTTTGATGTTTTCTTCAATTGTCCTCCATGGATGTCTGAGCAACCGGATTTCGGAGGCGACACGCGGAGAAGCAAGTGGGAGTCAAGCTTGCGCGTTGCCCTGCGGGCGTAAATTATCTTGCTTTCTCACCTGGCAGGTTCTGGAGAGTCCTTATGTCTGCATGGTCTATTTGGTCATGGACAAACAGTGCAGGCGCTCTTGTGACCATGCCGCGTAATCGGCAGGGGGTTGAACAATCTCTGTTTCCTGCTTCCGCTCCATCTTTACCGCATCGATGGGGCATCCTGTGACACATATGCCGCATCCTATGCATAGATCTCGATTAACAACCATCTCAGTACCTTCGTTGGAGATAGCATGCACTTGACATCGATTGACGCAAAGTCCGCATTGATTGCATTTGTCTTGATCAATTACTGAGAAATAATTGGCTGGAGCCACGGCGTTCTTAAGTCCAAATTGCGTGATTCCTCGCAGTGCGATGCAGCAGTCACCGCAGCAGTTGCATATCCATCCGTAGCCTTCTCCGTTGATGACATTGCTCATCGTGTGTACGAGGCCAATCTCCTCGGCGTTGTCGAAGATCTCAAGAAATTGTTCTTTGGATAGACTGTCATACACGCATGTCTTCCTCCAGGGATAAGGTTCTCCCTCCACCGGAGAGAAGAAGATGCAAGTCTTCGTGGGGAAGTCACATTTGCGTTCGCCGACGTCATCCTTCTCCAAACGACAATTACAGTGTGCGACTCCGAAGCTCTTGGCAGAGCGTATTATCTCTCGTATGTCATCGTATGGGAGGATCTGTTCGGGTTCCAATGCTTTCTGCGCGGGCAGAACGCGGCTGTCAGGAGGCGGGACCTTGTGAATTTCAACATATGCCCCAGCCGACAAGTACTCTTCTCGCAGATGGATAAGTTGATGCGTGTTTAGATTGTCCAACGGACTTATCCTAAGAGACGAAATGATGTTTCTTTCAAGCATCTGCCCCATCGCTGCGAACGCCGTGTTCAGCCTGAATGCGTCTCTGCCGTCTTTCTTCATCGGCACTACCATTCCCTTTTCAGCCATGTCATGCAGTCTGGCTTCAGCTTCCTGCGTCGAGAGACCGACACGTTTCGCTATCTGGTCTAGTGATTCACCCCCCGGCCCTAGCTCACTGGCCATCGCTGCCTCATCAGGTGAAAAGAGGAGCCCGAGGATTTTGATCTCGATTCCCGATTGTGTTCGAGGGAAACGCGTGGGGAGCACGTTCAAAGCATCCGCAAGCTTGTCGTAGATATCACCGGCCATCTTTTTCCTCACTTCGCGGGGAAGTGGCTTGGTGCTCGGTCTAAAGCCTTCCGTACGGTGAGTATTTAGTGTAAGTGAGCAGAACAATCAGAGTCTTTGGCGTTGGTGATCATTACGACATCGCTTTTTCCCCTAGCCATATATTCTAGGAGTTTCTGCGCGGTCTGACAGTACATCAGTGCCCTAGTGGGACAGATTGAAACGCAGAGTGAACAGAGATCACAGTCTCCACTTATTTCGATTAGATACTCCATTGACAGAGTGCCCGATAAGCGTTCGGGACCTATCTGATTGACTCTGATGCAAGATTGATTCAGAGGGAAGCTGTTATGTGTTTTGCAAACAACTTCGCATGCACGGCATCCCACGCAACGGTTGACGTCCTCTACTATGGCGGTATGTTCGAGTATCTTCAATCATTTCTTGTAGACTTTACAGAGGAAAGATCGGTTTCCAGTCGCGGATGAGATAGGGCAGCGTGCTTGGCCATCGGTCAATATATTGGCAGATTGTCCGTGGGCATAAGGTTGACCCCATCCGTAGGATACGAAGACGACTGATGGATGAACTCCCAGACTTAGTTTCGCCTTAACTCGGATTCTTCCACGTGGAGACTCTACGAACACCCAGTCATCATCCTCAATCCCCAACTGTTTGGCGGTTTCGCAGTGAATTTCCACAAAAGGGTGGGGCCGAATTGCCTTTAGCGAAGCTAAGTTCACAAATCGACCCTGAGTAAATTGTTGAAGCTTGAGGCCGGTTCCGCATATTAACGGATATTCCTCCACGAGGTCCGGTCTTGAGAACGGAGTTTCCGCCGGCTCCTGAAACTCCGGTAGCGGGTTATAGCCAAGCCTCTCAAAAGTTTCGGAGTAGAATTCCACTTTTCCGGTAGGTGTTCCGAATCCTACCTTCTCATATTTTATCGCGTCACGATTAGCGGGTATCGACATTCCTTCAGGATGCTTCTTAAGCTGGTCTATCGTAAGTCCCAACGGCTCAAGTTCGTAATCTACAAGTTCTTCTTCGCTCTTCCATGGAAAGTATCTTTCGTATCCTAGTTTCCGTGCTAATTCAAAGATGAACCGTGGATCCGACCTGGATTCACCCAAGGGCTCCACCACTTTGTTTGATAGGGCAATGGTGTGCGCATTCGCGTGTGGAAAGCCATTTTCCGTGCGTATATGTGTGTATTCGAGAAAGGTCGCCGCTGGAAGAACTATGTCCGCTATTTCGGCTGCGGCGGTCATGTACTGATCATGGACGACAATGAACTCTACCTTCTTCAGCGTCTCTCTTACCGCGTTCTCGTCTGATACAGCGCCTATGATTCCACTGCCTTGAATGATGAGTGCCTTTATCGGATAGGGGACGCTGGAGTCAATGGCGTCCAGCAAGTCGGGCGTTGATACGCCTTTCGCCCCGAAATACAACGGGTGTTTCGAAATAGATTTCGTCTGTTTCAGTGTTGTTTGTAACTTTTCTTTCAGCCTAAGATCTCTTGTTGGGATGTGGGGTACGAAGACGTGACCGCCAGGAACATCGAGGTTCCCAGTTATTGCCTGAAGAATAGCTATTGCTCGTGCTGTCTGCGTTACGTTCGTATGTTGGTCAAGGCCATTTTGTGATTCAAGAACAGCGGGTCGTACGGTTCCGTAGATGCCCGCAACCTCTCGGATTTTATCTGACGCTACCCAAGTTAGCTGACTCACTTTGGCGGGCGTATATTTCTTAACAAACGCTCTCAAATTTTCGAAACGGTATCCCCACTTTTCAACGAACTCTTTATCGTAGAGCCCTTCCTGAATTATTTGGTTCAGCATTCCTAACGCTAACGCGCCATCTGAGCCCGGTCGAGGCTGAAGGAAGATGTCCGCCTTCGAAGCCATTGTGGTGAACCTAGGATCGATAACAATTAGTTTAGACCCTCGTTCTACGGCATCTAAAACTGCTCTTCCGATACTGGGCAGAGCCGTGTTTACGGGGTTAAAGCCCCACAGGATGATTAGCTTCGCATTTTCATAATCTGCAACGGGGAGCAGGCCGTAGGTGTACTGATGTCCAATCTCACGTGGTGTGTGACACAAATGGTCCGGAGAGGATATGTTAGGCGAACCAAACGCGTTCATGAATCGCTTCACTAGGTCCCAGTTAGTTCCCCATCCCGGCGCCGAGCCTCTGTGCCAAACAACAGATTCGGCTCCGAATTCTGCCTTGAAATGTCTCAGCTTATTCGAAATAATCTCAAGCGCTTCGTCCCACGACAGTCCCTGCCAATTTCCTCCTCTCCTTTCACCCTTTCTTAGCAGGGGTTTTTTTAAACGCCGTCGATCATATTCGTACTCGACTGCGGAGAGGCCCTTGGCGCAGAGTCCTCCGTTACTTACTAGATGATTCGGTATCCCACTAACGGTTATCAACTTTCCAGAATCAACGTGAGCCGTCATTCCGCAGATTACGCTGCACATTTGACAGTTTGTATGGACGAGATTCCCAGCCATGTTATTAGCTTGCGAGGTTTTCCTCACCGGCTCTTTGGAGTCTCGAGTTGCTCTTCCCTATCCTTACTAGCAAGTACGCGTGGGAAGAGGTCCTTTATTCTTGGTTCAGGTACTGTATATGTGCTATATACTGAGCTTAGGTGATCGAAACAAGGTTCGCTTTACAAGAGCTGTCTCAGACCAACTTGTTTGACGTATTCTTCTAATCTCTTTTCGATGCCTTTGTCGATTTGCGGGGGTTGCTGTTCCTTGAGTATTCTCTTTACTTCGTCTCTGGCCTTATCCCTTAGATCTTTCGATCCAGCCTTGACCCAACTCTCGTAGGACTGTGTGTCTAGGAGCCGCGGAATGAAATGTTCCTTCTGGTGATGGTCCCGCGTATGCTTGTGTGCTAGAAAGTGGCCTCCAGGCCCAATCTCATCGATTACGTCCAGTGCCATGGTTTCATCAGACACATCAACACCCTTCACCAAGCGCTCGACCATTCCAACTAGGTCATGGTCGGTTACGATCTTCTCGTAGCATATTGAAAGAGAAAGGTCTAGGGATCCGAGAGCATAGGTGATGAAGTTGAAACCCGCTAGGACTGCCAGGAGTAAATTGAAAGTTGTCTCATAGCCAGCTTGTACATCCAGGTCCTTGGAGTCGCTGACTCCAGCTACTCCCCGGGTTGGTATATCGTAGTGTTCTGCGAGCTGGGCGAAGCCTACGTGCATCAGTCCGTGTTCCGGGGCTCCGAGCCTCAACATGCTAGTCCTCATATCCGTTATTGTCGATGATGCGCCATAGATGACCGGTGTTCCCGGTTGGATGAGTTGCATAAGAGTGAGCATGGAAAGCACTTCGGCGTTGTGCTGCACCATTGTTCCGGCTAGGGTTACGGGGCCGGTTGCTCCTGCCATAATCTCTGGTGTGAGGGCAACTGGTTGTTTCAGCCTGGCGTACTCTAGAGCTCCGCCGACGTTCTTCATGTCCCATTGTAATGGGCTTACTGAGTTAACGATGCAGAGGAGCATAGGTTTTCTCATAAGCTGCTCTTCCCCTCCAACTACCATCGACATCATGTTTATGCAGTCTCTGGCAACCGTTGTCCCTTGGGGCAAGCCGCGGATGCATTTGGTCGTATTCTTGACTTGGGCCAGCATCATATGAGCGTGAACAGTCTTGTCTGGGATATCTTGAGGGTAGACGGAACCGAAGCCTTCGTCCACTCTTGGAAGGCAATCCATGAGCCTTGTGACGTTTTCAAAGTCTTTGAGAGTTGCAGGCCGCCTTAGCCTTGTGTCCAGGTCATAGGTGAAGACGGGCGTGCAGGCTGGAGAAAAGTGAACTCTGTTCTCTTCGAGACGCATGCTCTTCTGTGGGTTTCTAGCGTATATTGTGACTCTGCTTGGAGCCTTGGCTATCGCCTCTTCAACTAGATACGTCGGTATGTTGACGCGCTGCGTCTTGTGGTCTACATAAGCTCCCGATTCTTCAAAGACTTTGAGTGCTTGAGGGTGTCTGAAGACTACACCGGTCCTTTGCAGAAGCTCTAACGTTGCATCATGTAAGTCTTCTAGTTGGCTCTTCTCGAACAGCTTCAATCGAGGCACATTGGTCTTTATCAAGAGTCATACTCCTTCGGGTCGGTAGCTTCGAACTTCTTGGATTGTTCTTCGTGGGAGAGTTGAGGAGAACTCTATTGAACTCCTTGTTTTCATTTTGGAGCCCATAGAACGGTTCTGGGTTTCTTTGTTTGTAGCCTAGCCAGTTTCTCAATGGGTCCGAATGTTAGGCAGGAGGTCATGCAATGTTGGACGCATGCTGGTTTTCTGCCCTCTCTCACTCGGTGCATGCATTGAACGCAGAGTTCGGTGGGAAACGGAATAAACGTCGGGTAGAGTTTGCCTCTTGGTAGTTCTTGGAGTATGTCAATGACTTTCATTCCTCCCATCCCCGTTAGTCGGTGGAACTCCTGTTTACAAGCAACTTCGCAGGTGTGACATCCGGTGCAGTATTCGTAGTCGACTAATAGGCCATATTTGGGGCTTTTTTTCGGCAATTTCTTTCTCAACTCACTCTGCTTTGTAGACTTTGCAGAGCATGGTCTTGATTGGGCTTCCGTAGCCGGCAGCGCCGTTGTATCCCATAGGGATGAGTTGGTTCACGTTCACTTCCCACACTCCGAATAGGGACGGGTCGGAACCTTCCTTTTCAGGAAACCACCATCCGTGTGGTACCATTATGGTCTTAGGGTGGATGATTGGTGTAAGTTTCGCTTTTCGTTTGCATCGTCCGAGCCAATTTTCAATCCATACCGAGTCGCCATTCTTGACTGCCATAGAACTGGCGATTTCTGGGTGAATCTCGACGATTGGGTCTGGCTCGACTTCTCTCAGCCATGGAATCATTCTGTGCTCGGAGAGGAAGTAGACTGATGATCTTCTCCCCGTCATCATGATCAATGGATAGTTTTTGTAAAGCTCGGGCGTGCTTATTGGGCTGAATGGGGGTTCCTCGTAGAAAGGCAGCGGGTCGATACCCCAATTTCTGAACCATGTGGAGAAAATCTCGATTTTGCCCGTGAGCGTGTTGAATCCGATCTGTCTGTCTGCTCTAAGCATCCCTTTTTCATGTCTCAAGTAGGGAGCACTTGGATGGCCTTTCGGAGGGATCTTCCATCCAATCTTCTTTAGTTCGCTAAAGGTCATTCCCGAAGGCTTGACAATGTCGTCGAACATCTCATCGAGATTGTTCCACGGTAACTTCGGGTTGAATCTTCTGGCTAACTCGAAATCGATTTCAGTATCGGATTTGCATTCATCTACCGTTATGACCTTCTTAATTGCCTGGAGGGGAACCCACATTGTGTGCAGGCTATCTTTTTCGAGAAAGGTGGCTGCTGGGAGAACCAAGTCAGCCAATACGGTGGTTGGGTTCATGAATAAGTCGATGGCGACAATGAAGTCCATCTTTTTCATGGCTTGATACCACCTTCGAGGATCCATTCCGTTTCCGGCCAGGAAATTCGCTCCTTGTATCCACATGGCCTTGATTGGGTACGGC
>Ga0187784_10000319_pt1 | contig 34375 bp, 25 predicted proteins | sample 1015_SJ02_MP15_2_FD_132964 | JGI IMG/M metagenome (GOLD analysis project Ga0187784, IMG submission 132964) | Tropical peat soil microbial communities from peatlands in Department of Meta, Colombia - 1015_SJ02_MP15_20_MG | ecosystem: Environmental > Terrestrial > Soil > Wetlands > Peat | place... | reverse complement strand
GGTCCACCTGGCGTTGACATGATGGCCGCGGGGTTCCATCCCCGCCAGAAAGCGGGCCCTCTGTTCCCGCGGCGTGCGCCGCACCACGCCCTCGCTGGTCGCTGTGGCTATGCCGTCGGCGCCGCGCTATACCACCCTAGCGACAAAGACAAAGGCGTCGCGAACGTCCATTTCACGGACGAAGACTCGTCCGTGGGGACCCCGAGCTGGGGTACCCGGCGGCGGAGTAGCGGCGGCTCTTTTGGCGCTATACTGCTGGCCATGCAAACAGATCCGGCAATGGAGTGGCGCAGGCTCGCAGAAGAGTATCGCGCGCGGAGCGACGATGAGCTCCGCGAACTGGCGGCGGACTTCGCGGATTTGACGGAGACGGCGAAACAGGCGCTGCGCCAGGAGATGCGCAACCGCGGGCTGGGGGAGCCCGAGGCCGCGAATTCCGCGGAGCGGCACGTTGATGCAGGGCTGCACGGTTCGAGTGCGCCTGCGGAGACGGGGTTTCGGTACCCCACCCTAGGCGCAAAGACAGAGACGCGCCGAGGGTGGGGCACCCGGCGGGAAGCGGAAGCTTCAAAGCCGATCACATCTCCATCGCAGCCGCCGGGCTCCATCGAAGTGCAGCCGGCCGGAGTGCTCGGTGAACAGGCGGGCGAGATGCTTGGTTTTGGCGCGGAGATGCCGCGGCTGGTTCCCGACACTCCCGAAACCGAGGAAGAAATCACCGGTGCGCCTGAGTACACTTGGAAGACGCTTTTGTGCGAGTGCGATCTGCGTGAAGAGGCAATGCAGCTCACGGAAGCGCTGCGACGCGCCGGAATCGAAAGCTGGGTCAGCTTTAACGGATATACGACTCCGTTTGTGCCGTCGACGGAGCATCGGCTTGGGATCGGAGGTCTGAAGATTCTGGTTGCCGCCGATCAGCTTGAACAGGCGCGTGCAGTTGCTGCGCAACCCATGTCGCAGGAGATTATCGACGAGTCGAAGGAGGAAGTTTCGGAGTTCGTCGAACCGAAATGTCCGAAGTGCGGATCGGACGACGTGGTGCTGGAAGGGGTCGATCCGGAAAACAGGTGGCGCTGCGAGCAATGCGATGCCGTATGGAGCGATCCGGCGGAAGTGGAGGGGGAGAAAGCTGCAAACGCGGGCGAGGGAGGGGTATAAACGGAAAGAGCCGCCCGGCAACGGGGCAGCTCTCTCCTCAGGGAGAATAGTTCCAACGGAGGCAAACCCATCAGAACTTTCTGGCTGCATAGTAGGTTCGGGGGGAGGCAGTGTCAAGGAAAAACATCCGCAAAAATAAGCGTCGTTATTTCAATAATTTAACGGGACTTTGGTGGGCTTGAAGAGGCCCCAGTGTTCGCTCTCTGTTCGCCTTAATTTCTCCGTCATTTGCCGTGAATTCACCGGGTTTATTTGGGTTTAGGCCCAGTTTTCCACAGGGCAGTTTGCCCGTTAACCCTTCGGATGCGGCCCCTCGATTGCCTGATTTGTCTTCACCCAATCCTCCCGCAAATCGAGATGAATGAACTCTTCGTCAAAGACGGAAGAGGCGGGTTTGCCCCTGGCGATGCGATAGAGGGCCCTGCCGCCGCCAAAGAACCCGCCCAGCACGACGGCGGCGCCTGCGCCAATCAGACAAAGAGCTGCGATGCCCGCGAGAAGCTTGCCGGTCTTTTCGACTTCAGACTCGACGGGCTGGGGGATGGCGGTGAAGTCGGCCTCGTAGTGGACCGACTCGATCAAGCGGTGGCTTTCGTCGGGGATTGCGTCGCCGCTGACGAGAACCACGAGCGGGCCGCTGTGGCGGACTTCGAGGGAGGCCTGGTCGGAGTCGACGAGCGGCTTGGACCACGGCGGCTGCGCCTGGCTGCCGGCCTTGAGATAGGCGCGAATCGCATTCTCCTGCGCCTGGGCCATTTGGGGCGTAGGGTAGTCGACGATGGTCAGCGTTGCCGGGCCCGACAGGAGCGAATAGTTGGCGGTGATGGTCTCCGCTCCCTTGTCGAAGCCGACCAGGGCCGGAGGCAGCACGCCGCCCGCCCCAGAATAGCCGGCCGGACCCACGGCGTAATGTGTGGATTGCGGGTCGAGAGAGCGCTGCGGCAGGCTGGCGAGGATGGGCGGCACCATGGCAATGCTTCCCCGCGCGACCGGCAGTTGCCGGGCGATCTCGCGCATCTCTCCGGCCGACATGGGCCCGACGCGGGAGAAGGTCGCGTCGACGACAATCGCTCCCTGCCAGAAGAGCACGCGGTTGTGGTTGGAGGCGGCACCGGTGCCGATTGCCTCCTTGGGCCAGCCGTTCTGGCGGTAGAACGTGTACGCGCCGTAGGCGCCGCTGGCGTCGTTGAATCGCAGAGCGCGCAGGGTGAGGGTATCGCCTTCGCGCGTGTAGCCGGTCTCGAGCCCGGTGACGTAGCCGTATTCTTTGAGCGCCGCGGCATTGCCGGAGTCGGCCTGCGAAGCATCGGCCAGAACCCGAGAAGGCGCCGAAGCGACCCAGCCGTCGAATTCGTCGGGCAAGAGCGCCTTCGGCGAAGGAGGCAGGGTGATGGTTGTCGCCGATTGCTTTTCTGCAGGCGTGGGCGGCGCGGCTTGGGAAGAGACGTGGACGGCGCCGCAGAAAATCGCAGCAGAGCTAGCCAGAAGTGCGATGCAACGGGTCAAGAAAACTCCAATCTTGAAGGAAGCGAGCGGTGCGCGGCGCGCAACTCGCTCCATCTTTCAGGTTACACGCTGACGCGGTTTCGCCGAATCGCGGGAAACCCGGGGCAATCGCATAGACAAAGACAGGACAGCGCTTTAGGGTTCGCACCGCCCCTACGGGGCGGAATCGGAAGGTAAATCCGCTCTCCCAGGATTCCGCTTCGCTCCATCCTGGGCTATTCTCGGCTCGTCCCTCCGGGACGCAAGCCGTTTTGCAGCCAGTTCAGTTTGAAGGCGGAATCCATCTTGTCAACGAAAAAGGTTCATGCGATTGCCCGTGCGGGAAGGCGCCTCTTCTTTGGACACTGAGGGCGGCCGAAAGGTTCCCGGGATGGCTTGTCGCAGGCCCGCCAAGACGGAAGGCGCGGCAACGAGCCGGGCGGAATGCGACGTTGTAAAGCTTCACCGGCGAGAAGGGGCGAACACGGCCTGAGTCGCCAGCCAGGCGTCGAACGCGGCGAGCGCGCGCTCACATTGGATGTGGTGGCGCTCTTTTTTGTCGCGCACTCGACGGCGCGTCTCTTCGTCGAGAGGCGGAAGCAGGTCGAAGGTGATGTTGGCGGGCTGGAAGTCTTTCGTGTCGGCATGCGTGATGTAGTGGACGAGCGAGCCGAGGGCGGTGGCGCGGGGAACGGGAATGGGCTCCTCGCCGCGCGCGATGGAGGCCGCGTAGATGCCGGCCAGGAGGCCCGTCGCGATCGATTCGGTGTAGCCTTCGACGCCGCAGATTTGGCCGGCGAAGAGGATCGTTTGTCCCAAAACAGAAAACGCAGGTCCCTCGACTCGGTCGCTACGGCGACCTCGCTCAGGATGACAAGCAGTGGGGAAAGCGGTGTCAACGCGCGGCGAGAGCCGCAGGCATTCATCGAGCAATGCGGGTGCGCAGATGTAGGTGTTGCGGTGGATCTGGCCGTAGCGCAGGAAGCGGGCGTTTTCGAGGCCCGGGACGAGGCGGAGCACGCGCGCTTGCTCGCCGAATTTCAGATGGTTCTGAAAGCCGACGAGGTTGTAGCTGTCGGCGCGCAGATTCTCTTTGCGCAGTTGCACGACGGCCCAGGGCGTCTTGCCGGTGCGCGGGTCGCGCAGGCCCACGGGCTTCATGGGACCGAAGCGAAGTGTGTCGCGACCGCGCGCGGCGAGCACTTCGATGGGGAGGCAACCCTCGAAGTAGGCGAGATTCTCCCATTCCTTGGATTCGGCAGCCTCAGCGCTGACCAGCGCGTCGTAAAAGCGGTCGTATTCGGCGCGATCCATCGGGCAGTTGATGTAGTCGGCGGTTCCCTTATCCCAGCGTGCGGCAAAGTAAACGCGGCTCATGTCGATCGAATCGGCGTCGACGATGGGCGAGATGGAGTCGTAGAAGGCGAGGTGGGCGGAGCCGGTGAGGCGGGCAATTTCGGCGCTGAGCGCATCGGAGGTGAGCGGCCCCGTGGCGAAAATGGTGCAGCGGCACTTCGCGCCGTTCTGGTTTTGGTGCTTCGCACCGTCCTGGTTTTGGAGCGGGGAATCGTCCAGTCGGGTGACCTCCTCGCGGAAGACGCGGATGCGAGGCTGGGCTGCAATTGCCTCAGTGATGCGCCGGGAGAATTCGACGCGATCGACGGCCAGAGCGTGCCCTGCCGGCACAGCCGATTCGTCCGCAAGTCGCAAAAGAGCGGAAGCTCCGCGGCGCATCTCCTGCTTGAGGAGCCAGGGGGCGGTATTGGGCGACTCGCTTTTGAGGGAGTTGGAGCAGACCAGCTCGCCGAAGTCCATGGTCCGATGCGCCGGGGTGAGGTGCGGCTTTCCGTCGAGGAGCCGGCGCATCTCGAAGAGATCGACCTCGCAGCCGAGGCGGGCGGCGGTGAGGGCGGCCTCGGGACCGGCAAGTCCGCCGCCAATGACGCGGATTCTCACGGCGCGCTTCCCGCCGGTTGTTGCGCAGCGCCCGAATCTTTCGCCCGCCGGCCGAAGAGTTCCGCAATGAGGCAGAAGTCGGAGGAGTTGGGGGCGAACCCATCGCAGAGCAGGCCCTTCTCACTGGCGATTACCGCCTCGGGGGCGCGCTCGAATTCAGCCAGGGCGCGGATGAATCTGAGAATCAGAGCGGCATCGGCCGGAGTGGCTTGGCGAATCACAAGCTCCATGAGCCGATATTAGCCTGTGACGCAGCCCACAATCGAACCTGCGCCCACAACACTACCATCGCAGTGTTGGTTTTTCCGGCGTAAGGACATATCATGGCGGGCCTGGCCCGGCCAGAGGGATTGGTGTGACTGCCGGTGTGTCCCGGCAGTTGCTACGGCTGGCGCGGCGGCGACGACCCACTTGTGCAGAGCGCCGGGTTGGATTTAACGTTGGTTTTGCCGGAAGGAGGCCCGATCCCAGACGGGGCGTGTGTGCGTTCCGGGTTGGAGCGGGAATGGCGCGAAGCAAGACTTCAGCGTCTGGCCGGCGCTGAGATGCCAAACCCGCCGGCAGAACGGTTGCGGTGGGCGCACGCTTGTTGGAGCGCGGGGATTTCTGAATTTTTCGAGCCGGCGGGCAGCAGGGCTGCCGCGGCTCCCAAGGAGAGAACATGAAACGCAATTTTTCAGTCCGGTTGGGTTTGGCTGCAACCGGGCTGCTGGCATTGGTTATCGGGCCGGTGAATGCGCAGCAGGCTGCCAACACGGGAAAGATTCACGGCAGGGTTATCAATCCGACCGGGCAACCGCAGGGTCAGGGCACAGTGAGCCTGTCTACCGACGGCGGGAACACGCTGAAGTACACCTTCCCGGTGACTGAGACCGGCGATTACAGCGGCGAAGCGCCCCAGGGAACCTACATGGTGATCTACCGCGCGAACGAAACGCCTGCCGGGAAGATGGTTGACTCCATCCGGGGCGTGAAGATCACGGCCGGAGGAGACACGGCGCAAGACATCGATATGACACGCCAGGAATACGTCGACAAGTTGTCGCCGGAAGAGAAAAAGCAACTGGAGGAACTGAAGAAGCAGAATTCCGAGGCGCTGAAAGCGAATGCCGTGATCAACGCGCTCAATGCCGATCTCAAGGCCGTCAACCAGGACAAGCACGACGTCGACACTGCGACTGCGACTGCGACGCAGGCCCTCGGCGCTTCGGCTTCGAGGAGCGATATTAACGCCAAGACCGACGAGATCAAGACGGCGAAGTATACCGATATCGAAACTCTGATGAAGAAGGACACGGGCATCAAGCCGGAAGAGGCGCTGCTGTGGGTGAATCTCGGCTTCGGGCAATCCGGCTTGAAGCAGTATGACGACGCCGTAGTGTCTTACAAGAAGGCGATCGACTTGGAATCGGCAGCGAAGAAGCCGCGCCCGTCTGTGATTGCGCTGGCCGATGCGGGAATGGGCGAGATCTACGCGCGCCAGGGAAACGTGCAGGGCGCCAATGCCTCTTACGATGCCGCCGCCAAAGCGGACCCGCCGAATGCGCTGCTACACCTGCGCAACGAAGCGGTGATCTTCTTCCAGGAGAACAATGCGCAGGCGCAGATCGCCGCGGCCGACGAAGCCATCAAGTCCGACGCCAACCAGTCCGATCCGAACCTTGCGATCCTTTACTACATCAAGGGTCAGGGTCTGATCCAGAGCGCGCAGGTCGATCCCAAGACGAACCGGATCGTGCTGCCTCCCGATTGCACCGCCGCGTATCAGAAGTATCTCGATCTGGCGCCAAGCGGACCGTACGCCGCAGAGGTGGCCGGCATCCTACAGCAGGCGGGCGAAAAGGTCAGCGCATCGTACAAAGCGCCGAAGACGAAATAGCGTGGTCTTGGGGGTCTGGTTCGCAAAGGGCGTCCGCAAGGACGCCCTTTGTCTCTGCATCGGCGCTCAGGGCCGGCGTGCGGTAAGGGCTGATCGAGTCGCTCCGCGAAAGCCACTACAATCCATTGCATGAGCCAGAAGGTGCTCAGCTACGAGGAGGCCGCCGCTTTGGTGGCGAAGACTGCGGCGACGACTGCGAGGGCCCCGCGGTCCACAGAACGGGTGGAATTGGCGCAGGCCGCGGGCAGGGTGCTGGCGCGGCCGTTGCGCGCCGATCGCGACCAGCCGCCCTTTACCCGGTCCACGCGCGACGGGTTTGCCTGCCGCGCCGCAGAGGCCTCGACCCACGAGCGGCTCGCCATTACAGGGGCAACGCAGGCCGGCGATGCGCCCTCGGGGCCGCTTGAGCGCGACTCCGCGTGGGAGATCATGACCGGAGCGCCGCCTCCCAAGGGCGCCGATGCCGTGATGATGCTGGAACACGTAGAAGCCGCCAACGGACGAGTGCGGCTGCTGCCGCCGCGAAACATCGAGCCGGGCGAGAATATCGTGGCTAAGGGAGCACAGGCGCGTAGGGGCGATGAGCTTCTTCCCGCGGGAACGTTGATTGGCGCCGCGCAGATTGCGCTGGCGGCGGCGTGCGGCTGCGCGAAGCTTTCGGTCTTCCGCAAGCCGCAGGTTGCCATTCTCGCCACGGGCGATGAGCTTGTGCCCGTCGAATCGTCTCCCGCGCCGGGCAAAATTCGCAACTCCAACGCGCCGATGCTCGCAGCGATGACGGCCGCATACGGCGGCGCGCCCTGGGTTCTGCCCATTGCGGCCGACACTCGGGAAGCGCTTGACCATGCGCTTGCCAAGGCTGGCGAAGTGGACCTGCTGCTGATCACGGGCGGCGTTTCGGCGGGCAAGTTCGATCTGGTCGAGTCGGCGTTGGCCCGCGCCGGCGCACGCTTCCACTTCACCGGCGTACGCATCCAGCCGGGTAAGCCGACGGTTTTTTGCGAATTGCCGCGCCGCGGTGCGAGACTCGTTAAGAAGCAAAGCAGCGCGAAGCGCTACTGCTTGGGACTGCCGGGGAATCCTGTATCGTCGGCGGTTACGTTTCTGCTCTTCGCTGCTCCTGTGCTGGCTGCGCTGGGCGGATCGTATGCGACGTATCCCCGATTCGCCTTGGCGAGGCTTGCCGAGGATGTAAAAGCGAAACCGGGCCTCACGCGCTTTTTGCCTGCGCACTGCACATTTGGCGATTCGGGGGCCGAGGGTGGGCCGGAAGTTGCGCTTGTTCCCTGGCAGGGCAGCGGCGACATCGCCGCCATGGCGCGGGCGAACTGCTTTCTGGTGGCGCCGGAGGGGGCGAAGCGTTTGAAGGCGGGCGTGTTCGTCCGTATTCTGCTGATGTAAAGGAGCCGTATGGCTACGCGCAGGAAACTCTCGCACTTCGACTCGACCGGCCAAGCCAAGATGGTCGACGTGAGCACCAAGCAGCCCACGCAGCGCACCGCGTCGGCTTCAGCGTTTGTTGAGCTTTCCGCTGCCGTCCTTCGCGCGCTACCCCGGAACCCCAAGGGCAATCCGTTGCAAGTGGTCCGCTTTGCCGGGATTCAAGCTGCCAAGCGCACCGCCGAGCTGATCCCCATGTGCCACCCGCTCGCGCTCACCCATGTCGACGTGCAAGCGAAGGTTGTCAAAGGCGGCGTGCGGATTGCCGCGTTCGCCGCAACTACGGGGCCGACCGGCGTGGAGATGGAGACGCTGACTGCGGCTGCCGTGGCCGCACTCACCGTCTACGACATGACCAAGGCGCTCGACAAGGCCATCGTCATCCGCGAGATTCGCCTCGAATCGAAGTCCGGAGGCAAAAGCGGTGACTTTTCGCGAAGTGGCGGATAGGATGCCGGCGGCGCTGGGGTGCCGGGGTGCCCCAGGTCTCGATTTTGAGACCTGGGATCCACTATGGCGACGCGTGAAATCCGGAGTTGCCTTAAACTTGAAAGGAGGCACCGTGCGGAAGTGGTGAAATGGCAAACACACCAGCCTTAGGAGCTGGCGCCCAAAAGGCTTGCGGGTTCAAGTCCCGCCTTCCGCACCAAGTTGCTTCCTCCCGTTGGCAGAAAAAATCTGCGAGCTGGCGTACTTCTGGTATATAACGGCCTAGAGAGGCGGGAACCGGAGTCGAACCGGCGTGGATCACTTGATGAGGGTGAATGCCTGACCGCTCGGCCATCCCGCCTCTTTCAAGAGAGCACAACTTCCGCGCAATCCGATCCCCCCTTTCACATTTATTTTTTAGATACGCCCCACGCTTTCCACAGATGGCGCCGGGTGCCCCACCCTCGGCGCGCTTCTGTTTTTGCGCCTAGGGTGGGGTCTGCACTCGGGTGTCACTTCAGCCGCGCGCCCAGCGGAACCTCTTCCAGAAATCCTGCCAGCACCGGAGCGCCGTCTTGAAGCGAAGCGGCTAGCAGCATGCCGTTCGATTCGAGGCCGCGCATCTTGCGCGGCGCGAGGTTGGCGACGATCACGATCTTGCGCCCGATCAGCTTCTCTGGCGCATAATGCTCGGCGATGCCGGCCAGAATCTGCCGCTTCTCGTAGCCGAGGTCGACTTCGAGGCGCAGCAGCTTGTCGGCTTTGGGAATCCGCTCAGCGACAAGCACCTGCGCCACCCGCAATTCCACCTTGGCGAAGTCGTCGATGGAGATGTGCGGGGGCACCTGCGGTGCCGGAGGAGCTGCCGGCTGCTGCGGAGGCGCAGCGCTCGCCACTAGCGGGACGTTGGCTGCGACGGGCGCTGCCGGCGCCGCTGCGGGTTGGGGCGCAACAGTAGCTTTCGGTGCAATGTAGTGCGCCTTCACCGGAGCCGGCGCCGTTTGCGCTGGTGCCCGAGCTGCAACCGGCGCCTTGGGCGCATTGTTTTCTACGCCCCCCGGCTCTGCGCCGCCGCGGTTGTTTTCGTCTTCGAGACTCTGCATTCGTTCGATTGCTTCTTTCTCCGCGCGCGGAAACAACGGCGCGGGCTCGCCAAACCTTGTGCCGGGCTGCAATCCACCCCATTTGAGGTGCGCCAGGAAGGCTAGCTTCGAAGCCTCCGCGATCTCACCCTGCCCAAGCTGCCGCCAAACCTTCGCGGCCGCGTCGGGCAGGATGGGATAGACCAGTGCCGTGATGATGCGAATCGCCTCTGCTGCGTTGTAAAGAATTGCTGCTAGTTCCGATCGGCTTTCAGTGTTGTCCTTGGCGGCAATCTTCCATGGGGCGCTGTCGGTGATGATTCCATCTAACTGCGCGATCATCTCCCACACAGTTTCAAGGGCGGCGGAGAACTTCATTTCGTCGAAGCGCTCTGCGAAAAGAGGGACGGCGCGATCCATGAAATCGCCAGCCAATTCCTTCAAAGAGACAAGCGACCGCAAATTCGGATCTTCCGGCACAACGCCGCCGAAGTACTTGTGCACCATGTTCACTACGCGGCTCACCAGGTTGCCGTAGCCGTTGGCCAGGTCTCCGTTGTAGCGCTGAACCAATGCGTCAAACGAGAAATTGCCGTCCTGCCCGAAAGGAATCTCGCGCAGCAGGAAATAGCGCAGCGCATCCGCGCCCAGAACTTCCTGAACGGTCTCCGCGCGCACGATATTGCCGCGCGACTTGGACATCTTGCCCTGGTCGAAGAGCAGCCAGCCGTTGGCGCGCACCGAGCGAGGCAAGGGAATGCCAGCGGCCATCAGAAACGCCGGCCAGTAAACGCAGTGGAATCGGCTGATCTCTCTGCCGATCAGATGAACGTCGGCCGGCCAGAATCTCTCGAACTTCTCGTCGTCCTCCGATCCATATCCAAGAGCAGTAATATAATTCGCCAGCGCGTCGAACCACACGTAGATCACGTGCTTCTCGTCGCCCGGTACGGGAATGCCCCACGAGAGACTGGTGCGGCTCACCGAAACATCCTTCAGCCCGCTGCGCACAAAGCTGATCACCTCGCGCCGCGTCGACTCCGGCCCCATGAACTCCGGATTTGCCTCGTAGAACTCGAGCAGCTTGCGCTCGAACGCCGACAGCTTGAAGAAGTAGTTCTCCTCGCTCACCGTCTCCGTCACGACCCCATGAATAGGGCAGACCGTCCCCGGAGGCCCGTCAATCCACTCCTCGCAGCTCACGCAGTACTGGCCCGTGTATGAGCCCTTGTAGATGAATCCCTTGTCGCACAGCACGGCGAAGAGATGCTGCACGCCGCGGATATGCCGCGGCCCCGTGGTGCGAATAAAGTCGTCGTAGGTCAGTCCCAGCCGGTCCCACAGACCGCGAAATTCCGACGCAATTCTGTCGGCGAACTCCTGCGGCGTGCATCCGGCCTGCTTGGCCGAGCGCTCGATTTTCTGCCCGTGCTCGTCGGTCCCCGTCAGGAACCAGGTTTCGATGCCTAGCGCGCGCTTGCGCCGGGCGACGGCGTCACAGACGATGGTCGAATAGGCGTGGCCGAGGTGCGGCCGTGCGTTCACGTAGTAAATGGGCGTGGTGATATAGAAGCGGCCCAAATGCGAGCCCTGATTTTTGTTCGATTCGGTCATGAAGAGCGCATTTCGTTCGCGAACACGTTGAATGGCAGCGTGATCGGCGATCTGCTTCCATTCTAAAGGTATTGTGCGAGGAGAGGATGCGATGCGGGAATCGGCGATAGCCGTGGCTGCCGCGTTGAGATTCAGAATCCTCGGCTCAAAAGAATCCCATCTCGCGGCCGCGTTTCGGCAGCCGCAGAGATGGGATTTTTGTTACGGAGAATATTACGGCAGCAGCCCGTAGGTCTCATTCGTCGTAAAGAAGTTCAGCGATGCGCCGCCCGTCCCGCCGCTCAGCGTAACCGTCAGCGCAAAAGTAAGGGATTCCAGCTCGTCCACCGATGCGGTGGCGGTCTTCTTCAGCGTGCAGGCATCCTCGCAGATTTCGTACACTTCGAGCGTTTCCGGCGATGCCCCACTTGCCGGTGTCACCTTCTCGGTCACCTCGACGCTTCCGATGATTCCGCCGACCGACGCGGTTCCCAGGTCAAGCGCTAGATCGATTGCCCCGACCTCCCCGCTTCCGCCCGGCGGGAAGGGAACCGTGTTGTAGCCAATTGTCGAAGTGAGCGACACATCCGCCGCTACGCTCCACGGCGCGTAAAAAGTCAGTCCCGGATAGGGTGTGGTCACCGTGACACCCGTGGAAGGAATGACAAGGATCTGTTCCGGCGTGATGGTAGTGGAAACCGGCGCAGCATACGTGAAGTCCCGGTACAGAGTGTTTTCGAACATGCACCCGCCCGCACCCAGTGCAATGTAGCTGGCCAGTGTGCCGGTTACGCAATTGGGAGTTGTGGAGACCTGAGCTTGGGTTGTCGTGGAAGCGAGCAGCGCGCACGCAGCCGCAAGAAGGAGGAGCCTGACTTTCATGTTGAATACCTCGGGGGTTGAGATCAACAGCTCACGCACTGTAGTTCGCGCCATCAACCGCTGTCAACAATTTTCTCCATTTGTCCGGTTACGAATCGGCGACTGATTCATGTTCAAGAGTCGAGCAGCAGCAATGTTGGAGCAACCAAGAACGCAGACCCGAGAGACTCAACTATGTTGACGGCGTTGTGAAGCCTGGGAGGATTGATGCCTCTCCGCTTCGGGCAGCACCGGTTACTGTTCAAGTGCGAACGAATCGCGAGATGCTTCGTCATAGACGAAAGATTCAACGCCCAGACGCCAACCCAGGAGATCATTTCCATTGGACCTACGTCGAGCGTTCGAACGTTCGCGCTAATGGGGGCCACCGACGCGGGTACTTGGACGAATTCCGAATCGTCTTCAGCGATCTAGCAGCGAACGGCCATGAGGAATGTTGGCGAAAGAGTAATCTCACGATCGCCGACTTGCGGGAGCGATCTTGGCCGGGGCCGAGGTCTCGCATTGTTTGTCCAGTTTCCGCAATCCGGCGGCGCATGGAAGCAGATGCCGTCGTTACGGTTCAGCAGGGCTGGCAATCTTTCCGCCCGGGCGCTTCCAATCCAGCGGAAAGACCCGGGTCCCCTGTTCACTTTCGGACAGCCGGAGGCGCAAACGAACATCCGGCGTCGGCTCGAACCGCTCTGGAAGCACCTAAGCCCAGTTTTTTTATCGGCATGCGACCGCGAGCAATTGGAAGCAGACGTGCTGTCTAAGGCCGTGGAAACCGGCGCAGCAATCTTGGAACGGGCCTACGATCCTCATCTCCCCAATTGAGTGACGCCAGCCGAGGAGGACGGTCATGAACCTTTTGCAGGATTTAAAGTACGGGCTACGGGCGCTACGCAAGGCACCCGGGTTTGCCTTGCTTGTCATTCTCACCGTCGCCTTGGGGATCGGCGCCAACACGACCATCTTCAGTTGGATCAATGCAACGCTGTTGAATCCAGTTCCCGGACTCACCAAGGCGAACGAAGTCGTATCGCTCACGCTGAGCAAGCCCGGCGAGAATCCCTTCCCGTTTACGTACCCCGACGTCGAAGCCATGCGCGATGGACAGCGGAGTTTCACCGGCATCGCCGCATGCGGTTTCGTCGCCATCAGCCTGACGAGTAAAGGGAAACCTGAGCGCCTCGCGGCAATGGTGGCTTCCGCGAACTATTTCGACGTCCTCGGCGTGCAGCCATTTCTGGGGCGAGGCTTTCTTCCCGCCGAAGACGAGAAGCCGGGCGGCGCGCCCGTGGCGGTGATCAGCTACCGTCTCTGGCAAACGCATTTTTCTGCGGACCCGAACATTGTTGGCCGGACCATCGAACTCAACCAGCACCCGTATTCCGTGGTGGGGGTGACGCCGGCGGCGTTTCAAGGCAGCCAGACCGGCGTGCGAACGGACCTCTGGGTCCCGCTCACCATGGAAGCGCAGTTTAGTCCTCTGGGCGACGTACTGCATGACCATCATTATTTCTGGTTGGTTGCCTTTGGCCGATTCAAGCCGGGCATCTCTCTCGCACAGGCGCAGGAGGAGATGACGCGGCGGTTGAAACGGGAGGTGGACAAGTATCCCGAAGAGCACAAGGGACACTCCTCCGTGACCGTCTACCCGCTATGGCGGAATCCCTTCGGCTTGAACTTCTTCCTGGCGACCCTATTGCCGGTCCTGATGTGCATCGCGGGCCTGGTGCTGCTGCTGGCGTGCGCCAACGTGGCCAACCTCATGCTGGTGCGCTCGGTGGGCCGGCGGCAGGAACTCGCGGTTCGCATTTCTCTGGGCGCCAGCCGCGGGCGGTTGGTGCGGCAACTGCTGGTAGAAAGCCTGGTGCTATCCCTGGGAGGAGGCGCGATTGCGTTGTTGTTCACCCAGTGGACTCAGGGAGCGCTCATGGCATTCCTTCCCGTCACGCCGGACATCCCGCTGTCATTGACCGTTCAGACCGACAGGACCGTACTCCTGACCACCCTCTGTGTTTCGGTGCTGACGGGAGTGATTTTTGGGATTCTGCCCGCGGTGCGGTCGTCAGGCATCGCCCCGGCGGAGGTGATGAAAGAAGAGATCGGAAGCTCCTCGGGCGGGTTGGGGAAGGCGCGCCTGACGAGCGGCTTGGTCGTGGCGCAGATTTCGCTCTCGTTGCTGCTGCTGATCTGCGCAGGATTATTGATTCGCAGCTTCCGAAGCGCGCAGAGTATCGATCCAGGATTCAATCCACGGAATGTACTGATCGCGTCTTACGACTTGTTCCCCGCCGGATACACGGAGGAGACGGGCACAGAAATCCATCGCCAGATCGTTGCCAAGCTGAGTGCTTTGCCGGGCATCCAGTCCGTCGCCCTTTCCGACCGCGTGCCGCTCACGTTTGCCGGCGGTTCCACCGCCGTGAAACCCGAAGGGTATGTGTCTCCGCCAAATGAGTCGACGGAGACCCAAGTCGCCATCGTCACGCCCAATTATCTCCACACCATGCAAATTCCCCTCGTGAAGGGGCGCGACTTTGCCGCCCAGGATACGAAAGCATCGCAACCAGTCGTGATTGTGAGCCAGGCGTTTGCCAATCGTTATTGGCCAGGACAGGAAGCCCTGGGCAAGCAGCTCAATTCCGACCTGACCCACCAGTGGTTCACGGTTGTCGGCGTTGCGCGCGATGCAAGAGAAATCGGCCTGAATGAGACCCCCGTGCCGTTTCTGTATCTGCCGGTGTCCCAGGTCTACCGGCCCGAAATGATCGTCAACGTGCGCACCACAGGCGATCCTCTGGCGTCGGCCAAAGCCGTCGAGAATGCGGTGCACGGCATCAATCCCGGCGTTTTGGTCTTCGATGAGACGACGGTCGAATCGCGCGACCAGTTTTCCAGCTTCGCACAACGTGTTGCTGGAACCTTCGTCGGGGCCTTCGGCCTCCTCGCTCTGGCCCTGGCCGCCATCGGAATCTATGGCGTGACTGCCTTCACCACCCGTCAGAGGACGCACGAAATCGGCATCCGCTTCGCGCTCGGAGCAACCAGCCGCGATGTGTTGTACCTGGTGCTGGGACGGGGATCGAGACTGATGCTCATCGGAGTCGGTTTGGGCCTCGTGTTGTCCTACCTGCTGACACGATTCCTGAAGGGTTTGCTTCTGGGCGTCACCAGCACCGATGCGCTGACGTTTGCCACTGTTACGGTTCTCCTTTGCGCCGTAGCTTTGTTCGCCTGCTTCATTCCCGCGCGCTGGGCCGCGCGAGTCGAGCCCATGGTCGCGCTACGGCACAAATGATGCTGTCCAGCGGCTTCCGAGACGCGCTCGGGCGCGTTTCTCCACGGTCGCAGCAGCAGATTTGCGGCTACGGTGGAAAGGGTCTCCCCGGTTCCCGCGATGCTGTACGCAGATTGTTTGCGACAAAGACGGCGAGTTCGCGTGCGCTTGCCCGCAGGTTCGTAAGTTGGCGGGCTGGCGGGTTCTGGGTACGCCTAAATTGGAATGGTTCTAGGTCGCCGCGGCGACCGCCCACGGCGGGGGGTGTGCGAGCACGTGTGCATTCATTGCCCGGCTGCTTCCGAGCGCACGTTGCCCATAAACGCAGCGGCCATCCTCGCGCAATGGAGAGGGTGGCCGCTCCGGTTTCAGTTTTTCCGATCGTTGACCCCTAAAACCTGATCCCGGATTTCAGTTCTGGTCGTCGCGGCGGTGCAGGGTGGGCGGGCCGTCGCCGTTGTCCGATCCGTTGGAACTGCCGGCTTGGCCGGAGCTGCCGGAATTGCCATTGTCGTCGGTCCCTGTGCTGGCTCGGCGCAGCGACGGCTTGTTGGGTCCCTTGGTGTCGGTGAGGCGGCGCTTGTTCTCGATGCGCGCCAGCCGGGCCTTTACGTCGTCGAACTCCGACGTGGTGACTGTGTATTCGTCCCTGGCCGGCAGAATCCGCGCGATCTCCTCCTGGGTGTGCAGGATACGATCGGGGGTCTGGGGGTGGTCGCTGAACGCCTTGGCGACCAGGCCCGGCTTGCGCTTCTCCAGCGCCTGCACCTTCTCGAAGAAGGTAATGAAGGCCTGCGGGTCGTACCCGGCGCGGTACATATATTGAACCCCCAGGTAGTCGGCCTGGGCCTCGAAATCGCGCGAGAACTGCAGGAAGGTGATGGGAATGGCCAACTGCGCCGCCTCATAGATGCCGTAGCCGGTCCAGTCGTAGGGCAGCATGATCATCAGCGGGATCATGCCGATCTGCGTATAGTTCAGCCGCGTCATCTCGCGGGCTGCGTGGTGTGCGCAAACGTGGGCCGTCTCGTGGGCCATCACGCCGGCCAGTTCCGCTTCCTCGTCGGCGGCCAGAATCAGTCCGGAATTGACGTAGAAGAAGCCACCCGGCAAGGCAAAGGCATTGATCTCGTCCGAGTCGATCACCTTGATCGTGAACGGCACCTTGCAGTCGGAGTTCTTGACGATGTTTTGGCCGACGCGGTTGACGTACTCGTCGACTACGGGATCGGTGATGAAGCGCGCGCTCTTCTCGATCTCGTCGGCGAACTGCTTGCCCATTTTGATTTCGCCGTCGGTGGAGTACCAGTTGCCCACGCCGCGGCAGCCGATGCAGCGGTTGCCCACCGCGTTCACATCTTCTTCGCTACCCGGCTTGACTTTGATCATTTCGCTGCCGGGATCGATGATTTTGTCGGGATTGACGGCCTCGGCCGAGGAATCGCAATCGCCGCCGACCGGGGTGGTGCCAGGGGCCGGATTGTTCTTGTCTTTCTTGTTCTTTTTGCCCTTGTCATTGGCGTTGGAATCGGTCGGGCAGGGGGGCAGTTGCCCTTTGTCCGCAGAGGCCGAGGCGCCGGTATCGGACTTGGCCGGTGCCGGCTGGTCGCCGCCTACGGGCGTTGTGCCCGGGGCGGACTGCGCCGAAGGGGAGGAGGCGGCAGGAGCGGACGCGGGTTGCGCCGAGTCGTCTCCACCCGATCCCGAACCAGCTCCGGAGGATGGCTGGGCCGCCGGCGTGCTCGCCGGCGCGCTTCCAGTGTTCGAGCCGGCGGACTGTGCCGCCACGGCAGCGGCCAGTCCCAAGGCGAGCCCTACGAAAACCACTATTCTCAAAATCATGCGATCCGGTGCCTTCATTGACCTCACCTCCGGCGCGCAGGCACGCCGCTCCCCGTGCTCCGCTTCGCGTAACCTCTTAGACGCAAGTATCTGCCCTTTTGGCAACAAAGGGAAGCGGTTTTCCTTACCGGGACCTGGGGCAACTTGAGACGCTTGCCGGCGGGGGCATTTCCGAGCGTCGGCCTGTCCCGTTCCGGGACTGGGAACTCCTCTCTTTTCTCTGCGATCCGCCGCCATGGATTTGTTGACCAATCGCCGCGCGCTCCGTCTATTTGGATGCGCACAGGCTTCTTATCGAGGAGTGGAACGCCGATGGCTGCGGACGCAAGCAGTATTTCGATGGCGCTCGAATCCATGAGCCTTGCCCAGGCGGTTGAGTCTTTGGCTTGGCCGGCGGGGAGGGTAAAATCCTCTCCAGGGATGGCTGCGACCAGGGCACTCGACGGCGCCAAGCGGCACGAAACCGGCCGGGACGATGCGGGCCGGGGTCAGGCTCGCGCGCAAAGCCGCGCGGTCGAGGCAGAACTGATTCGTGAGGCGCAGGCCGGCTCCCGAGCGGCCTTCGACGCGCTGGTGCGCCAATATGAGCACCAAGTGTTGCGGTTGGCCTTGCACCTGACCGGCTCCGAGCACGACGCCGAAGACATCTACCAGGATGCTTTCCTGAAAGCGTTCCGGTATATCGGGAACTTCCGCTTCGAGTGCTCGTTCTATACGTGGATCTACCGCATCGTCACCAATCTGTGCCTGGATCAACTGCGGCGGCGCAAGACCCGGCGCGAAGATCACGCAGTGGCCGTCGATCGCAGCGGAGAGGAAATCGACATTCTTGCCTCCGTTTCGGACGACCGTTCGTTTTCGAACCCTGCCCGCGAGCTCGACCGCAAGGTCCTAGGCGAGAGAATTCAGGCGGCGCTGGGCAAGCTGACGCCCCGCGAGCGGATGGTCTTCGAGCTGAAGCATTACCAGGGGCTGCGCCTGCGCACCATCGGCGAGATGTTAAACACCACGGAGGAGACGGCGAAGAACACGCTTTTCCGCGCCACCAAGAAACTCCGCGTGCAGTTGGCGGAAATGCGGTGAAGGCGGGGACTAAGGGACTGAGGGAGCAAGGGAGCGACAGATTGAGGGAGCCAAACAATGGTTGGCTTTCACCGCTTTCGGTGGTTTTGGCGCGAACAAGCTAGGGGCTAGGAGCTAGAAGCTGCATTTCGAGGCTAAGAGGACGTAGAAATGAATTGCGAAGTTGCACAGGAACGAATGGTCACCGCCGCTTACGGGGAGCTGGCCGATGAGCAGGCGCACGAACTGGAACAGCACATGGCTGCCTGCGAGGCCTGCCGGAAGGAACGCGAGCAGGTGTACGCGCTCAAGGTGCTTGCCGATCTCGATCCAGTCGTCGAGCCCGGGCCCAACCTGGTGGCTCGGGCCCGCCTGCGGCTGGACGAAGCCCTCGACACGCTGCCGCCGAAACGCTGGTATCAGCACCTTGGCGAGCGCATTCTCTCGAACTTCGCCAGCCTGCAAGCCGCTCCCGCGGCGGCGTTGCTGCTGCTGATTGCCGGAGGCGGTGCGGGGATTCTCGGCGGCTACGAGTACGCGCAGGGCCGCGCCGCACAAGCCGCCACAGCAACCCAGGGCGCTTCACCGGTCGGGGTGAAAGTGGCGCCTGCCGACTTGCCGCCGGAGTTGGCCAATGTTGCCGGAGTCTCCGGCATCGTGCGCCGGCCCAGCAGCGAAATGGTGGAAGTGACTTACAACCAGGTGGTTCCGCGGCAGATCGAGGGCTCGCTCGACGACCCCGCCATTCGCCAGTTGCTGATGCTGGCCAGCGAAAACGCAGCGTCGCCAGCCGTCCGCGACGATTCCGTGGCGCTGCTTGCCGCCGAATGCCGCGCCGGCCACAGTTGCCAGCCGACGGGCATTCGCGAAGCCCTGATGGTGGCGCTGCGCTACGACAAAAGCGCCAAGGTGCGGCAAAAGGCTCTGGAAGGCCTGGAACCTTATGTTGCGGAAGACATTCGCGTCCGGGATGCCGTTCTGGAGGCTTTGATGAACGACAACGATCCAGGCGTCCGGGCCGAAGCCATTGGTTTGCTGACGCCGGTTGAGGCCGACACCACCGTCCGGCAAGTGCTTTATTCCGTCTCGAATACCGACCAGGATTCCCAGATTCGTAACGTTTCGCGGCAGGTTTTGAGCCGGGTACCACAGATTCAGTAAGGTGGGTAAGCGCATATCACTTTCCGGTCACTGCGCCGTCTGAATGAGCGCAGACCGGACGATAGAGAACTTGGGGAGAAACATCGATGAAACACCTTTTGAGGCCGAATCATTCCGTTCCATTCGTCAACCATAGCCCAATCGTCAGCCTAGGCATTGCCGCGCTCGGCATCGCAGCCGCTTGGCTCTCGATGGGGCCGCCCGCCGCGCACGCGCAGGCGCAGGAGTTGGCGCCGATCTTCGCAGAGCCCAGCCCGCTCGCCATTCATGCCGCCGCCGCAGGCTATCTTGGCGTCCAGGTCGAAGACATCGATAACGACAAGGCCCAGGCGCTGAAACTCAAGGAGATCCGCGGCGCCGTCATCACCCTCATCGACCACGACGCGCCGGCGGGCCAGATCGGCCTAAAGGTCAACGATGTGGTGCTGGCCATCAACGGGCAGACTGTGGAAGGCGCCGAAGCATTGCGCCGCATGCTGCGCGAGATTCCTCCGGGCCGCAAAATCAGCCTGGAAATCAGCCGCGACGGCAATATTCAGACGCTCGCCGCTCAACTCGTTGATCGCAAAGTGATGGAGCACGACGTTTGGAACAGGCTGCTCAACGTCGAGCCGGGCTCCATGGCGCCCGCGCCGCCCGGAGGGTTGGGCGTCTTCGCCGGCATCGACGCCATGCCGCCCGGTGGTTTCCACATGTCGCTTTTCACCAGCACGCTCAACGTGGGCGCGATGGTCGAGCCGCTCACCTCGCAGATGGCCGAGTACCTCGGCGTCCCGTCCGGGCTGATGGTCAAGCAGGTGGCGCGCAAGAGCGAGGCCGCCGCTGCCGGCCTCAAGGCCTTCGACGTGATTCTGAAAGTCGGCTCCGATTCGATCTCCACCTCTGCCGACTGGGATCGCGCCCTCCGCTCCAATGTGGGCAAGCCTGTGCAGGTTACCATCCTGCGCGACAAGAAACAGCAAACGCTCACCCTGCTGGTGGATTCCAAACACCGCAGCGCGTTGGAACTCGAAGACTTTTTCGGGTCCGGCACCGGCGCGGATGTCGCAGAACTCTCTCCGCTCTTCGACGAGGATTTCGCGAACGCGCTTTCGGCTCAGGCTGCGGCTGCTGCCGAAGCCGTCCAACGGCAGGCGCAAGAGCTCGCGGATCAAATTCAATGTCAGGCGAACAATGAGACGCTCAGCGCCGAAGAGACCGAAAACCTGCGCCAGCAGGCCGAGAAGCTGCGCGATAGCATGAAGGATTTCAAGCTCGATCCGAAGCAGATGCAGCAGCTCCAGCAGCAAGCCGAGAAGCTGCGGGAGAGCATGAAGGACTTCAAGATCGATCCCGAGCAAATGCGGCAGCAAGCGGAAAAGCTGCGCGAAAGTATGAAGGATTTTCGGATCGATCCCAAGCAGATGGATCAGCTTCGCCAGCAGATGGAGGAGTTCCAGAAGAACTTCAACTCCGGCGAGATGAAGCAGTTCCAGCAGCAGATGGAGAAGTTCCGCGAGCAGATGGAGCAGTGGAAACAGCAGAACTGCGAACACTGTGTCTGATGGGCGTTTGCTCCAAGGTGGATCATTGCAGCTGCTGGCGGCCGCATCGGACATGAGCTGTCAGCATTCCTTGGTCCAGCGTTCGGCTCGCTCCCATTTCCGACTAAAGAGCCTGGCCCTCATGCCGGCTGAACGCCTTCCAATGCTTTCTAATCCCTAATCCCTGTTCCCTAATCCCTGTCTTTCACAGTTTCTTGCGGAGAAACTCGAAGATTGCGTAGCCGATACAGGCGCTGACGATGGCGATGAGGAAATTGGCGGGCGTGATGATGTCGCGAAGCGCGAAGCCGAGCGACTTGCCCTTCCCATTGACGCCCGTGAACTCGCCCATGAGCAGATTGGAGTAGAAGAGGAAGACGATGAACGCGACCTCGATTACGGCTCGCCATATAGGCTTGAGGCGGGGCGGCGGCGTGAGCGGCGTCATGCGTCGATGATAACGGCGAAAGTACGTAGGCCCAAGCGTTTTCGAAGGAGCGGCGGCGCGCGAGCAGGTGGACGGCGCGCCAACGCGGCAAAGCCTATAATCTCTCTGACGTGCCTGGTGCATTCTTATGTCGGTGGCGGGCGCTATGGCAGCCCGCAGCAAACGTAGTAATGCTTGCGTGGCTGGTCGTTTCGTTGTTCGCGGCGAGTGCGCGTGGGCAGTCGAGCGCCGGTGGAACGGCGGGCGGCGCCGCGGAGAGAGCGGAAGGCGGCCGTGGGCGCGTGCTGCTGGTGCTGCCGTTCGACAACCGGACGGGGCAGCCGAGCCTGGAGTGGATTCGCGAGGCGGCGGCCGAGGTGCTGAGCACGCGCTTTGCCGCCGCGGGATTTGAGCCGACCAGCCGCGCCGACCGGATGTACGCGCTGGATCATCTGGGGCTGCCGCAGGGATTTCAGCCCTCGAGGGCGAGCGCGTTGAAGCTGGCGCAGACGCTGGATGCCGATTCGATTGTTGTGGGCAGCTACACGACGGACGGGTCGGGCATCGTGGCCGAGGCCTCACTGGTGGACGTGCCGGACCTGCGCATGACGCCGCTAGTGAGCGCGCGCGGCGAAATGCGCAGTCTGGTTGCGGTCTTCGGCGATGTGGCGTGGAAGCTGACGCGGCAGCTCGATCCGACGTTCAATGTCGCCGAGGAGACACTTGCCGCGGAAGGAAATGGCGTGCCGCTCACCGCATTCGAACAGTACATTCGCGGCATCACGGAGCCGGACCAGGCGGAGCGGCTGCGCCACTTGCAAGAGGCAGTGAAACTGAGCCCGGCCTTCGGGGAAGCGTGGATGGCGCTGGGACGGGAGGAGTACAACGAGCAGCAGTACCAGGATGCGGCGGCGGCCTTTGCCAAGGTGGATCGCGGCGGGTCCGACGGTCTAGAATCGGGGTTTTACCGCGGGCTTTCTCTTATGTTTCAGGGCGACTACGCGCATGCGCAGCAGGCGTTTGCCGATGTGGCGCGCGTATTGCCGCTGGCCGAGGTGCTGAACAACCAGGGCGTGGCCATGAGCCGCCAAGGAAAAGACGGCACGGGGATGTTTATTCAGGCTGAGGCCGCGGATCCGGGCGCAGAAGATTATCACTTCAATCTGGCGGTGAGCCTGAAGCGCTTAGGCAACACGGCCGGCGCGGAGAATGAGCTGGAGCAGTGCCTCAAGCTGCGTCCCAGCGACAACGAGGCGCAGACGCTGGAGGAAACCTGGAAGGGGGAATCCGGGACGCGGGCCGATGCAGGAGCCGATCCGCTGGAACGGATTGAGCGGAGCTTTAACGCGGCGGCGTTCAAGCAGGCGGCGGCGATGCTGGATGAGATGAACGCGGGAAGGCTGGCCGCTCTGGCTCCGGGCGAGCGGGCGGAAGCATTTTGCGGGCAGGCGAAGGGGTACTTGGATCGCGGGCTGCTCCTGGAAGCGGAGCGGCTCTACCAGGACGCGGCGGCGGCAGACGCAACGAGCGCGCAGGCGCACGCGGGATTGGCGGCGGTGCGTGAGCGCAGCGGCGATGCCGAGGCCGCGCGCAAGGAAGCGCAGAAGGCTCTGGAACTCGCGCCCACAGCCGATGCGTATGTGGTGTTGGCGCAGATGGACTTTGCCGCCGGGTCGTTGAGCCAGGCGAATTCGGAAGCGGAAGACGCCTTCAAGCTGGATCCGGCGAACCGCGCAGCGCAGGAGATTTTGCAGGAGATTGCGGCGAAAAGACGCTAGGGAAGGTCTGATTAAGTCGCAGTTTTGAAAGGGCACGACTTTAGTCGTGCCGCAGACCGAGCCAGACCAACGCGGCTTTAACCTCCGAGGGACGGGTTCAGGACTTGACCAGAGCGTTCCTAGGTCTCCGAGTGCATCAGAATGTGCCGGTTGCCAACATCCGTCCCGGAGGGACGGGCGAGAATTGCCCAGGGTGTAACCCTGGGACGAGGTTGCCCCGGAAGTCGCAAGCCCTGGAAGGGGCGACCGAAACAGTGATGCAAATTCATGCGGTCGGAGACCTAGTAGTCTGTGAACAGCGATCAGTGGTCAAAACGAGGGAAGGTTCGGTAGTCCGAAAGGGAGAGCCATGAGACAGTGGCTTGAAATTAGAACGGTTTCGCTTGCACTCGTGGTGGCTGGTTTGCTGCTGGGCGGCGCGCTCGTCGTGCGACAGGCGTTTGGTGATCAGCCGTTGGTCGACAAGCTGGTGCTGGACGACACCATTCAGCCGGTGAGCGCGGATGAATTGAATCGGGCGCTGCGGCAAGCCAACGCCGATGGAGCGCAGGCGCTGCTCATCGTGCTGGACACTCCGGGTGGGTTGCTGGATTCGACGCGCACCATGGCCGGAGCGATCCTGAGCTCGAAGGTTCCGGTGGTCATGTATGTCGCGCCGGCAGGCGCGCGCGCGGGATCGGCGGGGTTTTTCTTGCTGGAGTCGGCCGATGTGGCTGCGATGGCGCCGGGAACGAATGCCGGTGCGGCGCATCCGGTCCTGGAATTCGGCGGCCAGCCCGACGCCACCATGAACCAGAAGATCGAGAACGACGCCGAGGCGTTTTTGCGCTCCTATGTCGCGCGCCGCGGGCGAAACACCGACGCGGCGGTGGCGGCGGTGCAGGCGTCGCACAGCTACACTGCCGAAGAGGCGCTGAACCAGCACCTGATCGACTTGATCGCGAATAACGAACACGACCTGCTGACCAATCTCGAGGGCAAACAGCTCACGCGGATGGACGGCTCGAAGGCCACGCTGCATGTAAGCGGGGCGAGGATTACGATCATCCAGCCGACGCTGCGCGAACAGGTTCTGGGCTGGTTGGTGAACCCGAATATCGCGCTGCTGTTTTTGGTGGGCGGCGCGCTGCTGATTTATCTCGAGTTCAACTCGCCCGGCACGATTGTGCCCGGCACGCTGGGCACGCTGATGGTGCTGCTGGCGGTGTTTGCCTTGAATCTGCTGCCCGTGCGTTACACGGCGGTGCTGCTCTTGCTGGCGGCAATCGTGCTGCTGGTGCTGGAGGCCAAGTTCGGTGCCCACGGCGCGCTGGCGATCGCCGGCATTGTGTGCCTGACCTTCGGCATGTTGACGCTGGTGGCCGCGCCGGTGCCGGAGATGCGCGTCAGCCCGCTCTTGGCAATCGGCGTAAGCGCGGCCTTCGGCACCATCACGGTATTCATGGTTCGGCTTGTGATACGCGCGCAGAAGCGCAAGGCGCGAATTGGCGCGGACGCCATGGTGGGCTGCCCGGCGACGGCGATGGAGGCGCTCGCGCCCGAAGGGCACGTGCTGGTGGAAGGAGAAATCTGGCGGGCGGCGGCCGATGCGCCCGTGGCCGCGGGAGCGCCGCTGCTCGTAGTCGGCCACGACCATCACATGCTGAAGGTGGAACCGGCGGCAGCGAGTCAGCAGAACCAGCGGGGTTAGCGGAGTTGGCGGAGCTAGCGGTGTTAGCGGAGCCAGGTCCCTGACCGCATGAAGAAGTACCGGCCGCCCGCATCCGTCCCGGAGGGACGGTCGAGAATAGCCCAGGGTGAAACCCTGGGATCGGGTGGTCCAAGACGTCGCAAGCCCCGGAGGGGCGACCGAAACAGGGATACTAATTCACTCGGTCAGAGACCTTGAGGGGGAAACGCTCCAACTCGGCTAACCCCGCTAGCTCCGCCAACTCCGCTAACCCCGCTGTTCCCGGCTGGAGTACAATCCCTGCTGGGTGAGGAAAGGAACTTTCTATGTTCGAGTCCGTGTCCATTCCAATGCTGGTCTTCATTGCCATCATCGTCCTCTACCTGCTCAACTCGATCAAGATTCTGCGCGAATATGAGCGGGGAGTGATCTTCAGACTGGGCCGCGCTTTGCCCCAAGCCAAGGGCCCCGGGATCATCCTGGTCTTCCGGCCCTTCGATCAGATGGTGCGCATCAGCCTGCGACAAGAGGTGCTGGAGGTTCCTCCGCAAGACGTGATCACGCACGACAACGTGACCATCAAGGTCAACGCGGTGGTGACGCTGTATGTGGTGAGTCCCAACGACGCCGCCATCAAAGTGTCGAATTACGTGTATCAGACGTCGCAACTGGCGCAGACCACGCTGCGCACGGTGCTGGGCGAGGTGGATCTCGACGAGCTGCTGGGGCACCGCGACAAACTGAATCTGCGCATCCAGTCGATCATGGACCAGAGGACCGAACCGTTCGGCGTGAAGGTGGTTTCGGTGGAAGTGAAGCAGGTGGACCTGCCCGAGCAGATGCAGCGCGCCATGGCCAAGCAGGCCGAGGCGGAGCGCGAGCGGCGGTCGAAGATCATCCACGCGGAGGGCGAATACAGCGCCGCGCAAAGGCTGGTGGACGCGGCGCAGTTGCTGGCCACGCAGCCCATTACGCTGCAGTTGCGCTACCTGCAAACGCTGACCGAGATCGGCGTGGAGAAGAATACGACCATCGTGTTCCCGCTGCCGGTCGAGCTGCTGTCGCTGCTGAGCAAGACGAGCGCGGCGGCGAAGGCGGAGGGGCAGAAGAGCAGCTCATAGCCAGTAGCCAATAGCCAGTAGCCAGTAGGCAGTAGGCAATAGACAATAATCGGAGCCGGCTGAAAGTAATTGGTTAGTGGCTATTTGGCTGTCGGCCGTTCGCTGCAAGCGATTGGCTGTCATCTACTGGCTGTTGGCAACTGGCTACTGGCATGGCAAGTTATTTCGACGAAGACGAAGACCTCGACGCTCAAGACGAGCAGCCGCGCGACACCGAAGTGACGCTGACCTGGGGCGCGGTGTTTGGGATGGGCCTCGGGCTGCTGCTGATTTGCGGCCTGTGCTTTGCGCTGGGCTACATGGCGGGCCATCGCAGTCCGGCGCCGGCGGCTTCGGTTGCGCCCGCGCAGCCGCAGAACGCGCCCGATCAGGAGCCGCTGCAGGGAAGCAGCTCGGTGCCGAAGCCGTCGGCGTCGGAGCAGGCTCCGGTGACGCCGACCGAGCCGGCAGGTGAAGGTGCGCCGTCGCCCGCCGCCGAGGGAGGCGAAAGCTCGGAGGCGGCGGCGCCAAGTCCCACGCAGAGCGGATCGCAAGGCGGCTCGTCCGCCGTCGCGTCGGCCCCGCAACCTCAAGTGAGGCCCGCTCTGGAAGGTAGTGCGCCGGAAAGCGCTCCATTGGCCACGGCACCCGGTGCGCGCCCCGCAATGCCGCCAGCGGCCTCGCTGACGGTGCAGGTGGCAGCGGTCAAGAATGCCGAGGATGCCGGCGTGCTGATCGATGCGCTGCGTCGTCGCGGCTACCCGGTGAGCGAACAGCGCGAGGCGGCGGACGGTTTGGTCCATGTGCGCGTCGGGCCGTTTGCCAGCCGCGAAGAGGCGAATCGCTGGCGCGACAAGCTGCTCGACGATGGCTACAACGCGATTGTGCAGCCGTAAAACAGCAGACAGCGAACAGCAGACAGCGAACAGTGTTTCGCTCACAGTTCGTATTTCCAGAGCGAAGTAAGGATCCTCCGGCAGAGCCGGAGGCTTTCGGTTGCTGGCCCCTCAAAGGGGCCTGATCGCAACCGGTGAAAAGCAAAAGCAACAACAACGTCGGGATCGCTTCGCCAGCAGTGTCTCAAAAAACAGAGCCAAAAGCCGATGGATGACTCCCGGAATTCTCGAAGTTTTGCTGCCTCCCCGGCAGAGCCGGGGGAACTCCCACTTTGTATTAGTGAGCCGTCGACTGCTCGCGCATTACGCTTTTTCCACCGGTCAAACACCGCCACCAGCACACGCGCGGCGCGCCTATTTGCCGAAGAGCGATTTCAGTGCACCGGCAGGATTCGTCTTTTTCTGGCCAACGATATTCCCCAGCAGCCCGCTGCTTACCTGCTGTTTCAGCATCGTGCCCACTTGCGCCTTAATTGACGGATTCGATGCGGTTCCCGTGATCGTGAGGGGAATGCCTTTATCGGCCATGTTTGCCTTGCCTCCCAGCGCGACTCCGACCGCATTCAGGCCGCTGTTGGCCACCGAGCCCACTGTTGATGAGCTGCTGAACTTGGCCGTCAATTGAAAGTCGAGCGCGTTCGCAGGAGAAATGCTTCCGCTGCCGGAGGCGGTTCCGATGGACGGCACGGACGCGTAGATGTCGTCGAACTTGGTCGTTTGCGGCGAAGACGTGAGGGTTGTGCTCAATTTCTCAATATTCGTGCCGCCGCTGGTCCCGAGAAGCCGGTTGATTCCCTGAATCTGGCTTCCCAGATCGAAGCCCGCCAATTGGGTGTTATCGACTTCCACCGGTCCGGCGATGGTGATTGCGCTTGCCGGGCCTTCGATTGCGAGATTGGCGGTGAGCGTGCCGCCTTTCAGGCTCGACCCGCTGGGCAGCGTGATCCCCGCCGCCGGCAAGAGCTGTTCCACTGCGTCGATCGGGAGGTTCGGCGCCGAGAGGTGCAGATCGAGAATCGCGCCCTGATCGGTCAAGCGGAATGTTCCTTTCACATGCGCTGCAACGGCGCCGGTATGAACGGCAATATCGGAGACCTGGCCGGTTCGCTTGGCCAGATTGTGGGAAACCGTGTAGTCGATATCGACGGGCTGCTGCGCCGGCGTGCCATTGCGCGCGAGCTTGAGTTGCGACGCGACGATTTTTCCGGTGCTGGTAAGGTTAGTTCCATCCGACGCGACCTGCGCGCTGAAGTCGGCGGCCATCGAGACGCCATCGCTGGGCTGTACGACGTTGGCGGCGAGCGGGTCGAAGTGCTTGAGCTGCAAGGTTGCCTGGAACGGAGTCTTCGAGGCGTCCGTCTGCGAGACCGGCCCCGCAGTTCCGTTCAGCTCAAGCGAACCGTTGGCCGGCATCTCCACAGAGAGCTTGAAGGGAAACGGCTGCGTGAACGAGAATTTGTCGACCGTAACGTCGATGTTGCTGCAGGCGATCGGCTTGCCGGGCCCGGCGAGAGAGAGTGAGGCGCTGCCGTGCTGGATGGCGAGTTCGCCTACAGTAACTGCGGGCAGGGAACTGCCCTGAGCGGGCGCGGAGCCACCCTGAGCGGACGTCGAGCTCGGCTGAGCCGGTGCCGAAGCCGCGGAAGTTGCGGAAGCGCTGCCCAGGCTGGAGAAGTTCCATGTGCCGTCGCTCTTCTCAATGAGCTGGATCGACGGCGAGTCGATCGTGATGTTCGTGATCTCGACCGACCGGTGAAGAAGAAAAGGCCAGAGCTCGACGCCGATGTGCAGGCTCTTGGCTTGCAGGAAAGGACTTGAGGCGACCGCCGGATCGTCCGCGATCGAGATGTTGTCGGCAACCAGGCTGCCGGTGAAGAGCGAGAAGCCGAGATGGCTGAATGCGACGGGCCGGCCCAATGTGCTGGAAAGCTGGTTTTCGATAGTGGGCCGCAGCGTATCGGCATTGACGAAGAGGGGAGTTAGTGCGATTACGAGAACGACCAGAGCACCAACGACGATTGCGATTCTTACCCATCGGTTTTTCATTCGATTCCCTCCTGAATGCGGGTTTGGCCGCACTGGTTTGCTCGAAGGCACAACTTGGAGTCAAGGCTAGCGCCTCAGTTTGAGAGAGAAACCATCCCTCAGGGGCCGAGGCCCGCTGCTCACTTATTTGCACTTGCAGCACGAGACCCAAAGGGCGCCCCGTCGTGCTCTGCTACAAGGCCCATTTTATGAGGCTCGCTGAAAGTAGGATACGGGGTTTCCTTCAGTCCGCTGCTGTCGCTTCTTTCTGCAGGGTCTTCGACCTCTGGTGCTTGAAGGCCGGCTGCGGAATTGCCTCCAAGTCCGTCTTCCCTTCGGCAAGCTGGATCAGGAAATCCTGGCTGGAAAAGGCAGGCGCATCCTTCATCAGCTTGCCGGCGCGCACATAGGTCCCGTCCGGCTGCTGCAAGCGCGCCTTCACCGTGTCGGCCATGTAGGCGGGCAGAATCTCGTCGTGAATGCGGGCGATGGCTGCGGGGTCGCGCACGGGGAAAATCACCTCGCAGCGCTCGAACAGGTTGCGCGGCATCCAGTCGGCTGAGCCCATGTAGATTTCATCGTTGCCGCCATTCGCGAAGTGGAAGATGCGCGAGTGCTCCAGGAACCGGCCGACGATCGATCGCACGCGGATTCGCTCCGAGAGGCCCTTCACGCCCGGCCGCAGAATCGAGAGGCCGCGAATAATCAGGTCGATCTCCACGCCCGCTTGCGATGCCTGATAGAGCGATTCAATGACCGATGGCTCGAGCAGGGCGTTCATCTTGGCCACGATATGCGCCGGCCGGCCCGCCTTGGCGTGCTCCTGCTCGCGGCGGATCAGCCGCAAAAAACTCTCCGCCATCGTCAGCGGCGCCACCAGCAGCGGACTATAGTCGTCGACCTCGGCGTGCGCGGTGAGGTAGTTGAAGACCATGTGCACGCGTTCGCAAATTTGCGCATCGCTGGTCAGCAGGCTCAGATCGGTATAGAAACGCGCCGTCACCGGGTTGTAGTTGCCCGTGCCCAAGTGGCAATAGCGCCGAATCTGCCCATCCTCGTCGTGGCGCACCAGCATGGCCAGCTTGCAGTGCGTCTTCAAGCCCACCACGCCGTGGAAGACCTGCACGCCCGCGTCCTCCATGCTGCGCGCCCAGCGAATGTTCGAAGCCTCATCGAAGCGGGCCATCAACTCCACCACCACCACCGCTTCCTTGCTTGCGCCGGCTTCGGTCAATGCATGGAACATCGGCGAATCGTCGCTGGTGCGGTAGAGCGTTTGCTTCATGGTCACCACGGCCGGGTCCTGCGCGCCTCGCTGCACAAACTCCACCACCGGATCGTAGGAGTCGTAAGGGTGGTGAAGGAGAATGTCGTGGTGGCGCAGCTCGTCGAAAATCCCCGTCGATTTGCGGCTCAGCAGCAGGGGCTTGGGTGTGAACGGCTGGAACTTCAAATCGGGCCGCTGCACGTCTTCGTAGAAAAACATGAGGCGCGACAGGTTGACCGGGCCTTCGCCGCGAAACACCTGGCTCTCATCGAGCTCGAAGTTGACGCGCAGGCGCTCGACGATCTCCGGGTCGGCGCCGGTTTCGATCTCCAGGCGCACAGCGTCGCCTTTGCGCCGGTTGTGCAGCTCGACGCGAATGGTTTCCAGCAGCGACCGCGCCTCTTCCTCTTCGAAGTAGAGGTTCGAGTTGCGCGTGACGCGGAACGAGGCCGAGGCCAGCACCTCGTAGCCGCGATACATGCCGGCGAGATGCTGCTCGATCAGATCCTGGAGCAGCAGATAATCGTAGCCGCCGTTCGCCGCAGGCAGCCGCACGAAGCGGGCCAGCGCGCGCGGCACGGTGACCACGCCCAGGACGAGCGGCCCGGAGCTGCGCCGCTTGGCGCGAAGCAACAAGGCCAGGCACAGGGCCTTGTTCAAAACGCGCGGAAATGGATGCGCCGGGTCGATGGAGATGGGCGTGAGCAGCGGATCGACCTCGCGCTGGAAATAGCCGCGGGCAAAGTCGCTGGCTTCCTTGCTCAGCTCGTCCCACGCCAGCAGCCGGATGCCCTGCTTGCGCAGCTCGGGCAGCAGCAATTGATTCCAGCAGTGGTACTGCGCCTCCACAAAGCTGTGAATTTCGGCGGCCAGGCTCTCCAGCGATTCCTCGGGCCTCAGGCCGTCGTATCCCGGCTCGCGATAGCCATCTTCTATGCGCTGCATCAGCCCTGCTTGCCGGATCTCGACATACTCATCGAGATTCGAGCCGGTGATGGCCAGAAACTTCACGCGCTCCAGCAGCGGGTTGGCGGCGTCTTCGGCCTCTTCCAGCACACGCCGGTTGAATTGCATCCAGGAGAAGTCCCGGCCATTGAAGAGTTTCGGTTTGCGCGCGTTGTTGGCCATGTTCCTGGCCCCGAGGGCCGTGTTGGCAGTCTACAGCGTCTCCCCCTGAGCGTCATATTGAACTTGGGGCAAAAGGGGAAGCTGCCTCAGGAATAGGCATATAAGACGAATCAGGCAAAGGTTGTTAAGAAAACGCAAAAACGCCCTGCATTGGGTCAGGAACGACGGAAATGCACCGGCGCGCAGTGGCCTGTGCGTGTGTTCCCGTTCCTGTGCTCGCTCCCTTGTTCCCTCGCTCCCTTGCTCCCTTGTTCCCTCGCTCCCTTGCTCCCTTGTTCCCTTAACCGTTCCCCGGCTGCGCCCGGTGACGATGATTTCGCCGCGCGGCTTGCACTATGCTGAAAGAATTCGGAGAATAGCCAACATGTTCGTTCATATTTTTGCATTTCGTTGGAAGCCCGAAGCCGCGGACGCCGACAAATCTCGCGCCGCCAAAGAAATCCTAGCCTTCCGCAACACGATTCCCGGTCTCATCGAAGTCCACGTTGGTCCGAATGTCTCGCCGCGCGGCCAGGGCTACGCCTTCATCGGCCTCATGAAGTTCACGGACAAAGCCGCCGCCGATGCGTACACCGTCCATCCCGCCCACAAAGCTTTGCTCGCGTGGCTCGTCCCGCTCATCGAGGCCGTCGAGCTCGACTTCGAAGCGTGACCTAAACTGTGGTTGATAAGGAATGAGCCATCTTTTCGGGGTCGCGCGGGCGCCCCACATCTCCCTTTTGGGGCGCGCGATGCCAGCAACCCAAACCAAAACGTGTCATCTTGAGCGAGTCGCCGCGGCGACGAGTCGAAGGATCTGCGGTTGTGTTTCGTCTTGTATCAGGGCGTGACTTCAGTCGTGCCGATGCCCGCAAAGCGATTTGGGGCCTTAGCCCCTGCGGAATCGGCGATCAATCACGCTGCACCACCGCCGCCTTCGCCCGCTTCCCAATCGAAATCGAACCTCACGGCGCCGTCTGCATCTCTTGCGGTTCCTCGCACCCTACGCGCAGAAACCACGCCGCGCGCAAAGCGCCGGGATGCACGTCGAAGCAAACCATGTCGCCCGGCGCGACGGACTGATAAACGCTGTATGGCACGCTGACCTTATTCGCGCCGCTAAATGGTCCCCACGCGCCAAAATCGAGATAGTAAGTCGTCGATCGTCCGCTGGTCGTGTGCTGGCCCACTACCTGCGCCTGGTAGGTCGTCGCCTTCCCGTGATCCAGCAGCGTGTCGCTCGCCGCGATCAAACCGAAGCCGAAGAACCCCGCGCACATCAGCACGATCCCGTGGAACCCTCCAGTGTGCGGTCCCTTGCGGCCCAGCATGTAAAAGCCGGCGATGAAAATCAACCCCACCACAACGATCAACGGCAGCAACGGCATCGGGGAAACAAAGTGCGTTTGCAGGCTACTGAAAAAGAGCCCCATCGCAGCGGCGAGAAGCGCGATGCTCAACTCGGTCCTTGGATCGCGCCGTGACTTGCCCAGTGCATAGAGCAGCGGCTCCGAGTTCAGCAAATAGAGCACCGCCACCGGAACCAGCGTAAGCACCATCGCCGCCGGCAGCCGCCACTGCGCCCCTCCGGCAAACAGGCCCACTGCGGCAGCCACCGCGATCGCCGATAACCCGACGTTCAACTGCTTTGCGCTCGTGAGCCTCCCCAGCCGTTGTTCACGCGTTGCCCCCAGTTCCTGATCCTGCTCGATTTCGCCGAGCAGTTGCCTGCGGTCCTGCTCGTCCAAGTCCGTCAGTTGCTGGAGCCACGCGCGCACTTCGTCGCAGTCGAACCACTGCATAATATTGATCGAGCCGCGGCCCTGCTTCAGTTGCAGCCGCCAGTACGATCCGTTGCGCGTCCTGATGGTGCGAAATCCCTCCACCTCGCCTATCTCCGCCGACTTCTCGCGAATCGCGCCGCGCACTTCGATGCGCGTTCCCTCGATCACCAGCCGCGAGCGCAGCGCCATCGCCAGCAGATACATCCCGATCGCCAGCGGAGCGATTCCCACAAGCGCAGCCGCGCCCACTTTGGGCTGTTGCGACAGCATCCTTGCGAAGAAGACCCCCATGCCGCACAGAAATAGGCCGAACAGCACGTAGAAGACTCTCAGCCAGCCCTTCATTCGGTACTCATGCCGCCCCGTGTCGATTCCTTGCATCGTTTGGCCTCGCTTTCGGTTGGGAGAGTGAATGCGCAGCTATTGTACCCGTGGAACTGGGAAGCGAAGGCCAATTCCCCCCAACCCCCGCCATCTCCACAGAACAACCAATTCCTCGATCCTTTCATATTTTCTATCTTGACAAATATATTTTGTATTTATAACATATTGTTATGCAAGACAACGGATCGCAGCCAAAGCCCGGCGAAAGCGGCCTCTACAACCGCATCGCCGTCCTGCGCGCCGAGCGCGGCATTAGCCGCCAGCAGCTGGCCGATGCTGTGGGCGTGAACTACCAGACGATCGGGTTTCTGGAGCGCGGCGGCTACGGCCCGAGCCTCAAGTTGGCCTTCCAAATTGCCGAGTACTTCGACCTTCCAGTCGAGGCGATCTTCTCTACTCAACCGCTTAAACCGCTGAGCCAGCAGGTTTACGCGAGCAGCCAGTCCGAGGAAAAGGGGTCACCATGAACACCGAATACGCCATTGGAAACCTTCGCATCCGCTTCGAGTCGCGAACACGCCGCAGGTGGCTTGTAGCGTTTTTTTACGCCTCGTTGGCGGCGCTCGACCTGGCCGCCCGCACGATTGACACCACGGGTCCGTTGATCCTCATCGTGTGTGGTCTCCTCTGGGTGGCGCTGCTCATCGTCATTTCGTGGCTCGTTGACAATGCGTGGACTCGCGGAGACGAACGCGAGATGCAACGCCGCGACCATGCTTACTACGTGGCTTACCGGTCTCTCCTTTGGTGCTTCGTCGCAGGATTCTTGCTCTACCCTGGCGTCTTACGACCTCTTTTCGCTAGCTATTTTTGGGGACATTTTCTACGCGTAGCGGTTTGTTTCCTCATCATCACCCTGCCGCCGGCGATCCTGCTGTGGACGGAACCCGATATGGAGGACCCGAGGCAGCCTAGCTGATCACCGCCGCCTTCGCCCGATTGCCTAGCCGCACCACGAGCCGGCATTGTCACTGCACCGTTGTCATCCTGAGCGTAGGCTGTCCGCCGCGGCGGACGGCCGAAGTCGAAGGATCTGCCCTGAAAATAGCCGCGCCGGCCGTACCGCCGGCCTCCTGGCCGGCTGTACTGCGGGCGTCCCCGCCCGCACATATTCACATCAGGCCAACTCGCGGGCCATTTTCATGTTCTCCGAGTGCCGCGAAGCGACATGCCCGACTGCG
>Ga0187784_10000318_pt1 | contig 34439 bp, 27 predicted proteins | sample 1015_SJ02_MP15_2_FD_132964 | JGI IMG/M metagenome (GOLD analysis project Ga0187784, IMG submission 132964) | Tropical peat soil microbial communities from peatlands in Department of Meta, Colombia - 1015_SJ02_MP15_20_MG | ecosystem: Environmental > Terrestrial > Soil > Wetlands > Peat | place... | reverse complement strand
GGCGGAGGCGGAGGCGGCGGCGGAGACGGGCAAGCGCCGACGGAAGATCTCACGACCTGCAATCCGGGCCAGGTCTGGGACCGGAAGAAGCACAAGTGCTTGCAACGGCACAGCGGCGTGCTCCCCGATTCCGATCTCACCGAATACGCCTATGCGCTCGCCAAGGCGGACCGCTTCCAGGAGGCGCTCGACGTGCTCGATTCGGTTGACAACCCCAACACGCCGCGCGCGCTCAACTACCGCGGCTACGCGACCCGCAAGCTCGGGCGCACCGACGAGGCGATCGGCTATTACCTCAAGTCCGTCGCGCTCGATCCGGCCTATCCGCAGGTGCGCGAATATCTCGGCGAAGCTTACGTGGTCGAGGGCAAGTTCGACCTCGCCAAGGAGCAGCTCGCCGCGATCGAGAAGGTCTGCGGCTCGACGACTTGCGAATATTATGCCGATCTCGCCAAGGCGCTCGAGGCCGCCCACGCGCGCTGAGTGAAACGCAACCGGCGGCGCGCGACGCGGGTACCATCCCTACGTTCGCGCTGCGACGAATGAAGAGGCCCGTATTTGTTGCGCGCTCAACTCTCCTCGCCCGAAGCCTCGTCCCGGCTGGCCGCCGCGGCCGTCAACGAGGATTTTACGATCCTGCGCCGCTTCGCCGGGCCACTTGTCCTTCTGGCACGAGCGATGCTCACCTACATCTTCCTCACGGACGGCTGGTATCAGGTCACGCACTACGCCGAAGTCGGTGACTATATGAGCCAGAACGGCGTCGCTCCGGCTCTTCTGCCCCTCGTCATCCTGACTCACATCGGCGGTGGGATTCTCGTGCTCATCGGCCTCAAGACTCGCTGGGCGGCGATCGCGCTCATGGGCTTCTGCCTGCTCGCGGCGCTCTTCTTCCACATGGGCGCCGACCAGGCGAACGACTTCGGCAAGAACATCGCCATCGCCGGCGGGTTTCTCGCGCTGGCGACCCTCGGTCCGGGCCCCTGGTCGATTGACGGCGGCTGGCGCGCGCGCCGGCTGACGCGGAAGAATGGGAATCGATGAGATGGAAAGCGCATGAGACTTTTGCTGCCGCAGCCGCGATCGTCGCCTCGGCTGGCTTCACCGTGGCGCTTGCCGCAGGCTCGGCCGGGACCGGGGATCTTGCGCCCATGGTTTCGCCCGACCGGATCGACGACGCCCCGTCGGCGGGAGAAGGCTCGTTTGCGCTGATCGACAATTTCGCTTGGCGCGCGTTCATCGCGCTCAATTGGCCCTCGCTTCCCGACGCCGCCCATCGCGGGCTCCCGGACCGCTCGAAGTTGCTCGGCGACGAGGGCAAGCGCGTCTGGGAGACGTTCAAGTCCGACTATGAGCTGTTTGAGATCAGCGACGATGGCCGGCACGTCGTGCCATCGCCCTGGACGAGTTACGACGGCCGCAATCCCTGTGGCGGTGCAGCCGATAATCGGGAAAAGACGATCGCATCGTTCGAACCCTTCGCCGACTTCAACCAGCCGAGCTTCACGGTTGGTATCCCCGCCAATCCTCTCGTCGGCGTGAACGGCGCCTATACGCGCTACGAGATGCATTTCAACGAGGCCGAATTCTCAGCCTTCGCAGCAAACGGCTGGGCCCAAGCGCAGAACCTGCCCGACGAGAGCCATGCCGCGCATCTTCCGGCGGGCTCGATCGCGGTCAAGGCGGCGTGGCTCCCCATGAGCGAAGCCGAGGCTCGCACGGCGCGCGGGCGCTATTACCTCGAGACCGCCGAGATCGTCGACGTCGCCAAGACGCTCAAGGCGGGCCGCTTGGTCTGCTCGAAGAGCGAGGTCGCACTGGTCGGCCTCCATATCGCGATCAAGACCGAGAGCCGGCCGCAATGGGTGTGGAGCACTTTCGAGCATGTCGACAACGTGCCGCCGGCCGGGGCGGGCGAAGCCCGCGAGCCCGACGCGAAGGACGCCGGCCGGCCGTACGCTTATTTTGACCCGTTGCGGCCAGCCCGGCTCTGGCCGCCCTTCGGCTCGGCCGGCGGCGAACCGGTCGGCTGGACGAACCCGCCCCGGGTCCACCCGACGCCGATGCAGGTCGTGCGGCGCTATCCGATCCATGGGCAAACCATGGCGATGAATCGCGCCTACTGGCTCCAGCCCCGGATCAAGGGAACGGTCTGGGAGCATTACATGCTCGTCGCCGACCAATGGCCGACCAGCGCCGACCCGCCGGCTCCGACGAACGACGGCGCGTTCTTTCCCGGCGGAACGCCGGCGACCGACGCCGCCGAAGACTATAAGTCCGTCGCCCTGCCGCAGGAGAATCTAATCAACACGACGATGGAGACTTACCTGCAGGATGTGCCCTCGAGCTGCATGGCCTGCCACCAGATCGTCTCCAACTCGAAGGGAAGCGATTTTGTCGGCGTCCTCGCCGGCGTGCGCTGAGTTGCGCCGCGTCCTCTTATCGTCACGCTTATATCGGTGCCGCCACAACCTCGACAATCAACAAAATCATGCCTTCGCACCGACTGCCGCTTCACACCCAGATGTCCGCTGCCCTTGAAGCGGATAAACTTGAGCCACCATCGATAAGCTGCGCCAGACACTGACGGCTGAGGGACCGATCGCGCTCCCGCCTGTTGCAAGTGGCGCGTACTCGCCTCTTGAAAGGTGGCTACGATAGCGGTGAAGACCCGTTGCCCGCTTCTCTCCCGAGAGCCTTACGACGATCGCCGTCCGTCGCAGGAGCTGGGAAACCCGGCTAGGGATTTGTCCTCGCTAAATATGGCTTGTGCTACGGGCGCGTAAAACGCGCCACTCTGTGACGCGTGTCCGCGTGTGCATTTCAGTTTTCAAAAAGTATTACCAAATGATAACAATATTAGTCACGCTGCGTCCGCCTTGTCCTCTCGATCTCTGCCAGTTATGTCCCGAGTATGCCTACAGCTTCACGCGCCGTCCCGTGTCTCAGCGGAGCACAACCAAGGATATTGGGCTGAGGTAAGTTAGCCTAGATGGACCGGGTATTTACGCGAGATACTCTTGACGGATAGGTCCCACGAGCCTGCAATATCACCCCCATCAATTAACCCAGCAGCCAGTTTTGCGGGCGACAAGACTCTCATGGCAGAAGAAGCGCAAGAAGCGGAAAGGACACTTTGATGCATGGCTCGCCCCCGCGCCGCGACGCACAGAGAAGCCTGTTGCGCTTTTTCATGGGCGGCTCAGTCGACGACGGCAAGTCGACCCTGATCGGCAGGCTCCTGCATGAGACGGGTGCCGTCGCAGACGACGAGCTGGCCGCATTACAGCGAGATTCGGTACGATTCGGCGCCAGCGGCCAACCGCTTGATTTTGCGCTCCTGGTCGACGGCCTCGAGGACGAACGCGAGCAAGGCATAACGATCGACGTCGCCCACCGTTACTTTGCCACGGCAAACCGTGCCTTTATCGTTGCCGACACGCCTGGGCATGAAAGCTACACCCGGAACACCGCGAGTGGGGCTTCAAACGCCGATTTGGCGATCATTCTTGTGGATGCACGCCGGCGGCTTCTGCCACAGACACGGCGCCACGCCGTCATCGCGCATTTGGTCGGCGTGCGGCATTTCGTGCTGGCCGTGAACAAGCTCGATTTGGTCGGCTGGGATCGCGCGATTTTCGACAGCATCGTCGACGGCTTCCGCGATTTTACCCAATCGCTCAAATTCGCCTCGGTGACTCCCATTCCGCTCTCCGCCCTTCACGGCGACAATGTCTCGTCCCGCAGCGACAACACGCCGTGGTATTTGGGCCCGACCCTCCTTGCCCATCTTGAAACAATCGAGATTGAAGGCGATCGGGCGGCCACGCCGTTGCGGGTTCTCGTGCAAACTGTGCTACGTCCCGACCCCGATACACGGCTCTATGCAGGCATCATCGCAGGCGGTTCGCTGCGCCGCGGCGACCCGATACAATTGGCACATTCCGCTCTGTCTTGTCACGTGAACCGCATTGTCGTCGCGGGGGAGGATCACGAAAAGGCGGACATGGGTGCCTCGGTCGCGTTAGGCCTGGATCGCCACCTCGATGTGACCCGGGGCGACACGCTTGTCGCACCGGAGCATCGACCGCAAGTTACCGATCAGTTCGAAGCGCATTTAATCTGGATGAGCGAGCAGCCGCTACTGCCGGGGCGCGAATATATCCTCAAAGTAGGGGTACGTTCGGTGCCGGCAAGCGTGACGGCTGTCAAATACCGTCTGGACATCGAGACGCTTCATCATGAGCTGGCGCACACTCTCTCGCTCAACGAGATCGGTGTTTGTGATGTCGCCACCGCGGCGCCGGTGGCGCTCGATAGCTTTGGCGAAATTCGACAGACCGGATGCTTTATTCTTATTGATCGGTACAGCAACGTCACGGTTGCCGCCGGCACAGTCGATTTCGCGCTGCGACGGGGAATGAATGTCCGGCAACAAGCGTTGACGGTGGCGAAGAACGCACGGGCGGCGCTAAAAGCGCAACGCCCCTGCGTGCTGTGGTTCACCGGCCTTTCCGGCGCCGGCAAATCGACCATTGCAAACCTCGTGGAAACAAAACTCGCCGCCCGCAAACGGCACACCTATCTTCTCGACGGCGATAACATTCGCCACGGCTTGAATAAAGATATCGGCTTTACCGATGCCGACCGCGTAGAGAACATCCGGCGCGTCGGCGAAGTCGCCAAGCTTTTCGTCGACGCCGGGCTTATCGTCTTGTGCTCCTTCATCTCGCCGTTTCGCGCGGAGCGCGCGGCAATTCGCGGACTGCTCGGGCCGGGAGAATTCGTCGAGATTTTCGTCTCGACCCCGCTCACGGTTTGCGAGGCACGAGATCCCAAGGGTCTTTACGCCAAAGCCCGCAGCGGGGCGCTGCCGTCCTTTACCGGTATCGATTCGCCCTACGAGCCGCCGCAGAATCCCGACCTCGTGCTAGATTCGACGGTTGCCGGACCCGATGAGCTTGCGGGACGGGTCATCGATCTCCTGTTAACGCGCGGCATGATCGGCGACGATAAAAGCGATTAGCTGCGAGTACGTCGGGATAACGGTCTATCGCAGCCGCGTTTGGTCCGGGCGCGATTTAGTCGTGCGCTTCAAACGACGCGCTCAGCTTCGCGATTGCGCCGACGATGTGATAAAGGCTCGTCGCGGGCGCCGGTTCAAAAACGAAGCGGCCATCGGCAGCCAGATTTTCGTACCATAATCCCGCCAGCGGCGCGTCGAGATAGCGGTAAAGACTATCAATCGCCTCACGTAATCGCCCGTCGTCGCGATCGCCGCGATCAATCAGGTAAGCCTTTATGCGTTCGGTCTGCGGCCACAATCGCGCCACCGGATTACGCACGCCGCCGAAGATCCCGACCCCGTTGACAGCGACTCGCCGGGCCGGGTCAATTCCATGCGCATCAGCAAAAGAGATCAGCGCACTGATGGCGCTTGGCCGATCGCGGCCAGTAACATCTGCCCACTGAGCAAGCAAATAGGCCCATTCATAATGGTGCCCCGGCTCGATGACTTCACAGTCCGCGCCCAGGGTCGGCATCCAGTTGTTGTCGAAAATTTCGCGCAGCGCACCGCCATCCGTTTCGATAAAGCGGCCCAAACACAAGGCGGCGATTTCGTCCGCCACGTCGCGCCAAATCGCGTGGCCGTCAATCGCGCACCAAACGAGGGCGCTCTCCAGCAAATGCATGTGCGGGTTCGCGCGCAGCGGCATGCGACCGGCACGATCCTCGCGAAACCCACCGCCCGCATGAGCGAAATCGCGCTTCAATGTGCCGATCAGGGCGTGGGCGCGTGACCGCCAGCCGCCGCTTGGGTCAATCGTGCTATGACCGCATGCGTAGGCCAACAACGCGAATGCCTGGTTGTAGAGGTCAAAGCCTGCATCGAGGACGTTGCCCTGTTGATCCACGCTGGTAATGACGGTGCCGTCAGTCTGCACAAATCGCTCACGCAAAAAATCGAGCGCGTGTTGGCCGGCGGCCCGCCAAGGCCCGTCCCAGCCCAGCCGCCCGGCTTCGGAGTAACAGAACGCTTGCCGCGCCGCGACACGCGGCCGCCGCGGTAGTCTCACCGGATTGCCGTTAAAATCGAGCCGCTCATGATAACCGCCAAGCACATGATCGGCGCCGAGCCTCCACCATAGCGGCAATGCTGCGTCGAAAAGCCAACGGCGCAACTTTTCAGCATCGGCTGTGAATTCAGAAAAAAGCGGCATGAGCGCGAAGCATCATCGCGAAGCCGTATGGCGAGGCCGCTGCGCAGCGTCAAGGCACATTCGTGCGCAGTTCCTCGAGCCACGCCGACGCAATGCCATCCGACGGCGCACGCCAATCGCCGCGCGGCGAGAGCGATCCACCTGAAGAAATCTTTGGTCCGTTCGGCAGCGCCGAGCGTTTGAATTGACTGAGGGTGAAGAATCGAAAGAGAAAGATTTCGAGCCAGCGCTTGATCTCCGGCAACCCATAGGCGCGCCTATTTTCGAGCGTGATATTCTCCGGCCAAGTGCCGCGGTCCACATCGGACCAAGCATGGTGGGCGAGATAAGCAATCTTCGAGGGCCGAAAGCCGAAGCGCGTAACATAAAACAGATTGAAATCCTGCAATTCGTATGGCCCGATGATTTTTTCCGTGGATTGGATCAATCCGTCGTCGGCTGGCACCAACTCCGGCGAAATTTCGGTGGCGAGAACCTTCAACAAAATTTGCGACGTCGTTTCGTCGACGTCGCCGGATGAGGCCACGAACCTGATCAAGTGTTGGATCAAGGTTTTGGAAACCGATGCATTGACATTGTAGTGCGACATGTGATCGCCCACACCGTAGGTGCACCAGCCGAGCGCGAGCTCGGAAAGGTCGCCGGTGCCGCAAACTAATCCGCCGTTGTGATTGGCGAGCCGGAACAGATAGTCGGTGCGCAGTCCGGCCTGGACGTTTTCGAAGGTGACGTCGTAGATGTTCTTGCCTTGCGCGAACGGATGCCCGATATCGGCGAGCATTTGCCGGGCAGCCGGGCGAATATCGATTTCGTGGGGCGTAGTCCCTAGCGCATGCATCAATAGCCAGGCATTCGTCTTGGTATGCTCCGAGGTGGCAAACCCAGGCAAGGTGAAGGCAAGCACATTCTTTCGCGGCAGACCCAGATGATCCATAGCGCGTGCCGACACGATGAGTGCCTGCGTAGAATCGAGACCGCCCGAAACTCCGATAACCACTTTTTCGGTCTTGCTTGCCTGTAAACGCTTCGTCAGGCCTTGCACCTGAATGTTGTAGGCCTCGTAACAATTCTCGCGAAGCTTGGCCGGATCGGAGGGAACGAAAGGAAAGCGCGCCACGTCGCGCATAAGCGCGAGGTCACCGGCTGGCCTGTCGAAATTGAATGTGATGGTTCTGAAATTTTTGCTCTCATCGCGATTGCGCCGAATGCAATCGCTAAAGGTGCCGACTCGCATGCGTTCTTGGCGCAAAAGGCCAAGATCGACATCGGCCACTGCCATTGTAGAATGGAGCGAAAAGCGTTCGCTCTCGGCAAGCTCAACGCCGTACTCGAACACCGCAGCGTGACCATCCCAGGCAAGATCTGTGGTCGATTCCCCCGGCCCGGCGGCCGAATACGCGTACGCAGCGATGCAGCGCGCCGACTGGGAAGCGCACAAAAGCCGGCGCGCATCGGCCTTACCGATGGTAATATTGCTGGCCGATAAGTTGAGCAGAATTTCCGCGCCGGCGAGCGCGGCCGCCGTCGAGGGCGGCTGCGGCACCCAGACATCCTCGCAGATTTCGACGTGAGCGGTAAACGGTACGGAGCCCTGCGATTGAAACAAAAGGTCGACGCCAAAGGGTACGTTGCGGCCGGCGACCTCAATTTCGGCGTCGAACATGCCCGACCCGGACGTGCACTGACGCACTTCATAGAATTCACGATAGTTTGGCAGGTATGTTTTGGGAACAATGCCGAGCATGGTGCCCCGGTAGACGACGACAGCGCAATTGAACAACTGGCCCCGCCGCCGCAGCGGAGCCCCAACGACAATGATCGGAAAGAGAGCCTGCGAAGCGGTGGCGATTTCGATGAGCGCGGCCTCGACGCGATCGAGTAGCGCATCCTGGAACAGGAGATCGTCGATGGCGTAAGCCGAGATGCCGAGCTCGGGGAAAATCATCACGGCGATCTTCTGAGAGTCGCCGCGCTGCACCAACTCGAGCGTCTGCGCGACGTTGAACGCAGGATCCCCGACCCCGATGCGGGGAACGCAAGCGGCAATCCGAAGATACTCGTGGCGATACGGACTGAAAAAACTCATTCGCGGCCGCGGCGACTGCCGCCCTGAACGCTCATTCCGCGGCAAGCCGCTTGCCTGCGGCGGCGATTGTCTCCTGATGTCCCGGGCGGACAATCTGGCAATGATCGCCAAGTGATCCGGAAGCGAGTTGCCCCCAACAGTCGACGATGAACCGGATTTTGCCGTGGGCAATCCACTCGGGCGAAATCCTCGCATATTGCGGCCAGGGCGTGACGATTACGGCACACTCGGCGTCGGCGAGGGCCTCTTGCACGGTCGGAAACAATCGCGCGGTTTCGCCCAGCACCGTCTTGGACGGACCATTCGCCATCGGATCGTGGGCGACGACGTTGAAGCCGGCGTCGCTGAGCGATTTGGCTAGCATGATACCCTGAGATTCCTCGATGACCGGCGTGTTTGGCTTATAGGACAGCCCGAGCACTGCCACGGTGCCGCCGACCGGAATCATGTCGCCGACAATTTCGGTTAGGCGCGAAACTTGCCGCCGGTTGATGGTTTCGGTCGACAGCGCAAGATCAGCGGTGCCGCCGACAAGATAAGCGACGCGCCCGAACGCAACCGTGTCGCGCGGGAAGCACGGACCGCCATAACCGACGGCCGGTTTTAAATATTTCTTGCCGATGCGCGTATCGCGGCCAATCGCGTCGGCGACGACGGCTACGTCGGCGCCTTCCAGACGATCACAGATTTCGCCGAGCATGTTCGCAAACGAAATCTTCATCGTCACGTACGTGTTCACGGAAATCTTTGTTAGCTCGGCATTGACGAAATTCATTCGCGCGATGTTGGCGTCCGGACCAACGACCCGGCGATAGAGACTCGCAAGGATATCGCCTGCTTTCTTGTCACTTTCGCCGATCAGAATGAAATCGGGATGGAGCAAGCCATTGATCACATCGCCGAGCGCGATAAATTCTGGATTGTAGCAAAGCCCGAGGTCGGGCCCAACCTTACGTCCGGCGGCGCGCTCCAGCCGCTGGCGGATCGGGCCGCCGATGGAGCCCGGCATGGTGGTGGAATGCACGACCACGAGGTGGTAGCTGCGCTTCTTCGCCAGCACGCGGCCAACCTCGTCCATGACGGAGAGCACGTAATCGTTGCGGAACGCGCCGTCGGCTCCGCTTGGGGTCGGAACGATGATACTGGTGATATCGGTTTCGCCGATCGCCTTCGCCCAGTCCTGGGTGGCGTTGATGCGTTCCCTATGTTTGGTCAAAAGCTCCTGGAGTTGCGGCTCCTCCACCGGCGCAATGTGGCTGTTGATCTTTTCGACGAACACCGGATTGGTATCGATACCGACGATGTCGTAGCCCTTGGCTGCGAACACAGCCACGATTGGAGAGCCGAGCTTTCCCAATCCGACAACCGAGATCTTCATTCCCGCTTCCCCCGACGCGCGGCGGCCTCAATCTCGCGCAAGCTAGAATCCCCAAGGAAACAGGCGAGCCCCTGCCCCCTACTGACTTCTCTTAATGCAAATGACATTGACTTTCCAGTATACCGCAAAGCAGATTGGCATTCGCAGGCAGGGTCAATTCCAGTTGTGCAAGTCTTTGGTGAGGCTAAATTTTCATGGTCCAGGCAAAATTGTCAGACCTCCTTCGGTCGCCGCCCTTGCCGCTGGCCGTTGCCCTTCTCGTCTAAGCGGATGAATCGGCCACGAAGGCGCCATTTGCGCGACCGCTATTCCCGCAGCGCGTTTTATTTTCCGCTAAAGAGAGGCGCCGACTTACCCAGCTGCAATGCGTTTCTTGAAGGGATCGCACTATGACGCTGACGGCCCACGGCATCGTCGGTGGGGCGATTGTGAGTCTGATACCGGCACACCCGGCCGTCGGCCTTTGCCTCGCCTTTGCCAGCCATTATCTGCTCGATGCCATTCCACACTGGGATTACCCAGTACGATCGGCATCGATAAACCCGAATATCGCCGCGAAAATGCGGTATGATTACGCAATATTGAGGGACCTGATTGTCGTCGGCGGAGATGCGGCGCTCGGCGTTGTGTTGGCGGCCGTCCTGTTCGCAAGCCGGGGTGGCCCTCTTCTCGCCGGCGGCGGAGCATGCGCGGCTATTTTGCCGGACGCGCTGGAATTCGCATACGTGCTATATCCTCGTGGGCCGCTGCTGCTTCTCCAGCGGTTTCATTCTTGGGTTCACACCTCCAAGAAGATAAAGCGCCCGGTTCCAGGCGTTGCGTTACAGATTGCATTCATTGCAGCGATCGTCATTGCCGTGTGCGTGGCGACGGGACTGATATAGGCCGGCGGTGATGCCCACTTCGCGAATCAAAATAGAGCGCAATGGAGCAAAAGACAAAGGCGCTTTGGTCGGATTGGCGTGCGCTTCTGCCCGTTAACGGCTTTAATAGCCAAAGTCGTTGGACTTTGACGCATGACCTTTATCCCGCTTGCAGAGCCTTGGATTGACGCCGGTTGCGCACAGGCGGTCGGCAAGCAAGTCGCTTCGGGATTTCTCGGGCCCGGTGAGTCTACTGCGACGTTCGCGCGCCGGCTGGCCGAGCTCGTCGGCACGCGCCACTGCGTGCCGACGACCAGCGGCACGATCGCGCTCAGTGTCGCCGCGCATGCGCTCGGCCTCAAGCCGGGAGACGAAATCATCATTCCAGCCTATGGAGTCATATCGACCATCAATGCTTTTGCGTCCTTCGGCTATCAACCGCGGCTCGTTGACATCGATTCGACGACCGCCTGTATTGATCCTGATGCGCTTGCGGCGCGGCTGACGGCGCGCACCAAAGCGGTCTGCTTCGTCAACTTCTCCGGTCATACCGGCACACCGCTCGCCGAAGTCGTCGCATTCTGCCAATCCAAAGGACTGCCGTTGATCGAAGACGCCGCCTGTGCGTTCGGACACCGCTACAAGGACAAACCGGCAGGCAGTTTCGGCACTGTCGGTTGCCTGTCGTTCAGCGTGCCCAAAATCGTGACCACCGGGCAAGGCGGCGCGGTAGTGACGGATGACAAGTTCATAGCCGACCGCGCCGCCGCTTTCATCGATCACGGCGATCTCGAATGGCGGCGCACCAATCGCAACCGCGCCGTCGGCACCAATCTGCGCTTCAACGACGTGTTGGCGTCGCTGGGCCTGGCCCAACTCGACACACTCGCCGAGCGGCTCGCACGTAAGCGGCGAAGCTATCTCGCCTTGCGTGAAGAACTCGACGGCTTTCTCTACAGCGTGCCAGGGAACGAAGCACCGCTACACTACATAGTTTGCAGCGACGAGCCGGCGGCCTTGGTCGCCAAATTGCGCGCCCAGGAAGTTGGCGCGGCCGTTCAATACCGTTTCCTCGCCGAGCATCCGCCTTACGCACACCTCGATGACGGCGACTTCCTCGGCGCGCGCGGCTTGGGACGCACCGCGGTCTATCTGCCGTTCGGGCTTGCCCTGTCGGAGCACGACGCGCGCCGTGTCGGACAAGCCGTAAAAACATCCGGCATTCCCATCAAACGCTGGCCAGGATAGGACTAAACGCGGCATTGCCCCCTGGGCCGCATGTAATCTTCGTCAGGTGATTGGCTGTGGCGGAATTGCTCAAACTTCATGTCGGATGCGGAAAGCGCTTTATCCCTGGTTTCATCCATATCGACCAGGTAGCCTTTGCGCACGTCGAACATGTACAAGACATTCGCCGTCTATCGAATTTCGCCGACAATTCGGCGAGCCTGATCTACGCTTGCCAAGTCATCGAATATTTCGACCGCGAGGAGGTTATCGGTATTCTCGCCGACTGGCGCCGAGTCCTGGCCCCGGGCGGAATATTGCGGCTCTCGGTGCCGAATTTCGCCGTGATTTGCAAACTTTACCAGAACGGCATACCGCTCGATAAATTTCTTGGCACGCTCTACGGGCGCATAGCCGACGGCAAGAACGGCTTTGTTTATCACCGCACTACCTACGATGAGCTCTCTCTACGCGCGCTCCTCGCTAGCCTTGGATTTAGCGATATCCGTTTTTGGGACTGGCGCAAAACAGAACATGCCGATGTGGACGATTTCTCCCAAGCCTATTTCCCGCACATGGATAAGGAGCAGGGGATTTTGTTCAATCTCAACATGCAAGCCAACAAATAACTTATCGAAAATATGTTCCGCTTTGGAGTCACCAGTAGCAATTGATGGTCGATCTCCGCGCGGGCGGTGGGAGCTGGCTCGTAGATGCGGCTCTGCTCGCTCGTCGTTTCGGCCGTGCTCCCTTCGGCATAGGCGTAGAACTCCGGTCACTCATGGCCCCAATATCGAAGAAATGCTTCGTCAACCGGTGATTGAGGTCGACTGGCCGCCGCGTTTCGAGTATCCATGTGGTACTAACCGTTATCCGACACAGTCGGTCCAGTAGACTTCGAAGACGGCGTGTAGTGCTGAATAAATCTTCATTTGGCCTAGAATTGTCTTGCGGTGCTTGGGGTGCACCGATCTCAAGTGAGCGAGCTTCTTAATGAATGAAGTCGTACACAGTCCCAAAGTTTCCATTGCGCTAGTCGTCAAAAACGCACTGCCTCTCGTTACCGGAACCCTACAATCGCTTAAGGACCAGACCTTTAAGGATTTCGAAGTCGTTGTCGTAGATGGCGCCTCAACTGACGGCACGTTGTCCGCGCTGCACGCGGCGGCGAGCGAGCTGCCGCTGCGCATTGTATCCGAGCCGGACCGAAGCTTGGCCGACGGATTCGCAAAAGCTCTGCGCCGCGCCAGCGGTGACATCGTCGGAATGCTTTGCGCCGACGAACGCTATTATCCGAACACGCTCCAAAAGGTCGCGATGTGGTTCGAAGCCGAACCGGATGCGGTCATGTGCGGGGGCAAATTAGATTTTATCGATGAGTACGACGAGATCATCGATCATAACTTAACTCCGCCTTTCAGCCTGCCGGCGCATCTCGCCTGCGAACTCGTGCCTTCCAATCTAACCTCGTTCTTCAATCGCCGTCTCATCGGCAACGATTTTCGCTTCGACGCGAGCGTCCCCACCTGTCCAGATTATGAGTATTGGGCACGGCTGGGCTTCCGCTTCCCAGCCGCTGCGTTCAAACGCTACGACGTCAGCGTAGCGCAAGCCTACCGCACGCGTCATTCCATGTCGTTTCGAGCGGAAAGCTTTACGCAGTTTTGCCGCGACAAACTCGCGCACCTCAACAATTTGCTTGCCGAAGGATATGTCGAGGGCGACGTGGAGGCGGTGCGGCGGCGCGCCGCAGCCGGTATTCACATGTGGGCCGCTGAGCAACTGACCGCTATCGAGCCCGGCCACCCTGACATACTCGCGCACTGTGCGCAGGCTGCTCATTACGACAAGAACTATGAACGCATTGCACGTTTTATCGCGACGACCGGCAACGCGCGCTACAATGTCGAGGCCGGAATCATCATGCGCAGTGCTCCGGACCGTCCCGGCCCGCTCACGTCAGCTATTGCCAAATTCCAATATAACGCGCCGGCTCCTCACTGGTCAGGTGCGCGCATCCTCGACGAGAATCCGCTTACGCTGCGCACATCGACTGAGTCGTGGGGCTTCAGCCTCGAAATGTCTGTTTTTGAGCAAAGCATCAGCGGCACTATAAATGACGGCCAATATTGGGCGCGCGTCGACCTCGAGGTCGTCAGCGGATGTGTAGGGATCAGTATGTTTACTCGGGATCAAAGCCTTTCTGGAGAATTGATTGTTCGCCCTCTGGATGGTCGTAATTTGGCGTTCATCCCGCTGACGCTCGACCGGGATCGGCGTGCGTCTCTGATGTTCCGTAGCGGCGGACATCCTTCCTCGGTGTTACGCGTGTATGGCGCCGAATTGCTATGCGATCCCGATCGACGCTCAACAGCCATTACAGGCATCGAATTTGAAGCGTGAAGTCCAAGCATAGAAGTGGCCACGCGAATGTCTCATCCATTCAGCAAACCCAATCGTTCCTTCAGATCGCCGGACAGCCATTCGCCGACTGAACAATCTGCTCCCTGGCCGAGCGCCACATAGGTTCCGATTTTTCGCGCCGCCGCGGGAGGCAGGCACCGCCACGGATCGAGCACGCGCGTTTTCGCGGCCGCCGACCAGTCGATTGCGGCAAACTCCTTCATTGGATTAATGATAACGGCGACGCTCGATTGCGACAGGCATTCTTCTGCGGTCGGCGCATAGGTGATAAGGTCTCCAAGCAGGCTGCGCGCATCGTTCATAGCCATCGGATCCCAGCCGACCACGCTGCGGCCTTCGGCGACGAGCCAACCCGCTAGATCTATTCCGAACGACCGGTCAAGCACTGGCGTCCCCGGCTTGTAGGACAGCCCGAGCAGACCGACCCGCTCGCCGGACCGCGTTTCCGCCAGCACTTTGCGCAAAAGATATTGAGCATGCTCAGCATTAATTTGGTCGATCGTGCGCGGCATCAAGCTCGGAACGCCAATTGCATCCATGAACGCCGCCAGTGCGCGGTTGTCACGTGGCCAGCAGGGGCCGCCGTACGGCACCGCTCCTTTAAAGAAGCGTTGTCCCATCCGGTAGGAAAGCGCACCAGTAATTTTGTCTACGTCGGCGCCCGGCACTTCTTGACAGAGCGAGAGCAGCATGTTGGCGAACGAAACGCGCATGGTCTCGTGCGTATTGCACGCAATCTTCGATATCTCCGCCTCGATCAACTTCATGCGCACAATCGGCGCGCCGTTGCGGATCATCGACCGGTGCAATGCCTCGATCCGATCACCCGATTTGCTGTCGGACTCGCCGATCAGCGCATAATCCGGCGTCTCCAAACCATTGACGACTTCGCCGAGCGCGATAAACGCTGGGTTGTAGCAATAGTTTAATCCATCGCCAATGCGTCGTCCGGAAGCGGTTTCGAGTGCAGGAATGACGAAGCGTTCGCTCGCACCGGGCAGTACGGTACTAGCGACCGAGATAGTGTGCTCATCCTGCTTACGGCGCAACGCGGCGCCGATCGCTTCGCATACCCGCAATACATATCTTAGGGAAAAACCGCCGAGCACATTGCTCGGCGTCGGCACGATCACAATACTTGTTGCTGAATTGAACACGGCATCTTCGGGTGAGGTTGTGGCGCGCAATCGGCTTTGATCGAGCTGCCCAACTCGCTCACCGACACCGGGTTCTGCCGTCACATGCTGGCGCGCATTGATTGCATCGACGACCTCCGTTACTAGATCGCATCCCACTACATTGTGGCCGGCAACCCCAAGACAAGCGGCCATCGTGTAGCCGACCTTGCCGAGACCGAAAATGGAAACGCCACTCATCAACCAAATTCCTCAGTTACCGGGCACCAGCTAAATCTGGCCCGCAATAGGCGAGGCCGCGGCGCCGTATACCCAACAGTCGACGAAACAAGGAAGCTCGCTCTTTTTATATCCCAGCTTCTCATATATTTTCCAAGCACGCTGCTCAACGATTTTTGCCGATGGCCTCGATTTGTCACGGCACGAATTGGCCCACAGGTGCACCAGGTCGCGAAATGATAGCTGGGTGGCCGGCGAACCGCCTGGTCGGGCCATTTGGCCTCTACCTGAACGCGCCTCGCAGAAGGTACTCGACAAAAGATCGGCGCTTGCGTTGTGAGCTCTTCGGAACCCCAAATCGGAGCGACCCGTTCCTCATGAATCATGGAATTGAGCATATTTCCACCATGCAAAAATGGCCGATTGTCAATGCTATCTTGCAGCAAGTCGATGCCCGATCGATGAACGTTTGGACGTGATCCACGTTCAAGGCCGATTTTTGTCGCGACCTTTCGAAAGCGCGAGCTGGCACTGCAATCGGCGCAGCGGCTCGCGTACCACACTTGCACGCTCGAACTTCCCGTCCAATCTACGACGCAAATCTGAAACGCATTCAGCTGCAAGCCGTGCACTCACCACAAGCATGGTAGCTCCATCCAAGCACACCAAAACGCAGATAATTCCAATACCTGTGGTGGCGGAACCCGCGGTTTTGTGCGAAGCTAAATCTGCATGATGCAAACAGAAGACATCGGGATTGAATTCAACGTCTTCGCCAACCATGCGCTTGCGGCGCGACCCCAGAAAACTACTGAAAAAAGAAACGGCGGCCTCTGCACTTCACCATCTTTACAGCGTCTTGATCCAAATCCGAAAAAAAGAAGATCAATGTTCAGGCTCGACATTCCCGTTTCCCTTGTCCACGACGTCTGATGAGAGCGCCTTAGGCGCTAACATGCCTGTATCGGCGATACGAAATTCGGCCGGGCATACCCGAGGGTTTCGTAAAGCGACCACGCCTTGGGCTGGACGATCTTGCGTATTGCCTCAATCTGCCACGCCTCGAAGTGGCGCTGTGACGCATTTGAATCGCTGTGGCGATTGCTGGGAGGTGCCTGCACCGCGCGCTGTGCCCATGCGGGCTCTACCTGCACATGGCCGCGCGTGAGCTCATCGACAAAGCGGGCCAGCATCGCCGCATCAGCCGTGATATCTTCGCAACGCCACAGCGGCGCGATCAACTCTTCCTGTATGATGGCATTGAGCATATTCACGCCATGCAGGAACAACCGATTGAGCATAGTGTCTTCCGGCAGGCGCACGCCTTGATCAATGAATTGCTGTACGTAATCAACACTCCAAGCGCTCTTGACCGGCCATTTCTCGAACAACGCGATCTGGCTGTGCAAGCGCGCCAGCGGTTCGCGCACAACAATGGCGCAGTTGAAGCTATTACCAAGTTTAGCCCGTAAATCCGGTATCATTTCCCGCGAAACGCCGTGCACGTCGCCACAGGCACGTGAGGCCGGCGATTCGCTACCGAGAATACGCAGATACTGCCAACCGTCCACGTAGCGTGCGCCCGCCAAGCGCTGCCAGAACTGATTGGCGCAATGCACACAAAAGATATCCGGATGGGAATTGAGGGTGTTGGCCAGCCACTGCGTTGCCGCGGCACCCCATGACACCACGCAAAACAAAAATGGCATCGGCGCATCCTGCGCCGTAGCCCGGCCCAGGTCATCCAAATCATCAAACAATCCTTCAAGATCGACCATTCGGCTACTCCGCGTTGCCGCGCGAGGCATACCCATTCGGCTTTACGGATTAAGCGCTGCCGAATCAAGTCGCACAGCCGCATCGGTAGGGAGATCGTGCGCACGCCAAATGGTCGGCCCTCTCCTCGTCTTCGATGGCGTTGAGCATATTCACGCCCCACAGGACAGTCGATTGAGGATATTGTTTTCCGACGAGCCGGCGCCTTTGTCGATGAATCGCTGCACACAGCCACGTTTCCCCGCCGCTTTCGCCGCAGATCTCTCAACGAGGCTAATTGATTTGCAACCCGGATAATGGTTCGCGCACGACAATTGCGCAATTGAACTGGTTGCCGAGCTTGCTGCGCAGGTCGGCAAGTTCACCTATGGAAACGCCACGGCTCACCGCGCGCTTTTTCGCGACCGCGCCAAGGCCTCAGGTCGCTGCCCATGACAATCTTCAATGGTGCAGAAGTTTAGGATGCAGAGGAATGGCCGAGTGACCCGGCCAGTCCGGGTCGCGGAAAGCGCCCTCCCCGACCGCCTTGGCGGTCTCGCAGAAAGCATCCTCCACCGTATAAGCTGGCTTGAACCCCAGTTCGCGTGTGATGAGCGAGCCATCCACGCGATAATCACGCAGGTCCGGATTCTCGTCGGCGAGTGCAATTTTTACTTCCGGAAAATGCCGTCGCGCCAGCTCTACCAGGCCGCGTTTTTGGTAATTTTCGCCGACGACGTTGAATATGCGCCGTTCAATTTGAGTGCTCGACGCGCGCAAAATGAGTTCGATTGCACGCGCGGCGTCGAGGATGTGGAGGAAAGGCCGCCAGGCGTCGGGGGAAAAAATTTCGATCCTTTCACCCCGCGCGCACTTCTTCGCCATTTCGCTCACCAATAGGTCAAAACGCATGCGGGCCGACACCCCACAGATCGTGCCCAAGCGCAGAACGGTCGTCGCCGGCGGCGGTGCTGCGGCTAAGGCAAGCCTCTCGCATTCGACCTTGGCGCGCGCGTAATCGGATAATGGATTTAAGGGAGTATCTTCGGTCGCCAATTCGCCGGGCTTGGCGATGCCGTAGTTGCTGCAGGTGCTGACAAAAATAAAACGCGAAAGCTGAGCAGCGCGCGCGGCTGCAAGAACGCTTTTAGACCCCTCTACATTGATCGACCACGATTGTTCGGGGTCGACCGAACAGGCCGGCTCGCCGACCACAGCCGCGCAATGTACGACGGCATCGACGCCGACCAGCACCGCTGCAACCGCCTCGCGGTCCCGCACGTCGCCGCGCACGAGCGTGAAGCGCGCGTGGCGATGGAAAGGCAATAGCGCCTCCCCGCCATAGACGAGTTTGTCGAAGACGATGATGCGGTAGCCCGCGTGCAGTAGATGCGCACTCACACGTGAACCGACATAGCCGGCGCCGCCTGTCACCAGAACGGACTGTCGCGCGTCCGCGAGCGAACGGGAAGGGAACACTATGAATATCCTAAAAAGTTTTGGCTGCTGCTTCCTTCTGGACAATGCAACAAAACCCGACGCGCATGAAAACCCGCCTACTTGTCGATAAACGGCCAGTCAAGGAACTTATTTGGGAAGACCTGCAAGCCCAGATAGAGCGACTCTTTGACTTGGCTATTGCCAAATGAGAATAAGCTTGCCGCAATTTCAACGCCAGAAGACGCTGCGAGGCTGACGGGAGCCGCGTTGTTGGCTATTCGGGCGGTCTTCCATTTCTTGAACAGTTTCATTAATGCGGTTGCTTAGCAGACTTGTCGGCCGGCTGCATGCAGCGGGCACCAGATTGAGTTGCGTCACGGCGCTCGAGCCCTGGTCCTATTGCAGTACTCCACCCATCTGGATTGCAATCCGTCCGTTACTGCTCATTTGCAACCAAAAAATTTGGAGGACTAGGCTGATGATTGAAGTAATAAAGACGCTGGCGACGACAATCTTAATTCTTCTCGGGCTTTTTGCTGGCGCGACTGAGGTCCGCGCCCAACCGCCGGCTGGCTCTCGGCCGTTCGTCTGCATGGGCCAGACGGCGATCCCGTACCCGGCCCGGCTGATAGAAAACCCGACCCCGAACGCGCCATCAGGCCTCATAGGGGCCTGCACATCGCTGCCCTACAAGGTGCCGAAACGATACACGCTAGTCATTAACTCGGCGCAGCTTGAGGGCCTTTGGGGTAGCGGCCTTGTCATTTTCGTTGGGCCGACAAATCGAACCACCAACGCCTTCCCGACGCTGGCGGCGAGGTCGATTCCGATCCCGGACGAGGCGAAAATCGCATGGGCCGGCGTACAGGCCTCTGTCCAATTCACGGACTTGAACTGGCAAATCGCCGCCGGATCGCAGGTCGGCGTCGAGCTGTCCGCTAACGTCAATCAAACCAACATCGTTATCGGCTGGGGTCTTTCCGGCTGGCTCGTGCCAACTCAATAAACCGTTTTGCGGGAGGAACCGCGCCCCGCTCGCCTTCCCGCCAAAGGTCGTAAAAAAACTAACAAGCGCGTAGGTCAGCGTAAAATCAGTGCGGTGCCGAACCCCGAACGCGAGCCGCCAGGGCTGATAACGCCACGTAACCCGCCTTACATTCCCACGAGTCGACTTCAGCGTGAGTAGAAATACCAGATCCGCTTCGCTTTCGCGATGTCACATTCTCAGCCAAGAGAGGCATTCACGTGTGACGTTATCCGCCCTGATCCCGACCAGAATCCAGCTCGGCTGAATCCAGAACATCCTGGCAAAGTACGGCCGCCAGGATTTGAAATTATCGACGATCGCGCGGATTACGCCGCGCGGCGCCTGATTTAACGCGACCGCTTCGCGATCGGGGCAGAAATGGTGCCACAGCATGATTCCTCCGGACCGCAAGAGTGGAATCGCCTTCTCGGTGTCGCTTGTGACCACGTCGGCTGTGTGGCCCCCGTCGATCAGAACAGTATCAAAGAATCCCGGAGCGAACGCGGAACTGTCAAAGTCCCGGCTGTCGCAGAGGATTTGATGGACGCGATTTCCATAACCCGCGGCCCGATAACGCCACCCGATGACTCCGCCGCTGTTCATAGCACCTTCCGCCGTTGTAGTAATTCTATTGGCTGCATAGGCGCCATCGAAGTCGTTGCATCGGTAAATTGGCTTGCCTTCGGCGTCCGTCTCACCGCAGGGAAGGTTTATGGTCCAGATTTCCGCATTGCTAGAGCGCGCGCACAATGTAACGCCGAATCCTTCCCAGGTGCCGAATTCTAGGTGATGTTTTGGCCGCGCCTGTTCGTAAATGTACGCAAATATCGCCGCCTCGTCGATTTCGGTCTTAAACTCCGCGAGCGTCCGATGATACACCTTGACCTCGGATACGAACGCCCGAGCAAATCCAAAGCCACGATGCAGCTCGGCGAGAGGCACAATCTCCACAGCATCGTCCCCGGCCGGGCAAAGGGTCACCAGATCCTTGCCGCTCAGCACACTTTCGCACTCCGTCAGCAACAAATGCTTTCTTTCCGGGTTTAACAGGGATGAAGTCCCAATCGTCCGCGGTTTTGTTGCAAACACAACAATCGCACTTATCTCTACCTCCGCGGTCGTGCCGGTCGCATCGGTGTTGCGCAAGATGAGACTGTGGGCGCGGGACGGATCCTCGACAAAGATGCTGGCAGCCTGCACGCCGCTAGAGGCTTCGACTATCGTTTCTTCGCCGCAATATTGCGAGTGGTCCGCCGAGGCACAACCAATACCTACAGTACCGCCGTCAACCCGCAGAGTGATTTCCACATAAACAGGTCCCGACTTTCTGATCTTTTCCGGCACGGGCCATGACACAGCATAGGTCCAGATCGGGCCGGGAGCGACGAGGCGCAATATTCCTTCACCCGCATGAAATTTAATCTCGGTGGCGTTGTACCGATGGAAATTGCCCGGCGAAACATCCGCCAAGGGAACGCTCTTGATAAGTCGCGATGGCATGAACAACGGGCGTTCATCGAAGGTAAGCTGCATTGATGATACGTCTTGAGAACTTTCGGTCCCGTCCTCGCCTCGCGAAATGAAATTGTAGTAGTCGGTTACGAGCGCCTTCCGGTAGCCCCGGCCAACGAGCCATTCCAGAGCAGCACTGACCGATTGATGACGCTTTTCCAAGGCGTGGCTCAATTCAACAGCCACCCAGGGTCTGAAACGTTCCAGCGTGCCGCGCGCGCCACGCAATACATCAAAATCAAAGCTATCGACATCGATCTTAATGCAATCGAGACGCTCAATCCGCAGGCGACCGACCATATCGTCAAGTGTCGAGAAGTCGTATTTCAGCCGCTCCGGCGCCTGGCCCCAGATGCGGTAGATATCCTCCTCCATCCTCCCCGATGCGGCGCCCAGTGCGACCTGCACCGTCTCCACGTTGCTTACCCGATGATGGCGCAGGTTTTGCCGCAAGAGGTCAATAGTGCGGGTCGGCTCGAAGGCGAAAACGCGGCCTTCTGGTGCAAGCCGCGAAAACAAGATCGAATAGTAGCCAATGTTGGCGCCAACGTCGAAGATGACCCAGTTCGGACGAACGTGCTCAACGAACCACCGCTTCGTCTGAAGTTCGCACTCCGGATAATAGTTGGCGAATTCGGGATAATAGGCGACAAGTTCGATCGGATCGCGGTCTGGAACCAGTGTGTACATCGGCGTCAAGACCGGCCGCTCCGCCATGCTGCTTGACAATACCTTCTCCTTAGCGTGCGCCCCATCCCCCTGGGCCGGCAACCCGGCGACTGCGAAGCTAGCGCACGGCCCATGGCCCCTCAAGGTAGTCGCCCGGCACACCCTCAGCGGCAGCGCGCGCAGGCGGCATTGCAAGGACTTTCGTGCAGTTCGGCTGGAGGCGAGGGAGAAGGGCTGGCTGATCGACGAAGGCGACAGTCCAGCGGCGGTTCCGGCGCAGTGAATGACACCTTGACGCAACTATACATATGTTACGGTGACAATCAAAAGCACAGCGAGACAGCCTAAGGCCAAAATCCCACTAGCGCGTGCCGCAGAATTGACCTTGCGCTGTCAGTACGAGGATCCTGCATGCATTCTAGAATTTAAGTCGTTGAAGCTGTAGCTCGTGGGTCGCGGCTCACTCCAGCGCCGCAAGAGCCGCTCAATTTCGATTTCATCGAAGAAGTGCTTCATATACGCATGTCGACGATAAATCGCCTCGGCAAGCCTGCGGGGCACTCGAAGTCGTGCTGTTACATCACGGTATAGTGGAGCGTATGCTTTGTCCGCCGCAATGTTGCGGCCGCGGAGATTTTCCGGTGAGTGGCCGGTAATTTCGCGAAGAGCGGCCGACAAAGTCCGATCCAGCTCGGAGGTCCGGAAAACTATGGCTCGCTCGCTACCGTGCTCCACACACGCGTATCCCTTGCCGGCATCAAAATCATGCTGCAGCAGATCGAAGCCGGTCACCGCAGCAACTTCATCGTTTAGGTATTCCGCGGTATCAAGACATTTGGACCACAAAAAATATTCATTCGATGCCGGCAACGTAAGCTCACGATCCCAGGCGGAAATAAGACCTTCGGCCAAGATTTGAGCGAAAACAGGAGCGTTGAAGGCATACAGGTCTAAGAATAGCGGAAACCTGGTTGGCAGAGATTGCAGCATCGAGGAGAGAGCGCGCTCGATCGGGTCGCGAACAGCGGTCAGAAATGCCACGCCTCCGCCAAAGCGGCGCACAGTGGAAATGTCACACCGCACGCGCTCACCCTCCTCGGCCATCGACTGTAATGACCTTACGATTGTGTGCTCCCCGCCGAATATGGCCGTAGCTGCCGACGCGCTGTCCCGCAACAGCCGACAACCTTTGACAGAAGCACTGTGTACGCGGTGTATACGTGCAAATGGCGAGAGTGAGTACAATGCGCTCTCGATAGTCTGGGTGCCCGTCTTACTGGGCGATAGGATTACGAACAAGTCGTAGCCGAGGTCGTGGCGACGTGGGGCAAGACGCTCTTGGCCTGCTTCAAACAAGCCAATTTCCAGAAAGGTGACGCATACGTGCTTGGCCCCGCCAACTTCCCGCACGACTATCGCCCACGTCTCTGCTGGGCGCGTTAGCGTCAGCCGAACCTCGGCTATGCCGCTTGCCACTGTCTCGGGCGCCGTAAAGGTCGATCCATCCGCATGACAAGCCGCCACTCCAACTGCGCCACCCTCCACGGCCAACTTGACACGCAAAACACACGACGCTGCAGCCGGCCTTCCACTCAGCGCGGCATGCTCTATGGGAAACAGAATCCCGTAGGACCAACGTAGCCGTGGCATTGTGATTGATAGCGGTTCAGCGCCGAGAAGGATCGCACCATCACAGAGCTCGTACCGCGCCAGGGATAGCGCGCCTGGGATGGCAACCTCGGGCGCTCGTTCTATCAGCGGTAAAACCGGCAATCCAATTTCATCTGCAGTCATTGATCCGAATTATTCTTGGGTGACGCTAGGCCGGGTCTAGTCGCTAGTGTCCCCGAGTTTTGGATAGAACATTGGATTGTCGTTCTCGAATGCTGCGATGTAGTTTTGATACGATTTATGTGATTCGCTGCCCGCTTGGCAATCGGCGCAAAGCAAATCGAGCGAAGAAGCGATATCCAGCATCGGCTGCAGGCGAGCACTGTGGGTGAGAAGCACCTCCGCCGCGCAATCAAAGAGCCCAAAGCACGCATAAATGGTGGCCGACTTGACGAGCTTAGCCACATGCATTCCGTCCGCCTCGTCAACGCGGGCGGGGTCGCCAAGGTCACGACAATAGAGCGCGTCGCCCTGCGCCGGTCGCCCGAAGGCGGTCTGCGCCGGAATGGTAAGCTGATAGCGCGCGGGCAACGCGGCAACGGAATAAGGGCGAACAGTCAGGTTAAATAAGTCGAAGCCGAGGAGCCGCATAAGCCGGTCGGTGTTGTGAAAGGAATGATCGGTCTCCTCATGCGAACCGTAAAAATTGACCTCGAGGCCAAGCCCGAGAACGTTGAGATCTCGAATGCTGTCCGTGAGCGACTGAAGGATATCGAAGTCTGGGCCATCAACGTCGATCTTTATGAAATCAATGTCATCGATGGCATTGGCACGAAAGAATTCCGGCAGCACAATCGGCGGGGATGCATCAGCAAGCGCGCTCGGGTTCGGCAATCTTTCTTTAGTTGTGTCGCCGTTAGCCTTCGTTCGCGTCCGTGCCGCGCGCAATTTCGCAGTTCTGAATGATGAGAAGCGGGCCCATGGGCTGCGTTGGACAAACGGCCGCTGGCCCCGTCGGCGCGTAATCGGATTATCTGCTGGAAGGCCGACGTGACCCGCGATATAGCGAACATCTGCTAGCGTCTCAGCCGCATTGAGCCGATTAACCTCCTCGACGACTGGATCGAAGCCGACGGCGCACAAACGAGACGCGAAAAGCCTCCAAATAGGCGCGATGCCGCCGGAACAACCGATATCGACTAATGTAAATCGTTCAGCACCTAGTCGATCCGCAACGTAACTGCAAAAGGAGCTTTCCGTTCGCAAGCCTTCCATGCGCTAACCCTTTCCGAGTTCAGATAACCAAGTTCAATAATCAGTTGCAAAAAGCCACGACCTGCTTCCGGATTTTCTGGACTGGTCATTGCTTGAAGGACCATGAAGCGATCGAAGTTTTCCGAGGCACAGATTGCCTTCATTCTGCGACAGGCTGAGGAAGCTACAGTGATCGGCGAGGTGCGCCGCAAGGCCGGGATCCGCGAAGCAATCTTTTACAATTGGCGCAAGGGGTATGCTGGCCTGATGCCATCGGAGGGGAAGCGGTTACGGCAGCTTGATCCGCCGAAAGTTCCCCACGGAGGCTGATTAGGCTGCTGCCCCAAAAGCCGAATAGAGACACGATCAATCACCTCATCAGCACGCTGTTCAATTCGAGGAAGAGCGGAAGCGGGCGAGCGCTTAGGCGTCCATCACCGGCAAAAGTCCTGCTCATTTCTTTCAACAAGAAGCATTCTCTTACAACGAGCAGCAGCGCCCTCTGTTTGTCATTCAAACTTTGGCATGCGACAAGCTAACAGGGCCTACGAGAACTTTCTATGTATTTTCGCTCAATCAGTGAGAATGTTCCAGAAACGTGTGTCGCTTGCGTAGGGCATAAAGTTGTGCCAATCGAGAATTGCTTCGCGACCATTGCAAGTTTTGCAGCTATCCAGAACCCCTCACCCAGTCGCCAATGAGCCAAGCATCGCACGCCTCGCTCTCCGAAATCGAGCAGTTTTGGCAGGATGCCGCACGGACGGCGCTTGATAGCCGCGGCTTACGAGCGGTCGCGCCCGATCCGTTTCTGCAAGATCTGATCGAAACAGCCATGGAGAAGTGGTTGCCAACTGGAGGAACTCTATTCGACATCGGCTCCGGTGACGGCTTCTCGACCATTCGATTTGCGCGTTCGGTCACGCGAACCTTGGGCTTCGACTTTATTGCGGACTTCGCCCGACGTGCCCACGAGAATGCACGGCAGGAAGGTGTCCCTATCACTTTCGAGCAGGCCAATGTCATGGACCTGACGGAAGTCCGCAAACGGCACGGCTTGGCCGATGCTGTTACCACGATCCGCTGCTTGATCAATCTAGGAAGCTGGGATAATCAACGCCGCGCGTTAGACGAAATCGCCGCAACCGTGAGGCCGGGCGGGCTTTACATGCTCAGCGAAGGCTGGGCGCATGGCTGGGCCGGACTTGATGAGTTGCGCGTCCAATGTGGGCTGACACCGATGCCGCTACCCTCGCATAATCTTCTCATCGATCGCACTGCCTTTGATAAGCACGTTGCCGCCCAATTCGAATTGGTTAAATACGTCCCGCTCGGCCTTTATCTGATACTGTCGCGCGTGCTGCAACCGCTTTACACCGCGCCCGAGCCGCCGCGCCATAAACACCGCATTAACGAGGTGAGCGCCATATTGAGTAAACTCGGCGTCGGGAACGAAGCGTTCCACGAACTCGACTATGCGGGCGTACAAATCCTGCGCCGGCTGAAAACGTAGCTCGTTATTTGCCAGATTCGCGGACGAGCTCGTCGCCTGTGCGGAAGTTCGACCGCGCGGACTGAGACCGCGGAGCCATCAACATGACGGCGTCGTCGGGAAGCGCCCCGTTAAACCGGGGTGCCATTCGCTCGATGATGTAGCGCGGCCGCGGTCGTACCTCGTCGAGCATCCGGGCGAAATACTCGCCGAGAATGCCCAGCATGAGCATTTGCAGGCCACCGAGAAATAACACGATAACAACGATCGATGTCCAACCCGGCTGAGTCTCGTTCAGGATATGATCCGCCACGATGTAGATGGCAGACAGAAAGCCGATTGCGGCACAGAACGTGCCCATCAAGCTCATGGCTCGGATCGGAAAATGGCTGAAGCCGGTGACGGTGTCGATAAATAATTTAGCGCGGCGCGCAAGCGACCACTTGCCGGCACCAAAGCGGCGCCGGCGTTTATCGAACAGCACGGTTGCGTGCGGAAAGTCAAGCCAGCCAACGAGCGCGAACAGGCTGATATTGCGGTCGCGGTAGGCGCGCACGATGTCGAGGGCAGCTTGGTCGATGAGAAAAAAGTCGGCACCGTTCTTCGGCATCTGCTTGATCGCGATAACGCGTCTCAAGATAAAATAATAGGCGCGCGCCGTTGCGTTGTGAAGCCACCCGGAGGTGCCACGCTCGCGCCGCGACGCCCAAACTACCTTGAAGCCCTCGCGCCATTTTTCAACTAATTCCACCAGAACGCTCGGCGGATCCTCTAGATCAGAGGTCAAAACCGCGGCGCAGGCCCCGGTTGCGTAATCGAGCCCACAGAACATCGCGATGTGTGAGCCAGAATTGCCGGCAAGCCGAATGCCCCGCACTCGCGGGTCCTGTCGCGACAGCTCTGCGATAGCCTCAAAGCTCCCATCGGAGGAATGGTCGTCTACGACGACCCATTCCCACCCTAGCTCGGTGTCTTGGAAAGCAGAGACGATCTCCTCATACAGCGGCCGCAGACTCTGCCGCTCATTGTAACACGGGCTAATGATGGACAGCTTGGTCACGATTTCTATCATCCTTGCACTAGGCGATTCTGCGGGAGCGCCAATCTAGCGGCGATGGCGGCTTCGCTGTGTGCTGGCTTCGCTGTAAGCATGGAAGATCCAAGGCCTCCTACGCAAGCAGCTTGGCGGCGTTGATGATGACGTAATCCACGTCCGCGTCCGTCATCTGCGTGAACAGCGGCAGGATTAAAGATTCCTCATGTGCTCGCTCACTTTCCGGCAACGAGCCTCTGGCCCATTGCTGCCCGTACGGCGCCTCAAGGTGCGAGCACATGATGCCAAAGCGTGTGGCAATCCCTCTTCGCTGCAGTCCTTGCATCAACTCCTGCGCTTTGCCGGCGCCATCAACGCGAATGACGTAGCTTTGATAATTGGTCTTCCCGAAAGGCGGATCCTGTGGCAGCGTGACGGTCTTGAGATGACCGAGCCCGGCACGATAGCGTTCTGCGATCGCGCGCCGGCGCGCGATAATCTCGTCGAGGCGCTGGAGTTGGCCGATTCCGAGTGCAGCCTGGATATCAGTTAGGCGATAGTTATAGCCGAGAACGGGATAGGACTCGGCGTTCAGCGCGGCATCGTCGTGCCGCTCTGCAGTCGAGCGATCCATGCCATGCTGCCGCAACACGCGAACTGATGCCATCAGCGCGGAATCGGCCGAAGTGATCATTCCTCCTTCGCCTGTCGAAATGACCTTACGCGGATGCATGCTGAAACAAGCTGCGCGGCCGAGCGGATAGCCGATCGGCACGGCACAGCCGAGATTCGGCGCCATGATTTGGCTGCCTAGGGCACACGCAGCGTCCTCGAGCACGGGAATGCCGTAGGCGTCGGCGATCGCCATAATCCGCGGCAAGTCGGCCGGCATGCCGGCCTGATGCGGCACAAGCACGGCAGCAAGCCGCCCTCTCGGTTCCGCGATCCGCGCGAGCGGGCTCGGTGGACGGGCTAGTCGGTCCAGTTCGCCATACCAAAACGCGCCGTCGCGGCGCTCAAAATCATCTTCGAGGCAGCGCTTGAGCGCTGCCGGTGACATGTTAAGCGACACGGGATCGATATCGACGAAGATCGGCTCGGCGCCGCAGAACCGCACTACGTTCGCGCTCGCGATAAAAGAGTGGCTTACGGTCAGCACAACGTCGCCGGGCTCGACGCCGAACGTCAGAAGCGTGACATGCATGGCCGTCGTGCAGCTACTCGTGGCTGTGGCAGCGGGAGCGCCCACGGTCTTGGCAAAAACGTCCTCGAACTCGGCAACACGCTGGCCTTGCATGACCCAACCTGAACGAATGGTCTCGGCGACGCGTGCGATGTCGCTTTCGTTGAACCATGGCAGGGCGAAGCGCACCTGCCGCCCGTCGACATCGCCGGCGGCTGACACGGGCGAGGCGTCCCGTTCTATGACTTTGCTGTCACTTGCGCTCATAGCGCCGCCATCCACGGTTCTGTTTGTTCCTCGGCCCAGTTCCGAGCGGATAGGGTTTGCATGACGTCTGTGGTTCGGGGAACATGGTCGCGGAACCATTCGAGGGTTAGGCGCAAGCCCTGGTCGATGGAGATGTGTGGCTTGCGGCCAAGATAGCGCTGCAGCTTGCTCGCGTCTCCCCACAGGCGCAGAACGTCGCTCGGCCGGCCCGACTTGAAGCGTGGCGGCAGGCTGACTGCCGCGAGTCGACAGATTTTTTCCGCCAATTCCAGTACCGAGACCTCCTCACCACGGCAGATGTTGAACACCTCGCCAGCAGCCGCTTCTTCTAAGGCCAGCAATGCAAGGAATTCAGCAGTCTCGGAGACGTAGGTGAAATCGCGGGTCTGTCGGCCATCGCCGTAAATGATTGGCGGCTCGCCGGCGAGGCACCATAGGATGAAGCGTGGGATCACCTCACCGGCGCTCCCGCGATAATGCTCGCGCGGGCCGTAATTGTTATGCGGCCGCGCCACCACGGTCTCTAGCCAGCCAGCGCGATGAAACACCTGCGAGTAATATTCGCCGACGAGCTTGGCGGCGCCGTACACAGTTTCGGGACGGAAATCGTAAACTTCGGTTTGCGGCACTATGTCTGCAGTGCCGTAGACTTCTGAGCTCGAGCAATAAATGAAGCGGCGCACTTTTGCGCCCGCGGCGGCCTTGAGGACGTTTAGCGTGCCGGTGGCGTTGACTTCATGCACGAGGCTTGGCTGGCTGAGGCTCAAGCGCACGCTGCGGGTCGCCAGGTGAAACACGTAATCGGCGCCCACAGCTAGCCGGGTCATCAACTTTTCGTCGCGCACGTCCGCCCGCTCTACAGTTAATCTCCTGTCGGCATAACGCGGCAGATTGCTCTCCTTACCGGTCGAGAAATCGTCGACTACCAACACTTCCGCTTCATGTTCAAGCAGATAATCGACTAGATGACTACCGATGAACCCGGCTCCGCCGGTAACCATCGTACGGGTACCGGAAAAACTCATTGAACCGCATCCTTCAACAGCTGCACGATGGTCTCCAATTGCGCTGCCTTCATGCCCGGAAATAGCGGTAGGCTGAGAAGCTCACCAGCGAGCTTCTCAGACACCGGAAAACTGCCCACGCGTAGCCCGAGACCATCGAAACACGTTTGCAGGTGAATGGGCTTGGGATAATGGAGTGCTGTCTCAATTCCACTATCTTGCAAGCTACGCATGACTCCATCGCGCTGCGGAACATGAACCACATAAAGATGACGACTCGATACGTTATGCTGCCGGATGGCCAGCGGGCGGATACGCGGGTCGTCGGCGAAAGCAGAATCATAGGCCTGCGCGATGGTTTGCCGTTCGGCATTCCACGCTGGCAGGCTCCGCAGCTTGACGCTCAGCATGCCGGCCTGGATCGCATCGAGACGGGCGTTATAGCCGATATAAATGTGCTCCGCTTTTCCCATTTGGCCGTGATCGCGCAGAATCGACACTCTTGCGCACAGCTCGACATCGTCCGACGTCACGGCGCCGCCTTCACCACAGGCGCCGAGATTCTTTCCGGGGTAGAAGCTGAATGCGGCGGCGAGACCCAGTGTACCCGCAAAGCGGCCTTTGTAGGTTGAGCCGTGCGCCTGGGCGGCGTCCTCGACGACGACTAGGCCATGCTTTCGCCCCAGCGCGTTGATCCCGTCCATGTCGGCGCACTGGCCATAAAGATGTACCGGCACGATAGCGTCGATCTTGCCAGAGCGGCGTTCATGCTGCTCGAGCGCGGCCGCCAACAGTTCGACCGACATAAGCGAGGTGTCAGGCTCGACGTCGACGAAGCGTACCTCCGCTCCAGTCTGCACGATCGATTCGGCGGTAGCAATGAAGGTGTTGGGCACTGTATAGGCGACGCTGCCGGGGCCGACGCCGGCCGCGATGAGCGCTAGCCGCAGCGCATCGGTGCCGCTATGCACTAGGCAACAGGCCTTAGCGCCAATAAAAGCGGCGAACTCCTTCTCGAATTCGCTCACCATCGGGCCGCCTATGAACCCCGATGTGTCGAGCGCCCTCTCGACGACGGCCAACAGCTCCGCCTTCATCGGCGCATGCAGTCTCGTCAAATTCCCGAATGGAACCCTTTGAGGATGCAATTCAGATCCCCACGGATGCTTTGGCATCAACGTACCGCAGGATCCGCGCCGGATTTCCGGCAACCACGGCATGTTCCGGCACGTCAGCAGTCACGACAGCGCCAGCGCCGACGACCGCTCCTTCGCCGATCGTCAGGCCGCACAATATCGTTGCGTTGGAGCCGATCGCGGCGCGGCGCCCGATTCGTGTCGGAACGCAGGTCCAGTCTTCCTCTCCCTGCAGAGTACCGTCGTCGCGCGTAGCGCGCGGGAAGAGATCGTTGATGAACATCACGCCATGCCCGATGAACGCCTCGTCTTCGATCACTACGCCGGAGCAGATAAAAGTGTGGCTTTGCACCTTGACGCGTCTGCCAATCACTGCCTGCTTCTGAATTTCTACGAAGGTACCAATCCTGCTGTCGTCGCCAATCTTGCAGCCGTACAGATTGACGAAACCGAATATCTTCACGTTTTTGCCGAGGACAACATCGTCGGCGATACGGGAAAACTCTGGTTGCATCGACATTCCTTAAAGATCAATCCTGGCACCGCCGCGGCGCAGCGATTCATTGCAGCTGGCCAGTAAACGTACAACCTCGATACCCAGCCGGCCGTCCGATAACGGCTGCTTACGATGACGTACGCAGTCCAGCACATGGCTTGCCTCGGCGTCGAGCGCTTCGCGTGCGATCAAATGCGGCGAAATCATATCGCCGGAGCGGTAGTCCACCTTGAGCCGGTGTGCCGCCTCCGGATCGGGGCCGCTGACGATGATCCCACGGTCGTATAGGCGCACCTTCTCGCTCGGCACCAGATCGTCAAATACGATCATTTTCTCCGAGCCGGCGATGAGCATCTGGCGGATCTTCACCGGCGTTATCCAATTGACATGCACGTGCATGAAAAAGCCGCTAGGATAGCCGATGTGCAGATAGGCGATACTTTCGAGCTTTTCAGAACCATAGCATATGCCGATTGCCTGCACACTATTCGGCCGCTCTTTGATCACGTAGCAAGCGATCGAGAAATCATGCGTCGCCAGATCTTGCACAACGTTGGCGTCATGCTGAAAGAGACCGAGATTGGTGCGCACGCTATCGAAGTAAATTGGCTTGCCGATTATGCCGTCGTGCACCAGTTCGTAGATTTTCTGCACTGCCGGAGTGTAAAGAAACGTATGATCGACGGCAAGAATACGGCCATTCGCGGCTGCGATTTTCACCAAGTCATCTGCTTCATGCAGTTCGACAGTCATCGGCTTTTCCACCAGGACGTCTTTGCCAGCCAAAAGAGCCTGTCGCGCTAGCTCATAGTGCGACGACGTTGGAGTGGCGATTGCGACGAGATCGATGTCAGGATTGTCGAGCAGGTCCTGAAAATGGGTCGTGCCGTGCATCGGAGGATTGCTCGGATAGATCCTTGCCGCCACGTCGACGCGTGCTTGATCGAGATCGCATACCGCAGCCAGACGGCAGTCCGGCTGCTGGTTGAAATTGCGCGCCAGATTGGGACCCCAATAGCCGTAGCCAACTAGTCCGACATTGACGTGCTTCACGCCCTTCGTCCATCCTCGCTCGTACATTGCGGCTGAGATGCAGTGGAAACCCTTGCGCGCTGCCAAGCCCCGTGCGCCGACGCTTTTACTTGCTGTCGTAAGCTCATACAAGAGGGGCAAGCCGTAGTACAACGGCAACTCAGGCGGACAACTTGCGTGCAATGCAGGCGATGCTGACACCGCAGGGTACGCGCCCGAATGTTTTGATGACTCCGAGCTCGGCAGCGAGCAGCGACCTGATGATGCCGTCAATCCATTTGGGGGGCGGGTGCAGCTCAGCTACGCTTTGTTCCGTCTTGGGCGGCCTATGCAGCCAGTCCACAGCCGCGAGCAAAAAGGCAAGCGGCAGTGCCGGCAGGTTGAAATATGTGCCGCGCACATCGAGAAAATCTGCCTCTTCAAGCATTCGCTTTAATTGACCCAGCGTGTATCTGCGAGCTCCCTGATCGATGACGTCGTGCGCCCGGCGCAGGATTGAAAAGGCCGGTTCAGTCGCGATGAATACACCGCCAGGCCGCAGTAGTTCATAGACATCGAGCACCGATTGGAGATCAGACTTCACCCAAGAATGATAGAGCACGTTGAAGTCAGAAATCAGATCGAACGAGCGTGGCGAATAAAGTTCGCGCAATCGATTCAGATCACCGCAGCGGAAATCGCCGTGTGGAAATTTCTTGTGCGCGAGCGCAATCGCGTCTTCGGAGAGATCTAGCCCGCTTACGGTCGCGCAATATTTTTTCAGGAATGGCAAATTGCCGCCGGTGCCGCAGCCAATGTCGAGCGCCGCTTCGCCGCGCATCCCTCCGGCAGCCTCTATCAGGTGCGCCACAAGCCGGCGACGGTAAACGAACCACCAATGAGTATCTTCGATCGCAGCGATCTGGTGATAGGCCGTTCGTTCCATAGATCAGTCGACTGCGATGTCTCGTGGCAGTTTGAACGTCCAGCCTTTCTCGACGAGGTAACCGAGGAGGCGGCGGTATTCTGCAAGCATGTCCGCGTTTCCGAGATAGTTAGGGTCCGGGTGCGTGTTGACGACCACCATCCCGCCAGCGCGCTTGAGCAGGTCAATCTTCGGTTGCCAGAATTCCGTCAGGCTTTTCGGCGTCGGGCCGACGACGATAGGCGCCTCGAATGGCAGCGTGCATGGGATTTCAACCAAACTCGGGCGGACTCGAAAGGCTCGTGCCAGTCCGACGCCGCCACGACCGCCCGGACATATCAGATCAATATCGAGCATCGTCAAGTCGCGATCAAAGTAGTTCGCCAGTACGTCGAACATTTTTTGCGTACGATACCAAGATGGGCCGCGATACGTGCGAATACGAAAGCGCGCGCGAAAATCGGCGAGCATTTCGAACTCTCGCGCCAGCTCCGGCGGAGCCAGAAATGCTTCACGATTGGTGTGCCAAATCCCGTGCAAGCCAATCTCATGTCCGGCCATGGCGAGTCGGCCCAGTTTGGCCTCGTCGATCGGATAATGCTTGGGGACGACGTTCCAGCAGGCCCGGGCGCCAACGTCTTCCTCGGCCGCCGCGATCACCTCAAGCCACTCGAAGCCGCGCGCGGTATCGATATCGTGCGTCAAAACCGCTATTGGTGGCCGGACATTTTTTTCGCTGCCGGCAAGGAGCGCGTGGATGAGTGAAGGTCCACAGTCGCGCAGCTCCGCGGGGAAGCCGCACTTTTCGCTTGACGAAAGCATGACGGTCGCCAGGGCATTGCGGACGATGCCGGGCAGGCGGTGATAGTGAAACGGAAATCGCGCAGTTATCGGTATTGTATGTTCGGGCCGATAGTTTTCAAAAAGCATTGTCCGTCGCCAGTCGTCGAAATCGAAGGTTGACACCAATTGCCCGCTCTGGCGTTTTACCAAAATCGAGATGCCCCCACCCTCTAGCGAGGTCCCGCTCAGCACCACGTCGGACGCTGAACAGTCCCCTGGCTGGGAAGGTG
>Ga0187784_10000317_pt1 | contig 34457 bp, 39 predicted proteins | sample 1015_SJ02_MP15_2_FD_132964 | JGI IMG/M metagenome (GOLD analysis project Ga0187784, IMG submission 132964) | Tropical peat soil microbial communities from peatlands in Department of Meta, Colombia - 1015_SJ02_MP15_20_MG | ecosystem: Environmental > Terrestrial > Soil > Wetlands > Peat | place... | reverse complement strand
GACCGCGTCTACCGGCATCGCTGCGTCGAGGCGTGGAGCATGGTCATTCCCTGGGTCGGCTATTCGCTCTCCGAGTTCATCAAAGAGTGCCAGCCGCTTTCGACGGCAAAGTTCGTGCAGTTCCTTTCTTACTACGATCGGCATGTCGAGAAATGGACAGGTCAAAGCTCCATCAGCTGGCCGTATTCCGAAGGGCTGCGCATGGACGAGGCGATGAATCCGCTCACGCTGCTCACCTTCGGGCTCTACGGCGAAACGCTGCCCAACCAGGACGGCGCGCCGGTCCGGGTGGTCATTCCCTGGAAGTACGGCTTCAAATCGGCGAAGTCCATCGTCACGGTGCGGTTCGTGGCCAAGCAGCCGCCGACAACGTGGAACGACATGGCTCCGAACGAGTACGGTTTCTACTCCAACGTGAACCCCGACGTCGACCATCCGCGCTGGAGCCAGAAGACCGAGCGGCGCATCGGCTTGCCGTTTTATGCGCAGCGCCGCCAGACGCTGATGTTCAATGGCTACACCGACCAAGTGGCATCATTGTATGCAGGGATGAATTTGAAGAGGTACTACTGAAGCGGAGTTAGCAGAGCTAGCGGTGTTAGCGGAGCTAGACTTATAGCGGTGTTGTCAGACGCGAAAGGAATGCGAGGTCTGCCTCTCGCTACTAATGCAACTGTTCTGGTACGACGGAAACTAACCCCGCTAACCCCGCTAACCCCGCTAACAACGCTAACTCCGCTAACTCCGCTAACTCCGCTGACTTAGACCATGAAACGCTCGACACTGATTGTCTTGAAGTCTCTCACCTGGGTTGCCTGCCTGTGGTTGGCCGCGCGGCTCGTCTGGGGCGCAGTGACCAACAATCTCGGCCCCGACCCGACAGCGGAGATGGCCTTCGCCACCGGCAAAGCGACACTGTACCTGCTCGCCATTACGCTCGCCATCACGCCGCTGCGCCGATTGTTTTCCCGGCTCAATTGGCTCATCAAGTTCCGGCGCCTGCTGGGACTGTTTGCGTTTTTCTACGGCACTCTGCACATGCTCACCTATGTAGCGCTGTACTCCGGTTTCAGCGTGGCTGCCATGGAAAACGACATCGCCAAGCGGAAGTTCATCACCATGGGCGTGGCCGCGTACCTGTTGCTTCTGCCGCTTGCGCTTACATCGACGACGTGGGCGATCCGCAAGCTCGGCGGAAAGAATTGGAATCGCCTGCACAAGCTCGTCTACTTCGCGGCAATCTGCGGAGTGATTCACTATTGGTGGCAGGTGAAGCCGGGCGTGCTGACGCCGATCCCGATTACGGCCCTCCTCGCCATGCTTCTCTTCGCGCGTCCCGTGCTCGCTTGGGCGCAGCGCCGAAAGGCACGAGCCGCTGCGCCGGCGTGATTCGCGTCGCGACTTTCTCAGCACTCCCCAACATCGGATAGAGGCGGGAAATCCAGGAGGGTCTGCGCCACCGGAGTCCAATTCTTCCGGTGCAGCGGCGTTGGCCCCAGCCGAGCCAATGCCTGCATGTGCTCCGGGCAGCAGTAGCCCTTGTGCCGGGCCAGGCCGTAGCCGGGATACACGGCGTCGAGCGCGACCAGCAGCCGGTCGCGATGCACCTTCGCCAACACGCTTGCCGCCGCAATGGAGAGGCTGAGCCCGTCGCCGCCAATCACGGCTTTCTGAGCGCAGGGCCATTCGACCGTGTCGCGGCCGTCGATGAGCAGGTAGTCCGGGGCAACCGCGAGCTGCTCGACGGCCATGCGCATGGCCAGCAGCGACGCGCGGCGGATGTTGATGCGGTCGATGGTCTCCGCGTCCACGGCGGCAATCGCCCAAGCTACGGCGATCGCCCGGATCGCCGCGTCGAATTCGTTGCGCCGGATTTCGGTCAGTTGTTTCGAGTCGGTGAGGCCTTGCAGTCGGCAACCTCTTGGAAGAATGACGGCGGCGGCCACGACAGGCCCGAACATAGGGCCGCGGCCAACCTCGTCCAGCCCGGCGATGCGCGCCGCGCCGTTCCGGCGCGCGGCGTTCTCGAGCTTCCATCCGCAGACCGGGGCGTTGGCCATGCAGCCAGTATAGAAATCCGCCACGAGGATTCGCCAAGATCGGCGAGGTGGAAAATGCGACATCGTGGTGGAGATAGCCGGCGAAAAGCGATGGGCGGGTCAGGACCCGCACGACAGCCGGCCGGGAGGCTGGCGCTCCTGATTCGCAAACAAGGTTCAAGTCCGCTCGAAGGCGTAGTCGCGTTCGACGCGGCAGATGCGCACCTTGAATTCCTCGTACCAAAGCTCGCGGCCGCGCCGCTGCGCGACCAGGTGCTGCGCGTTCTGCTTCCACGCCGCGATCGATTCGAGGCTCTTCCAGTAGGAGACCGTGATTCCCAAGCCGTCGCGCGCGGACTCGATGCCGAGGAAGCCCGGCTGCGTTCGGGCCAGTTGCTCCATCGCTTCGGCCATTTTGCCGTAGCCGTTGTCGCCCTGGGTCCGAAGCGAGGAGAAGATTACGGCGTAATAGGGCGGCGCCGGTGTCTTTGCGATCGGCATACGAGCCTCCAGATGCGGAAACATCCATGAACGGAAGGCCGGGCGGTCACCGAAAGATTGGGCGCGCAGGACGCTTAACCTGCATCACGGACTCGAAAACCCGAGGCGGAGTTGCGGCTCTTGGGGACGCGGCAGAACCCTGCCGCCGTCAACTGATCTCTGACCCATGGTCTCTGCTCCTATGCCCGTGCTTTGCCGGTTTCGCGATCGATTTCCTTGAGCCGGGCCGCCTTGCCGCGCAGGCCGCGCAGATAAAACAGCTTGGCGCGCCGCACCTTGTAGCTGCGAATCATCTCGACCTTATCGATCACCTTGGAGTTGAAGGGGAAGATGCGCTCGACGCCCTGGCCGAAGCTCATCTTGCGCACGGTGAAGGTGCCCTGAGGGCCTTTGTTTACGGCGATTACCAGCCCTTCGAAAGCCTGAAGGCGTTCTTTGTCGCCTTCCTTGATCTTGACTTGAACGCGAATCTGGTCGCCAGGCACAAACGCCGGCAAATCGGTGCGCTTCAGCTTATCGGCCAGGCGCTGCATGATTGGGTGGATGGACATGGCTTCTTCCTGCAATTGGTTTCAGAGTTTCAATTCTATCAAACGTCCTCTGTCGTGAAGCCCGGCTAAATGAATCGAGCCAGGGCCCACGCGCTCTGCGGCGTCGCGGCATGACACAACGTTGCCGCAGCGCGATTCGGTTCTCGGTACAGCTTTGCCGGTGCGCCGCTGGCTGGGGCCGATGGCGTGCAGCGACGAGATCAAGGGGACCGAGGCAATCGCGCGAACTTGCGCGATCCTGCGCAGAAATTCAACAGCTCCGGTTTGCGATAATGATTTGCCATGGACGAGAAACGCGAATTCCTACGGCATGCCTTGGCCACGCTCGCTTACCGCACCACGCGAGCCCTTGAAAACGCGCCCATCACCTTTGGCGGCTTCACCGGCGCCGGCCGCCGGCCGGTGGAGATCGTCGCGCACATGGGCGATCTAATGACGTGGGCGCTTTCCCTGGCCCTGGGCAGTCCGGCCTGGCACAATACCGAACCGCTGGAGTGGCAGGCCGAGCAGGAGCGTTTTTTCCGCACGCTAGGATCCTTCGACGCGTTTCTCGCGTCCAAGGCCACGCTGCATGCGCCGGCAGAGCGGTTGCTGCAGGGGCCGGTCGCCGACGCGCTGACGCACGCCGGTCAGCTCGCCATGTTGAGACGGCTGGCCGGCGCTCCGGCCCGTGGAGAAAACTTCTACGAGGCGGCCATCGCGGCCGGCCAGGCGGGCTCGGTCCAGCCCGCTCCCGTGAAGTCGTTCTGAATACAACGCTTCGGCGGCTCACTCGCTTGCGACGCGCCCGGTCCGCGGATTCAGTCAAGATTCCGTGCGATGACCGCCGCCCTGATTCTCCCCTGCGGAGAATGCGAGGGCTTTCTTACCATTCTTCTTTGTTTTTTGAATTTATGCCCTGTAAATAATTGAAAATATGTAATCAGAAAATTTTTCTTGACAATTGCGTCTTTTTGGAGAGAGACTGGTGATGGGTACTCTAATCACAACTGGAGGTTTTCACATGCGCCGTATGCTCGCAACTAGCCTTCTTCTCCCCTCGCTGCTCTTACCGGCAGCGGTGAAAGCCAGCACGCCCGGGGACGACGCCTCAACCTCAACCCCCAGTGTTCGCGTCAGTACTGGGGTGACCGCTCCTGAACTTCTCAATGCCGATCATATCTCGATCCCCATGACCGGCTCCGAAAACGCGATCCCGCCCGATGCACAAGTCGGCCTCAGCCTGACCGTGGACGAAAAGGGCCATCCGCAGAATGTCAAGGTCGTCAAGTCACTGGACGCAGTGTGGGATGCGCGTGTGGTCGACGCGATTAGCCGCTCCCGGTTCAAGCCCGCCAGCGTGGACGATCAGCCGACCGCGATCGATTTGTATCTCACCGTCAACATTGCCCGCTAAAGCCGCCAGCTGTTAGAGCTTTTTCACAGTTCCCATAAGGATGGAACCTTTTGCTACCCCACCCTAGCCGCACGGACAGAGATGCGGCGAGGGTGGGGCGCCCAAGGTGTCTTTCCTTACACCATCGGTGAAGATGCTCCGGCCCTTACAGACTCACACCCCTATCCTGGCGGCGATTCTCCGCAAAGAGGTTGCCGCCAGCTATTCCCTCACATCGTGTTCGCGAAGCGATTCGAGAATTCTCCGGTCCTCGGCGGTGAGTGCCGAGCTCGAGAGAAGGTCCGGACGATTCAGCAAGGTCTTGCGCAACTGCTGCTCACGGCGCCAGCGGCGAATTTCGCGGTGGTCGCCGTTGAGCAGAACATCGGGCGCGCGCAGGCCGGCAAACTCGGCAGGGCGCGTGTACTGCGGATAATCGAGCAGGCCGCCCGAGCCGTGTTGGGAGCGGGGCACGCCCTCGACATCGGCCTGAATCTCGGCGTCGGCCGCGCCGAAGCTTTCAAACTGTCCCGAAGCCTGGTTTCCCAGCACACAGGGAATCAGGCGCATCACCGCGTCGACGACGACCGCCGCGGCCAGCTCGCCGCCGCTGAGGACGTAGTCGCCGATGGAAAGCTCCAGGTCGCAATAGAGCTGGTTAATGCGCTCGTCGACGCCCTCGTAGCGGCCGCAGACGAGAACGATGCGGCCGAGCGAGGCGAGCTCGCGGGCGGCGGACTGCGTGAAGAGGCGGCCCTGCGCCGAGAGTAGAATCACCCGCGTCTGCCGATCTCTGATCTCCGATCTCTGATCTCTGATTCCCAACGACTCGATGGCTTCGGCAAGCGGCTCGGGCTTGAGCACCATGCCTTCGCCGCCGCCGAAGGGGCGATCGTCGACGGTGCGGTGCCGGTCGTGCGCAAAGTTGCGCAGGTCGTGCATCTCGATCTCGGCCAATCCCGACTTCACGGCGCGGCGCACAATGCCGTGCTCGAAGAAGCCTGCAAAGAAGCCGGGGAAGATGGTGACGATGTCGAAGCGCATACCTGAAGATGATAGAGGCTCGACACACGAAGCGCCGCGAGCACCCGGCCCGCGGCGCTCAGCCGTCACTTCGGGTTGCAGCCGCCGACCAGCCGCGCTGGCGGCGCAGTTTGGGAGGCGTCGACAAACTTGGGAATATCGGCCAGCACCACCGGTCCCGCCAGGTCGTAAACGGCCCCTGAGCACTCCAGCTCGCCATTGAGGCGGAAGAGGGCGTAGGTTCCCACCGTGCCACCGGTGTAATTGGTTTTGCTGCCCTTGATCAAGTTGTCCGAAGCCACTTCGTCGCCGCCCGATTCCAGCGCCTTGAGCCAGAGCACGGTCCACGGGCTGTTATCGCCTGCGGTCGGATTGGCCGTGTCGAAGCCCATCTCCTGGGCCAAGCCGTCGGCGCGCATGACGGCGTTCAGGTGCGAGATGGCAGGAGCATGCGGCGCCTGCGGCGCACCCTGCGGCGCAACGGGCATTGCGGCAGGCGCCTCCAGTTCCGTCAGGGTTTGCAGAAACTCGTCGATCGCCGCCGCGATGGACCGCTTGTCGCGGTCCGCGGCGATCTCGCTCTGCCGATTGGTTCCGGCTGCGCCCGTTGCCGGTTTCGCCGCCTCCGCGCCCTCGTCGCCCGGCTTCACGTCCACGCATCCGCGGGCGCTCATTAGAGCCAGGAACTTGGACAAAAACGGCGACCTTGCTTCGTTGATCGTCACCAGCGAATGCGGCATGTAGGTGTCGGGAATGACCACTTGGACTCCTGTCGCCCGCAGGTGACCCGCGGCGTCGTTCATCAACGTCTGGTCCAGAATGTTCCCGCCCAGCAGCGTGGTCACCGATGTGGTGGTGAAAAGCGCCTTGGCCACCGACATCGCCTGGCTCACCGGGAATCCCGAGAGAGCCGACTCGATGGAGGAGATCAATCCGCGCTGGCTTTGCTGCGGGCAGTACTGGTTGGCGCGCCGCGTCAGAATGTCCATGGTGGAGATGTCGCCGCGCCAAAGCTGGAATTCCGCGAGGGCGCTGGAATCTCCCGTCACAATCACCACACCCGGGGAATTGTTCATCGCGCGGGGCGCGCACTTGTCGTCGGCGGCGCCCAGGTTGCGCGCCACATTGCAGGCCACGGCCGCGCCGTCGGCGTCCATGGCGCTATAGGTGAGCATTTCCGATTCAATCGCGAATCCAGTGTTGCTGGGTTGCGCGCTGCTGGCTCCCGGCGCCGCAGCCGGGCTGGGCGTCTCGGGGGGCGCAGCATAGCCTGCCGCAACCGCCAACGCCATAACAAATCCGCATCCGCCTACCCAGGCAAGAAGTTTCCATGCGTTCATAGCGATTCTCCAGTCTCAGATTTGAGAAGTCTCTGTCACCGCAAAAACACCCAACAAAAAGGAAACGGATGCCTGGGGGGACCCTGATCAGGGTGTCTTCGGAGATTGCCAGTAATACTAGCACCCTCGGTCCACAGAGACGCAACAGCAACGCGTTTAGACGCAGACTTGGAGAGGAATTGGGGTAAATCGACGGCCGGCAAGGGCGGGGTTGAGGCCGTGCAGATCGCGGCAGGGGCACTATTCCAGGCTCCCCTGTTCGATGACGACGTTCTCTCTCACGATCAGGCGATGGACAGCCATCTCGCGCAGCTTGGGAAGCACCCGGCTGACATGCTCGTCGGTGTCGACGAATGTAATTACCACCGGCAGCTCGCCCCCGGCCTCCACCAGATGGGCGCTATGCACGCTGCCTCTGCCTTGAAAACCGGCGACTGAGTGGAATGCAACCGCGCCTGCGACATTCTCTTGTCGCAGGTAGCGAAGCACTTCCAGATGAAGCGGACGGTGATGCCAGGAATCGCCCTCGGTAAGATACATCGTGACTTGCACGGCCATAGAAGCTGCCATTTTACAACGCCCTCGCAATGGCGGCTCCGGCCAAAACCGCGGCCAGGCACAGAACATTGCTGGCGAGGACGTTCGCGGCCACCAGCAGCCATCGCCCCTGCTCCATCAAGGCAAAGGTCTCGAATGCGTAGCTGGAAAACGTTGTATAAGACCCGCAGAGACCGATGGCGAAAAGCAGCCGCCAGCGCGGATCGATCAGCACACGCTCGCTTGAAAGGACGAGGAAGAATCCCAGCGCGAGACTGCCCGTCACGTTGATGAGGAGCGTGCCAAAGGGAAAGACAGCCGAGAAGTGGCGGGCGACAAATCCGCTGAGAAAGTAGCGGGCGCAGGCTCCGGCAACGGCGCCAAGGGCAATCCACAGGTAGGACACGATGGAGGTTTCTCCCACGGTTGATAGGAGTCATCAGCCTCGTGGGCGGTTAATGGCGAACTCCATCGCCGCCACCATTTTAGCAGACGTCTTATAATGGCAGCACCGCCAATGGCAGACATCGAGTCGCAGTTGAAGCGCTGGGAAGCGGCCGGAGCAGTGGATGCGGAGACCGCGGCGCGGATTCGTGTGCATGAGGCGCAGATTGCCCCGAAAGGCGATGCGGCCGGGGAAAAGCAGGCCGAAGACAAAGTGGCCGCTGCGGCGCCCGTGGGCTTGCATTGGCAGGGCATCACGGCGCTGGTGCTGGGCGCAATTCTGCTGGCCTGCGGCGTGGTGCTGTTTGTTTCGGCGCATTGGGATGAGCTGGGGCCGGGCGCGCGATTCGCGCTGGTGTGCGCGATGGTGGCGGTGTTTCACCTGGCAGCCGGGCTCGTCCACGAGAGCCATCGTGGGCTAAGCACGGCGCTGCATGCGGTGGGAACGGTTGCGACGGGCGCGGCCATTGCCCTGGTGGGGCAAATCTTCAACATCCAGGAGCACTGGCCGGCCGCGGTGCTGCTGTGGGCGCTCGCGGCGTTGGCGGGTTGGTTGCTGCTGCGCGATCAGGCGCAGGAGACGCTGGCGCTCCTGCTCGTGCCGGCCTGGATCTTCTCAGAGATTGGCGACCGTGCCAGCGGGCTGATCGGCGCGGACGCGTACATGGGGCGGCTCTGCTTTGTGTGGGCGATCCTGTATATCACGTTTTTCGTGGGCCCGCGGAAAAAAACGGTGCAGGGAATTCTGTTTGCCGCCAGCGCGATTGCTCTGGTGGTGGGCGTTGCGCTGATGCTGACGAGTTGGGAGTCGTGGTCGGCGACGCAGAACTTTTTGCCATTCGGGCTGCGGGTTTGGGCTTGGTTCGCGATCGCCGGCGTACCGCTGGTGGTGGCGGCGTTCCATGGACACAAGGGGCTGATCCCGATTGCAGCGGCGATAGCATTCGTGGTGGCGCTGCCGTGGTGCTATTCCACGTGGTCGGAAACCATGAACTGGGGCAACGGTGGCGATCACGTTCTGACCGGCACGCGTCCCAATCTCGCGGCCTATGCGCTCGTGGCTGCCTTTGCTGTCTTTCTTTGCTGGTGGGGCGTGCGCCTGGCATCGCGTGCGCTGGTGAACTTAGGAATCGTGGGTTTCGCCGCTGTGGTAGTGTGGTTCTATTTCAGCGACGTGATGAGCAAAGTTGGCCGGTCGCTGGGGCTGATCGGGCTGGGCGTGCTGTTCTTGGCGGGAGGATGGGCGCTGGAGAAGGCGCGAAGACGGATTCTGGCAGGGATGCAAGGCAGCGAGTCAGCGAGTCAGCAGGTCAGCGAGTCAGGGGGTTAGGACATTCGATTGGGGGTTGCTACCCCACGATAGGCGCAAAGACGAAGACGCGCCGAAGGTGGGGCACCCGGCAGCTAGTAAGTCGGCGGGTTAGGGAGTGAGCGCAGCCGGGAAGATCGAATAATGGGAGTGGAGCCGTGAAGATCGGGCGGGCGACGATTTCGGCAGCGTCAATGGCAGTGCTGGTAGTGCAGCTGGCGCTGGTGTCGACGGTTGCGGCGAAGTATCTGTATCAGCGATGGCGCTGCCCCCGCGTGTGGGCGCGAACCGTTTCGTACGATCCGGAGATGCCGATGCGGGGAAGGTACATCGCCGCGCAGTTGATCGTCGACGGTTGCCAGAGCACGCTGCCCTCGGCGAAGGCGGCGCAGTTTCCGCGCGACGTGAATGGCGCCGTGAAACCAGGGCCGTTTGTCATGCGGCCGGTACCGGTGAGCTTTCGCGCCAATCTGAAGGTTGCCGACAACAAACTGATCGCGGTGCAGGTTGAGGGTGATGAGAGCGGGAGAACCGGCGAAGAGGTTTCGGCCGTGCCCGGCGCGCCGTGCGACCAGATGCGTCTCGATGCGCCGGTGAACTACTACATCTCCGATTCGGCGCGGAGCCCCCTGCCGCTCAAGGGAGGGCAGGAGCTGTGGATCGAGGTGACGGTGCCGCCCAAGGGTCCACCGCGACCGCTGCAGTTGGCGCTGAAGGACAACGGAGTGTGGAGGCCGCTATGAGGCAGCGGAGCTAGCGGAGTTGGCGGCGTTAGCGGAGTTTGGACCGGCGCAAGGAGGAAAAGGTGATCGAGGCGGAGAGGATGGTCAAGGAACGGGAACCAACGGCCCGCGAACATTGGAAGCAGGGCGAGATGCCGATTTGCGAGATCATCACGGCCAAGGGAAAGCAGCTTGGTTTTGCGCGCAACGTCCAATCGCGGCCACTGGCAGAAACAATTGAAGCCGCCTGGCGGGACGCCGCGAGCCGGCTGGAAGGCAAGTGAGAAGCGGCGGAGTTGGCGGGGCTAGCGGAGTTGGCGGAGTTAGTCGGTCACCGGTGTATTCCGACCCGCGGCAGGATGAAACGCCACTTTGAAACTTGGCGAGTTAGCGCCGCTTCGCGGCCGCGCAAGTTGGCGAGTTGGCGCTTTGTTTCTTTTTAGCAATTCAACACGCGCAATTACTCAGCATTTAAATCCACCAGGCCTTCGGGCAGCGCCATCTCCACGCGCTTTGCGGTCAGGTCGATCCTGCGCAGATAGGCTTTGGCGAAGGGGACGAGAATTTCGCCGCTGGCGCTGCGGACGATGAGGAGCGGCGCGGGACCGGCGGAGCGGTCGATGTCTTCGATGACGCCGACTTCTCTTGGCGCGGCGCCGGCGACATCGACGAGAGTGCAGTCGACGAGCTCGGCGATGTAGGCCTCGTCTTCGGCCAGGGGCGCGCGTTCGGCGCGGGGAATGGCGACAGCAAGGCCTTTGAGCGCTTCGGCGGCGGTGATGGAGTCGATCCCGGCGAAGTGAAGGACGATGCCGCCCTTGTGCAGCCAGTGATGGATCAATTCTGCAGGAAGAGCTTGTTGGTCAACGGACGTGGTCTCCCGGGTCCCCAAATGCGAGGGACGCGGGGTACCCGCCGGGGCACCCGCACCGGCTCGACGTCGAGAACTCGCCACGCGTTTCGCTTCATCTGCTGAAACGAGCCAGAGCCGCCGCCGCTCGGAGAATTTTTCGGGAAAGTCGGTGAGGAGGTCGGCGAAGACTTCGCCTTTGCGGCCCTGCGGGCGGCGAATACGCGCCAGCCAGACCCACTGGTCAGGTGCGGTCATGGGCGGCTCCGGCGCGGGCCCGGTCCGCCAGCGGCGCTACTCTTCGTCTTCTTCGAGTATGTCAAGCGTGTAGCGATGATGCAGCTTCATGCTGACGGCGCCCAGGATGGTGCGCACCGAGCGGGCGGTGCGCCCCTGCTTGCCGATCACTTTGCCCACGTCCTGTGCCGCCACGCGGAGTTTGAGAACAGTATTCTCGTCCCGGTTGACAGATTCGACTTCAACGGCTTCCGGCTCGTCCACCAAGGCCCGCGCGATCTCGCGGACCAACTGGTCAACTTGGACCATATCCTGGGTCATGATCTTGCACCTGACCATTTCGGTTCGCAGCGAATCGACACTGCAACGTGGGGGAATAGTACCACTTAAACCTACTCTGAGCAATGGTTTGTGCGCCAGAGCACATGACGGGCTGCGGCGCGGCGGAACTCGAAGCAAACAATCAGGCTGCGGCCGGACCGGGGACGGTTTGAGCCGAAGCATCGGCGGCGGAGGGCGCTGGAACCGCTTCGGCGGGCGCGGCCGAAGCCGGCGTGGGGTTTTTGGTCACCAGCTTCTCCAGCGTGGGCGAGAGCCTGGCTCCCTGGCCGCGCCAATAGGCGATGCGGTCGTGCTTCAGGTCGACGGTGGCGGGGCTGGTGCGCGGGTTGTACGTGCCGACCACTTCGATCGAGCGGCCGTTGCGGGCGCGGTCCTTCTCGATGACCACGATACGGTAATAGGGTTGCTTACGGGCGCCAACACGCGCCAAACGAATCATCACCACGGCGATACAGTTCCTTTCCGATTGCTTGAACTTAGGTTGTGCTCTATGGGATGGCCTGCGGGACGGCCAATGCTGCGAGCGATTCGCCCCACACGCAAACGGCCGGACAGATGCGCCCGGCCGCACAGGTCACAACAACTAAGTATCGCCGATTGCGGGGGGATGAGGCAAGGCTGCGCCAGCGGAGTGCCAGCAGGGTCGCCGCCCACGAGATGGCTCACTTTGCTCAGGCTGCTGCGATAGCATGGGACCGTTGGCGTTGCTTCGATGAATCGCGAATACCACAGATTTCACTCCAGCCGGCTGCAGAAAGAGATGGAGCTGCTCGTATTCGGACATGCGGGCGCGCCGGTGGTGGTGTTTCCCACCTCGTGCGGGCGGTTTTACGAGTTCGAGGACCGGGGCATGGTGGCGGCGCTTGCCGGCAAGATCGACGGGGGCCAACTGCAGCTCTTCTGCGTGGATTCCGTGAACGTGGAGAGTTGGTACAACCGGGAAGTTCATCCCCGCATGCGCATCGCGCGGCACATGCAGTATGAGCAGCACCTGTTGAATGAGGTGTTGCCGCTGGTGGGCGAGCGGAATCGCGACGCTCGTCCGCTGGCGCTGGGCTGCAGTTTTGGCGGCTATCATGCGGTCAACCTCACGCTGCGCCGGCCGGAGATCTTCAGCGGCTTCGTTTCGCTCTCCGGCGCCTTCGACCCTTCGCCGTTCCTCGATGGCTACTACGACGAAGATTGCTACTACCATTTGCCCACCCACTATCTGCCCAACCTGGGCGATCCGTGGTATCTCGACCGGTTTCGCGCCAACCGCTTTGTGCTGGCGACCGGATGGGACGATCACTGCCTTGCGGAAAACCAGAAGCTCGACGGAATCTTGCGCGATAAGGCCATTCCGCACCGGTGCGACGTGTGGGAAGCACAGAACTCCCATGACTGGCCGACGTGGCGGAGGATGGTGGGGGAGTATTTGTAGGGACTGAGGGGCTGAGGGGCTAAGGGATTAAGGGACTAAGGAACTGAGGGGCTAAGGGACTAAGTGACTAAGGGACTGAGGGACTAGGGAACAGGGAACAGGGAACAAGGGCTTGACGGAGCGTGAAAGAATTGCGGGAGGAGGTCGAGCATTGAGCACGCTGAATCCCTACGACAAGTTTCTCAACGGGCGGCCGGCAGACGCGATTCTGGCCGAGACGGCGAACAAGATCGCGGAATATCTCGAAGTGATTGGTTCAAATCAGGAGAAGAAACCCGCGCCGGACAAATGGAGCGCGGCCGAGATTGTTTGCCACCTGGCCGACTGCGAGCTTGTGTTTGCGTTTCGCCTGCGGCAAACCCTGGCTGAGGATGGGCCTACGATTCAGCCCTTCGATCAGGATGAGTGGGCGAAAACGTATCCGGGCGTTCCGGCGAGCCTGGCGCTTGCAACATTCGGCGAATTGCGCAAGTGGAACCTGCGCCTGATTCGCGCCTCGCTGCCCGCGGCGGCGGAACGCAAGATGACGCACCCGGAGCGGGGAACAATGACCTTCCAGACCGTCGTGGAGACTATGGCGGGACACGACTTGAATCATCTGGGGCAGTTGCGCAAGATTGCCGGCAAACCCGTTTGATCGCAATCCGGCAATGCCGGATTTGTAAATGCAATAGGGGCTTTGTAACAAGGGCACGAGTTTACTCGGGCCGCAAATGGCGCAAAATAAGCGCGGGCTTTAGCCCCTGAGGGACGAGCCTATCGTTCTGCGCTCCTGTGCTCCCTACACAAGAACCTAATCTGTTCCAAAGCTGCTGACTCGCCGACCGGCTGACCCGCTAACTCGCTGTCTTTTTCAGCAGCCAGGCCATGTTCTGGCCCAGGGTTTTCATGGTCCGGAGGCCCTCTTCGTCGTTCTCTACGTCGCCGGGGTTGAGGCCGACGCCGATGTTCCAATACGACGAGCCGGGCACGATCATCTCGCTGATGAGGAAGAAGTGATTGAGCGTGTCGAAGGCGTGGGTGGCGCCGGCGCGCCGAACGGCAACCACGGCGGCGCCCACCTTGCGCCGGAACATGCCGCCGTTGGCGCGGCCCACCAGGCAGGCGCGGTCGATCAGCGCCTTCATTTCCGTGGAAACGTCGCTGACGTAGGTGGGCGAGCCGAGGAGAATGCCGTCGGCGCGGGCCATCTTCTCGATGTAGACGTTGCCGACGTCGGTGTGCTGCGCGCATCGGCCGTCCCTCTTTCTCGAGCACTCCCAACAAGCCAGGCAGCCGTGGATTTTGGCGCCGCTCATCTCCACCAGCTCGGTCTCGATCCCTTCCTTTTCGATCTCGCAGAGCACGGTTTTGAGCAGAATGGCTGTGTTCCCTCCCTTGCGGGCGCTGCCGTTGAATGCCACCACTCTCATCGATCCTTCCCCCATGTCCGCCGGAGCGGGGGCAACATCCGGCCCGATTCCCGAACCGTCCATTGTGCGGCATTCCGACGCGGCTGTCTGTGACGGGAAAACCGAGGCTTTTCGAGAGGGTCACGGGAACCTTTTTTGCCAACGCGGAGTCAAAGATCGTAGGATTCTTGCGCAAGAAAGCCGGGCCTTTGCGTTCTCATGGTAAGTGGCTGCCCATTGCAGCTTCCAGGAGGAGTTATGTGTCGTGTGCTTCTTGCGATTTTGCCCGCTGTTTTTGCCGCAGTTCTCGCCGCTCAACAACCCGCCCAATCGCCGGTCAAATCTGCCTTGGCGGCAGCGCCGGCTCAGGCCGCGCAGCCGGGAACCGTCAGCGACCTGCCGGTGCGCAAAGTGGTGCTCTACAAGAACGGAGTGGGCTACTTCGAGCACGCCGGCGCGGTCAACGGCAGCCAGCGCGTGGCCATCGATTTCACTTCGGCGCAACTGAACGACGTGCTGCAGTCTTTGACCGCATTAGATAGCGGCGGCGGCAAGGTGAGCGCGGTGAGCTACAACTCGACGACGCCCATCGAGCAGCAACTCAAGTCGCTTTCGCTGGGACTGAAGGATTTTCCGGCGACGCTGGACGTGTACCATGCGCTTCGCGGGCAGCGCGTGGAGGTGACCGGCGCCGGCGCGCCGATTGCGGGACGGCTGGTCAACATTGAGTATCGCAAAGAGACGGATAAGAACGGGAGCACGTCGGAGGACCACTATTATCTGATTGTCGAAACCGATGCTGGCGCGCTGCGCACGGCGGAGATCGCCGATGGCGTCTCGGTGCGGATGCTGGATCCGGGGCTCGAGAAAGAATTCGCGTCGTATCTCGAGATCATCGGCTCGGCGCAGAACCAACAGGGTCGGCACTTGACGCTGGAGGACCGCGGCGAGGGCCAGCGGCAGTTGCAGGTGAGCTACATCAGCGAAGTGCCGGTGTGGAAGTCGACCTACCGCCTCGTCTTTCCGCGCGATCCCAACGGCAAGGCCACGCTGCAGGGCTGGGCAGTGGTGGATAACACCGTGGGCGTGGACTGGAACAACGTGCAGCTCTCGCTGGTGGCGGGCGCGCCGCAAAGCTTCATCCAGCCGCTCTCGCAGCCGCTCTACACGCAAAGGCCGGTGATTCCCATCGCCACGGTCGCGCAAAACGCGCCGACCACGCATGAGGCGGGGCAGTCAGTCGGAGCACTGACCGAGATGATGAACAACCAGCTTGCGGCGCCGGCTATAATCCCGCGCAACATTCAAATGGCGACCGCGAAGGAGGCCCCTCCCCCGATCTTAGGGGTGGCCGGAATGGAAGGCATGGGCAGCGGCTCGGGCGGCGGAATGGGCTACGCGGGCGGCGTGTATCGCGCTTCGGATGTACTAGGGCCAAGCGACGTCTCCACCAACGCCTTCGACGACTTCTTCGAGTACGCGTTGGCGCAGCCGGTCACGATCCACAAAAACGAATCGGCGATGGTGCCCATCCTCCAGCAAGATCTGCCGGCGAGCCACGTGACGCTCTGGAGCGATCGCGAGCCGAGAGCATTGCGCGCCGTGTGGCTTGAAAACAAATCGAAGCTGACGCTCGACTCGGGGAGCTTCTCCATTTTTGAGAGCGGCGAGTTTGCCGGCGAGGGACTGCTCGACCCCATCCATCCTGGCGAGAAGCGGCTGCTCTCGTATGCCGTGGACCAGGCAGTGAAGGTGCATCCTACCGCCTCGAACGACACAAGAACGCTGCGGCACATCGCCGTCCACGACGGCACGTTGGTGCAAACAACGAGCGAGGTGACGGAGAATACCTACACGATCACCAACGCCGCCAATGAGCCGCGCGCCGTCGTGGTGGAGCATACGCGCCGGGCCAATGCCGAACTCATCTCCGATACCAAGCCCGAGGAGACGACGGCGACCGCATACCGATTCAAGGTGAGCGTCGATCCGCACCAGACCACCGAGCTGCACGTGAAGGAACGGGCGAATCTGTCGGAAACCGTCGTGATCTCGTCAGAGCTCGAGAACGACAGCGATTTTCTGGTTACGGTGAGCAAGTACTCGCTGGAGTTGGAAGCCAAGCTGCGCCCGGCGATGGACGCGGAGGCGGCGCTGGCGGCGATCGACGCCAAGCTGGAAGAGAACGACGAGAAGCGGAAGACACTGGCCGACGACGAGACGCGTGACCGCGAGAACGTGACCGCGCTGAAAGGCAACGATGCCGCCAAGCGCTTTGTGGAGGAGCTAAACCAGGCCGAGGACGACTTGCAAGCGGCGCGCAAGGAGCAGGCCGATCTCGAAAAGCAGCGCGATGCGGCGCAGGAGAAACTGAACGGCATCATCGCCAAGCTTTCGTTCGACACAGATCTGGAGGTGGCGAAGTAGTGAATAACCTAACCCGTATCGCCGACCGGAGGCCGGCGGTACGACTGGTAGTAAGCTGATCACTAGCCACTGTCCTATGAAGAAAATCGGCATTCTGTTCGGCGTGGAGAACAGCTTCCCGAGCGCGTTGGTTGAGCGCATCAACGCCCTATGCTCGGCGCCAGATGTGCGGGCGAGGACCCTTCGACTTCGCTCAGGGCAGGCTCTCGCACAACAGCCGGCCGGAGGCCAGCGGTACGACTCCCACGGCGCCGACGAAGTTCGAGCGGAGTTCGTTCTTACCGGCGCGGTGAATCTGGACCGCGCTCCGGATTATGCGGTCATCATAGACCGCATCTCGCACGACGTGCCGTTTTATCGCGCGTGGCTCAAGCAAGCAGCGCTGGCCGGAACGGCAGTGATCAACAATCCCTTCCGGGCCTCGGCGGACGACAAGTTCCTGAATTATGCGGTGGCGAGGCGGCTGGGCGTGGCCGTGCCGCCCACCGTGCTGCTGCCGCACAAGGAGCTGCCCAACCAGACGTCGGACAAATCGATGCGCAACCTCGAATTCCCGCTGGATTGGGAGAGCGTGTTTGCGGTCGTGGGCGAGCACGGGTTTCTGAAGCCGATCCACGGCGGCGGCTGGCGGGACGTGCACGAGGTGCGCGGACGCGAGGAGTTTTTCCGCGCGTACGACCGGTCGCGCGACCTGTGCATGGCGGTTCAGAAGGCCGTGGAGTACACGGAGTATTTTCGCTGCTACGTGGTGGGGCAGAAGGCGGTGCGGATTATGCATTACGATCCGCGCAAGCCGCACGCCGAGCGCTACGCGCAGATTCTGGCCAGGGCGACGACATTCCAAGCGCGCAAACTGTTTAAGCGCATGCACGACGACGCGGTGAAGCTGTGCCGGGCGCTGGGCTACGACCTGAACTCGGTGGAGTTTGCCGTGGAAAACGGAATTCCGTACGCCATCGACTTTCTGAATCCCGTGCCGGACGCGGATGTACACTCGGTGGGCGCGGCGCACTTCGACTGGATCGTGGAGCAGGTGGCCGAGCTGGCGATAGCGAGAGCTAAGGGTGCGCGGCGAGCCGGCGAACTGCGCTGGGCGGCGCTTTTGGGCGCGGAGGCGGGAGAGGCGAAACGGAGCTTGAAAATGAAGGCGAAGGGCCTTCATTGATGCGCAAAGCAAATGCCCGGTTCGCTGAGGAAAGACAACCGCAGATCCTTCGACTTCGCGAGCCGCGCGAATCGCGCGACCCGCTCCGCTCAGGATGACAAGCGAATATTACGCATCCAGCAAGTCATGGTGCATCGCCTTGCGCAGTTTTGTCTCCGCATCGGCAGACCAGTAGGCACAGTCGAGCTCGAAAAAGACGGAGGTGTAAGGGATGGTCAGCTCGGTCTTGATAATTAGAACCTGAAAGACCTGCGAAACCTGATCGAGCTTGGCGATGATCTGCTCGTGCGGCAAGCGGATGGGGCTAGCGGTGGAGAGAAGCTTGGCTAGCTGCTTCCGGTATTTAGTGACGCCGGGCGCGTCGGATTCGGGAACAAATTCGAGCTCCTGGTCGAGATAGACATTGGCGCGAACGTGGCGGCTGACGGCGACCGCGTCAAGCACTTTCCGCACCACCTCGAGCTGGCCGGCGCCCGAGGCGATGGTTTCAATGCCGGGCTTGGATTGCGCGGGATAGGCCGAGTCGGCGACGACGATCCAGTTGCGATGGCCGTAAAGCGGAAGGAGGGCTTTTAGCTGGCGTTGCCAATCAGACTTGGTGAGACGCGGCGTGTGAGGCATGATGATTCCCCCCCAAGAGGCGTTAGGCTTCGGCGCGGATCAGCAGGCACGTGATGTTGTCGTGGCCGCCGGCCTGATTGGCTGCGGCGACCAACCGCCGGCAAAGTTCGTCGAGCGGAGCGCCAACACGCAGCAGCGATTCGATCAACGAATCGGAGAGCTCGCGGGTGAGGCCGTCGGAGCAGAGCAGGAAGAGGTCGCCGGGTGCGGTTTCGAGTTCGAAGATGTCGGGAGTGACGCAGCTTTGCGTACCCAGGGCGCGAGTGATGACATTGCGCAGCGGCGAGCGCAGTGCGTCCGACCGCTCCAGGCGGCCCATGCGCACCTGTTCTTCGACCAGCGAATGATCGACGGTGATCTGCTCCAGGCGTCCACTGCGCATCCGGTAACCGCGGCTGTCTCCGACATTGACCATCCATACGTGGCGCTCGTTGGTCAATAGAGCAACCAAGGTGGTGCCCATGCCGCTGAGCTTGTTGTTGCGCTGGGAGCGGTTGAAGATGGCTTGATTGGCGGCGCCGATGGCCTCCTCGGCGTCCGTGGGAAAGGGATTGGCTGGGCTGCGCTGGGTGAGCCGCTTCATCACTTCGTCGACGCCAAGGGAGCTGGCGATTTCGCCGGCGGCGGCGCCGCCCATCCCGTCGCAGACGATGTACACGCCGTGCTCGACGGAGTATCCGAATGCATCTTCGTTCGAGGGGCGTTTGCGGCCGCGGTCGGTGAGCGCCGCGGCTGTGAAGTGGACGACAGCCGTACCCAAGGAAAAGTCTCCCGTCGGTCAGTGTACTAAAAACAGGGGACGTGGGAACTGCGGGACTGCGGGGTTACGGGACCGCGGGACTACGGGACTGCGGGACTACGGGACTGCGGGACCGGAGGCTTGCGGGGATCGGCGGGCAGGGGCGGGGAAGCGGGAAGTTCGAAGACTTGGATGGCGCCTGCGTTGAGCAGAGCGACGCGGCGGCCCGAAGGCGAGATGGCCACATTGCCGCCGGCATCGAGGATGGGAGTCACCGGCGAGACCAACGCGATGTCGCCGTTGGCAGCGTCGAATACGGTGACCGACTGCTCCTTTACGTCATCCGCATCCAGGGGCACGAAGGAGTTGACGGCGTGATCGACGTCCAGCGTCTCCCAAACGATGCGCAGGCCGTTTCCGGATACGACGAGCTGCGGCCATATCTCGGTGGGCGGCGCCTGGGTGATCCAGAGAGTCCGGCCGGAGGTGGTCATCGCCACCAGTTTGCTCTCCCCGGCTGGGCCGCACCCGGTGACCAGGATTTCTTCTTCGGAAAGAAAGTCGTCTTGCGGCGAGCAAGTGGACTCGACGCTCCCGAGCATCTTCGATCCACCGGTAAAGTAGCTGAGGTTGAGGATCCATTCGGCGGCGCGGCCACGGAGGTTTTCGAGATAGCCCACGGAGTTGAGAGGCAAATGAACGGCGGAGCGGACGCGGCTGACCAAGAGCACTTCGCCGGAGTCGAGGCGCAGAATGCGGACTACCAGATCTGGCTCTGCGCTTTGCTGGATGGAATCCTCATCCGTGGTGACGCTGGCCGAGGCAGTGGAAGGGCTGGCGATCTGGCCGGGGGTTGACCCCGCGGACAAAGACCTGTCCGGCGTGGCTGCGGGTGATGCCGGCTTGGCCACCGGCTCGCGCGAGTTGGTAACAAGAAACTTTTGCGCAGGATCGAGGCTGAGCGACAGGAGAACGCCGGGAAAATCGAGCAGCGGCTTCAAGGCGAGCGTCGCGTCGCCCTCGAGCAGGCTGTTGCGGTTGCGCAAGAGGAAGCGCCCGTCTTTGAGCGCCCACAGGTAGCGCGCGCGGTCGTGCAGCGTCCATTGGGCCTGAGCGGCCACCGCACCCTGCGGCAGCGTAAGCACCACGGCGCGAATCTGGCGCTCATCGCTCTCCTCGCTGCTCGCCGCGTCGCGGTGCTGAAGGCCGGGGACGCGAAAGGTGAACAGCAAATGGCTCTCGTCGAGAAAATCCAGCGAGGCGAGGGCATTGCGGGAGCCGAGGTAAATTGCGCCGGGCGCGCTAAAGCCTAGCGGATCGAGGGGAATCGTCCAGGAAAACGGCAGAGAAGGCTTGTCGGGAAATTTGGTGACGAGATATCGCGCCTTGACTTTCGAATTGTCGCTTTCCGGCGCAACGGTTTCCGGCTTTGCGATTTCCGGCTTGACCTGAGGCGCAGGCGCATCGATGGTCTGCGCGGGGGTCTGCGCGTTTGCACCCGGCAGGACAAAAACGAGAGCAGCCGTCGCCAATTTCGGCAACAGTCCCGCCTCAAGAGCTCCCAGGCCGAAGAGTGCCGTCGACCGTGCGCGACCGTTCGCCATCGAAGAGTATTCTCGCCGATGGCGGGCGGGCGCGTCGAAGACGCGCGGCGGATGGCTCCGGCTAGCCTGTGCGAAAGTAAAGATGGGATGGCGGAACGCGCGAGCGGCAGAAAGTTCACGATCCTCGGCTACGGCGCGTGCGCGCTGGCGGGGACTCTATGGGGCACCGGATTCTACTGGGGGCGTCTTGCGCTCGACGAGATGAGCGTGGAATCGATGGTGCTCTACCGGTTCCTGTTTGCCTGCTTGGGCATGCTGCCGATTTTGCTCACGCATCGCGTCCGGCTGACGCGCAGTGAGACGGGCACGATGCTGCTGACCGCCGCGTTCGGCATTCCCATTCAATTCCTGCTGCAGTTTCACGGCCTGGCGCTGACCACGGTGAGCCACGCCTCGTTGATGGTGGGCGCGATGCCGGTGCTGCTGGCGGCAGCAGCGGCCATCTTTGCGGGCGAGCGGCTGGATTGGATCGGCTGGCTGGCGCTTTTCGGTTCCACCCTCGGCGCGGCGATGGTGACGCTGGGCGGCAGCCGCGCCACTACCGGGCGCGAGACTCCGTCGCTTGCTGGCGACCTGCTGGTGATCGCCTCGCTGGTGGTGGCGCTGGCGTGGATTCTGCTGAGCAAGAAGCTGATGCGGACGCACAGCCCGCCGGTGGTAACGGCCTACACCATTTACGCGGGAACGGCGATGCTGGCGGCGCTCGTCTTCGGCATGCAGTGGCTGGCGCGCTGGATGAACGTCGAAGTGCAGCCCCTTCCGTTCTCCCATATCAGCGTGAGAGCTTGGGTCGCCTCAGCCATCAGCGGAGTACTGTGCACGGCCGCAACCACGCTCCTGTGGAACTGGGGGATTCATCACGTACCGGCTTCGCGCGCCGGAGTCTTTTTGAATATCGAGCCGGCGCTGGGCTCGATCCTGGGCGTGGAGCTACTTGGTGAAAAGCTCGGCCCGTACGCCTGGGTGGGCGGCGCGTTGATTCTCGGCGCGGCCATCACGCTGACAGCGAGAGACCATGAGGCGGAGCCGGAGGTGATGCTGGAGTGAGTAAGGCAGGGACTAGGGACTAAGGGACTAAGGGACTGAGGGACTAGGGACTGAGGGACTAAGGGACTGAGGCATTTCTTAGTGGACTGGAGTACCTTAGCATCGAACCATGACACAGGACGCCGAGCAGATTGGGCGATCGTCGCCCGCGCAGGCAGAGCCAATCTCAACGCAGAGCAAGCGGCGCGCGGCGATCGAAATGGCCGTTGCCTACCTCCTGATTCTCTCCGTTGTGTGGACGCCGCGGCCGGCGCAGCGGTTTCTTTGGATCGTGGCTGCCGCGGGGATCGCAATCATCGTCTGGCGGTCGTTCGAAGGCTGGAAGCCCATGGGCTTCACCACGGCCAACTTCGGCCGCGCCTTGTGGATTCCGGGCGCTGCTCTCGCAGTGACTGCAATTGCGGTCGTGGTTGCCGCGCGACAGCACACGCTCCGTCTCCCGTTGGGCGGCCCGCTCGCCTTCATTGCAACGTACATCGCTTATGCCATCTGGACCGCAGTGCAGCAATTCCTGCTGCAGAGCTTTTTTCTCCTCAGGTTCCTGCGCGTGCTCCCAAGCCGGCGCATGGCCGTGCTCGGCGCGGCGGCAATCTTCGCGGCAGCGCACCTGCCCAACCCCGTCCTGACGCTGGCTACGCTAATCTGGGGCATCGCGGCGTGCCTACTCTTCCTTCGCTACCGCAACATTTATCCGCTGATGCTGGCACACGCCGTCCTGGGCATCACTGTGGCGATCACCGTTCCCGGGCCCGTCGTCCACAACATGCGGGTTGGCCTGGGCTACTTGATGTACCGCCCGCATGAGCATCGTTTTCCAGTCCACGGAAAAGGTTTGGATTGAGCCCCCAAACCGTCCCTCAGGGTCTGAAGACCCAGTTGACCCAGCTCGAAATCCGGCACGGCTAAAGCCGTGCCCCTTCAAAGCGTCGAGTTTTTCCAGCAAGCTGTTTCATTAATCAATGCAGCCATAGCGACCAGATTGCATCGACGGTGGCGTGCGTGACAGCAGAGGCGGCCACGCGGCGCTGGGCGCGCCAGGCGCGGCCATAGAAGATGCCGGCCAGCGCAGCCAGCAGCACATAGCGCCAGTTGAAGATCGCGGCCCGCTTATTGAAATGCGCCAGGCCGAAGAGGCATGCGGTGAGGAACAGCGCTGCGTAGCGGCCCAGGCGTTTCTCGAGCAGGTTCTGCAGCCAGCCGCGGAAGAAGAGTTCTTCGGGCACGGCAATGAAGAAAAACGAAAAAATCCACCCAAAAGCTGCGTTAGTGAACGCGCGCCAGCCGGGGTGAAGATGGAGAAAGCCTAGGCTCAGGCCCAGCGCAAGGGCGATCGGTGTGTAGAAGACAACTTCGCGGAGGCCGATGCCGAAATCGCGCAGGCGCAGACGCAGGTCGAAGCCGGCGCCCTCGAGCCGGCGGATCAACGCGAAGCCGTAGATGCCGGCGTCGAGAAGAAGAATCTTGTTGAAGATCGCCAGATGCGGCGGCCAAGCGGGCTCGAACCAGCGGAGATCGACGGCAAGTCCCAACGAGGCCAGAACCAGAAAGTCGCGCCAGTTGCCGCGCTGCGCGGGATCGGCTTGCGCAGCGTGCCACAGCAGCGTCGCGATTGCGGCCGGAAGCAGCGCGTAGAGGGCCAACCATCCCCAGCGGAAGACATGGCTGCCGGATGCGACGAGAATGTAGGGAACGCAAAGGGCTGCGGGAGCGAGGAGACGCGTCCAGACGGGAAGGGTTCGGACGCGTGCGGCCGCAGCATCGGGAAAGAACGCGACAGCTAGAAAGGGAAAGAGCGTGAGAAGTGCAGCGGCCAGATTGGCGGGAGTGACGATTGGCATCCATTCCATTGTGCGCCACTCGAGCGGAGGCAAAGTGCATCGAGCGCGGCGGGCAGACACGGGCGGCTAACTAGCGGCCGGTGGAGAAGCGGCAAGGGCCGGGACCTGCAGTGCGTGACGCCGGTAAAGGATTGCCGAGTCGTGCGGAATGATTAAGAAAATCAAATCCGAGTGCGCCCAGAAAAGCACTGCAACTGCTGAGAGGATTCCATCTGCGTCTGAATTCCCCGGCGGGCGCCATGCAACCAAACAACCGGCTCATGTTTCTTGGCATTCATCCGATAGGAAGTCCATCTGCAGTGGCCGGCTGGATTCCCCGATGCCTCTTTATCCCGGCAAGCCATGCCCCCACCCGGCCATTGCAGATTGATCCCCGCTTCATCCTTTCATGGTCCGTAGAACGCGGTTCCCCAATCTCATTTGCCTGATTTGTCTTGATTCGAAATGGAGAATCGATTCTCTGAAAGGACATGAGTCATGAATTGCATACCGGCGGCAGGCGAGATGAGTGTGGGCGTGAAGATGATGGACCGGGATCATGTTGAGATCTCCGAGATGGTGCTGGAACTGAATCTTCACGCGATGGCGGGAAAACCCTGGGACCGGACAGGGCCTCTGCTGAGAGAGTTAGTGCGCGCCACGGGCTCCCATTTTGCTCTCGAAGAAGCCTTGATGCAAACCGCGGACTACCCGAGCGCAACCATCCACCGGCTCCGGCACGAGTGGTTGATCGATCAGGTGCGAGTTTTGTTGGCGCGGGGCCGGGAATTTGGTCTGGCCGCAAACGAGCCGCTCCTTGAGCTGTTGTCCGATTCTCACCTCGTGCACATGCACACCGACGACTTGCGCTTCGGACTGTGGCTGAACGCGGCGCCGGATCGCTGAGGATTCCTGAGCACAGCACCCTGGCTCGCAAGGGAGGCTGCCGCTCGTCAGCTCTCGAATGACAACTGCGCGGAAGCCCATGGAGGCGCGGCAGGTTTGGATTCGGAGGCCAGCCCGTAGACCAGGCGCTCGAGCACCAGGCGCTTGTCGGGCGGAGAGGAGCGCAGCTCGAGATCGGCGCGCGCGACGAGACGCAGCGCGCGAGTGAGATCGCGGCGGCTCTTGTATCGGCGCGCTTGGCGGATCAGATCGTCGGCAGCGAAGGGCGGCATGCGAAAGCCCTGCCATAGCGCCTGCCAGATGGCGCGCGAGTCGCGCACGTTTTTCTCCAGGATCACCAGCATCTGGCGGAAGGTGCGGGCCAGCATGTAAAGATGGCCGATGGCCGAGTCTTCGCCGCCATCCGAGCTGTTGAGCAGGCCGTGAAGCAGCGCCAGCGCGCGCACGCGATCCCGGGAGCTGATGGCGTCGGTGAGCTCGTAGAGCGAACGCTGCTTGGCGGCAAGGACCATAGTCTCTACGTCGCCCAGCGTGATGCGGGCGCGATCGGCAGCGTAAAGCAGGAGTTTTTCCAGTTCCGAAGAGACCAGCATCATGTCGGCGCCGAGCGCGTCGACCAGTTCGCGCGCGGCGTCTGGATCGAGACGGACCCCCGGCTGCTGCGCGGTGTTGACGGCCCAGCGCATCGCGTCTTCCTCGTCCACGCGGGCCAGCTCGACCATGCCGCAGTGATTTCCGAGAGTTTCGCTCAGGCGCTCGTAGCGGTTCTTGTCGTCGAGCTCGATGCGGCGCGCGTCCGAGGGGATGCGGAGAAAATCGGCAATGAAGACCAGCAGCGCCTGCGGATTGGGCGACCGGAAGTAGCGATCGATAGCGGCGAACTCCTCTTTCTTGGCGCCGCGCGTGTAGAGCTGGCGCACGTTGCGCACGAAGATGACCTGAAATGGCGCCATGAGCGAAGGCGTCTGCGCGCGATCGAGCACCTCGAAGATGGAGGTTGCGGCGAGATCGAACTCGGAGAGGCAGAAATCGCGAAGATCGGCGGGGACAAACGCCTTGATGACGGCGGCGCGGCATCGGTCGAGGAGGAAGATCTCGTCGCCGACGAGGACGTAACCGGGCCGCAATTTGCCGCTGCCCGCCGCCGCTTCAATCTCGGCGACAAAGCGCGAGACGGAGGCGAAGCCGGCGCCCCAGCGCGCGACGGTCAAGACTTCTGCTCCCTTCTCGGGCGCACCAATGCCGAATCTCTCATGCGAGTTCAGGATACAGCCGTCCGGGGCGAGTAGACGGCAGGAAAAGTGGGAGCGAACCCAGAATGTTCAGGTCTCCGGGTTAGAAGCCTTCGAGCACGTCGGCCACGAGCTGGCGGGCGAACTCGCGCGAAAGCCGCTGGATGGCTGCCGGATCTTCCTGGATGAAGGTAGGCAGGTCGGTGGTTGTCTGGTATTGTTCGCGGAATACGTAGTTCTTGTTTTGGTAAAGGACTCGGCCGTCTCTGGCCGTGAGAGTAATCGAGGCAACAATGGTGATGACGAAACTGGACGACTGCTGAGTAACAGCGTTGTAGGTTAACGGCGTGGTGGTTTGTTTCAGAATCGTTCCGCGCAGCACCGCGTCCGCATCGGAATCGGGATTTGCCGTGACGCGGAAGCCGGTGCGCGCGGCGAATTCGCGGATCACGGCTTCAGTGAGTGCAGTCTCGGCGCCGCTGGACTCGGTGCGCGTGGCGAAGACCGGCACGGCGAGGGTCTTGACGCCGGGCGGCAGATGCGTGGCCGCGCCTAGAGTGTGATAGCCGCAGCCGTTCGCGGCGAGGACGAAAAGCGCGCAGCATGCGGCGCGAGGGGTGATGCGGTGCATGAAGAGATGTTACCGCGCCGTCACGCCCACGCGGTGGCCAGCATGCCCAAGACGGGCGATGGAAGACGCAAGCCGTCGCCGCGGCCTGCGAAGTAGAGTTCGTTGAGCCGATCGGCTGTGTGCAGCTGTACCTGATGGAATCCGGCGGCGCGCAGCTCGAGCTCGAGTTCGTCCTGCTCGAAGAAGAGGCGGAAAGGCTCGCCGGCGGCAGCTACGCGCGCGGCCAGGGCATCGAATGCCTTGCGATGCGCCGGCCCGAGGCTCTCCGGAGAAACGCCGAAATCGAAGCACAGGCCCGTGCCGGCAGGCAACTGCGCCATGGTTTTTGTCGTTGCGCGAAATGCTTCGAGCGTCAGGTAGGGGACCACGCCGAGCCAGGCGAAGAACGCGGGGCGGGTTGCGTCGAATCCGGCGCCGGCCAGGCCTTCGGCAAGGGTTTGGTGTTCAAAGTCGAGCGCAACGAACGTCAGGCTCTCGGGAAGCGCGATTCCGGCCTCGGCGAGCAGAACGCGCTTGCCATCCTGCGTGGCGGGAAAATCGACCTCGAAGACGCGCAGCGAGGGAAATGGATTGCGATAGGCGAAGGTGTCGAGCCCCGCGCCGAGGATGACGTACTGCGCGATTCCTTTTTCGACGGCGGCGGCGAGCTGATCCTCGGCGAAGCGGCTGCGCGCCGCCATGAAAGCGCGAAAGGCGCGCGCAATCGGGTGTGCTTCGCGCTCGGCGTCGAAGCGGAACTCGCTGCCCAGCAGCGGCACGGCAATGGGGTCGCGGAGAACCGGCGGCTGGTCGAGAACCTGATGGACCGCGCGGCGCAGGGCCACGCGAAGGGCAGTTCGGCTGGCGCGGCCGGGCTCCATGATCTGGAGTCTACAAGACGGGAAGCGAGGGACGAGGGACGGCGGGACTGCGGGACGGCGGGACTACGGGACTAGGGGACTACGAAACTACGGGACTGCGGGACTGCGGGACTGCGGGGCTGAGGAACTAAGGGGCTGAGGGTAAAGGCCAAGGTGCGGGGGGCCAAAAGAGGAGAGTCCTACACGACGGAAGTCTGCGGCGCGTATGCTGGGAGCCATGAACTGGACATCGAGCTGGGTTGGATGGGCGCTTCTCTCCGCCGTCTTTGCCGCGGCCACTGCTTTGCTCGCCAAGGTGGGCGTGGCGCATGTCGATTCGAACCTAGCCACCGCCCTGCGCACAACCGTGGTTGTGATTTTCGCATGGGGCATCGCGCTGGCGCTCGGCAAGCACGGCGAAATCCGCTCGCTCGACCGGCGGACGCTGTTGTTTCTCACGCTCTCAGGGCTCGCCACCGGACTTTCCTGGCTTTGCTATTTCCGCGCGCTGCAGCACGGGCCCGCCTCGCGCGTCGCGCCCCTCGACAAGCTCAGCGTCCCACTGATCATGTTGTTTTCCTGGTTGCTGCTGGGTGAAAAGCTGAACGCGGCGGCGGTGACCGGCGGGCTGCTGATCACGGCGGGAGCGATGCTGATGGTGGTCAGTTGAGAGAGGCAGGGATTAGGGACTAGGGAGTAGGGACTAGAACTGGTTGCATAAATAGCTTGGGACGATCAAGAACCCCCTCCGGGGCTAAAGCCCCGATGTTTATGCGGCTTTCACGGCACGGCTAAAGCCGTGCCCCTTCAATACTAGGTTTATGCAACCAGTTTTAGGGACTAGGGATCAGGGATTAGGAGTGCGATCACGGGGCGCTCGGTCCCCTTTGCCCTTGGCTCCTGAAATCTGACCCTGATCTCTGATCACTGACCCCCGATCCCTGAAACCTGACACCTGCTTACGCTCTCCTATACTGATCCAGTGACATCGCCAAACCATCGCGGTGAGGCAGGCGTGCGATCGCTGCGCCGGATCGTGCTCAGCGGATTTATGGGATCGGGCAAGAGCACCGTCGGCCCGTTGCTGGCGCGGCGGCTCGGCTGGCGCTTCGTCGATATGGACGACGTGATCGAGGCGGAGGCCGGCTGCTCGATTGCGGAGATTTTTTCGTGCGAGGGCGAAGCAGCGTTCCGCCAGCGGGAGCGAACCACGATCGCACGCTTGGCCGGCGGCGATGGTCTGGTGCTGGCGCTGGGCGGAGGCGCAATCGAGGACGCTGAGACGCGCGAGTGGCTGCTCTCGAAGGCCGACGGCATGTTGGTGCATCTCGAGGTCGAGCTCGCCACCACGCTGGCCCGCTGCCGGGGCACGGAGCATCTGCGGCCCATCCTGGCCGACGAGGCCAACCTCACCGGCCGCTACCAGCGCAGGCTTCCGCTCTACCGCATGGCCCATGTTTCCATTCCCGTGGATGCGCTCACCCCTGAGGAAGTGGTCGAGGCGGTGGTACGCGCAGCATGGCCTGCAGCGCCGCAAGCCGCGCCCGCCGGGAACTGAAGCGGGACGGGCGCGCTTTCTTCGGGAGATTCTCGCGCCGCGTAATGTGGAATAATTTCTGGGAGCATGTTGAAGAACTCGTGCGCAGGTCCCGCAGGGGCTAAAGCCCGCATTTCTTTCGCGGCTGTTGCGGCACGAGTAAACTCGTACCCTGAAACGAAGCACGGGTTGGGGCCAAGTTTCTGGGCAGATTCTAAGAGCATTTCCGCGGTTTCGCGAAACGGCGGAAGAGGCTCGAGAAATCGGCAAACGGAGGACTGATGCAAAGCAAGGAAGTTTGTCGCCGGCTGGCTGAGATTGGCATTGTTCCCTGCGCGCGCGTGAACAAGCCCGAACACGCGCGATTTGCCGCAGAGACTTTGTACGAGGCGGGAATCCCCGTTCTCGAAGTGCCGTTGACGGTGCCGCAGGCTACGGAAGTCATCGAGAAGCTAGCCAATCGTTATTCCGATTTGATCATTGGAGCGGGAACTGTCTTGGACGAGCAGGCGGCGCAAATCTGTATCGACGCGGGCGCGAGATTCATCACCAGCCCCGGGTTCGTGCCCGAGGTAGTGGCCTGTGCCAGGCAAGCCGATGTGACAGTGTTTCCGGGCGCCTTAACGCCATCGGAGGTCATCGCGGGCTGGATGGCGGGCGCGGACTTTGTGAAGATTTTCCCCGCAGCCACGGCGGGAGGGCCCAGCTATGTGCGCGCCCTCAAGGTACCGCTGCCGCAGATTCCGCTGATCGTCACCGGCGGCGTGAATCAGATGACGGCTTTCGACTATATTCTCGCCGGGGCGCACGCCATCGGCGTGGGCAGCCAACTGTTGCCCAAGGAAGCGCTCGCCAACGGCCAGGCAGAGACCATTCACGAGCTGGCGCGCCGTTTCCGCATCATGGTCAAAGAGGCGCGTGCGCAGCGGGACGGGAACAACAACTAAGAAAACTCCGATCAAATTCTGAACCCATCCCTCAGCGGCTGAAGCCGCGTTGATTTGGCTCGGTTTGCGGCACGACTAAAGTCGTGCCCCTTCAAAACCGCGACTTAATCAGACGTTCCCTAAGGCGCCCTTTGGCCAGGACCGCTCTCATGGTTGCGAAAAGTGTTCCCAGCCGCGCGGCTTGAGCGCGTGTGAACCGTGCGCGGTGACGAGTGCGATTCTCGGTGTGCCGGCCTGCGCACGAAGGATACGGCCGATGCGCGTAACCGGAACGCCGGCAATCCGCCGGGGCACAGGAGTGGAAGGCGCTGCGGTGAAGAGGAGATCGTAGTCCTCGCCGCCGTGGAGGGCTTGGCTGAGGGTTGCGGCGGGGTGGGTGGGCAGTGCGGCCGTGTCGATCTCCGCGGCGACGCCGGATTCCTCTAAAAGGTGCGCGAGGTCGGTAGAGAGGCCGTCGCTCAAGTCGATGGCGGCGGTGGGGATGGAACTCCGCACAAGCCAAAGGCCCTGGGAGACACGCGGCTGGGGATAGAGGTGCGGCGCGAGCGAGGGAGCCAGCCGCGCCGGGATGCGCAGCGGCTGCAGCGGCACGGGCTGAGATTCAGTTTTCCGCGAGGGCCGGGATTTCGTTCGCCGCCCTGCGAGTTGCTTCAGTTGCTCCAAGCCCGCGGCGGCAGCGCCGAGTTCTCCCGTTACATAGAGCAGATCGCCGGGTTTCGCGCCCGAGCGGAGCAGCGCTTTGCCGCGGCCGACTGTTCCAGCCAGGACAATGTCGGCGACGGCGATGGGAGATTCAGCCAGGTCGCCACCGGCCAGCGCAATTTTGTGCGCTTCGGCGAGGGCGAAGAAACCGTCGAGGTAGCGGCGGAGCCAATCGCCGGTGAGCTTGCGCGGCAGGCCCAGGGAAAGAAAGGCGGCCACGGGCCGGGCGCCCATGGCGGCCAAGTCGCTCAGACCGCGTGCCAAGGTGCGGTGGCCGATCGCTTCGGGTGGATGCCAATCGAGCCGGAAATGGCGGCCGGCGATGGAAAGATCTGTAGTTAAGGCCAGCTCTTCGCCCGCGCGGAGACGAAGCAGGGCGCAATCGTCGCCGATGCCGAGGCGCAGCCATGGATTTCGTTTTCCGGAGAGCGATTGGCGCACGGCCCGGCCGCGGATGAGCGCAACCAGCGATAACTCGCCTTTCCAGCCGGACGGAGTCGACTTGGCAGGCCCTGAATGCATCGCAATTCAGCATATGACGTCGAACCCACCGCAGGCGCGGAGCTGCCGTCGAAACTTTGCGGTGGAACGGGCTCGACGGCGAGTGTGCCTTTGACCTGAATTGGGTCAGATGGGAGAAACGGTAGACCACGCAGCGAAAATGGGGCGAAGAGCGAAAGTAACTACACATGCAGAGATTTCGTTGACCGGCAAACTAAAGTTCTGCTAGCCTAAACGAACGTAATCGAAGATGACCTGCTAAGCTCTTTCTGTTCCGGCGGGTCGTGTGCGTGAATGTGCAGTACTCCCCCGTGTTGAAGTCGCGTTGTTAGCGCCACCGGGGAGTCATGGGAAATGACGTTGCAAAAACGCTATTACATACTTTTTGTTTCCAGGGATGACGACGGGCAGCTTCGCAAGATTCCGGTTCCGCTGACCTATGCCTATGGATTCCTGGTAGCCGCCATTGTGGGCGCATTCACCATTGTGGGCTTGGCGGGCTCTTACACCCGAATGCTGCTGAAGACCGAAAGCTTTAACCAAATACGCGCGGAGCGCGAGACGCTGCGCCAGAACTACCAGAAGATGGAGCAGCTCGCGCGCAATCGCAGCGTGCAGGTGGCATCGCTGGGTGCGCTGGCGAATGAGGTGACGACCCTCTACGGATTGCGGCAAAGCCGCTTGGAGACGGCCAAAACGGCTGCGCCCGGCAAAGCGCCTGCTGCTGCGCAGCCCACACCAGCGCCGCCGGCGCAAACCGACGACGAGAGCCAGCAGGCGGCCAGTTCCATCGACACATTCAACGTATTGCGCACCGAGGCGCTCTCGGGGCGGGTCTCGCGAGCCTTGGAAGGCGGCCTCACGGCGAGCTTTGTCGGCGACTGGACGGAGCTGGCCGATGCGCCCTCGCTGTGGCCGGTTGAGGGCCGGGTGACTTCAAGTTTCGGCGAGCGCCAGGATCCCATCAACGGGGAAGGCGCCTTCCACAGAGGCATCGATATCGAGGCGTCCTACGGCACGCCGGTGCGCGCCGCAGCAGATGGCAATGTGGAGATGGCCGCCATGGCTTCCGGTTACGGACGCGAGGTGATGATTGACCACGGCCATCAAGTGCTAACCGTGTACGCGCACCTTTCGACGATCGCGGTTTTTGCCGGCGAGCATGTCACTCGCGGGCAAGTCGTCGGCTATGTCGGCCAATCGGGCCGGGCGACCGGGCCGCACCTGCACTATGAGGTGCGGGTGCACAACGTCCCGGTGAATCCGCACAAATATCTGCGCGTGACCTACGATCAAGCGTCGAACCTGGATTCCAGCGCCTCGCAGGGTGAATAGCAAAGATACGGCAAGGTGGTGCGAGCGGCTCCCAGCAAATTGGGAGCCGTTTTCGTCTGGCGCGATGTGGCCGCGGTTATTCGCCGGAAGCCGCCGAGATCTGACCGGCTCTCGATTCCTTGAGCCATGAGCGAATATTGTAATTCGCCAGCGAAATCGGCCAAACCGCAGTGATTTTTCTCGCTCGCGATCGAACCCGCTCCGCGTGGCTCGCCGGTTGCGCTCACGCGTCCCCCGGCGCGTGATATGGTTGCCGTGTCCGATTTGCGGAGGATCGTGGTGCGTCCTTTTCTTTCTTCCATTGCCATTCCTCTTGTGTTTGCCGCAGCCGCCGCGGCGCAGGACCGCGCGGCCGAGGTGCAAACGGCGTTTGTCCGCGCGCAGCATCTCAAACACGGCATCAATGCTTCGGAGTGGTTTGCGCAGGCGCAGGACTACTCCGCCGCCCGGACCGATCGCTACACCGACGCGGGCGACATCGCGCTGATGGCCAAGCTGGGCTTCGATCATGTGCGGCTCAGCGTCGATGCGGAGGCGCTGGGAGCCGCGCTTTACGGCTACGGCACGCCCACTGCGGACTTTCTGGCGCGCCTGGATCGCGCCGTCGACACCATGCTCGGCGACGGCCTGGCGGTTGTGATCGATCTGCATCCCAGCGAAAACTTCAAACAGCAGTTGCGCAACGGCGGCGATAGCGTGGATCGTTTGGCGATGCTTTGGCGCCAGCTGGCCGCGCACTATGCCAATCGCGATCCGGAGCGGGTGTTCTTCGAGGTCATGAACGAGCCCGAAGTAAGCGACCCGTATCGCTGGGCGGGAATTCAGGCTCGCGTAGCCGCGGCCATTCGCGAGGCGGCTCCGAAACACACGATCATTGCCGCAGGTGCAATGTGGTCCGATGTGTGGGACCTGCTGGCGCTCGAGCCATTGGCCGATGGCGATGTGATATACAACTTTCATTTCTACGAGCCGCACGCGTTCACGCACCAGGGAGCGGTTTGGGGCGAGCCATGGTGGAGCTACACGCACGCGATTCCTTATCCGGCGGCGGAGAGCTCGATGGCGGAGCTGCTGAAGGAGGTTCCTGACGCTGTCGGGCGCTACCAACTGGAGAACTACTGGCTGAATCAGTGGGATGCGCGCCACATTCGCGCGCTGATTGACGAAGCGGCCGAATGGGGACGGGCAAACCATGTGCCGCTCATTTGCGACGAGTTCGGCGTGTACCGGGAACACGCGGACCCGGACTCGCGCATGAACTGGCTGCGCGACGTGCGGTCGGCGCTCGAGGCGGACGGCATCGGCTGGGCGATGTGGGATTACCGCGGCGGCTTCGGCGTGGTGCGCAAGCAGGACGGCCAGCCGGCGCAGGTGGACGATGCGGTGGTGAAGGCGCTGGGGCTGAGGTGAAAGCAGGGGCTAGGGACTAGGGACTAGGGACGAGGGACTGAGGAGTGAGCGAGCCAGCCAGGGAGCAAGGGAGCGAGGCAGCAAGTCAGCGGGTCGGCGAATCAGCGAGGGAGCAAGGCAGCAAGGGAGCGGCAAATGAACGGGAGAACGCCGATTACAAATTCGGCGGCGGCAGTGCGGGTGGTCCGCGTGATGAAAAGTGCATTTGTAGTGTCTGCGATTCTTTTTCTTTTCGTTGTTCTCGATGTCCCATCGAAAACGGCACAACCTCCGGTTCCGGCGATAGAGATTTCGATCACGGTGATCGCACTCGCCAACGTTGCGCTCGGCTTTGTTCTCCCGCGATACTTTTTGCGGATCGGGCAGCGCGCATCCAGAAATGCGCAGCAGTCGACGCCAATCCAGCGATGGTTTACGGCGAATGTGGTTAGATTTGCCTTGCTCGAGTCGTGCACCCTGTTCGGAGTAATGCTGCATTTTATGGGGGCGGCGCTCCGGCATTCCGAATTCTTGATTGCAGTGGGAATCGTTGCGACCGTGTTCTTGAGTCTCGGAGCCCTACCTGGGGAGGGAGGGGACTTGCCGCAAAGCTAAAGCGGCTGGAGAGCGAGTCAGCGGGTCAGCAGGTCAGCGAGCCGGCTGAGGGCAAGATCGAGGTGGGGCGCACGGATCCCGTGCTTCGGAATTGGCCAGAAAGAGGGCCTTGGAGGCTGCCAAAACGCGCCGTTTTGCACCGTTTTGCGCCGCGAGGTTTTCGGGTTGGCGCTGCAGCGGGGCCTAGCCCGTGGGTGCCCCGGCTGGGGACGGCCGCCGACCGAAGCGCGATTCTGCTTCGAGCTCATACGGCTATTGTGCGCCAATCGAAGAAATACTCTGCAAAATCGGGGACGATTTCTTGCGCGTGTTTTGAATG